>WLWF01000155.1_pt1 | contig 63707 bp, 87 predicted proteins | sample 6718331 | NCBI WGS metagenome assembly WLWF01 (sample SAMN12718692, study PRJNA515312) | sponge metagenome | isolation source: marine sponge | host: Mycale hentscheli | place: New Zealand: South Island, Marlborough, Capsize Point | collected 2003-05-01 | reverse complement strand
GTTCTTAAATTAAACTGTGAAAACTTTATTGCCATTATTGTCTATTTGTATAATGTAGATAATCGTTATACCCTTCTGTTATCATTGTTGGATAGCGATCGCCTGGCGGCCAAGACCCTTCTTCTGCCCAAATTTCAACTGGCGGATCAGCCGTACCTGTTTCTGTAATTATTTCTAAGGAATTTTGATTGCCATGATCATAAAGATCTTGGTCAATGATTATTCCCATTTGATTATGAATAGCCATATTATCTTAGATATCCTTTAACTGGCATTGCTACCAAGTTTGTTGCCGTTGTGCCCGCTGCAAACACTTTTCTAACTTGTACTGGTACAAACTGCCCGTTGTTTAAATTGTAAAATGTAATATCTCGCCCAGCTCTGGTTGTTACTTTAACGTGCCCGCCTACACCCACATAAAGAACACTTACGTGATCAAGGTCCGAACTGTCGTTTGGTGTTATGGCTACTGCATCAGTTGCTTGTATCAGTGATTGACTCATTTTGTGTTTGTATTTGAGATTCTAACGCTTCAATTCTAGAAATTAAACCGTTAATTATATTTGTTTTATCTTCTATTTTAATAACTCTTCCATATGCATCAACAGTAACACTTGCAAAGTCATATCTACCTGCTTTTAACAAAGGTATTTTAACTGGCTTTATGTTTACTGTATCTTCTGAAGCAGATGAGGTCATTATAACTGTTTCATCTAAAGAAACAATTTTATTTAATGTGCCTCCGATTTTTCCGGTATATTCAATAGTTAAATCGGAATCTTCTATTTTTGTAACAACTCCTCTGCCGCCTTTTATTGTTATGCCACCGTTTTTTGTTATTGTATTCTTAGCGCCAAAGTCATCTAAAAAAGTAATACTTTCTACTGTACCTGTATTAGTCGTATACGGAAGTTTACTTATATCAAACTTACCGGTTGTATTATTAATTTTATCTTGTACAAAAAATTCTACATTGCCAAGCTCTCCTTTATATGGCTTAGATAATTCTATTATATTATTTACGCCGCTGTATACAAGACTAATATTTGTTTTTCTATTTGTAGTTTCACTTTTAATAGCACCAACACTTGATACGCTAAGTATCGCATCTTCAATACTTGGGCCGTCTACAGATAAAGTGTTATTTTTCCAATTTAAGGTATAGCCATTGTCTGAATTACTTATTTTAAAATTATCTAAATTATTTATTGTATCATCAACAATTTTGGCTATGCTTCCAATAGATATTTTTTTAGATCTACCTTTTTCATCGCATCCAATAGCAAAATCACTAATAGATGCGGAATGAGATTTATAATTATTAAGTTTTGCCATTTATGTTAAAGTTATTTGGTACCCTTGCTGATTGCCACTTCCTGTTACGCTTAAATCAAATATAACTTTCATAAAAAATATTCCGCCAATATTGGAGGGATAATTAAAAGCAAGGGGTCCCCAAGGATCTTGATATGAGCTTGTCATTGCAACTGGTCCGTTCCATTGTGGAAAAGAGGCTGCATGGATTGTTCTTGCTGAATCTTTATATGCTAATATTTGTACGGAATTCATTGTAAAGTTTCCAGCATTAACTTTAGCTTTAAATCTAAATTCATTAAATGTTGGCGTCACAATTAATGAAGTTGCTACTCTAGTTTCTAATCTATTAGAATTAAATTGTGATTGAACAGTTTGTGTATATATATTAGGGGCTCCACTTTGCGTATCATCTGGAGAACCTAAAAACGATCCATATATACCAGTATTAGGTACATCTTTAACAAATCTTATGTTAAAACCAAACTTATTCTGATTTGTGGCCCCTGTAACGTAAGTACCTAGTGTTGTATCAATTATAGGAGGCTCTGTAGGCACATTGTCTATAGGATCGCCATCATACTCAAAACCAAGATACGCCATTCCATATGAGGGCGGGGTTGGTTGGTCTGTATGCCAAAAGTAACTTTTGCTGTCCGCTCCTGCTCCACTTCCAATTGTTCCGCGAAAAAAAACTTGATTGCTTGAGTTTACTATTAAAAAACCTCGTCCTCGCTGATTATACGCAGTATCGCCAAGATCGGGATTTGAGTTTATTTCAGGAGGCCATAAACCACAATCATTATTGGACAATTTTGTGCCAGAGGGCCCCTTATTAACAAGTGATATGGCATCATTACCGGTGGGAAGTCTAAATCCAGTTGGTGGCTGTATTACTGATAAGCAGAATTGATTATAAAAAAGACCATACTCAGCGTTTGCAGAATTAAAGCCCCAATATGCAGCAGCGGGGGTATTTGAGCTAATAGCATTAGTCCAATCAGTTGGATTAGTTACAATAGGTATATTGCCACCGTTTGTTTTCGCAGTAACTACTGAATTTTTATTTTCCCAAACTTGACTTATGCTTGGAAAAGTTATTTCAGCAGGTACAACATCTGCACAATACGGCCATACTTTATTAGCTCCTCTATAAATTTCATATACATTTCTGCTCCCAAGGTGAATATTACCTACCGACGGTCTTGTTGTGCCTATTTTAAAATCACCCATATTATGTTACTATATAAAGGACATCTGCCGCAGGAGAAGTTAAAGCTGCATATTCCTGTGTGGTAAGTGTTCTTATATCCGTTATTGCTTGTAGGCTGCCAGACCCAGTGGTTGACCCTGTAATACCAGACCCGCCAACATTAGCTATCCATTCTGTTCCGGTGCCTGTAGATGACAATACATAGCCGCTAGTGCCTTGACTGTTATTTTCGTCTCTAAACTGGCCTGTTAATCTAAAGTCGCCATCAACATGCAAATCATGAGTTGGACTATTTGGATCTGTAGCTCCCGGCCCTATGCCAACCTTTTGATTATATATTCGCATAACCTTAGTTCCGCTGTTTGTAAACCAAAAGTCATTAAAGTTTGATCTAATAGCGCCCCAAGATCTGTCGGGATTTGCTCCTCCAAGGTTATCACCTATGTAAAGAGTTTGTGCATTCGCAGCCCCAGGACTAGCAGGCCTTAAGTAACTGTTTTGTCTATAAAAGTATACGCCGTTACCTGTATATTCAGCATAAGAATTGGTAGCAGAGCCATAAACTCTAATTAGATCACTAGCAGTACCGTCTCCAACTTGAAATGTTACACCAGAAGCAGGAGTATTTGTGCCTATAGCAACTTGGGATCCGTTGTCATATAGTATGGAATCTGTTAAAGAAGTACTTCCAGCCCATTTTGGTATATAATTTTGAGTACCTGAGCCTCCAACGCCGCCACCTCCGCCACCAGAAGCATTTATTGTTACATCACCTGTTCCGCTTACTGGACTTATTGTTACATTGGTTCCTGCTACAATGGAAGTAACACCTCCACCGCCACCGCCGGAGTATTGTGGTATATTTAAAACACCAGCTGTTAATGTAGCCGCGCCTGATGTTCCAGTTGTTGTAAGCGATTGAACTTGTCCAACAGCTGTATCGCCCTCAAGTGCCGTACCTGCAACAGTTCCAAAGCCCGGAAAAGACACTTTAGCTGTATTTGCAGCTACGCTTGTGTTCGCTGTCACTCTAGTATCTGTGTAGTATAAGTTGCTTGAGCCTTCTTGAATATCGTCTGTGCCAAGAGTTACCGTGCCGGTTTCGTTATTTACAGAAGTGACAAAGCCTTGCGTGCCTTGTGATACCCATGCATAATCAGTGCCGCTCCACGATAATAGCGCATTATCAGCAACGCTACCATTGTTATTTAAATGTGCATCTACGTCTGCGTTTGTATAACCGTCATTAATACCTAAATAAAATGTTGAATAATCTCCAGCATCTGCAACTACATTACCTGTTCTTCCAAATACCGAGTTAACATTTTGAGTGTTGTCAACTTTTTCCCATACTGTTCCATTTGATATTACCCAGTCGCCGATTGCATATACATTGCTCAAATATGTACCAGGCACTTCTGTAACATAATAGTTTCCTTGAACTGTTGTTGGGTCTGGTAGGGATGGGTTATTGTTTTGTGCGTTCCATGTGCCCTGATACGAAACCGCACCTACTATGCTATCTGGTAAGTTTGCCGAGGGAATTTTTTGGTTTGCATCAAGCGGCGCGTAACCTGAAGCTGCTCCTTTTTCGCTTGTACTCTGTTTATTGTTAAATGTAGTAAAGTCTGTGGCTGATAAATACCCATCAGTTGATAAACTTGCTTGCGTTATACCAATTGTACCAATTGAAGTAATAGGCCCTCCTGTTATAGGCGCCGTTGTTGCAATATCTGTTATTGTACCGCTACCGCTACCTCCGCCACTTGAAGTGTATCTAGGTATATTTAGCACATCACCTACAAAAGTAGCAGGTCCATCTGTACCTAATGTTGTTAATGTTATCTGGTTTTGCTTTCCTGAGTTAACAACGCCTGATATTTGACTCAGCGATATGCTTTTTGAGTCGAAATCCTCACTTTGGTCTGATATCAATAAAAGATCATCATTTTGCGGGGATGTAATTCTTGGATAACTATCTATTTTGGGCATGTTATTCGTTTTTTGTTCCGTTTCTGCGAGGGTTCATACCTCCTCTGTTTCTATGCGATGTTACAAAAGTGCCAGTATAGTGATCATAGTCCTTACCTTTTATACTTTTACCAGCCTTTTTGGCTGCACGGCGCTTCTTCTGACTATCTGCTCGCTTCTTCTTGCGGTCATCACTGTTGGCATACCTCAAATCGCGCTTTTTCTTAGCTTTTGCGGCTGCCGGAGATAACTTTTGTTTACCCATCTAATTCTTTTTTTGTATATAATAGTAATTTACACACTTTTCACCGTTTTTACACGCTTAGAAGCGACAATAGCTACCTATTATATATATCTTAACTGGCTACCGTCGCATATTTTGTGTACCTAAATAATTTGGGGGGTGTTTTTATTTTTGTTGTTAGATATTTAGGGTTTTGGGGTTATATACTAATTTTTAACTACATAACGCAATACCGGAATCATTTTATTTTTGCCGGGTCCCCCGTATTTTCCTGGATCCGCACGGATGTTTTGGCTTTTCCCTGGAATCCCTGTAACTTTTCGGGTATTTACTACGCGCAGCGTGTATAGCAAAGAGCCGCCCGCCGTTTTGCAGACTAACCACGATCCTGCACCGATAATATATTTGAATCTAAAAATTATAATTATGTTTGTAACAATCAAATCAAAAGACGGATACAATGTGGATGTCACCAGACTATTCCTCAAACGTATGAAGAACGAGATCTCTACGGAAGAATACGTATCACATCTGAACACAATAACATCAACCAATAAAAACATTTAATATGAAAGTAAGAATTGACACAAAGAACTGGATGGGTCGATACAGCAGCCGGGTCCAGACGTTTAACGGTGAGGGACACCTGAGTAACTACATCCGGTTCATGGGTCACCATCAGATCGAGTCGAAGATCATCGGGGTTGAGATCCTCGACTAGCCGTGGCACCGCCTGCGGTGTATAGCAACGCGTATAGCATTTTTACAGACCAACCACGATACTACTTCGATAATATATATGAAACGAATTTAAAAGTATAACTATTAAAATTAAAATTATGAGTATAAATGACAAATTAAAACAACTGTACGATCGCTACGACTTCTTAATTGATAACGACAGATGGGTACAAGCTAGGACAGTTCAAAATGAAATAAAAGAATTAGAATTGTTACGTGAAGAAAGTTACACAAACTAAACACGAAGTAAAGTAGATAATATAAATGTATAACAAATTAAATTAAATAATTATGAGTAAAGTAAATAACACACTAGTAAGTAAAAGATTTATCATTCGAAAGTCTTTAATCGGTAAAAATGTCAATGTCTCATTCACAGACTACGACGGTAAAGTACACAAGTATTCACATGACAAAGTATACGAGTTATGTAAGGAAAGATTCGACAACATGAAATGTTTCCAAAAATACAAGTACTACTCTCAAACCTTTGCACTGCCAAAGTTTGTACGCGAGTTAGGTGATGAGGTTCTAGTCAAATAGAACTTCTCACTCGGACGGGTCTAAGAAAGTAAGAAGTGGGCTAATCTGACAGCAATGTCCCACTCGCCCTGCCCCGAGTGTATAGCATATGTATAGCAAAGTGCGGTGAAGTGATGAAGCGATTAGTTCGGTAAACAAGAGATCAGTGATGGAAAGTGCGACACTAGCCTGTTATTAATAATACTTAACTAGCTAACGTCACACTTTTTTACTACACCATTCTATTAGATGACTAGAGAGGTGGTGTTATATCTGTAACATACTTTTATATACCATACTAATTATATATTTTTTTTTACAAACTAAACACGAATCGGTAGCGATAATATATATGAAACATTAAAACACATTACTATGGATAAATATAAATTTTATTTCAATCCTGCCACCGTTGATTACTATGTCGATGGCTTCAGAAATTGCGAGTTTGGTAATGGCTGGGCAGGTACTGCACTCGAGATCTACAAATTCATTTCAGACGAGTGTGACTATGACAATGAGAGTGATATGCGAGCACTATACCTCGATCTACTCGAACAAGTGGAAGATAAAATAAACGAACAGTTATGAGAAATATAAACCTTACCGACAACGACTGCACATTCGTACACTATGTACTAAGAATGTATGCAAAAACTACACCGAACTTAGACAGTGAGGACAGAGAAGAGATATATGAAGTAGCAAGTAAATTTAAATAATATGAAGTTAGTAAATGTAAGCGAGAAAGGTACACTTAAATTCAAACTAAGTGATGGTAGGTTTTTACACAACTACACGTCAGGTTATGTAAGAATAGAGTACGGCGGTGATCGACTATACCAAATAAATAAAGTAAGAAAGATAGTAACGGGGGGTACATACTTTTACAAAAGAATACTAATACCTAACGCCTCTGACAGATACCAATATTGTGTAGAGTGGGTAAAGAGAAATGTAAAATAGTTTTACAAACTAAATACGGCCACTAATTGATAATATAAATGTAAAATAAATAATTATGAACAGTATAAAATTTTTAAAAGAGAATAAGATACGATTGAACGGTATAGTTTACAAACCTTACCTGATCGGTAACATACCACCAAGCTTTGCATTCAAAGAAAAGTGGTCAACAGACAACGACGGTAACGACTATGTAGTCGAAGGTATAAGCGAGTGGTTTAACTTTAAAGGATTTACCTATGTCAGTGAGTAATATGAAAGAGCTACTAGCTTACAGTGCAGCACAGAAAACCAAACGTGCTGAAGAGTGGAACCAAGAACGGTTGCAACACGGGTATTGTAGAGGATTGAATCACCGCGAATATATGCGAATGCGGGTAAGTGGTAAGTCGGTATTTCGAAAGGGTAAAGACTTTTCTCACCAACAAAGGTGGACATATACAAACTAAGTACGAACACCGAACGATAATATAAATATAAAATACAAAAGTTATGCCAAATATGAGTTATTGCAGGTACGAAAATACCTCGCTAGATATGCAAGATGTAGTAGATACATTATACGACAGTGATGTCGACGAAGACTTAAGTACACACGAGACACGTGGTTTAAGAACTATACTAGAACTAGCTAAAGATATAGTAGGTATGGAAGACAAGATAGATAACATACTTGAAAACCAAGAGCAGTGAATAGTTTTGAAAACAAAGTAAAAGTACGGGATATAGACTTAAATGTAAAGTACTATTATGATCCCGGCGAAAGAATGGTTATGTATTTTAATGATGGCACGGGCCACCCTGGCTCACCACCATCTGCTGAAATACAAGCGGTATATGCAGGTGATGTTGATATCTATGAACTATTAGAAGCGGATATACTAGACTATATAGAGCAGAAGTTAATAGAAATACACGGATAAAGGTATGTATATAACAGTATTAGATTTTGTAGATGGTAGAATATACCAGTATGATGCTTGGGAAGGTGCTCTTTCGCACGACGACTATGAAGCGTTCTTAGACCTTAAAGGTCATAAGCTGAACAGTATTGAATGGATGGTTCATGAGAACGGTGAAATAATTACAAACTAAACACGAAGCACATACGATAATATAAGTATGAGAAAATGTAAATGTAACAATATAATACCGGCGGGGCGAGTAAACCTCGGGTATACTAAATGCACAACTTGTTCAGACGTTGAACAGTATAGCTACGTACCCATTATCGCACATAAGACCGGTAACACTATTCAAATCGTCAGTCAAGCAACTAGTGCAGCAGTGCACAGATCTTGGCGGCGTAAGTAACTCCCAACGGAGTACGTAGTAGCGACGGTTAAAGCTACACGAGAGGCGTAAGTCGGGGCACACCGGTAAATGACGCGCGGCCTCTCAACTGGGCGTGAAATGGTTAGAGTATGATTAAAGGCGATGAGGTTCGGCTCGATGATTACTAACGCAGGTTCGATTCCTGCCACGTCCACTAAAATTATAAATTATGAGTAAATACAATGGGTGGAATAATTACGCAACCTTTCGTGTTCACCACGATATACTAAACGGATATCAGTGGGATGAGGGCGAGGACATATACGTAGACTTACTAAAAGCAATAGTACAGAACTGCGTGTTTGAAAACACCGGAGCAGTTGGTTTAATAGTAGACTATGCCAACCTGTTCTTAAATAATGTAGATTGGGACGAACTAGTAGAAACATATAACTATGACAGACAAGCAAAGTAATCAAGCACTGCGGTTAGCGGAACTTAAAGATAAGTACGGCATTGTCTTACACGGCAACTCCGATGCTATACATCTCCTCGATCGTATCGAAACGGTAATACGCGACCAAATACTTGAAACGATTACCGAAGAAATGTTTGAAGACGGTATAGTTGAAGAGACCGACGATAAGTATAGTTTACTATTATCTGTACTATACTACGAGCTAATTTACAAACTAAACACGGACGCCAAACGATAATATATATATGAAAGAAAAAGCAACACTATACAACAGGCTCAAACCCAATTACTTAGGTAAGTTAGTTGAGCAGCGTGAAAAGCTACCGAATATGGTAGCCGCAGCTGAAAGAGCAATGAATGAGAACGTGTGGGTGATTAGCCTTACCGTTGGCGAGATGTGCACAATATGTGACGTACTCGAAATAGACTGGAACAATATATTTTTAATTTTTGAATATGAGTAAATACATTACAGACGAGTTAATCGAAGAGCGATTAAAGAAACGAGGCCTGTCTTCATACGAAGGTTATGGAGCAGAAGACGAAGACGCAGACTACAAAAAGTTATGTAAACACTATGACCTTGAAATTATAGAGCAGTGGCATCAAAGAGCGGATTACTTTATGTATACTGAAACAACCGCAGACGGTTATGAAGTATGGGTTGCAACAGAACACCCTAACGGTGATGTTAGCATAAATGAAGACGTTCACTACTACGACAGTGACCTTGCTGAAGTTCTTATGGAATGGATCAGGTACGGCGGCGCTACTATTTATGTAGACGATATAGAAGCGTATTATGTGAACGACGCACTTGAAAGAATGTTTGATAACATGATTGAAAGTATTAAAGACAATATAATTGTAGAACTAGAAGATGAAGGATATGAGCACAAAGACAAGCAAACCGTTGCCTAAGTGGTTTGACGGACAAGTATATGAAAAGGGCGATACAGTATCAAACCCTTACACCGGCGACAAAGCCGAACTATCAGCAGAAGAGTTATCAATGTATGACGTAATCAAAGGTGCTGAATTTACACGAAGCTATAAACTTTTGCAGAAAGGCTTGGATTGGTTTAGACAAGCAAACCCTTCTGCATATATGACATTATTAGATTAGTTATGAAATATCCAGATGCAGATAAACACTTTTGGGCCAGTATGACAAAGAGTGTTATAAGAGTAGGAGGCTATTGTCTCATTTTTATTGACATTGAAGTAGCGGCGGGTATACTTATCGCTAGCGAAGTGATTGGAGTAATAGAAGAATTAGTATGAATTTATTAACACAGAACGGGAAACTCAAGAAGACAAGCAAACAATTGGGAGTACGTGTATTCAATTTCGGAATACCAGCTTACAAGTCTGCGTCCGGCAAACTTACTTGCCCTATGGCTGATTCCTGCGTAAAGTTTTGTTACGCAAAGAAGGGAGCATACATATGGAGCAACGTACAGCCGGCGTTTGAAAAGCGCTACCAGCTCACCAAAACGGATGAGTTCGTAGAAGCAATGAACGTAGAGATTAAACGCAAGCGACCAGACTATGTGCGGGTCCATGATAGCGGAGACTACTACAGTCCCAAATATCTAAAGAAGTGGATCGAAGTTGCTATACACAACCCGTCTGTTAATTTTTACAGCTACACTAATATGGTAGATATGTTTCACAAAACCGATCTGCCACCTAACTTCGATATAATATTCAGTGATGCCGGTAAACAGGTGCATATGATTGATTATGAGCAAGATAGGTACACAAAGATATTCAAATCCGATCAAGAGTTAGACAGAGCGGGATTTGTAAACGCAAGCAAAGTAGATTTGTTTGCAACGAAATGGTTCAGTAAGAATAAAAAAGTCGGACTAGTATATCACTAATGAGTAAAACAATATCACAAAAGTATATAAGAGATTATATAACAGAACATTACGGAGAGCTACAACACGATGTAAAGCGCTTGGCCAAAGCATGCAGAATTGTAGCTAAAATATATTACTACACACCTAAACAAATCTTTCATTTTATGATTGAACAGGAGCCTTTAGCAGGCACACATAGCTATGGTTTCAACACTGCTTATGGTCGTGAAATACGCGAAGAGTTTGCAGTACAATATCATGAAATGTATAAAGAAATTACAAACTAAACACGAATGGACACAGATAATATAAAAGATGAAGCACATACAATGATATGGGCACGATTGTCTACTGCAGAGCTAGATTTGCTAAGAGCAAAAGACTGGGACGGCAGGGGTCATTTAGATACAGACGAAAGCTTTGAGGAAACAAAAGAAGCACATATTGAAATGGCACGCAGACGAGTAAACATTTATCATTACTTACTAACACTAATAGAACAAGATGACAAATGAAGAAATGGAACGTTTAGCTGATCTTATAGTTACAAAAATAATAGAGCAGCAAAACGAAATTGATGCAGCCTTCTTTGAAGGTATGAATGAGGCTATTGACAAAGGTGCTGAATTTACGGTTGAAAGTCAAGAAGATATATTGTTAGGTGAGCTTGCGAGATTGCAGACGATGCTAGCAAAGTATGAACATGAAGAGCACTATGAAAAGGCAGCGATAATAGCAAACAAAATTAAATGGTTAGAAAATAAAATAAGTAAATTATGAGCAAAGTAGGAATTGAAACAGTAACAGTAGACTCTAGCTTAGTGTCAGTAATGACATATGCCAGAGCAGCAAAAATGTTGTATGTAACATTTAAAAACGGTACAATATATTTGTACAACAATGTAGACCACGCAACCTATGAAGACGTGCGTAATTCAAACTCTATAGGTAAAGCATTACATAAAGAAGTGTTTGGTGTATTCAAATATGAAAAACTGTAATGAATTTATTTTATCTTGATAGAGACCCTGTTGTTGCTGCATCTTATCATTACGATAAGCACAAGGTCAAGATGGTCTTAGAAGCAGCGCAAATGCTTTGTACAGCTCATCACGCCTTAGGCGAACAGTATGAGTATGACACAAGTTATGTACCCTATCGTAAAGCGCATTTGAATCACCCATCAACTATATGGGTACGATCAAGCGCAGAACAATATGTGTGGGCATATAACTATATGATGGCTTTAGGTAAAGAATACAGTAAACGTTACAACAAAACGCATTTGACTATTGATAAGTGTCGTGACGTGCTATACACTTTGCCAAAGTACATATCTGTAAAAAACGGTTTTTCAGAACCGCCGCAGTGTATGCCTGACGAGTACAAAGTGCCCGGTGATAGCATTATGGCTTATTGGAATTATTATGAACAGGACAAATATAAAATAGCAAATAAAGATGAGCAAATCATTATACGACCACATTATGTCAACGAATGTGTTTAACATTTCGGCTAAAGTAAAGAAACAACAAAAAAAGAATGGGCAAAGTAAAAGAGCTGTTCCAGCAAATGAGAGAGCAAGAACTAAATGATCAGTTCATAAATGAACATTTTTTCTTTTGCACTCTTCGCGACGAAGAAAGCGACGATAGCAAGATAAATAAATAGAATAAGAGGCTAATGTCACGTAACATGAAATATCTGCATAGTAACAAAATTATATACAGGAGAGGTCCAATAAGTGACCAACCTAGCGAAACCTTCGAGTGGGGAACGTTCTATGAAACAGGTACACATGAGTGTTACGAATTGTTTAGGAGTAAGGCTAAGATAACAAGCTATAAGTCACTGAAATGGCATTTACTTGTACTCTGGTACCTTAACCCACAACTCGACCAAGACAAGTTTGAACAGCTTGCATACTACATAGCAGAAAAGGATAATGGTTTCATAACCTTTTCAATACCTGAGATGCTACTCAAAAAGATTATTTACGATGTTAGCATGGAGGATCTTGAATATCCGCCAAAAAATAGGATTAGAAAAGTCATATTTAAAGACACTACTAATCTTACTAAATCTGAAAAGCTATCGATAGTAGGCAAGCTGATTGGTCGTAACAGTAAAGCACAACCAGAGGATATATATGAAACAATGCTACTTATCCATGATAAAAGCGAAAAGATTACAGTAACAAAGATTGCGCGGATATTAAATGTGTCAACCCGTACTATCTACCGAAACATGACACACGAACTCACGAAAGAAAAAGAACTTTTGAATGAAGAAATATAATGTACAGAACTATATTCGGTATAGAAATGATTTAGAGGTAACATTAAAGTTAATACCTAAAAAAGAATTTCACGAATATACAAGAACAGAACTTACAACGGTATTTTTACCGCTTGTAGAGAACATAGCTAGAAAGTTTTCAACTACGCAACAAGCGTCAGGTGTAATGACTATTAATGATCTTATACAGGAAGGATCCATAGGCTTGCAAGCAGCAGTTGATAGAATTGAATGGCAAACAATACACGAATCAGAAGACAAAGAAAAAACACTTAAGTCTTTCTTTGCAAAAAGAATTCGTGGTGCTATTCGTAGAGCTATTGATATAAACAGAGGTGACATGCGCATACCAGAATATAAGTTAAATGATATACGCAAAAACTTTGGTAAAGATCGCAAAATAGTTCAGACGTTTTTTAATCAGGTGTTTATGTCTATTGATGCAAACTTTAATGACGATGGTGATAACCCATTATTTCAAGTGCCAGATAAATCAGAGCCGTACAATATTGCATTACTTAATGCTTATTTATTAGGCATAATGAAAGAGCACTTAACAGATAAAGAATATGAAGTTATTCGTATGAGCTATGGTTTGGACTGTGATAAATATCCAGCTAAGAATATTGCTAAAAAATTAGATATAGATGGTGTAAGTAATTATGTGCGCGTATCTGAGCTAAAAAAGTCAGCAATTGAAAAGCTTATAGACAACGTTTCACCTGACCAAGTTATTGATTATCTTTAAGTTAAGTTGTAAAACAAATTATTAATACGTAATTATATATATATGACTATCCACGAAAAATTAAGTAAAATTCAAAAAGAATTTAAAGCGAAGAAGTCACGCTTTAATTCATTCGGCAAGTATAACTTCAGATCAGCCGAGGACATTCTCGAAGCATTAAAACCATACAATGAGAAGTATAATGTATACTTTAAAGTTGATGAGAACTATCTAGGCGATGGTGTTATTGAAACTAAAGCTTCTGCTATTGATGTAGAAGGAGCTATGGAAATAACAGCGTCAGCTATAGTTGGAGTAGACTTAAATCAAAAAGGTATGCAAGTACCTCAACAGTTTGGTTCTGCTTCGAGTTATGGTAAGAAGTACGCATTAGGAAACTTACTATTAATTGACGACACTGCAGACGCAGATGCTACTAATACTCACGGTAAAGAGGCTAAAGCAAAACCAACCCTCGATATAAACACCGATGCTTTTACAAAAGCAAAACAGTATATTGAATCCGGTGGTACATTAAAAGCCATCAACCAAAAGTACAAGCTTACTCAAAAAGCATTAGCTGAATTGAAGAAGTTTGAACCAGCAAAGGTATGACAAAAACAGAAATTATCGAGAAGCTTAGAGACGATGAACTATACTATGGTAAGTTCGGCAAACAGTATCTAAGTAACTCTGATATAGGTACCTTACTGGATGATCCTTTGAAGTATGGCACTCCATTGAAAGCATCACCTAATTTAGTTATAGGTAGTTACTTTCATACAGCTATACTGGAACCGGGAAAGTTGGAGCGTTTTAAAATTATAGACGCTTCAACACGAGCGGTTAAAAAGTATAAGGAATTATCAGGCGGTGAAATGTGTATGCTTCAACATGAAGTAGACAATATAAATTTCATGCGCGATAAACTTATGGAGAATGATGTATGCAGAGGATTAATCCAAGGAGAGAATGTTGAATACGAAGTACCTGCAATCGGCGAGCTAGCAAACAATATGTGGAAAGGCAAAGCCGATATAATCAATCACGATGAGCAGTTAGTGGTTGACTTGAAGACTACAAGTTCAATTAAATCGTTTAGGCAAAGTGCAAGACGTTTTAATTACGATAGCCAAGCTTATATATACAGTAAGCTATTTGGTTATGAAATGGTCTTTATAGTTATCGACAAAGCTTCTCACGTGATTGGTGTCTACGATTGTTCGCCAGACTTTTATGAAAGAGGTGAGCGTAAAGTAGAAGAAGCAAGTCACGTATACGACCTTTTCTTTAACACAGAAGGCTTTGACCCTTCAAATTATTTAATTAATGAAACCCTTTAAACCTTAATAATATGCCACGTAGAAAAATGAAAGTATGTACAGTTACAGGAATTGAAACAACAGAGAATAACTTCTATGCTAATCAAAACCATGTAAAAGCAGTCGACAATTTACGTCGATCTACTAATGCAACTAAAGATCAGTTGCAAAGAATGTTTAACACTGTAAATAGTTATTAATGGCTAGTATAATCAAAACAAGTATTAACCTGAATTCAATTGATAAGACTAAAATTATCAAAGGCAAGAAAGGGCAATACTTACCAATCACTATTACATTAAACGATGAAGTAGATCAGTTTGGAAATCAAGGTCCTGTGATTATATCACAATCTAAAGAGGAGCGAGAAGGAAAAGTTGATAAAGTTTATTTAGGTAATGTTCAAGTAGTATGGTCAAACGGGGAGAATGTGCCGGCTGCGCCTCGAGATGGTTCGCCTGCACCTGTACAACAAGCTGCAACACCAGTAGCAGCAGATGATGATTTACCATTTTAATGCCACTATGTGAAATGTGTAATGAGGAAATGTCGCAGGAAGATCACGACTACTGCGACATATGTCCTAAGTGCTTAGAAGATTGGTAATAAATAAATTAAATTAAATGCAAGTAAACAATTCGGAGATCAATGGATTCTTGATTGACCAGTTTAATCAATACGACCTAGAGGTGGGTAAAACACAAGGAACTTGTCCTGTGTGTTCTCACACAAGGAAACCTGAGAATAAGAAACAAAAGTGTGCTTCTTATGATTGGGAACGGGGTCTCGGAACTTGCCATAATTGTGACCGCACATTTCAAATGCACACGTATCAGCGTAAAGGGGCGAGCGAGAAAGTATATGTTCGCCCTGAAACGCCTGATGCTATACACGATGTTTCAACCAAAGTTGAAGAGTGGTTTGAATCGCGCGGTATTTCAAAGGATTCTCTTAGAGCTCTCAAGGTAACCGAGGGCTCTGAGTTTATGCCTCAAACCGGTAAGACCGAGAATACCATACAGTTTAATTACTTTATGGGTGACCAACTCATTAATGTTAAATACAGAGATGGTCGTAAGAACTTTAAGTTATATAAGGGTGCCGAAAAGGTTTTCTATAATATAAACAGTATCGTAGGATATGAGTACTGTGTTATTGTAGAGGGCGAGATGGATGCCCTTTCTTTATATGAAGCAGGTATTGAAAACGTAATATCAGTTCCTAATGGTGCAACGCTAAATAATAACAACCTTGATTACTTAGACAACTGTATTGATTACTTTACAGACAAAGAAAAGGTTATTATAGCTGTTGACTCAGATGATGCCGGGCAAGCATTGCAAACAGAGCTTGTTCGTCGATTAGGCGCTGAAGTATGTTACCTTGCTGATTTTAATGGTTGCAAAGACGCAAATGAATATTTATTAGAATATGGAAAAGAAGAATTGGCAAAGCGTATTGCCAAAGCAAGACCAGTACCCCTTGAAAACGTCACAACTTTCAAAGACATTGAGAATGAAGTTACTGACTTCGTTACGAATGGCTTCAAGCCCGGTTATCAAGTCGGGTTGGAAAATTTTGATGATATCTTTTCAACTTATACTGGTCAATTTATTACTGTCACTGGCATTCCTTCTTCCGGTAAGAGTGATTTTGTCGATCAAATGGTCGTTGGATATAACTCGAATTATGGTTGGAAAACAGCGTTTGCTAGTCCAGAAAATGCGCCAACTTATTTACATGCCCATAAATTAATGCGTAAAACGTGGCAAGATATGCCGCGTAAAGCGGATATTGGCACAGATAGATGGAACCAAGTTGCAGAGCATGTAAATGACAACTATTTCTTTATTGATATGGAACGATACACGCTTGAGGCTGTACTTCGTAAAGGAGCAGAGCTTGTTAAGCGTAAAGGTATTAAGTGTTTAGTTATAGACCCATTCAATAAAGTTAGAGATGTTGATTGTAAAACAGAAGATGTAAACAGATACACAATGGAGTACCTTACAAAGATTGAAATCTTTGCTAAAAAGTATGATGTATTAGTCTTTATTGTTGCACACCCAACAAAGATGTATAAAGGATCAGACGGCCAAATCGAAGAGCCCACGATGTACAACATCAAAGGTGGCGGCGAATGGTATGATGCTTCCTATCACGGTATATTAGTTCATAGAAATTATGAAGCTAAAACTGTCAAAGCTAAGGTATTGAAAGTAAAGTTTCAAAACTTAGGTGAAAATGGTGCTGAAGCACATTTTAAATGGGAGCCAAAGTCAGGTTGTTTTATACCCCACAGAGATATGGTTGTTAATGATGATCCACTACCATGGGAAGCGGGCTGAGAAAAAAGAAACAATGGTGGACTCCAATGCCTTCATATGCAAGATCGCCTGAAGAAGAAGCAGCTTATCAATGGTGCATAAAAAACGGTATTAAAATAGCGCCGCATGCAGCATCAAGTGATAAGAACAATGACCAATGGTGGGTTGATGTTGAAGCAAAGGATCTAAAAAAGAGAAGTCCTTATAAGTATAACAAAGACCAGATATGGTCTAAAATATTTGAATTATATGTTTTCTACTATAACAAGTACGGATTATGAAATCCAATATAGAGATATTATACAAACCTGTTTAGGTGATGAAGCTGTATATAGAGAAGATCGAACAGGTGTTGGTTGTTACTCAGTATTTAATAAACAAATAAATATTGAGGTTGGCAATAAGTTTCCTGTAATAACCGGTCGTAAGATGTTTCCTAAAGTATTCAACACTGAAATGCTTTGGTTTTTAAATGGTGAAACAAATATACAAAGATTCAAAGATGCAGGCGTAAAGATATGGGATGCTTGGGCTGACGAAGATGGCGAATTAGGGCCTGTTTATGGCCATCAGCTTAGAAACTTCAGCGGTCGAGGTTATGATCAATTAGAAAGCGTTATAGATAGCTTAAAGAACGACCCAGATAGTCGACGTCATGTAATATCGCTATGGAATCCAGTACAACTAGAGTATATGGCTTTACCACCTTGCTATTTGTATTTCCAGTTCTTTGTTGAGAACGGCAAACTTAATATGTTTGTTGTGCAAAGATCAGGTGATATGTATTTAGGTGTGCCATATGACATTGCACTATTTACATTAATTATGAATTATATAGGTGAAAAAACAGGATTGTTGCCCAATAAGCTATCAGTTAATATAATTGATGCTCATGTGTACAAAAATCAGTTAGAAGCTGTGAATAAATATTTAGACACAAATATTTTACCAAGACCAGCATATAGATTTTGCACAGAAAGAGGCGCGCGACTGGTTGATTATCAATCTGGTCCACACATTCCAGCGCCTGTAGCAATATAAAACTATGTATTATTTATACCACATACCGGGTAAAAAGATAGGAGTAACGCGTAATCTTAATAAACGCGTAACGGAAACCCAGGGCTATAAGCCTACCGAATATGAAGTTCTTGATCAGAGTGAAGATATTAGTTATATATCGGACCGTGAGATAGAACTTCAAAAGTCTTATGGCTACAGAGTAGATCAAAAACTTTATAAAACTTTATTTAATAAAATGAGAATAAACCCTACAGACCAAACAAGTACATTTCCTGTTCCAGTCAATAAGCTAAAAGGTAGACTTATGGACAATCTGGGGCTGAAGTGGAAGACACCACAAGGTTACGATTTTGAAATAACTAAAGAAGCTATTCCTTGGATTGTACGAAACGCCAAGACTTCAATGTATAACGAGGATAGAAGCTATATTTACAATAAGGCGTTTTACGAGGCTTTTCAAGCCGAACCCGCTATTCCAGTCAACAACGTATTCGAAGATATACGTGAGTGGGCACGCGACAGAGGTATATATGATTCTGGCGATGTGAAGACACAACTAATCAAACTATATGAGGAGACGGGAGAACTCGCGCAGGCGGTCCTTAAGAGGAATGATGACGATATTATCGATGCTATTGGTGATAGCGTTGTGGTACTTACCAATCTTGCCACACTGGCAGGTTACGATATTGAGCATTGCATTAATACCGCCTACGCTGAAATTAGTAATCGAACTGGATCCATGGTAAACGGAACCTTTGTAAAAGAGCAATTATGAATCCAAGAGAAGACAAGATAATTAAAAGAGTTGTCGAAAAGATTTTACAACGCTCAGAAGCTGGCTATAAAAAATATGGTGTAGGCTTAGACAAAGATGATCAGACACTGGATACATGGCTTAACCACTTGCAAGAAGAATTAATGGATGCCGTTAATTACATTGAAAAAGCAAGAATGGTCCTACGTAGTGAAATTGAAGAATGTTATTTGAGAGATGCGAAGGAAACCATATAAAAAACGAAAGCGCGGACCGGTACAAGCGAAGAAAATATCATATGATGGTATTAACTTTGCTTCCGGTTTAGAGCGCTATATGTATATGGCTTTGAAAAAAGCGAACATCAAAGCTAAGTACGAAGGCGAAACGTTTGTGTTGTTGAATGGATTTCATTTCCCAAACAAATGCTATGCACGTCAAGCTAATGGTAAAGGTGATTTTAAAGATAGAGGTAGCAAGCGCATACTTCCTATAAAATACACACCTGACTTTATTGGTGAAGACTTTATTATAGAAACAAAAGGTAGAGCTAATGAATCGTTTCCAATGCGCTGGAAGCTATTTAAAAAGCTCGTAACTGAGCAGTTTCCACAATACACATTATATAAACCACAAAATCAAGCAGAATGCGACAGAACAATAGAGCTAATCCTCAACTCGCAAAAAAAGTAGCGAGACAAAAATACAAGGAGCGCCAGATTGATAAGTTTGTTAAATGGGCTGCTGAGCAAAAAGGATATATAAAGTATAAAGAAATAGTTCAATTGCATGAACAGTATAATATAAAAGTGTATGGCTAAATTAAATTTATTCGCTTATAAAGAAAAAGCAAAAGTGCGTAGGCCAGGAGTCCACGCTAAAACAAAAACTAGTAACAATAAACAAAGTAAAAATTATGTCAAAAAATACAAAGGGCAAGGCCGATAAAGATTGGTCATTAAGTTTAGGAACATATCCAGGCATACTATTTGGTATGCGCACATATCAAGGTGATAAACATTCTCAAACTGTATTTTACTTACCGTTTATTGACATCGCTTACGAAGTTGAAAAGTAATGGGACTGTTTGATGAGCGCATAGCGTACAAACCGTTTGAATACCCTGACTATTATACAGAGGGGTGGCTTAAACAAGCACAGGCATTTTGGTTACATACTGAAATCCCTATGCAAAGCGATATAAAAGATTGGAAGGAAAAATTAAATGATAAAGAGAAGAACTTGGTCGGAAACATATTACTCGGTTTCGCCCAGACAGAGTGTGCGGTATCAGACTACTGGACACAAAAAGTTGTCTCATGGTTTCCTAAACATGAGATACAACAGATGGCTATGATGTTTGGCTCGCAAGAGACAATACACGCTGTAGCTTATAGTTATTTAAATGAAACATTAGGTCTTGAAGATTATGAAGCTTTTTTACATGAGCCGGCGACTGCTGGAAGGTTTGACAATCTGGTTAGTTATAGCGGCACCGATCCTGTTGGGATTGGCAAGTCTCTTGCTGTCTTTAGCGCTTTTGCTGAAGGGGTTAGCTTATACTCTGCATTTGCTGTACTTTATAGTTTTCAGTTAAGAAACTTATTGAAAGGTATAGGGCAACAAATGAAATGGAGTGTACGAGATGAGTCGCTACATAGCAAGATGGGTTGTAAGTTATTTCGCGATATGTGCAAAGAAACTCCTGGTTTATTAGATGATTGTCAAGAAGATATAGTTGAAGCCGCTAAAACAATGGTAGACTTAGAAGAAAAGTATATTGACAAGATGTTTGAAATGGGCGATATTGAAAACCTAAAAGCATATGACCTTAAACAATTTATAAGAAAAAGAGCAAATGAAAAACTCGTTGAACTTGGATACCTCGCCTTCTTCAAAGTTGATACTGAAGCGGCTGATAACCTTGATTGGTTTTATCATCTTACCGGTGGCCATACTCATACAGATTTCTTCGCTATTCGGCCAACTGATTACTCAAAGGCTAATGAAGGTGAAGACTTCGAAAACATTTGGTAACCTTATGTCAGAAGATGAAATGTGGGAAGATTTAAGAAAAAGAAATGAAAGGACAAAAACAAAGTAGAATTGATAATGTTGAAAAGCGTTTAGCTGCTATGACAAGAGTATTACAAGAACTTATTAATGACGTTCAAAATACTAAAACAATAGCGCTAGGCGTACATCAAACAATAAAAGAAATGCCTAACTATGAAGAAGCAATCGAAAAGCTTAAAGAGAAAGCTGCTGGAGAGCATGGTGAAGGAGAGGAAGTTATCTCCGACGGAAAGATTAGCAAATAGGCTAGGATATATGGGGACTGGTTTTTTTGTAACTGCTCCCCATATGTTACCTGATACACCAGGTGTAGTAATATATTTTTTAGCTGGTTTGTTTTGTACACCACAAGTTTGGGTAGCAAAGCAATGGAATTTAGTAATAGTGAACTTAAATGTAATGATAGCGTACGCGCTACTATTTTTTAAATAATGTGGAATAACGATTGGAAAAAAGGTGTCGACTATCCTGCTTGGGGTGACACGGAAGTATACAAGAAGACTATATCCGGGGGATATTTGCATATGGGAGAGTCCCCAAAAGATGCATACAAAAGAGTCGCAACAACAGTCGCAAGACGATTGTACAAACCAGAACTAGCAGATACATTTTTTGATTATATTTGGAAAGGTTGGTTATGTTTAGCGTCTCCGGTTTTATCTAATACAGGTACCGATCGTGGCCTACCTATATCATGCTTCGGTATTGATGTCGGTGATAGTATACACGATATTGGTACAAAGAATTTAGAAATGATGATGCTTGCCAAACACGGTGGGGGTGTTGGTATCGGAGTTAATATGATTCGTCCCGCCGGAGCTAAAATCACAGGAAATGGAACATCAGATGGAGTCGTACCCTTCTGCAAAATCTACGATAGCACAATTCTTGCAACCAATCAAGGATCAGTTAGACGCGGAGCTGCAAGCGTTAATATCAACATTGACCACAGAGATTTTGAAGAGTGGCTTGAAATACGAGAGCCTAAAGGAGATGTCAACAGACAATCGCTTAACTTACATCAGTGCGCAGTGGTTGGCGATAAGTTTATGCGAAAGCTTGAACGGGGAGATGCGGAAGCTAGATCTAAATGGAGTAAACTTCTTAGAAAAAGGAAAAGCACCGGAGAACCGTATATCCTTTTTAAAGGAAACACTAATAAAGCAAATCCAGCAGCGTACAAAGACAACGCCTTAAAAGTACATATGACTAATATCTGTAGCGAAATAGTATTGCATACAGATGAGTCACATAGCTTTGTTTGTTGTTTAAGTAGTTTAAATGTTACTAAGTATGAAGAATGGAAGAATACAAACCTTATCTACGATGCTATCTGGTTTCTTGATGGAGTCCTGGAAGAGTTTATTCAGAAGGCTAAAGGGCTTACAGGTTTTGGAAACTCTGTTAGATCTGCTGAGAAGGGCAGAGCACTTGGCCTGGGAGTCTTGGGTTGGCATACGTACCTGCAACAAAACGGTGTACCCTTTGAAGGATTACAAGCACAGTTCCAGACAAGACGTATATTTAGCCAAATTAAGATTGAATCTGAACGAGCATCAAGAGCGCTTGCTGAGATTTATGGCGAACCTCTTTGGTGTCGTGGCACTGGCTTTCGTAACACTCATCTTAGGGCTGTTGCTCCTACTGTGTCTAATAGTAAGCTTGCCGGTAATGTTAGTCCTGGTATTGAGCCTTGGGCCGCTAATGTTTTCACTGAACAAAGCGCGAAGGGTACGTTCATTAGGAAAAACAGAGAGCTAGAAAAAGTACTTCGCAAAGTTGGGATTAACGTTAAAGAAACGTGGGATAAGATCATGGCTGACGGTGGAAGTATACAGGATATTAAAGAACTAAATAACTGGGGATATGTTAATGGCAAGCTCACGCTTATCGAGGACTCAAAATCGTACGATCTAACGGGCTTTGATAAAGTTAAAGATGTATTTAAAACCTTTAAAGAAATAAATCAATTAGAGCTAGTTAATCAAGCTGGTATACGTCAACAATATATTGACCAATCTGTTAGTTTGAATTTAGCTTTTCCTTCTGAAGCGTCGCCTAAGTGGATTAATCAAGTTCATATGGACGCCTGGAAAAAAGGTATTAAAACATTATATTATATGCGAACAGAGTCCGTACTAAGAGGTGATATAGCCGCAAGTGCTATGGACCCAGACTGTGTTGCTTGTGATGGGTAATAAAAAAAGGGGAGGCCGTTAAGCTTCCCCTTCTTTGTTACAGGATCTTTGGGTATGGTGCCCATTTTTTTATTCCTGTTATTTTTTTACTTCAAATTTAAAATTCTTACCTGATACAGCAAGCTTGTCAATTACTTCGGTTTGCGTATCGCGCAGTAGCCTTTCAAGTTTATCTTTTTCAATAACCATACCGGCTACTTTATCTTCTAGCGCTTCATTTTTTGCTTTTAATGATTCTAACTCTTCAGGATTCTTACCTATAAAAGTATATATCACTACACTTAAAGAACCAACAAGCATACCAACAATAACTTTAAAAATATCGTTATTTGTTTCCGGTATTTCTTTAAACGCTAAAAATAATAATAAACCCATAACCATTGCAAATACTGTTGCAGCGCCTATGTAACCTCTCATTTCTTTGTTTCTAAACATATCTAAAAATTACTTGCTAAATTAATTTCGTTTATTGTTTCTTGTATTTCAGCCAACCCCACAGGAAGTGTAAGGTCAAGACCGGCTTTAAATATTTTTTCCATACTACCAGACTTAAAAATAAGCACAGTAGGTACCATTCGAACCCTATACTTCTTTTTAGCTTGTGGTGCTTTTGATATATCAACTCTATAATATGATGCATTTTCTATCTTGTCCCATTCGTTAAAACAATTGGCTTCATTAAATTTAGCCCAGAATTCAACAACTATAGTATCATTGTTATCATCCCCAAAAGCATTATCATTACGTACAGTTTGATCAAAGTTACTATCATCAATCCAGTATTTTTCTGGCACATCTGACTGCGCATGTGCTAAAGCGCTTATAAGCAGTAGTATTAAAGTTCTCATTGATTTTTTCTTATTTCGTATAAACGCCCGTCTATTTTTTCTAACTCTTCGAGTATTTTGTCAACATCTTCTTGAGTGTCCATTATTGTTTGACGCACAAGCTCATCTTTTAAATCATATTCTGTTCTTGAAATCACCGGCTCAGGAAGCTCCTTAGCAAGAGCTATGTCAGATTTTAAAGTAAAATACATAGTGGCTAAAGATACTGCGCCACCTATAATTATACCTATTGTCTTCAGATCAAGAGTTACTTTAGTATTTTCCCCTATTTGCTGTGCCATTACCTAAATGTTATATTGATTCCAAAATTAGAGTTAAATATTTCTGAGTCCCAAAATTTAGTATATTCGCTTTCTATAAATATACCTATTGACTTAGTTACTTTCCAGCCAAACATTAAACCAGCTTGGTAGTCGTCCCATTGTTCGCCACCTATTAAATTATTATGACCACCTTTACCCCAGCTGTTACGATGCAAATAACTAAAGTCTTCGTTACCTTCTACATAACTGTGATGAGGCATAATCCAATTGCCATAAGCGTGTAACCAAAAGTTATTTTTATAATGATAAAAATCAAACCCAACAATCGGGGCAATCTCAGCAAACGAGTCTAGCTCAGCCCATGCCTCCTGGTTAAATCTATTCATTAATCCACCAAATATACGATCTCTAAAATCTTCATCTGTATACGCAACTATATCACCTCTATCGTTTGTCCATAAATAATTATATATTTGTGATGTGCTACCATCAGGATTATAAACTTCTGAAGAATAAAATGCGTCTTGAAAACCATATTGATAACCTAAAGAGTACCAAGGGTTAGAAGGTATTTCCTCACCTGAGTATTCGTCTATCATTGTTTCATTTAACCATATTTCAATAGGATTATATCCATAAGCTTTTTGGTGCGTACGGTATATAATACCCGCAGAAATGCTAAACTTGTTTCCTATAGGCAGCCTAGCCCTTACTTCGCCAGACATATATTCAAACCCAACATTACCAGACTCTCTGGATTCGAACTTGCCTATATGGTATTTACCCGTATGTCTTACAAATAAACGCCTATTATCAAATTCGTTGCCGTCTATTCTTTGCTTTTCCCAGTGCAATAAATATTCTAAACCTTTTACCGCAGCTGTAGGCGCAGATAAACCTACATTGTTTTCTGTACCATTGTAAAAATTTGGTCTACTTTCATAGCCAAATCTTGCTAACTTACGAAGTCCAACTCCAATACGATAATTATTAGGATGGTAAGTAGTTTGATCTACAACACGAGGTATACCATATAAATCGTTAGGATCTGTTCTAACAAAATACTTTGTTTGTTCTAATTTAGCATTACCTATATTACCCGCGGCATACACAGTACCATATTTTAAAAAGTCATCGTACAGACCTTTAAGAAACTGTGATTGCACGTTAAAAGACAATAGTACCGCTATAAGCAGAATTAATTTTTTCATATTACTTCGTATTTTGTTTTGTTGTTAGAGTCTCTATAAGCCTTTAGGCATCTGTTTCTATTAGAGTCAGGAGATACATAACTAACATGTAACCAATCAGGGTTATTATCTGTTCCAAACTCCCATATGAGCTGATCAAAATCAATATTGTTTTTTATGTAGTTATACATTTCCGCGTTTGTTTTGTGACCATACGTGTCATCAATATCAATTGCGCGGCCTTCACAATGCTGCGATTTTGAACTACCTCCGATTGCTTTATTAAGCTCAACCGAACGAAAAAATGAATTAATTTTTATAGGGCCACCCACCCATTTACGCAGGGGCTCAAATATATTTTCTGCAACAACTTGCATATTAGTTTTTTCATACTCATTAGGTATATTATTTATACCTTTTCTTTTCGCTGTATAGGAAAGTGTTGCTTCTTTATAACTAATATGATCACTTATCATTTTCTTTTTTTTACAGACTTAACACGACGAGGTTTACCAGCTGGTTGACCAAGTCTTTTCTTTTCTCTTTCTTTTTGTCTTTTTTCTTTAGAAGACATTTCCGATGAAGTCTTCGGCGTTTTACTAGATATTCTTTTGCTGGGTCTACAATATGGCACGCCTCTTCCATCGCCTTCGCTTCTACCACAAGGCTTGCCGGTTCTAGTATCAATCCATTTTTCTTTAAACCAACGTTTAAGCGATGCACCTTTTTCGGTCTTTCTTACTTTTAACGGTGATTGATACATTACTTTTTACTTTTATTACCCCAGTTAGCAGCTCCAACCTTACGGCATTTAGCTATTGCTCCGCTTGCATAAGCAGAAGGAAATACCTTATATCTTGCTTTTACTTTACGGTAGCAAGCATCTTTTTTTTGAAATGGCGAGTTTGATTTCATAACTTTTTTCTTTTTGATTGCTTTCTAGGGTTAATTAACTTAGGTTTTTTTGGTTTTTTAGTACTTTTTTCTATAAGCCCCACATCCCATTTACTATAACCTAACGCAAGTGATATTGCTTGCCAGGTCTCAACGTCTTGCCTTACAGGTGTCGTAAGGTTATCAAGCTTTCTAACGACTCTGTCCGCTGGCAAGTTTGTAGTTGCAGCTATAACTTGGCCGACTGCCTCAAAGGCAGGGTTGTCTAAACTTATACCTTCAGTTCTCATTTTTTCACGAGACTGCCGATATGTAAATGATCTACCTGCTGAAGCTAGCTTGCTTATTTTAGAATCAATTGGGGGTGATAAACTTAAAGCCTCTAAAGCAACCTTCTCATAATTTGGTCTACCACTTTTGTATTGCCTTATTACTTCAAGAACCATATTCTTGCCTGTAGCAACTGCTGCACCTGCAAATCCAATACCACGTAGAAGAGAATCAGCGGTGCTATTAGCAATTCTATAATATCTTTTTTCAGTTTCTTCGTCTTCTTCATCGGTAAACATTAAAGCAAACATTGCAGATTGCAAACTAGAAAATATAATGTTTTGAACAACACTATAATACATTAATTTACTAAGATTTGTTTTCCAATCACCTCTACGATTAGCTAAGTCTAAGACAGCTTTTTTACTTAAGCGAGCGTATTGCATAGGGGTATTAGCAAAAGCTAATATAACGCGCCCCAAACCGCTTGCTTGCTGCATTGAAATACGGTCTGGCCTTGATGATTGTTGTGTTTCTTCAGCAACTTCCTGAAAATCTAAAAATGCTTTATCAGTTGCCTCTTGCTCTGTCATACCCTCTTTTATGTATCGCTTTAATCTATTGCGATAAAATGAGGCGCCTCCCATAGCAATTGCATGCGAGTCAGCAAGCTGTGTTGGTAGGAATCCTTTCTTAAGTATCGATGCTATCACAGACCGGACAGGATTTGTACCCGACTCTGCTGCCTTAGCAATTTCGTCTGCATTTACATCTGTTTTTAATCCTGATCGTCTTTGCTTAAGAAAATCAGAGTTGAATAAGAACGTATAGTCTTTCCAAAACTGTGGTTGATTTGCAAATGCTGCACCCGCAGACAACGGATTATTATCGCTAAAGTTTATAAAGTTAACCATTGATAGCTGCTGCAATAATGCTGACCTTGAGTTAAAGAACATAATAGCACCAACAGAATCATTAACCCAGTTTATTAAAGAATTTGTAAGTTTATTTGCTCCAGCTGGTCTTCTTCTACCAGTCTCCATTCTGTAAAGAATATCCTCCAATGCTTCGGTATAGCTTTCTCCAAATGCAGCCTTTAACTTATTCATTGTTTTGTCGGTAAAGAAAGCGTCTTTAGCTGCTTGCCATGGCTTTAAGTACTCAGATCTTTCAGTTTTGTTTACATACGTTAAAAGATCAGTAGTCATTGAACCGGCGTCCCAACCATTATCAGGTTCAGGATAACCCATAATAGATATACCTTGCACATTTTGAGCGAATGCCAATAGATCTTCATTACCTTTAACAAGCTTTACGTGAGGCGCAATGTCTTTCTTTTGCATACCAGGAATTGTATAGCCTAAGCTATTCCATATATATATTCTTACTGAATCCTCGTTTGTAAATCCTGTTTCGTTTTTCTTTGAAAGACGACTAGGTGTTCTGCGTATTAACTTTTTAAGTTCTCTAAAGTCTGCTAAACGTTTTTGTTTTGCCGAATCAAACTTTCTTATTGCTCTACCAAACGGGTCAAATAAGTTTTCTTTTAAAAACTTTAAATCATCATTACCCTGCTTGCCTTTTCCAACCATATAGTACATAAGACCCGCAAAATCATCGGCTGAGGGCGGTATGAAGAATCTGAATCGGCCTTTGTTTTTACCTAGCATTGTAGCAACTTTGTCAGATATTTGTTCACGTGTACCAAACCCAGTTGCTCGCGCAATCATTTTATTAAACTCAGGTGCTGCGCTTTTGCTAAGCTTTTGAGTTATTTCTTTTGGTTCTAATGGTGTTAACCTTTCTTTTATACCTGTCTTATCGTACCGAGTTGATTCTTCGCCAACTTCTTTATAACCTAAAGCGGTTAGCTCATTATCTGTTTGCTTTGAAACTAATGCTACCTTGCTGTTTTCTAGCTTTTCAAAAAGTAAGTCTCTGCTTATTAGTTTATCACTAATTAAATATGACATAGCCATACGTGCTAGCAAAGATGATGGCGTCATGTGTTCGTATACTAAATTATCAAAATTACCTTTTTCAATATAAGAAACAGTACCCAATAATTTTAAAGCTGTTCGCATATCTCCAGTTTCTAGCTGTAGATATGTTCTTGCCATATCAATATCACCTATGCTTTTAAGATAATCAATTCTAGACTTAAAATACTCTAATGCTTTTTTAGATTGAATATCAAACTCTGGCTTGAACTCTTCAACACCCATTCTAAAATCTTTATTAGTAGGGTCTTTCATAGCCGTTATTTGGCCTTCACCAATATAAATTCTACCGTTTTTTATTTTAAATATGCCTTCAAATTCAGGTGTTTTTTCAATTACTTTGCTATACACATTATCCCAAGCCTGTTGGTTGGTTGTAAAATACATAGATCCTTGACGTATATTTCTACCTTCAAATGTTATAAAATCAACAAATCTTTGAAATTGTTCGCCTTCTGTTGCGTTTTGTATATAGTTTAACGCAAAGTCAACTTGTTGATCAACATATTTTTGACCGTTTGGTGTTAAGCTACCGTTTTCATTTATTAAATTTAATGTTAGCCCACCGGAAACTGTAGCAATACCATCTATTACAGAAATTAAATTAAACTGATTGTCGTTTATATATTCTATTTGGTCTTGGCCATATTGTTTATTGCCATTTGCAGGAAACTCACTTTTTAGCCTGTCAACCATTGCTTCAACATAACTTTCAGGTACCGCTAACTTCGATGCAATCTCAGAATTAGGAAGACCATCTTTTATATATCCAACAAGTTCGGCGCTATCTATTGCCCTTACATTTCTTCCTGATAAAGAAAACTTTTGACGTAAATCTCTATTTACTTTTAAAGCTATTTTAGCTGCTTCCTGCTCTGTATAAGGTTTTGTTTGAATTACACCAGGCGTTGCGTCTGATGCTGTTTGTAAACCTATATTAGCTCCCAGCTCTGACTTTCTAGCGGCTAGTGTTGAGGGAGAAACGGTGTAGCCAAGAATATCTGACATTGGCTGATCACCTACGGGGCCAGTAAAAAACGCTTGTATCTGTGCATCAGTAGGATTTAATAACTGATAAAGCTCAGGGCCATCAGCATCATTTTCTGTATATACTCTACCAAGAGCAGTATACTTATCTATTTCTGCTTGCGTGGTTAATCTTTTAACATACTTAGTAAAAATCTTTTGTGTATCAGGTAACAATCTTTCAATCTGCACCCAATAAGAAATAGGTATACCTTCTAATAAGTCCTGTTTATTTTCTACAACAAAATCTGCTAACTTCTTTTTATTGCCTAACGCCTTTTTAATTATAGGCATAAGCTTTTTCTTATATGAGTCAGTAACAAACTTTCTAAAATCGCGGCTATCTATAGGCGGCAAATCACCTTCAAAAGTTTCATAAGCCGCTGTTCTAATTTCTTGTGCAAGCTCAGGTGTAATAAACGGTTGACCGCCAACAGTAAGTGTAGACTTTAGCTGTGATTCAAAAGTTTGTTGTTCTTCTGTTAGATTCCTATCTACAATTTCTTCTATTTGCGCGGACTCTGTGTCTACTGCCTCAAAGCCTCTGCCTTCTGTTTCAACATCTGTAGATATAGTTTTAATTCGCTTAGCATATTCTTTTTTAACATCACGAAGCGCAAAATCAACTATAGGCTTTGTTCCAAACAAATATCCAAATAAACTTTCGTTTTTAGCTGGGTCAAAATTCTTTATAAATCTTTCAACTATAACATCTTTAATTTTTATTATAGCTTGTTTTTTTATGTCTTCGTCAAGCGAGCCAAGATTGTCGTCAGCATTAACAAGGCCTCTTACATATTTACCCATAGGGTCGCCTTCTAAAATTTCATTATATGCATCAAGATAATCTTCAGATTTTTTAAAAGCGTCTAAGGTTTTGTATTTTGTTTTGCCTTCTGGCGTTTGCACAAACTTATCAAATATACTTTTAAGATCTTTTTTATCAGGCGATACGCTCCTACTAAACTTAGGTTGTAATCCTCCTTTTTTAAGCAAGTCTTCAATTAGCTTTAGCTTTTGATCTGCTGACAATGCTTCATACGTACTAAACTGACCTGATTTCACTTTATCTTGATTCGCAACATCTGGGAACATCGCGTTAGCTGCAACCTGCACAAAATCATATTGATCAAACGGCGATAGGTCACTTGCAAATATAGGCTTTGCGTCTTTAAGTATTTTTTGAGCTTGTTTACTAAATTTGGCAACTTGAACAGGGTCTGCGTCTTTTAATACTTTACTTTTTAAATTAACAAGTAAGCCTCTTCTTTGTAATATTTTATTTTTAGAATTTATATTTTTATTATAATTTCTAATAAAGTTAAATACGTCCTCACCTACATTTAGTTCAATACTTCCAAAGCCTAATCCATTATAAAATCTTTTAAGTGAATTTTTTGCTTTAGTAATTAGACCTTCATTTACAGATATTTTCTTTTTATCAACCAAATCTGAAAAAACATTCATATATTCTTCCAAAGCACCTTCTTTTATTCTACCAGTTTTTGGGTCAGAATAAAATTGATCAATTCTAGTTTGAACAGATTTATATATTTCAGGGTGATTTTTTTCTAAATATGTTTTAAAATCATCAACAAGAGACTTCATTGAAGCGTTGTCTGTTTTAAAAGCTCTAGACATTAAATAGTGCAATAGTTCGTGCCCTATAACATTTGTTTGCCCCGCGGCAGCCGCAACCTCTGTATTAATATAAATTATATCTTTACCATCTACACCGCCTTCTTTTAAAAACATAGCATCAGCTTCAGGGTCCATGCCTTCGATTCCTTCTGCTTGTTTAGTTGTTACTTTTTGAATATCAACATCTTCTGGTAAAATACCTTTAGCTCTTTCAAATCTTTCTTCAATTAAAGAGCTAGCATCTAAAACTTCTTTAATAGTGTTTTCAACGGTAGGATCGTAAAAATCTGTATCACCTATTATATTGTCATTTGCTTTAAAAGCATTTAATACTTTTTGTTTTGCGCTTTGTTGCTGTTCTTCGCTATATCTACCATCCTTTACAATACTAATATTATTATCAATAGCGTTTAGGTTATCAGCATAATTACGAAGTTCTTGTTTACTTAAAGAATCAAACTTATCATTTATAATCTTCTTTTTGTTTGAAACATCTTGCTGAAGATTATTTACAAGTATTTGTTGAGCTTCTTTTTTAGGCCCGTCTGGTAACTTTTCAAGTGTTTGTTTAGCATTAGCAAGCTTTATATTAAGGTTAGCTATTTCTTGTTTGGCTTTATTAGGTGCAATATATTGATATAAGGCATCTTTTTCTTGTTTTGTTTTAGCCATTTGAGCAACACCCGTAACTCCAGATACAGGCCCTCCTAATAACCCCCCTATAGCGGCATTATTTACAAATCCTCTCCAGTAATCTGTAAAATCTTTTTCATCGCCATATATTAGCTGGTCTGCGGCTTGTTGAAAAGTATCGGTAAAACCTTCAGTTCCACCTTCGGCTAAAAAACCAAGCCCAATTTTTGATAAAAATTCTTTTATATAACTACCTGTAAATTTTTTAACGGCTGTTTTGCCAACACCCGCTTTGTCAAGAGCATTTAATCCTCTAAATAATTTACCCCCAGTCCATTCAGTGCCAAATTCAGTAAAACCTTTAGCAGTAGCAGCCTTATATATATCCCCAAGTGTTGCATCAGGTCTTTCTTTTAGTGCTGTTTCAAATTCTTTTCCAGCAGTAGACATACCTAATATTGCTCCTCCTAATAAAGGAAAAGCATATGTTATTGCAAGCGAAGGCGCTGCGCCTATAGCTTGATCAATAGCAAATTTAGCAGCATCACTATATCTACCTTTAGAAACAAGTTGATCAAGCTCTAATTGTTGACCATCGTCATCGTAATACTTTAATTGTAATTTTCCTAAATCATCACTTAATTTGTATAGCTCGCTAAAATCAATACCTTCACCCCTTGCTTCAAATTGTGTTTGAAACTCAGCCAATTTTTTAGGATCTTTTTGAGCTAACCCACCAATAAGTCTAGTTGCGTTACGCAAATCTAACCCTGCGGTATATCTTTCAAGACCATCTACAAGGCCAGGCGCGGTTTCCGCAAAAAACTTTGTAATACCAGCAAGTTTTGAAACACCTTTAGGGCCAATAGGAATACCACCCGGTACATTGCTTAGAGCTCCAGCAACAGCTTCTCTTCCTAATAAATCTTGTTGTGATAATTGCTCACCCGGCGTTAACCCCGATGAAGTATTTACCAAATCTAAATCCGTACTCTGACTTGCGGGTGCTACAGTTTCCTCCACAACCGCACCCGGTGCTGTGGGAGATGTCTTTCCCGCTTCAATTTGTTTTAGCAGGGCATTAGGATATTTCTGAAGAAACTCCTCTTTTCGAGACGAGTGAACTTTAAATTCTCTACCGTCTACAATGTATATTTCAATCATGATTAAATATTTGTTTATCTTTTTGGTGGCGTAATAAGATCTCTATAGTCTCCTGGTACAGTTGCTGTACCCTCATCAAATGAAAATGCTGGGTCCGCTGGAGTAGCAAATTCATTTTCTTCATTTATATTATTAACAATCTCATCAACTAATTTTTTCATTTGCCTAAATTCTTTAGCTCCAGCTTGACCGCCTTTAGCTCCAAATTGTGATTCTAATATTAAGTTATAAATAAAAGATAAATCAGCAGGCTTATTAAAGTCGTATGTTCTAGGCACCGTTTTTATTTCGTTTGTATCTGGGTCCTCGTATTCTTGTAAAATAGTAAACGTTTTATTATTTGCGTCCCACTTACTTTGATATCCAGTTGCAGATGAATACATATATGCTGGATCATTTTGAATGCCTTCAAACACTTCCCCAACAAATGTATCGGGAATATTTTCTTTTTGATCTTTTGCCTTTTTAGTGGTTGCTCCACGCATAAAATATTGATTAGATTTTTCGTCATATTCTATACCCATAGTTTCTAACACTTTAGCCGCTTGCTGGGTAGCCATATCATCTGCTAGCTTATCCATGTCAGACTTATCAGCATCAACCCACTTATTATTATCCCAATTGCCTAAAGTATAATTCCAATAACCACCAATTAATGAAGGGCTATCTACATAGCTTTTTACTTTATTGCTAACTGTTATACCAATAGATTCTAATATAGCTTCACCATTTACAATTTGGTCAGTTCTTTCTAACCCATTACCAACCGGTATAGTCCGTGCACCTCCTAAGTATTTTGGGAGCAAAGCCCCTTTGTCGTTTTTTAATATTTTATTAGTAGATTCAATTATTTCTTTCGTGGTTTGGGGAGCATCATTCACAATATCCTGCCCATCATTAACCATTTTCATGTATGAATCCATATTTAGTGAAGCATTTATACCAGTACCTGCAATATTGCCGGATGTATTTAATACAAGGCTATTGCCATTTCTTACAAAGTTAGCTTTAGCTCCAGGAATGCGATCAGACATTGCATTTAAAATAAAAGTATTATTTGCAACTTCGTCATTAGTGTTGCCGCTAACCCAGTTGTTAAAGCCTACACTTGATGCAGGAGTGTCCATCCAAAGTTTAACGCCGCCTTCAAATTCAGGCACTACGTTTTTTACGTGATCTCTAAATATTTTTTGGTCAGAAATAGTTTTTAAAAGCTCTTGTCTTCTTTCTTTGTCTAAACCAAGATTCGTGTTTAGTTCGTAATTTGCATTTTTAGTTGCATCTAAAGACTCATTTATTAAATTTAATATATCTTCTCTAGCTGTTAAAGATTCTGGTATTTCTTTTGATAAATCACCATATGCTTCTACATGAGCTATATCAAGCATATTTTTAGTCTTTTGCTGTTCTTTTATAGTAGCTACATATTTATCAATACCACTTAGCACATTTTCGCCAAACTGTTGAAAACCTTGCTGCAATATTTGCGCAGATCTGTCTACTATTATTTTTGGATTTTTATAACTCATAATTTTTTATTATACAAATAAAGGATTTGTTACTTTAAAAGTATCTGCTAAGTTTGATGGAGGGCTTATTGACGGCGCCTTTAAAAAAGTTTATCGTAATTTCCTATTGCAGCACCTGCTAAACTACCAAGCCCTGACATCATGCCAGATGTTGCTGCCGCCCCTGCCTCTGCAGCACCTGCTGCTATTGCTCTTTGTTGATCAATTTGTCCAGCCATTCGGTCTAACTTAGCTACGTCTCTAGTTTCTTGTGCTTGAAATTCAAATTGTTTACCGGCAGCTTGTAACTTCATTATATCCATTACCTGTGCTTGTTTTTGCACCTCGCCTTGCGCTCGTAATTTCGCGTTATCAGCCTCTTGTTTTTCAATACTAGATGATATACCCTGTTTGCTTTTTGCGGCCGCCTGGGCTAGCGCAGTGGCTCCTGAGGCACCCGCGCCAGTAGCTACTAAAGTATCTAATGTACTTGCCAACGCCATGTCGGTTTCTTCTGCTTGCATTTCCGCAGCTTGTGTAGCAACTTGCATGTTTTGATATGGATTAGTAACCTGTGTTTCCATACCAGTGAAGCTTTCATAAGGATTAACAACTTCTTGTCTTGAATCTTCAAAATTTTTCATTTCTGTATCCAATCTGTCAATTTCCTTCTGTGCGTTTCTAGCTCTTTTCTTAGCCGCTGAACTTCCAAATAACCCGCCCAAGATTTGTACCCCGGCCGATATTCCCATTAATAGTGGTGCTGCCATATTTTTTAAATTACTTCTGTGCCAACAGTAAACAACTCTTTAAATGTTTGCCTAATATCTGTTGTATCTGTTTTTGTTTCAAATCTTACCTTAGCGGTTTTACCTTTTACACCGGTAACCGATACTCTTTCTAGTACAACCCCTGTATCATAAGGCTGTGAAAACCCTGAAGAGTTAACTATGTTTGCATAGTAGCCGCCGTCTTTTTTATTAAACCCTGAAAACTCCACATTACCAGTTATAGGGTTAGCGTATTGACCAGATGGGTATGCTTCGATTTGCATTACAGCCCCTGGCTCTGTATTTTGTGAATTTACAATATCAGTTGTTACATTATTTACTTTCCAGTAATCAGTTCCAGTATATGATATTGTATTAAAGTTTTTAGTTTGAATAGGCGACTCGTTGAATATTGTAGTTATAAAACTTTTTGAAACCTGCTCAAACTCTGAATTTGCTAAGCCTTCTTCGTAAAATTTATTATAATCACCAGATATATAATGCTTGTATAAATCAAATCCTATATTTTGTCCTGAAAAGCCTCCTTTATAAGCACTAAAACTATATACTTCGTTGTCAAGGCTGCCTGCAAATGATGGCATAAATCCGTAAAAAGAAACCCACCCTTTAACTGAATCATCAAATCCAACAGTACAAAATATACCACCTGCATCAGTAGTTTTAGTAGGGTCACTAACTAAAGGCGCTTGAAAAGTGTTACCTGCGTCTATAGTTGAAAAAGATCCAGCTGTCGGCCTGTTGGTAGAAGAGTTTAATACAGGATCTTCCTGCATTGAAATTACATACTTATCATGGTGGTTATCCCAATAACCAACAATTTTATTACCAGTTCGGGTTGCGTTTTTAAGATTGTCTCTAAAAAAGTCACGCATACCATAGCTTGATATAGGCGTTACGCCATCTCTTGATAATCTTAATACATCACCTGAGTTAGTATCAACAAAGTATTTTCTTGTACCATGCACTGCAAACGATTCCGGCACTTTTGATATACCCCATTCGCCTGCATAAGAAACAACTTGGCCTATAACTTGCTTTCCTGTAGATGTAAGTCCTGTACCTTCAGCCGTATATATAGCGTCTTTATCTATAAGCGCTTGACTAACTTTTCTTTCTTGAAATATAATTAAGTTAGTATCTTCTGCATATAACTTTTGTATAGACCCATTGTTTTTATCAACAGCTCTAGTTATTTTTTCGCCTGAGCTAAATTGATTTGTTTCGTTAACATCTGTTCTAGAGTTTATTACGCCAGAGTATATAATGGCATTTTCTCTTTGAAGTCTTGCATATCTTTCGTTAGTAGCATATGCTTTAACGCCAAAAATTACAGATTTACCATTAAAAGCGCCTTTAATTCTAGATTCTTCTATATGCCACCCCTTAGTGTTATTAGGCGGTGTTGTTCCGCTAGTGTCTTTTCTTAATATGAAAGTATTAAAATATTTTACTTTTACTGTAGCTGGCATACTTTATATTTTTACACTTTTTAAGGCACTCTTACGTACCATACTCTATTTAACACAAATGAAGAATTATTATTTATTGTGCCGATTTTAAATTCGCTTAATACCCTGTAAGTTGCTGTACCTACAATTATATTTTTTCCAGTATCTAATAATATATTATTACCAACACTTAAAGCTCCGGTTGTTACACCTATTCTATCGACCACACTGCCACTAGCATTATATACAGGAAACCCTTGACCGCCAGCATTAGTTACATTATAATCATAATTTTGAAAAATAGGTGTTTTGTCGCCTCTATCAGTAACTTCCACTTCAAAATCTGATACCGGAGATAGTATTGATCCTTTATTAACTCTAAATTGATATCTTGTAGAATTTTTTTGACCAGATGCAAAATCTGATCCTCCTCCAAATTGGCAATAGTTTATTTGTATATCAGTTGGCAAGGTAACTATATTAGCAGCTAACGGCTCTACGGATGAAGATGCAAAAGAATAAGATTGATTACCATTCCCGCCTTTGTTCTGCGATACTCTAACCACAGCAAAACCTAGCCCAAATCCATTGTAATCACCTAAATCAGCGCCATAATTTATGTAAGCTCCGTCGCATCTACTAAATCTAGAGCTCCAATCTGTACAATAGCTAACATTTGGAAATATACCATTACAACCATCCCCGCCTCTTTCTGTTGGCTGAGTAAGTTCTGTTGTGCTAATATAATTATCTCCGCTAACTGTTAAAGTACAATCTCGAAAAGCGCTACTGCTAAAGGAGCTTCCGTTTGCGTCTTTAATAATAACTCTAAAATTATAACTACCTGTAGGAATAGTATTACCTGCAATTATATGGCCAGTGTCTCTATGAATTTCTAAATATGTATTTGCTACTGCAGTACGCTGTTTATTATAATAAAAAGGTGGGTCAAGTTCAAAAACTATATCTTCTGTTTGGTTTATAATTGAACCATTAACACCTGTTACGGCGTGGTCTAATACCGTCATTGGAGGAGACTGACCGGGTAATGTAAATTGATTAGAGCTTGTAATTGAAGGAGCTACATTTGTTAAACTTGTGCTTGCTGTTAAGCCCGGAAGAGTTTCTGTAGTGTTATAAATAACATCAAAATTAAAAGTATAATTAGCTGGACCTAGGTCGGCTGTAAATGTTTTGTTAGTTAATGTTTTTATTTTAAAACCAGTAGATACTGCTTCAAACTCAAAATCACTAGTAACTGTAGCCCCTGAACTATTTGTTACGCTGTTTAAATTTAAGCTATTAATAATTCCAGCAGGAGCCGGGACTAATAAATTGTTTTTAGTATCATATATTTTAACTTCTCCCACATATGTTCCAGCTATTGTATAATCTACATTTTCCTTAAAGTCTGTAGTAGCGTCTTTAGTAAATAAAGCATATGAAGGCTCTGTAACTACATCAGAAAGCTCATTTAGTTCATGTACATAGTCACTTGTAGAAGTTTCATAATATATATCTAACACAGACTCAAAGGGCTCTGTTTCAAAAGCATGAAGCACTGGGTCTAATGCGTATGAATATTTTTTAATACTAATTGCTTCAGTGGTATTAACATTATATTCTTCTTCGCTTACAAAATTATCACATGTAATAACAGTATCGGGAACTGTAGTAACTACAATTGATTCGACTTTTACTAAATCGGTAGATCTTCCTTTTAAATAATCACCAACCGCTATTTCGTTTGATCCGGTTGAAGATAAATCAACTCCTTTGACCGTAACCGTAAAATCTGTTTTACCAACTACAACCTCATTTACAGTTGGGGGAGTAGTCGATGATCTTATAGGAAAAGAAATGTCAGTGCCTTTTAAATCAGCTTGACTAACCTGAACTCCCATTCCAGTTGTGCTAACCTTATACGGTATTTGCGAAACTAACATATTTTTATTAGCTTCATACAAAAATGCAGATGGTATATCATTTGCATTAACCAAATCCTGTTGCCTAGCGGTGCCTATATTAAGAATACTCATTAGATCACTGTCCGAGTTTCCGTCTACTGGGCTTGGAGTATCGGCCAGCCTTATAACTTTTGGAAAAACATTAACAGATGAAGTACCTAAGTTTAATTCTTGAATATCATCAGCTAGTGGATCTCTTGGTATTTTATTTATGTTTCCACCAACACCTGTTTGGACATAGCTTTTAAATTCACCATTTTCATTTTCTACATCAATAATACCAGGGGTATATACATTATAATATTCTTGTTGATTTTGTTTTACAACAATTCTATAAGAATACCATCCGTATGGGTTTATATCGTAAGCAAACAAATCAGTGTCATCTGACTGAGGCGAAAGATTATGATATACCCCGGATATTTGTTGATCATCGTCCAGCCCGTGCAATATTTCAATTACCGTATTTGTGCCATCATATGTAGAAGAAGTAATAGGCCCTACAAAGTCTTTGCTTTGACCCTTTAAATATCTACCAACAGCAAACTCAGTGGTTGCGTTGCCATTAGTTATTGTTAATCTTTCAGCAATAGTAGTTGAAGATGGCGTTGCCTGCGAAACGGCAGTTGACCAGTTTGCTCCAGGCGCGGTAGTTGTGCCGGGTAGCGTTAATATTGTAGGTGAAGCATAAGGCTCTTGAATAGGTTGGTTAAATATACATTCTAATGCATCTCCACAATAATCAGCATTACCATTACTGCCTGATGCGATAGTATTCCAAAAATAATTATAAAAGTCTTCATCTCTAGCAGGAACATAAACAGAATGCGCTCCAGTTGTGGACAGCAATACAGGCGATTGTCTGCCGTATTTATCAGCTAAAACTACACCTATTTGGTAAGATCTTCTTGATTTTATACTATGCAGCGGATACTCCTTGTGTATTGCATAATCAGCTTCTCTAGTAATTGCAGAATCATTATACTTTACATTATAGTTAGCTACATAATTTAAGCCCGCTACACCGTTGGTTTTTATTAAGTCTCTATCCTGTTGAAAGTTGCCATACATTATTCTATTGCCTGACATTTCTTGAGTTTCAGCTCTGTATGGCACATTATCGTAAACTCTTGTAATTTGTTTTTCAGGTAATGTTTTTGTAGGAAGTATAGAATTGTATACATATTTATACATACCATCTGATGGCATATTTTCGCTACCCCCTGCTAAATTAACCAGCTCTAGCGACTTTACAGATTGCTCATCGGATTGTTTATATAGTATTTCTAAACCAGTAATATCGTAATCATAAACGGGCTGTTGTGAAGGCATTTTAATATAAATATCTATTTGATTAATTTTATTAATCATACCTTTTTCTTGTCCGCTAGTTGTATCATAAAAAGAAACCTCTCCGCTCTCAGCTATTTCTTTTTCTTCATCGGTGCCAATTAAAGCCGACTTTGGCACAAAGCACGTATTTGTAAACGGAGCCATTGTAGAATATTCTCCGTCAGAAAATCTAAATCTATACGAAAACCTTACAAATTTTTCTTTTAAATAATCTTTATCTATAGACGCGGCGGCGGATTCATTCATACTTGAAACGTCTGAAAACGCACCGTCAGGAACCCCAGCGGAACTATAAGTGTAGTCCAGCAGCATGGGTGCAAATACAGGGGCAAATTTAGCTACAGATATTTTATGTTCTGCGTTATAAAAAGTTGGAGTTGTTTTAGCTGTGGATATGTTTATTTTTCTGGGCTGATTTAAGTTGTCAGTCCAAAATAATTGATCTTCTATAATATTTATATTATTTATTGGGTGTGTTATAGAAAAATTTAAAAAACTCCCCGTAACTATTTTAGCTGCAGTAGCAGAACCTTTTTCCCAACAATATATAGAACATAATGCTGTCGAGGGCGCCATTAGTATACCCCCAGGTTGCCCTGGTAGATTGTCAAATCCAGGGTAAAAAACTTTATTTATAGAATCGTATTGATCTGATGGTATTTGAAAATCTGTTGTAAAAAATATAATTCTTTTTTTATTATTATCAAAATATGCGCCAATAACAGCAGAGCCGTCTAAAGAGCTATCTGAAGAAAAATTTGTTATTTTTTCAAACCCTTTTAATTGCTCAACTGTACCTGAATCGCTGCCTTCTGATTTAGTAACAGAAATATTACCAGCCTCTCTATACTCTCCTTTAGGTATTATTTTATCGTCAAGGTCAAGATTCATCTTGCCTTTCAGAAAATTATTATTTAATTTTGGCATTAATGCTTAATTATTTTTGATTTATTTCTAAATACCTGTGTAATTTCTTCTAATTTAATATTAGATAATCTTATTTTAGCATTACGTATTTTAGCTCTTTTTTCCTTTCTTAATCTATTGATTATATACTCGGGCAAGTTATTTTTAGACGACGCAATTGCGTACAATATATATGAATAAATAGCATCTTCAGCTAGTTTAGGAATTTGCATATCTGCATCATAAGCAAGCCCGTCTGAAATATATTCTAATATTATTACCTTATCAACAAGATCGCTTGAAAACGAAAGTTTACCTTCTCTTTCATTTATTGTAAAAAAACCGTTAAGTTGTGTTGTTTCAGGATTAGCGCCATATCTTTGTCCTACACCTACGCGATTATATGTAAAATTATCAATGCTAGCGTCCGTAAATTGCTCATCATATCCCCCTGTTATTTTTTTCATATCAGCTTCACTCCAATTTTCTTCAGTAATTGAAGTTGCTGTTATGTTTTCGCCATAACTATCTTGTGTTGGCACCCCTTCGCCATCTTGCACAGGAACTTCTGTAGGGTTTGAAGTTAGACGCGTGGGGTATATAATATGTATAACGCCTAAATCATCAACCCATGACGCTTTTACGTAATTAACATAATCTTGTGGTATAGGTACAGTTAAGTTATTAGGAATAGTAAGTTCTTGTTTTTTAATGCTTTTTAAAACATCATAGCTGAACTCTTGGAGTGCTCGTTTAGCATGAAAAGCTATTTCATTTTTTTTAGCCGAAGGTAAAAGCCTATCAAAGCCAACATAACTAAAATAAAAATTATTAATTACATCTGTTATAGATGTATATCTATAATTACCGTATTGCTTTTCTTTTAATGTAATTCTGTAATAGCCAACATCCCAGTTGTTAACTGTTTTTACAAATATATTTGAATTTTTTCCACCTTCAACTGAATATTCAATATTAACATCAGTAAATGTTGTATTATTAACACTAAATTCTAATGTAAAATTGTTTTTATTATAATCTTCATCAGAAGGCGCCCAGGAATCTGTACTATAAAGCTTTAATACAGTATCAAATGTAGATATAAATTGACTTGCTGCTGTAACAACATGAACTGCTTGCTGACCTGCGTAATATTGTTCGTTTGTTTCTTTTATAAGCGCCATTTATTAAATTTTTTCAGTTTGCTCTTGTTTGTTAATTTCATTTGCAGCTGCTTGTATAACTAAAGGATCTTTAATTATAATACCCGAGTATGCAAGTATTTTTAGCACAACATCTGAAAACTCAGAATCGCTTAATTTAAAATTATTTGAGCTATTAGCAGAATATTCAAAAACACCAGTAGTTGGATTTTGGTTATATGCCCAAATTGGAGCAGATGGATATGTTAAATATTCCATATCTATGGTGTCAATACTTTCTGGTAAAACTTTTATTGTATCTTCTGATAAAAAACAATATATAGGAAAATCTTTTGTAGGTTGTGCAAGCGGGGACTGTAGTGTAGAGTAAAATTCTCTTCTTGTTACTTTTTGAATTAAAGGCGAACCAAACGCAGCTGCAAGATCAATTCTATCTTTATCATTATTGTCCTGCTGTCTATTTACAGCGGCTAAAGACTCTTCCTTATAAAAATTTTCAAGAATAGAATTATCATTTCCATCAGTATTACTTAATAAAAATACACTATTATTGGTTGGATCTACTGAATTTTTAAATACTCTTACGTAATCATAAAATGGCTCTAATTTAGTATAAACATCCTCAGTTTTATTAGCTAAAGTGTCGTATACTTTATTAAGTCTTGTTTGAATATTTAATTCTTCACAGTAATTATCAAAAATTTGGCGTTGTACTTGGTTTGCTACCGCATTAAACTCATCAGGCGTCATATAACCTCTCTGTTCTTTATTAAGTATTAAAAGAACTGTTCTGTATACTGTATTTACGTTTATCGCCATATCTATATTGTAATAAGGAGCAGCAACATAACGCTACTGCTCCGTATTAATATTACGCGTTATGCAAACTTTTTTTCTATTGATTTGTAAACTTCTACGCCTTCATCTGTTTGCAAGAAGGCAGCAAAAGCTGAATATGGGTTTTCATCAAATGGTACTGTCATAAGTTTTTTATCATTTGAAGCCCACGAAAAGACTCTTTGGTCTTGTGAAAGATTTATAATATTAGCCTCTTTAGCTTTAATTGCAAAATTACGAAGCTGAACATTCTCATCATTTGCTAAATCTAAAAACAAACTAGGGTTTCTTTTAGCAAACAAAAGCAAATCTCTTTTTATTTCTTTTGAACTCATGCTTGAAACGCTACTGCCTGTTTCAACACGAACAATAGCTTCTGCCATATCAATGTCCATGCTCATCGCAGCATTAAGCGCTTCTAATTCAATTTCGATATTGTCAACCTCATCAATTGCTTCAACCTCGGCATCATGCTCTGTATATCTTTTATTTAATGATGGGTGATATAGCGAGAGAAGCTTTTGTAGCACTTGTTGTTGTCTAGGTACAAATAAATGACCGTTTTTAAACATTATGTGCCCTAAAGTAGCTTCGCCTTTTTGTTCATCTACAAAAGGTGAAGATTGATTAGTAGCATATCTGAGCTCTCTTTGCTTATTTGTTTCAGGATCAAACCAAAGTAATGAAGTATACTTTGAATGTCTAGAAGGAATTGTATATGTTAATGGGGAAGCATTAATTAAATAGTAATGTCTATCTTTAATTTCCCACTTTGGTGTAGCTGTAGCTACTTTTTCTTTTTTTGCCATGATATAATATAATAAAAGTTTTAATAAAAATAAAAACTACCCCCGTAATTAAACGAGGGTAATTTTTAAAAGGATAATGTTACGCTTTTTTCAATAGCACGAAGTTATTAGCGCCTTGAACACACAAACATCTTTCTGACAAGAAGTGTACATTCATTGCATCTTCGCTTGAAGTAAACGCCCCACCTACTGAACCTGTAATCCAAGTCTTCATTCTTCGATCATCGGCTTCTGAAGCACGGTAACGTACGTGAAGGAATGGTCGTCGAATATTAGTACCAAGAATTTGGTCATATACAGTTGAAGTACCAGCTGGAATAAGGACACCATCAATTGCGTCTTCTGATGTACCAGAAAAGCTATCATCAAAACCTCGAGTTGAAGCGTCATTTAAGTATTTCCAGTCAGTCTTATAGAAATCATAAGAACCTCTACGGAAGCCAGTAAATCCAAGATTCAAAGCCATTTCAGCAGAGTTTTCAAATAGTCCATAAGCAGTACCTCCGGCAGTGCCTAAAGAAAGATCAGCAAGCATGTCGTCAAAGGCTAGATTTGTAGTACGATCTAAGAAAAGCATGTTTTCTTCAATAGCACCTTGACCGTCTAGATTTTTAAGAATTTCATCAAAAGAATCTAGAGTTGCCGGGAAGCCTCCATAAACATTTCCGCGCTCAGTAATTGCAGAGAAAAGACCTTGTGTACCCTTAACACCTTGCGAGTTTGCAGAGATGCCAGCTAGTGTAGTGTCAGCTTTTTCAGCTTCAACCATAGTCATTTCTAAGTAATCTTGATAGCGTAGTCTTGTTTCAGACTCAGCTTTTAAATACCACAAATATCCAGATGTCCCGTCTTCTGTAGCAATTTCAACCCATCCAATCTGAGCAGTGTCAGATCCGTTAATGCTATAACGATCTTTAATGATAATAGGCGAATTGTTAAACTGAGTAAACTCAGGCTCTACAGAACCTTCCATTCCAGAAGTTCCTTTTCCAAATTCAGAACCAAACACAAATACTTTTAGATTAGGTGACGGCGAGGCGACAAAATCAGCGGGCCATTGCGTTGCTCCAAAAGGGTGTGCAGTAATTTCTGTGCCAGTAGCGGCGCTAACGAATGCTTTTGATTCAGTACCAGTAGCAGGGTTAAGAATAACGATCAATGCATTCTTACGAATAGCGTGATGTTTTCCGGTTCCACCTACAATACTACCAGTTCCATCATTATCTTGGATAACAACGGTTCCAGCGGTTCTAGAAGCAATTGTACATTCATTATAAGAGATATGCAAGCGGTTTTGCTCGCTCCAAATAACTTGATCAGAAGTCATTGGCATCTCAGCTCCTACCATTTGAAGAAAGCCAGAAAGCGTACGATTTCCGTATCGCTCTACTTCAGCTTCATAAATCTCAGGTAGATATTGCTGAGAAAAGTCATTACCAGCACCACTTGTAAAATCAAGATAGTTAGCGGTACCGGTTTGTTTTTTGGCTGTTGGTTTCAACTCGCCAAACAAAGGTGATAATGCCATTTTGTTTTAATTTTAAGTTTTAACGTTTTGTTTTAATTTTAAGTCTTGAAGAATCCGCGCCGCTAACAGCCTTAACTCTTAAACCATTAACAAAAACATCGCCAGATTGAGATTGCCTCGGCTCATTACTAATATTTTTAGTTTTTGCCGCCATATCTTTTATTGCATCTGCCTTGCCTTGTTCATAAAAATGATTTATAATTTGGTCGGGGTTGTTAGCTACATATAGAGCTTTATGATATCCAGTTAAATCTGACACTTCACCTTTGCTATTCAAGAACTTCTTGATAAAGTTACTTATATCTGATTGTTGGTTTGCTACTGAAGAATTATCTTTTAACCCGTATCTAAACTTTTTTTCACCGAGTTTGAAATCAAAACCTTTGAAATCGTCGTTGAAATAAGTTTTTGTACGATTTTGAAAATCTTCAGTGCGTTGCTCCATAATTTGCTGATTTTCATTATATCGATTGAAAAAGTCAACTGCTTTTTGTTGTTCCTGAGTTACGCCGGGTCTCAACTTGATTTCGTCGTAATATTTATTTTTCAGTCCTTCTAAAAAGCCTTTGGCTTTTGCAACTTCTTCTTTATACGCAATTTTTTTCTTACGTATATCTTTTTGGTCATCTAGTTCCTCATCCCATGTAAAGTCTTCTAAAAGAATACTTACATCTTCGGGATCTAAATGAGGTTTGCTTTGGCGGTAATATTCCCGCAAAAGTGTATTGTTGTCTACATTAGAATAATCCGCGTTTAATCTTACATAATCTTCTAATGTACCACCAGTCTCATTCATAAAGTCAACAACTTTTTGAATATTTTCTGGCAATGGGTTCGCAGTGTCTTGTGACTCCTGTACAGCTTCTTCTACTTGCTCTTGCAAAGTTTCAGTTTGCTCTTGAACCTCTTCTTCTGTTATTTCTTGTATTACAGGCGCTTCCTCTACTTTTTCTTCGGTGGCCCGTACTTCTTCAACCACTTCTTCGCTGCTTGGCGAGTCTTCGGATTTTTCGACAGGAGCATCGCTCTCATCTGCTGTACTGACTTGAACGGCATCTTCTTGTTCTGGTTTTTCGGTGAGGTCTACCTTAATGGTATCACCTGTTTCTTGAGTTTCTTCCGGCTTTTGAGACAAATCTACTTTAATAGTTTCAGGTGTCTCAGAAAGCTTTTTCATTTTTCGAGGTTTAACTTTAAATTCACCCTCTTGTGTGACTGTTTCTGCCATGATAAAATATTATAAAATTAATAAAAATTACTTAGGCTCAAATTGCCCTAAGTCAAAACCGCCTAGTACATCAAATCCAGCAGATTCAAAGTTTTTTGGCAGTGTATCGTTTTTACGCTGATCAATTAATTCTGATTGCTGCGTCGCTTGTATTTTAGTGCGCTCGTCTTTTCTGTCCTCTTTATAAGCTTCTTTATTTTTTTGGCCTTTAGATTGTGCTTGCGCTAATTTAATATTATACATAAACTCTTCTGCCATTAATTCTTTTTTAATAGCAGCTTCTTCTCTAAGCTTTTGTATTTCTAGCTGTGACTTGCTATTTTCAATTTGAATTTTAGTTTCAGCTATTACTTGTTGTTTTTGAGCTTCTGCTAATGCAGCTTTTTCTGCTGTTTGAGCGTTTGCTTGCGCCTGAGCTTGTATATTTGCTTGTTGAGCCTTTTGGTCTTGCTCTTGCTTTTGTTTACGCTTTTGTTTTAATAGCTTGTTTGCTAATTTTATATTTTTAATATCGCGTATTTCAATAACGTCTTCTAAATATAATTGATTAGCCTGCAAAGCTATTTGAATGTTTTTTTCTAGCACCTGCTTGTCTTCTTCGTCTGGCTCCATTTCCATAAATATACCAAAATCAAAAATATTTTTATCAGTTAGTTCTGATAAAGTAGCAACGTTATATATAGATATAGAGTCTATTAAAGCTTGCTTGGTTAACGGAAACTGTAAAGCATCACCAACTCGTAAAGATATTTTTTCGCAAGTATCTAATGTTATAGCCATCATTGATCTTAAAATATGCCTTGTTGCAGTATTACTATTTGCAGCCGCCAATTTTTGCAAACCTACCAAAGCATCTTTATCAGGTTGGCTACCATCTCGAGCTTCATTTAATCCAGTAGCATCCCTTATCATTTGTAAATAGTATTGATACGTATTTATTAATGAATTAATTTTAGCTTGTCCATTTGAAGTTTGTAATTCCTGAATAGGCACTTTGCCTGGGTTCATATCACCGTCTTGTGTAAATGATCGCCCAACTATGCTACCCGTTTGGAAATACATGTTTAATGCTTCTGCTGGATTGTAATTTGTTCCGTTGCCTAAATCCACTTCAGCAAGCCCGTCGACATCCACATAAACCCCGTCCGGAACAATCCGCGACATTACCTGTTGTAGCTTTAAATGTGTAATTTGTATCATATCAGCAAAACCTATCATTCTGCTAACTAATGAATTTATTTTACCTTTATAAATTTTAGGCGCTACAATGCTATAGTTCATTTTAACTTTAGCTGTATTTGACACAGGTCGTGTCATGTTTTCAGCCATTTGCCAAGATAACATTTTTTCTTTGCCCAATATTTTAGCGCCACTATATAAAACTTCTATTGTTCTTTCAACTCTTTCAAAGTTATCGTTTGCAGGCGGATCAAATGTGTCAGGTTTTTCTAAGGCTTTTTGTAAACCTTGATCTGTTTCTTTTATTTTAAAAACCTGCTTATTAAAAGTTTTGTATTCAAAATACAACACGCTTATTGTATTGTTATCATTTTGCCCGTAATAGTTTCTTAAATAATCATTGTTACCAGGATACTTTTGTATTTCCGCTAAATCAGATTCAGTAAGATAAGGAAATTGTTTTGCTAAATCAGATAATAAAATTTGTTTTACTTCGCCAACATAATACAGATCATCAAAATTAGGGTCTTCCGTATAAGAATAAACTAAATTAGCCGGGTCAACATATTCTATTTTTACACCTTCTGATTTATTAAAAGAAGTTTTTGAAGCGCCAATTCCTAATACAACTAAATCTTCAACAATTCTTTTTTCTATATAGCTGTATTTATTATTGTCTAATACATTATTTATAACTTCCTCTTGCGCAATTTCTACAGCATCTTTATAGCTAAGCTGCATATGTAACTCTACCTCCTCTTTATTAGAGGGAAGAGTGTCTTGATTCATACCTGAAGAAAAGAAATTAGAATTAAAATCATTATTAGCTTCTAATATTTCGTTTGCGCTAAACATATCAGTTAAAATGTTTTGCGTATACTGTGTTCTTTTTTGAGTAGAATAAGGGTCTTGTGCATATGCATTCAAAGAATAACCTTTATTCGTCATGCCGTTAACAACAATGTCAACAAACTTCGGTATAACAGGTACAGGCTTCCAATCTAAATTAAGATAAGATAAATCGCCATTAATAGATAATTCATCTTTATATTTTTGTATAGATTGTTCGCCTCTAGCATATAGTCTTCTTGTATGGTATTGTTGAAAATTTGCAGTAAACCTATCACCACCACGGTTATTTCTAAACCATTCACCTTCAATAGCTCTAGCAACCTGTAAGCCATACTCTAAAGTTTGCTTTTCCTCATTAGGTACCACCTGATCGGGAAATGAGCTGTTGTAATTAGTATTAACCATTTATTGTATTATTTTTGAACTATATCCTTTATTGTTATATTTTTTAAACCCAAGCGGAACAGATTTTAAAACTCTTTCCGCAGACGGTCTATATCTGTTTTTGTTGCAAGCCATAATAGCTAAACCTGAACTAATTGTTGCATCAAACTTTGTTCTATTGTTTATATTAAATCCAGCCCAGTCTTCTAAGGTTTTCTGCATATACATATCCCCATACGCACCTTCCGAGACTTGCCCTATATAATTTTCTATATAACTTTCAATTGCAGCAGCGTGTGCTTGCTTAATATCTTCAGACGAGTTTGGTATACCGCCTATATCTTTTTCTGTAACAGAAAGCTTATTCCAAAGCTTATCTGGTCGGTTCATTGAGAACCCTCTGTAACCTCTTCGTTTTAAATAATATAATAATCGAGGCTTGTTGTTTTCACATAATAAAGGCATTCCATAGAATGCTAATGCCATAAGTACATCTTCAAAAAATATTTCAGCTGTTTGAGGTCTAGCTATATATTCTAAAAAAAACATATTAGGTGGTGCGTCTTCCATACTAAACTTTGTCAAGCCATGCAAAGATCCCTTAGAACCTCTTTTGTCAACTGTTCCTGATATATCATATGAGTCACAGCCAAACGCCCCAACGTGCTCATTACCTGGATATTTAACACCATTCTTTACTATTACACGATTTTGTAAATTTTTAGGAGGCGCCCAAGATATCTTAAATCTTCCGTTTGTGTTTGGCGCAAATATTACATTGCTATCTTGTTGCCCATTCTCCCATTGAAAATTACCTTGCGTAACTTGCATTCCATTTTGAACCTCTTCGTTATAATCTATTTGTTCGTAAATCTTAGTTAGATTAAATAAAGATTCTTTTGCTTCGTCTCTAAATGCGTGCTGCTCTGTACGCGGAAACTGCCGATAGTATTCATTTAAACTGTCTTGATCGTTTTTAAGCCCATCAACCTCGTTTTGCCAATGTTCTATAACCCCTTGGTCAATAACTTCTCCATATGGGCCTTCAACTTGTTCTTGCGGTGTATCGAAGACAGGGTTTCCATAAGAATCAATGAACCCTTCGTAGTTCCATTCCATAGGTATGAACAAAGAATATAATCCCGAGCTAGTCTGTCCATTGCGGTTTCGTTTAGTAACGTCTGAATCCTCGTATAGTTTTTTGAAATTTGCTCCACCTTTATCTAATGCGTTTGAGGTCGAGCCCATCATACACTTACCTACGATTCTAGAGCCTAATCTAAGGGTTGTTTTCGTAACTCGCCAGTTGTTTAATATATTGTCAGGTCTTTCCCATTTGCCGCTTTCATCGTGAGCTAATAGTTTTAATTTCTCCCCGTCGTACGAGTTATCACCCGTGTTTTTCCAGTCAATTGTCGTGTCGAGCCCTTCGAGTTCCTCCGGCCCTTGGCCCTGATCAAGTTTTCTTCGCGTGAGTTTTGACGCTGGTACTCTGTATGCCAATTCTGTTTTTGGTCGGTCCATCCCGTCTTGTATTGGTTTAAAGAAAAACGGATAGTTGACGGATATTGGTACAACTTTATCTGTGAACATTTTTTTAGCATCGGCCCCAGATTTGGACAATATTCCAAACCGTGAATCGGAAGATATTGTTGCTTGATTAACCAACTCTCCTGATGCCATGAAAGAAAAACCAGAGCGTCTGTTTTTGAGATAGCACATTCCATAACTGCGTGGATCGGCTTTGCATGCTTCCCAGAAAATAAAAAACAATCTGTTTGATTCCCTGAAGTCGGCAGCACCCACGTCAATTTTAGACCACTGCAGGTACATGTAATGAGTGCCAGTAATATAAGTAGGATTGCCTTTGTTAATAAACGAAAAGCCTTCATCGCGGCGCTTAAACTCTTCGTCAATATAGTCATAGTATTTTTCTTTAAAGTATTCAGGCATTTGATTCCACTCAAATACACTCTTTATTTTTTCAAGTTCTTTAGGGTAATCCATTTGACTCCACGTATCTTTTTTAAATTTATACGGGCTAGATGTTTTTGGTAAAGCTATCTTAAGATTTTGTATGCTATACACATCGCCAATCTCACCGTTTTTACTTATAACTACAACATCACTTTCTTTGTCGTAGCCGTACTTCCATTGCTTATACCTATTCTTTTTATTAAGAACTTTCTTGCTTATATAATCAGGCAGAACCTCAAATAATGTCTGCGTATAATTCATTTTGATCTACCTTCTGCAAAGCCTTTAAATGATTTAGCTTTAGCCGCTTGATTCTCACCTTCTAATAATGATCTTTCTTCGTCTATGCGTGTTAGTATTTCAAACGCATCAAAGATCGCTAACTTTTTAGTGGCTGCGGCATTTTTAAGTCTATCTGCTGAAAGGTCATCTTCAGTGTCCGTTATGATCTGTTCTTCAGCAACGCGAATTAATTCATCAACTGCTTTTTGCCCAGCTCGGATTATATTCCTCTTCGTGTCCTTTACGTTCATACTTAATAGCTATATCATTTGATTTCATACAATAAAGACGCTCATCGTCTATAATAAACTCCCATTCGCTGCTAGGCGTAAAGCCTACTAGGTTCCCTGGTCTAATTTGAAGCGCTTCTAGCACATTATTACCATACTTTAGTATGCCAATATGCTTTTGCTCTTTTTCGGTTGAATATGAGCTTGTTTCCTTAATTGGTTTTATAAAGCATCTGTTGTTAACCATAACCCAATCGTTATTTTTTTTATAACCATAAACCTGGTCTACATTAACGAAGTACATATTATCTTTAAAAAACATACTTCCGTTTCTTTCTTTACCTTTAACATCATACCATCTTCTAAATATATTGTGATGTATTAAAACAGTATCGCCTATATTTATGCCGGTATTAAATGCCGCTGGAGTAGAAACTACTATAGCTTCTTTGTTTATATGACGAAAGCTTTCTATATTTGTATTTAGTAACAGGCTAATGTCGCCTATCTTTTTAGTATTATTATATCGTTCGCCTTTGGGTTTAACTATAAATTGGTATAATGATTTCATTAGTATTCAAGATCGTACTCAACAGAAATTGCCATGTTAGAGTTAAATTTCTTCCATGGCAATACCTCTGAGTTTTTCTTAATATAGATATTGTACGAAGCGTCCTCGTCTTCAAACAGTATGGCAGATATTTCATGACCGCCATATACTTGTTGACCTACGGAATAATGCATTGCGTCATTTTTGTAGTCTGACCCAATACTAATCTTCCTTATTAGCTTCATCTTTTTCAATTTCAGAATATTCGCCGGTTTCTAAATTAATATTAACAGGGCCATATTCTTTTTCGAGTTCAACTTTAAACTCTTCAATTTCTTTATTTACTCCAGCTAGTTCATGCAAAAGCGCATGCTTATTAGCCTCAGTAATACCAATCTTGTTTAGTAATGAATTTAATGCAGTTTGTTGCTTGTGCAACTTATCTAACTGCTCATCTGTAATTTTTGACATTTAATTTAATTTAATTGTTATTGTTGGATTTCTTTGATTTTTCCCACGTGCGTCCAACAAAATACGCCCCGTAGACTGTTATTAATAATGATTGAAAAATTGGAATATACTCTTGCGCAACTTCAAAACCACCTACATTACCATCAGCAAAAGCCAAAATAGTAAATATAGATGTAAGATACACCAGCACAAGCGGCCGAATGTTTTTAGATAAAAATGAATCTGATTGCATATCCATTTTCCATCTTTCGGTCACCTGTGTCTGTGCGTCTTGATCTGCTTTTTCCAATAACTCTTGAATCTTTTGCTTAGCAGCTAATCTTTCTTCATCTGTGGTTGTAAGCTTATCGATTACATTACCTACGTCTTTAATTATACCGCCTGATAAAAGACTTAAAAGTTTTTTCATTTATTAAGATCTTTCAGGCCCTATCGGACTTGGGGTAAACTTAAATGGTTTCATTCTATGCCCATGCTTCCCTCCTTTTGGTCCTTCATAAAGTCTTAAATCTTCAACGTAATCGTTAAGCTCTATTTTATCCTGTGGAGGTTTTGTTGTTTCGTCCTGAGTTAAACCTAGCTCTCTATACTTTTCGTATCTTTCTTTTGTATTAAGAGGATAATTCTTTAGTATTTTATTCACGTCTTGTCCGGACTTAACGTTTTGGTGGGCTACAGAGTCACCATGCATTAATCCAGCCGCTTTGTTTGTCGATTGCCCTTTTAATACATTTACGGGCGATTGTTTGTATGCCATTTTTTTATGTTTTTAATTTTTGTTTTGGAAATTTATACCTTTTGTATATTAAAGTTTCATTGTAATCGCCTGTAAATTTGCATATTAAACGATTTTTATTTTTTAATTTATATTCAATTGTAACAGTCCATCCGTTTTTTGGTCTGTGTATGTGTGTTGTAAAAGTGTTTTTGCTTCTTTCAACTATTTGTTCTTGTATGTAATGATCCTCAAATGGATCAAAATTAACAACACTTATTACGCCAAAATCAGTTTCTTCAATTATTGTTATATAATTTTCTTGCTCAGGATTATGCCACCATCCTTGAAATTTGCCCTGTGCAAATGTAAAAGTTGAAAATAAAATTGTTAATAAAAGTAATTTTTTCATTATATTTAATTTAAGTTAATTATGTAATATAAATATTACATAATTATATATTAAATTACTTTTAAAATAATCTTGGTCTATAACGATTACTTGTAGCTAACCCAGCTTTTCTTTCCGTTTCTCTTTTTGCACCTTCACGTGCTCCGTGTGCTCTTCGTGTAAATGGCACCTTTAATGCTTGAATAGCAACTCCGGCTAAACTGTATGGCGCCTTAGGCTTTCTTTTTTTCTTTCCTGTCTTAACGTTTGTATCTGATTGAGACGTTGAAGACGTTGAACTTGTTGTAGTACCTGTTTTTGGGTTTGCAGTTACTATAACTTCTTGCAATTTCCCTCCTAATTCCGGAACTTCTCTTTGTCCTTCCGTGGCTGCTTCTATTTCTGATTCTAACACGTATCGTGTTTGCTGCATAGCTACAGAATTACTGTGCCCTAACTTGGCATAAGGGCTTTTCATTTTAGCTACTGCTTTATATTTTTGTTGATATGGCATAATTATTTATTTTTTATCTAATGGATATTCTGTTACATATTTAGCGCCTGGAAATATGTAATCGTAACCAGGGTACATTATTTTAGCTGAGCCATTATTGTCAATACCCAGCACTTTGAACTCAACTCCTTTCATTGTTATTTTATTGCCTTCTATAACATTATAAGGCTTGTTAACATCAGGGCTATTTTTTAAATATCCTTTTTTAGAAGTTTTCATTTACATTTATTATAAGCTTCTTTTTCCCAAGGTAAATTCTTATCACCTTCTTTGATACTGGATCTAGGAATTATACGACCTTTCCAGTATACATTTTTATCGTCGTAATCAAGATCACCTCTGCGCATTTGATCTATATGCACACGTTCATGGTTAATGACACTTTTAGCTTCTAGCGGTGATAAGTTTTCATCTACTATTATTGTGCCGTTATTATTAGCTTTACCTAAAACACCCTCTTCCATGTCTACATAGTACACTGGAGTTTCATCCATTTTAAATGGAGCGGGTTTCATTTTAAAAGCCATAATTTATTTTTTAGTGTATGGTACAACTTTGTTAAGATATGCTTGGCGTTCTTTACAGCCACAACCACCTGGTATATTTAAACCATTAGCAACTTGCTCTGCAAATCTATCTATACCTGTAGCTTTAGTAGCGCGTGCTATAGTATCGCCAAGTCCTCTATCTTTCATTATTTAGGTATATATTTTTTTGCGTCTCGCTCTTTTTGAAAAGCATCGACCTCTTCCCAGCTCATACCTTTTTCTTTTTTTTCCGCTCCCGCATAAACAGTTGTTGGAGATAAAAGTGAACCTGCTATTCCAAATGTAGCAGCTAAAGCTTTTTGACCCGCTGACTTTAATCCTTGCTTTATAGCCTGTTTTCCTAAAAACTTTGCTGTGTCTTTTACTCTTTTCTTTTCAACAGCATCAGTTTGGTTTAGTGGACTTGTAAACCTTGAAGGCGTACAGTGTTTTGATGTAAACGGTTTATATTTCATATTAGCAATTCCATCTTCTTCTAGCTGCTCTACCTCTTTCGGATTTCCAGCCCTTTGATCTTGCACAAAAAGACTTTCTACGTTTCCAAGCTTTGCTGCCTTTCTTTAATTTCTTAGGATCTTTTGTTACAGCAGTTTGCAACTTGCTTCCTGGATTATCTCTTTTGTATTTTTTTACACCTTTTTCAGACATACCCCCACCTGCCGCAGCACCTGTACCGGTTTTGTTAGCTTTATTATAATAGCCCTTTGATTTCTTCCTAGATGGAGCATCGCCTTTTTTAGCGAATGGTGAGTTATGCTGAACGTACATAATTATCCTTTTGCGCGTTGTGTAATGGGAGGGTTTAAGTCGTAAGACTTGCAAGGGTATTTTTTAATTTGCATACCATTTGCACCCGAGCTACTACCTTTGCCCATAGGAAAACCTGTAGTGTCTAAAGGCCCGTCCCATACGGCCGACTCGCCGACAACTCCTTCAAGAGAAGGATTGCTGATTATTTTTTCACTTTTTTTGTAACCTACGTCTTTCATAATTATTATTTTACGTTATAAGTTTTTCCGCCAACATCAAATGTGCTAGCCCCTGATGCTTTAGCTGACTGCAGAGCTTCTGTGAAAGCATTACCATTTAAAGGTGAATCTTCCATAAACAAAGGTGCATTCATACCGCCTGCTGCATATTGACGCATTTCAGGTGACCCTGTCATACCTTGTATATTTTGCTGAACTTGAGGTGTAAAGCCCCCACCCATTGGCGCCATTTGAGGCGGCACCATTGTTGTTTGCATTGGCTGACCTGTCATAGGATCTATTTGAGGGTTACCCAAACGCATTATTGGATTTTTTGTATAAGCCATAGCTATCTTTCTTTGTCGTTATTTATTCTTTTGATTGCAACCTGAAGCATCCTGTCTGTATACGCTTTGCTTTTAATTACACTTTGTGTTGCGCTACTTGGAATATCTTCTTCACCTGTAAGTATTCTATAAACACGAGCTAATAGCTGTGTTGTTTTTAAAGATACTTTATATAAACTGCCTTTACTATCTGATTTATTACCTCTTCGCCATAATACTATCCAGCCTTCTTTTAAAAGTCGTGAAAACCTATTGTTGTCCCAGCTGTATGCATATGTGTCAAGTTTAAAATCTGTTTTGCTAAAAAAGCCTTGACAGTCTAAAAATAAAAGAAGCTCCAGATCTGCATCTTTTACACCGTAATTTCTGCACGCCCACCTTCTAACTATACGGTAGTGCTTTAATACGTTTGAGTCACGCAAATCTGAAGCCTTTATTGTTTTCATAATATAACGACTACATCCTGCGCTTTAATTACATTGTATACTTTTTTTTCAAGCTCAATGGAATGGCCGGCGTGTCTATCATAATAGATAGCGTCGCCAGCCTTTATTCCCACTATATCGGCGCCCGCTGATATTACGCTTGCTTTTGCGTATCTTATATCTTCACGGGCTTTTTCTGCAATTAGCAGACCGCCTTCTGTTTTTTGTGAACCTTGTTTTTCTTTTTCTACTATTAAGTAATATCCGATTGCTTTCATAACTGTTCTATTCTAACGTTATTAATTACACAATCGGTTGATATAATTGTTGTGGCTACTGAAGCCGCGTTCCGAAGAGCGCTTTTAGTAACAAGTAGTGGGTCGATAATTCCAGATTTAATCATATTCACCATACCCCCTGTAACAACATTTAACCCTCTGCCTTTAATAGTAGGCTCTTCAAATTCTTCAATACCTGCATTGCTAAGTATCGTATGAAAAGGCGCTTTGATTGACTTATAAAGTAGTTCTTCACCTTTGCTAGCAGCTCTTATTTTCTGCGCAGCATTTAAAAGGGCTATTCCACCACCTGGTACTATACCTTCTTTAATCGCGGCTTTTGTAGCACATATAGCGTCTTCAACTCTATCACGCTTTTCTTTTAACTCAACTTCTGAATTAGCGCCGACTTTTACAACGGCAACTTTTGCAGATAATCTTGCTAGCCTTTTTTCATGCCTAATCTTATGACCCGGCATCATCGGCTTTTCAAGCTCTTCTTGTATTACTTTAATTTTTTCTTCAACCTCTTTCGATTTACCCTCAACTTGTAAAACGGTTTCCTCTGTATTAGTTACCGCTTTAACACAAGTACCAAGCATTTCAATGTTTATGAGGTCCATATCGTCTCCAAGGTCTTCATTAATAATCTTAGCCCCAGTTAGCATACAAAGATCCTGCATGACTTCCTTACGAGTTATACCGTAAGTTGGTAGGCCAATTACATTAACCTTTATATTGCCTTTCATTTTATTCATCGCAAGAGTGTTCAGCACTTGTGGCTCAACGTCTGCAATGACTAATAATGATTTATTCTTTTTTATAATATGTTCTAACACTGATTGAATCCTGCGTATATTTGGAATAGGTGATTCCGATATTAATATATACGGGTTATCCAACTCTGCAGCATTTATATTTTCGTTTGTTATAAAGTGATTAGATTTAAGCGGCTGATCGTACTGCACACCATCTACAACTTCTATTGTTGTCTCGGGCTCATCTGTTGTTTGCATGATAACTACACCTGTATTACCTACAGACTTAAACGCATCACTTATAAGCTTACCAAGTTCTTTATCGTTGTTTGCAGATATAGTAGCTACTTGGTCAATCATATCACCGTCAACTGGTATTGCAACCTTCTCTAAGTATGCAATTACCTTTTCAACGCCACTTGCAATTCCTTCTTTCAATGCTCTTGAGCTATCTTGCTCTAATGCCTCATATGCATTTTTAAGGATTGAATGTGCAAGTACAGTTGCGGTTGTTGTTCCGTCACCGGCTTCTTGTACGGTTTTTCGCGCAGCATCTTTTAAAAGTGTTGCACCCATATTTTCAACAGGATCTCGCAAAAATATATTATTTGCTACTGTCACACCGTCTTTTGTAATTACCGGATTTCCTTTATCGTTTTCAAGTATTACGCTAAGACCGCTAGCCCCGAGTGTGGAGCTAACGGCTTTTGTTAGCTTTTCAATACCATTGTAAACCTTAGAGCGAGCATCGCTTCCAAAGTTTAAGTTCTTAACTATTGCGTCAGACATATTAAATTAGATTAAATTAAATTAGACAAATGTCTTATTCGAAAGTTTTTACAACTACAGGTCCTTTTGCAAATTCGAGCTTTTTGCTATAGTGCTCAACTGAAGCGTTAATCGCTGCTTCTGCACCTTCAATGGTCTCTCTTCGCGTTACGTCGACCCAATCGTTATCTTTACTTGGATTAAGGTATTCGGTTTGAAAATATCCATTTGGTAGTTGTACAATTCGCCAATTCTTTTTATCAACTAAATGATTTAAAAACTGGACTTCTTCTTCGGTTATTTTTGGAGATGTTGTTCCCCAAGAATAGGTTCTATAATATAGTGTCATAGGTTTTGGTTTTAATTAATTATTGGTTTACTCTATCCCGAGTAGGGTATATGTTATATATTACTGGTTTTTACTGATTTTTACTCTTTATGTTTTTACTTGAAGAACAAACCATTCCGTTCCGTTAGACCAAAGAGTTACTGTATCATATAATTTTGTTATTCCAGTATAAGAACCTTGACCATCAATAGTTTCACCTGAACCAAATGATGTTGTTATGTTTAAGTTTGAAGGGATTGTCTGTGGATCAAAACCATTAGCGGCAAGAATTTGCATTGTTTTATTAGTAAAATTTGCTGCAGTTGGTAATCTTAAAGTACCAGTACCAAATGTTCCTGTCCAATTTACTGTAACTAATTTATTGGTATCAGCTGCTAAGTTTACAACTTGCCCACCTCCAATAGTCACGGGTTGGGGATTTAGTACTTGTGAATTAAATATTTCTGGATCTATTTCACGAACTTCATTGTTTGGTTGAGTAACAAGAATATTGTAATTTAAACCTATAACAGGAAACGTAGGTGTTGATTGTCCGTATTTTCCAAGTTTTATTAAACTCGTATTTTTTACTTCAAAAGCGTTTATTCTGTTGGCATTGCTAAATCCAGCGCCTACTATAAGTTTACTATTATTGTTAGGAGTATTATATCTACCTACAACAACTTGATTATTTCCATTGACTTGTAAGTTTGAACCTAAAGCCATACCACCCGAACCACCACTTTGTACTTCGTTATCAAAACCACCTAAAATCGCGCTATTTGTCGCGGTTGAAACAATTGTGTTTGTTTTACCACCACCAATAAAACCATTAGCACCTTGATTAAGATTTCCAATACCACCAATTATAGTGCTATATTTTCCTTGTGAATCATTTACACTTCCAACTCCTACATCTGCATCATCATAAGTACTTATGACTATACCAAAAGAACTTGCGCTACCGCCAGTTCCCGAACCATTACGAGTTGTTATTGCTATTGAAGTATCTACACTACCATTTTGTTGGTTTGCACTTCCACCAATAGCTATATTGTTACCACTACTTGTATTGCCATTAAAGGAATTTCTACCTATAAGAATGTCATTGGTAAGTGTACCTGAAGTTCCAAGTGCGCTGTTCTGGCCTATTATTATAGCATCATTTACATTTGTTGCCGTGGTGTTAGCTAAAACCTTGTTACCTATCAATACAGCCTCTGTTATTGTGCCTGTAAATGGTTTTGCAACATCATTACCAATTGATACAACAGAGTTAGCTGAAGTTGTTGCTTCAAGATTAGTATTTCCTATCGCCACGTTAAAAGTACCAGTTGTCATACTACTTAGAGTATTAAAACCTGCCGCAACGTTTCCAAGGGAGTCTGATCTATTACCCGTAAGGGCTTGTAATGCGTTTTTACCAAATGCTATATTATTTGCACCTAATGTCAAGCTAAACAATGAATTTACACCAACTGCTAAATTATTAGTACCATTTATTAATGTTTCTAATGCTTTATATCCAATACCAACATTTTCTCCCGTTGTTTCTGATGCCCCGCTATTATCAACTCCTTTCACAAAGTTTTTTAAAACATCATCGCCAATGCCTATATTGAGCATATCAAGAAACCCCGATGTTGGATTTACACTTTGACCTACGTTTTCGCCAATATATACTGATTTTCTTGTACCGCTCTGTTTTAAAGTTCCATTTATATCTAATATTCCCGTATTAAAACCTATATAGGGTGTGGTTTGAGATAAAATAGAATTACTTAAAACACCATTTGGCCCATTTGACCATAATGCTAACGTGTTAGTTGTACCAGTTCCAGTTACAACACCACCATCTGTTTCGATTACATTACCAGATGAATCAACTGCTAAGTTTTTAGCTGCAGTTCCTGTGAACGTGCCAGAGCCATATTGCCAAAAAGTTACCTGCCCACTGCCCGCAACTTGAACCCCGTCAGTTGGACCTACCGCAAAATTAACAGTACCAGTAGAAGTTCCAGTATTTGAAGAATCTGCTCGAAGCAGAAAATCATTATCATTATTAGACATTTCTGTATATCGGCCAAATCCACCACCACCCTGGAGTCTAAAAAATGCAGTGGTTGTGCCTGCGTCAATATGAAATAATCTAGAAGGCGAAGCCGTTCCGATTCCAACGTTGCCGCCATTAAAATATGAATTGCCGCTTGTATCAAGCCTTACAGTTTGCGTTCCTAAGGAATTATTTAAACGTACTTCCGCGTTGCCTAAAGCATCTTCATTAACATTCATTAACACAACTCCGCCTGAATCTTCTATTCTGAATGGGCTGCCTGAGCCTGACCTTCTAACTGTAAGTGTACTTCCCGGTGAAGACGTTCCTATACCGACGTTTGTACCGTCGTCATATATAACTGAGTCAGTAAGTGTATTTGGATCAGACCATTTTGATACATAGTTTGTAGTCCCTGAGCCGTCCACAACACCACCGTCCGTTTCAATAACGTTGCCGTTGGAGTCTACAGCTAAATTTTTAGCTGCAGTTCCAGTTACATTACCCTGTCCATATGTAGGTAGCCTAAGCGTGCCTTGTAAATAGTTTTTATCAATATTTTCTAAATATAACCCCCAGTTATTGGTTATAGTACTACTAGCTGGCTTTTCAACTGTTCCTTTAAAAAGATATGAATCCGTTATTGTTAAATTGTTATTTATATCTTTTACAACTCTAACACCTTCTGAAGTTGCTAAGTTTGAATCTATAACATTTTCTACATCTGCACCAATTAATAAAGGCACCACATTATCGTTAGTGTCATCAAGGTGAACTACAATTCTACTTCCAACTGCTTTTGTTGAAATAGTTGCATCAAAACTATTTGTCACCTCCACCTTCGAAAGACTACCAAAAGCGCTATCAATAGTGTGAGTGGAGTCTTCAATCCTTGCGTATGAATAAGTTCCATACATATTGGTTACTTCTCCAGTCTTTGCTGAATTCAAAGCTTGAAAATAACCGCCAGTTATATCAGAAATGTTATCTCCTGTGCCGTTTCTAATAGATGAAGCTCTAGCATATACACCATATATATGATTTGCATCACCGCTTTGGCTATTCATCACATCAACATTAATACCTCTTAATTGGAGTTCCTGCGTTTGGTTACCACCACTAGCGCTGCAGTCCATATCAACGTTTAAACCTGTTAGGGTTTTATCTCCTGTAATAGCGGTTGTACCAGTAATGTTTGCATCAATTAAAATACCATTAAACGCAGTATCTTGTTCAGTGTTGTAATCATACGTAACGGCAAATTTATTTTGAGCCCCTACCCCTGTACTTCCAAAAGACATATTAGCCGCTGTGTAGTTTGTAGCTACTTGATTTTCTATTTTAAGAAGATCTCTGTTGTTGGGGTTGTTGGTGCGTCCTAACGCTATTCTTTTCCTTCCTGTTGATGTAGGCGTGCTAATCATTAAATACGCCGCGTTATCACTAGCTGCTCCGTTTAGAAGAATGATTTGGGATCTCACCTCGTCGGTACCTTCAAATTTTGCTATAGTATGAACGTCATCTTTTACATGCAGCCTAGTATCTGGGGTAGGTATTCCAATACCTACATCTCCGGTAGAATTTTCAATAATCATTCTTGAGGTACCGCTACCGCTTGCAGCTCCATCAGTATAAAATTCTATGCTGCCATCTGATTTAAAACTTGTTTGCTGATTAGTACTAGTAATACGAGTAACAAGAGGCGCATTTGAATTTGCAATTCGTATACCCGCTGTGCCGCTAGCTTCAAAATTAGCTACGTCACCACTTCCTGTGGTTTGTGCATCAAAAGTATATCCCGGGGTAGCTGTTCCAATTCCTAATCTTGTGTTTGCTTCGTTTACAAATAGTGTTTGTGATTCAATTGTATTGCCTGTAGACCCAACCCATAATCTTCCAGGTGTGAGGTTAGGTATATCGTTTGTTCTAAGTATAGATGATACAACTAAGTTTCCATCGTTAGATGTACTAACTCTACCAACCTTGCCTATGTTTTGTATAAAGTTTCCGTATACAGGTTTTGTTGTTGTAAGCGCAGCACCAGATGTGCCGCTTGGTTTTACATATATAACGTCGTTTTCCGTTGGGTTTACACCGTCAATCGGATCTGTAATAAGGTTTCTTAATTTACCTGTAACTACAGCAAATCCTTCCGCATTATTAGCTAGGTCTTGTTTTAATAGCCCAACTGCAGGCATTTTAAGTGTGTTAGATGCATCGGCTAATTGCACTTCTAATCTACCCGACGCTCCAACCGAACCTGATATATATACAGGATCACCTTTTACAAGTGCAGAGCCTTGCGCGTTTTTAACTGGCACCTCTACAACTTCAGCACCTCCGACATGCAGATCGGCTAAGTCTGTAAACGTAAGCTCACCAGTTGCATCTGACAATAATACTTGGTCAGCCGCTCCTAGTGTGTTGGTTGTATCTTTTACAGGCCCATTTAAATAAAGCGTACCATTTTGCGTTATTAAGTCGGTACTAGCATCACCTAATGTAACATTTCCGTTCAGTGTGCTATCGCCGGTAACTGTAACGCTTGTATCAAAAGTTGCTGCTGCATCTACATTTAATTGCCCTGCTACTGTTAATAATGTAGCTCCTGTGTCTTGCGAAAGTATGGAGTTAACGACATTATCACCTCCTGCACCAAACATTGCAATGGTATTTTCTGTACCGTTTATAAAGTCATTAAATAGGTTATCAACTGTAATGTGTATATTCTGATTACCGTCATACCCAACTAGATACATACCCGAGGTATGATCCGTTCTTAAATTAAACTGTGAAAACTTTATTGCCATTATTGTCTATTTGTATAATGTAGATAATCGTTATACCCTTCTGTTATCATTGTTGGATAGCGATCGCCTGGCGGCCAAGACCCTTCTTCTGC
>WLWF01000154.1_pt1 | contig 63784 bp, 87 predicted proteins | sample 6718331 | NCBI WGS metagenome assembly WLWF01 (sample SAMN12718692, study PRJNA515312) | sponge metagenome | isolation source: marine sponge | host: Mycale hentscheli | place: New Zealand: South Island, Marlborough, Capsize Point | collected 2003-05-01 | reverse complement strand
CTAGTCATTGTAATTTTTATTTTGGTTGGGTGTGTCATTTTTTAGTGTGTTTTATGGGGGCTATTCGCCCCTGTTAATAATTAGTTTTATTTTATTTTGTAACGGCTGATTATATTTTTTGCATCTCTTTTTATTCTTCTTGCGTCATCTTTCATTTGGGATACATCTAATATAATCGGCTTGCGTTTGTTGTGTCTTTCAACAAGTTTTTCTATCGCTTCAATTTGTAGCTTTTTTAATTTTGTCATATTGTTTTTATTTAATTAGTTGTTTAAATTTTGTGCAATTTACGTTTAATTTTATAACTGTGCAAGTATATTGCACACTTTTTTATTCATTTACTCTTAATGTGTTGAGCGTCAACAACTTACAGCCGTGTTAACCCTGTGTTTTATTTAGTTTTGTTCTAGTTCGTACGGGTATAAACGCGGAGCGGTTACCCTTTAAACGGGACGCGAACGGGGGAACGGGGGACGAAAGCCCACCGAAAAGACGCGGAACGCAGGACGCAGGACGGGGACGGGACGCGAAGCGGGGACGCGATGCCCAGCCCAGCCCAGCCAAAACAAAAAGCCAAAAAAAACAGGACAACCGCCCAAAAACAACAACCCCCCCACCAAAAAAAAAGCGTTTTAGTTTTGTGTAGCGTGCGCGTGAGACGGTGTATTATCCTCAACCTCTAATTATCTAATATATTTTTATTATCTTTACAAAAAAAAAGATCATGGCATACGATAAAAGAATATCACCAGCAAGTACGACTGATAACTTTGTAGATGGACTCTACATAAAAGATGGTAGGTTAATAAACTCAAGACCTATTGGAATGTCAGGTATTGAAGAAGCGTCTATGTATAGAAAGCAAATGAAAAAACAATATAAAATTGATTGTATTGCTGATGGAATAGAAAGAGCTAAGATGCGTATGGATGGAAGCAGAGATATTTACGAATTTTAACGAACCCCGTTTAGTTTGATTAGTTGTGAAAGAGAGAAGACATTATGTTTTCTCTTTTTTTTATGTATATGACAGGTAAATGACAGCTAATGACAGACTTATGACAGACTTTTGCCAGACCTTATTGTTTATATAACTTTCTCTAACTTATTAATTCTCAGTTATTTATATTTATATTATTTTTTTATGCCAGACTTTTAGTAGTCAAAATAAAATATAATAAAAAAAATTAATACAAGAAAATATATATAAGCCTAAAAACTAAATTCAACTCTGTCAGTTGTCATATAATATTTATTGTTATATTTGTGTTCAATTAAATTAAATTTACTATTATGACCTCACAAGGATATATCCCCAGAGACTTGTCGTTTGACGATGATGCTCGCCAAAAACTAATTCAAGGAATAACTGCAATATCTAAAGCTGTAAAGAGCACATTAGGGCCTTTGGGTAAAACTGTGCTTATAGAATCTGCCGATCATTTGAAGGGTATAACTATTACAAAAGACGGAGTGACTGTAGCACAGTCTGTATTCTTGGACGATCCTATTGAGAACTTAGCTATACAAATGATGAAAGACGCAGCTAATAGAACTGCTAATACTGCTGGCGATGGAACTACCACAGCTATAGTATTAACAGAAGCGTTGGTAAAAGCAGGTCAGGGATATATACAAAAAGAAACTAATGTAACTGAGGTTATACGCCATATAAATAAAATTACTGCAAGTGTAATAGAGAGCTTAGAAAAAAATTCTAAAAAAGTTAATCAAGAAAGATTATTAGATGTTGCTTGTATATCCGCAAACAATGACAAAGAGATAGGTACTATTATAGCTAACGCTTATGAGAAAGTAGGAATCAATGGAATTGTAACTGTTGAGAACTCTATGACAGCAGAAACATATGCTGAGGTTACTAACGGAATAAAAGTAGGAAGGGGTTATACTTCTAATATGTTTATTAATAATCAAAAGAAAGACGAGTGTGTTTTAGAAGATGTTAAGATATTAGTATGTGATGCTGAGATAAGTAATGTTTTACAAATTGAGAATATACTCAAACCAGTTATACAAAACAATGACAAGCTATTAATTATAGCTCCGTGTGGTGGTAATGTAATAAATACCTTAGCGGCTAATGTTGTTCGTAATGGATTAAAGTTTTGTAATATAATACCTCCTAACTTTGGATACAAGTCAACAGAGCTGATGAGTGATATTGCTTTTGCTGTAGGTGCAAAGTTTTTTAGTGAGAAAACTGGAGATGACTTGAGTTTAATTAGAATGGAGGATTTAGGTCATGCTGATAAAATAGTTTCAGGAATGGATAGTACAATAATATTTACTACAGACAACAAGCCTGAAGAGACTACAAAAAGAATAGAAGACCTTAAGGTACAACAAAAAGGAATGACAATAAAACATGAGCGTGAGTTTGTGAATGAGCGTATAGCAAGTTTAGCTGGAGCTATAGGTTGTATTTTTGTTGGAGGTAATTCCGATGTTGAGCAAAAAGAAAAGTATGACAGGGTTGATGACTCAGTATGTGCTGTTAGATCTGCCTTAGAAGAAGGTATACTATGTGGGGGAGGAACAGCTTTATTTAGACAATCTACTAAATTACTAAAAAAATCTGAACTGACTGGAGGCAATGAGGAGAACCTGGCTAAGGTAATTTTAGCAACTGCCTTGCAGGCTCCAATAAACCAAATATTAATTAACGCAAACAAAGAGGTTCCAGATATTATTAATAAAATATATGATAGAAGGTATAACTATGGTTATGACGTAAAGAATAATGACTATGGGGATATGTTTAAGATGGGAGTAATAGATCCATTGAAGGTAACTAAGAACGCCTTGTTGAATGCTGTAAGTGTGGCTACTACTATACTTAGCACTAATGCTATAATAACTCACAAAAGACAAAATCAAAACAATGAAGAAAAGAAAACTAAACTCTAAAAATCCAAAATTTGAGCCTGCGGCTCAAATTACAGAAGGAGAGCCTCGTAGAGAATTGATATGTGAAGTACCTTCCCGAACCATTAAAGGTAAGATTACACCATCTTCAGGAAAGGCAAAAATTTATGCTATCTTTAAAAATTAGAATATGAAACCAATAGGTAAGTATATAGTTATAGAAGCTATAGATGAACAATTAAAAACAAAATCAGGCTTATTACTGACAGCTACAGATGCTAATGAGTTTAGATATAGAAAAGGTAAGGTTGTTAAGCCAGGAACAGATGTTAAAGAAATCTCAGAACACGATATTATTTACTATGATAAGTCTGCTGGCTTTAGCTTGCTTCTCAATGATATTACTTATACTATTATTACTGAGAGAGATATCGTTGTTGTTTTATAAAATCATTCATCGCTTTTATAGAGTTGCGGTATATCTTTTGCATATAAGTAGCATCCGCTCTAAATAAAGGATTAAGTCCAGGAGACTCAGCTATCTCTTCACCACTAAGTTTTTTGTATATAGTTGCGACAACTCGCTTTCCTTTATAGGAAAGCTCGTATAGTGTAGTATGTTTACCCGCTTTTTTACGCCAAACTTTAATCCAACCATTTTTAAATAGGCTATCAAACCTATTTACGTCCCAAGCCATAAGTTGTTCAAACTCTTTAAACTTAGTCTTGTTAAAGTATTCTTCACTATAGAGAAATAAAAGCATTTCCAGCTCAGGAGTGCTTAGGTTATGTTTGGCTTTTACCCAAAATCTGACTACCCTCCAGTATTTCAGGTAGTTATTGTCTGTATTTAGCATTTAATTTAATTCTTATCTTTGTAAAAATACAAAAAATGGAAATAGTAAAAGGATCTCAAGAGTATTATGATTATGTTGCTCAGTATATGATTCCAAATGGGGAAGAGCTTTATGAAATATTTACACTTGATGTAGATTTGTTTGTAGATATGGTAGATTCAGACACATCATATACGTTTACGGATGAAGAAGTAGCCCTAAGTATGCAAAAAAACGGAGATACACTAATAATACCTTAAATACATGAAATCTCCTATAGATTTTAAAGATTTTGCTGCAAATCCTATAATAGGAGTTCTATTCTTTTGTCTTATTGCTATTGGATATTTATATATAGACAATAAAACTACTTTGACTAACCAAATCAAAGCATTACAAGAAGAAGTTATAACTTTAAGAAGTGATTATAAGAAGTTAAATGATAAATTTATAGAAACCCTACAAGAAATAAATGAATAGGTTTGGGATAATATTATTAGTAGGACTTGCCTCTTGTTTACAACCAGAAGAGCTAGTAGTTGAAATAGAAGAGCCTACAATAAACGTAGATAGTTTAGCTGATGCTACAATAATAAAAGTAAACAAACAAAAAAAACAAAAAGTTTTACTTGAACAAGATCTTTGGCGTAAAAAAAGAGATATAAAAGAAATAGAAAAAAAATTTAATGAGAGCGTGTATGAACTTAACAACCTTAAACTTATAAACGAAGATAGCATTGTCTTTGACTATAAGATAGTTGTAAAAGAAATAGTTGATAGTGTAAGAGTAACTGTTAGCGATTCTCTTTGTGTTAATTGTAGAGCAATTCAAAAGAAAAAAGAAAATACTTTAGTTAGTAAAGCATTTAAATGGTTTAAAAAGAATATAAAATTATAATTATCTTTGTTTAAATTAAATTATAGAAAACATGGCAAAAAAAACTGATAGAGAAAAACTTAACAAGCTAGTTGAGAAAAGAAAAAAGGCTGCTGATAGAATAAAAAAATTAAAGAGCAAAAAGAAAGCTCCTTTAAAAAAACTCAGAACAAAAATTCAAGAAAACAGAAAGAAAAAAATTCAGAAAAAAATTAATAAAAATCCAAAGGCTATATCAGACAGAAAAAAGGATTTAGAAATGAAGAAAAAAATGTCTGAGTTAAAAAAGAATAGAATCAAAAAGATGGATAAGAAGAAGATGCAAAAGCTGATGGACACAACAACAAAAGCTAAACCTGATGGTACAAAAAGAAAACCTAAGCCTACTATAAAGAAGCCTACTATAAAGAAAACTAAAAAAGAAGATCCAAGAGATATGTTTTTTAGAAAAGTAAAGAATCTTGGAAAAAGAATGTTGAATGAAAGAAGACAGTCAAAACAAAAACTTAGAAGAAACACAAAAAGATAATGGCTAAAAAAGGTAGAACAAAAAGCAAGGGAAATAAAATCTGCCCCGCAGGAATAGCTTGGGCTAAAAGAACATTTGATACTTATCCAAGTGCCTATGCTAATATGGCCGCAAGCAAGTATTGTAAAGATCCTAACTACGCTAAAAAATCTAAGTAATGATAGATAAAAATAAATTAAAAAAAATAGCTTCTGAACTAAAGAAAGCATCTGCTATGCATAAAGGTCAAGCAGCTAGAATAGATAAAATGTTAAAATCTATTAAAAGCACTCCTAAGAAAAAGAAGTAATGGGTGCATTAAAGAACTGGGTAAAGCAAGACTGGGTGCGTATTGGTGCTGATGGAAAGATCAAAGGTAAATGTGGTACGTCTAAAGATAAAAAAAATCCTGATAGATGCTTGCCTAGATCAAAAGCACAGAGCTTGTCTAAAAGACAATTAGCAGCTACAGCTCGTAAAAAGAAAAAAGCTGGAGCTAAAGGTAAGACAGTAGTTAGTAATACTAAAGCGGCAAAAGTAAGATCATAATGGCAAGAGCAAAAGCAAAACCTATAAGAAGAAGTATAGGCAAGGGGGGTAACTACAGAAAGACAAAATCTGGAGCGGGCATGACTAAAAAAGGAGTAGCTGCATATCGTAAAGCTAATCCAGGTAGTAAGTTAAAAACTGCTGTTACGGGTAAGGTAAAGGCTGGCAGTAAGTCTGCAAAAAGAAGAAAGTCTTATTGTGCTAGAAGTTTAGGGCAGTTAAAAAGAAGTAGTGCAAAAACAAGAAACAATCCAAACTCAAGAATACGTCAGGCGAGAAGACGTTGGAAATGCTAATTATATAATTATTATATTTGTAGAAAAATAACTTATGGCTTTAAAAAGAAAAAGAAAAACTACAACTGTCAATAAAGACGGAAGTAAGACTGTCACTAAAAGAAGAAGAGACGGCTCTGTAAAAAAGGTTAAAGAGTTTAAGGCTGGAAAGAAAAAGGCTTATAAAACTACTAAGACTAAAAAAAGTGGCCTTAAGACAACAAGAGAATATAAAAAAGGTGTTAAAGGAGCTACTGTAACAAAAGAAAAGTTTAAACCAACTTTATTTGGAAAGCCGCTTAAAACATCTACGACAACCACTCGTAAAGAAAGAAATAAAAAAAGAAAAAAAGCTGTAGGTAAAGCACTCAAAGGTGCAGTAAAAATAGCAGGTGGAGCAATGGCTATAGCAGCAAATCCTACATTAGCAGCTAGTGCAGCTAACCTTGCATCAAAAGGAGTGTTAGGCGGTGCAGCAGCAGGAGCAGCAGCAGCAGCAGGACGAGGTGTTAAAAATTTAGCCAAGGGAGTAAAGAAACAAGTAAGAAAGCTAAAGAATAAAATGAGAAACAGAAAAAAGAATCCTAATAGAAAAAGATTGTAATGGCTAAAATGAACAAGAAAGACTATAATAGTATAGGCTTTAAAAATAAAGATATAGATAAATTTGGAATGTTAAGCATCAAAGCTGGTATAGATAATAATCCAAAAATTACAAAAGCAGACAGAATAGCGGGGGCTACAATGAATAAAAATAAAAAAAATAAAAAGTCTTAAATATGCCTACAGTAAAATACAAGTGCCCAGATACTGGGAAAAACATGAAAAAAACTTTTCCATATAATGCAGTAGGAAAAGCACAAGCTGCTACTTTTGCTAAAACTATGGGAGGTACAAAGAAGGACAATCCAGGATATGGAATGGAGAAGAAGATGAGTTCAGGTTATTAACTATTAAAAATAAAAAAAATGAAACAAGGATATAACGACAGATTAGATGAATCAATGGGAGCCAGAAATGGTAAAAAATCTCAGTCAATGAAAGACAGAAGAGATGAGTCTAAGGCAATGTCAAAAAAGATGTATGGTCATTCATATGGTGCTGACAAGTCAATGTCATATAGACACACATCTTCATGGAAGAAACACGATCACTTAAAGTAATGGCTGGTCGTACTAAAAAAGGAGACTTCCCTGAGATTAAAAAAGCAAATCAGGGTAAGTTTACCTCATGGGCAAAAAGAAATGGATTTAAGGATGCTTGTAGTGCTGCGTCAGCAGTAATGAAGAATACTAAAAATTATTCTGAGCCTGTGGTTAAAATGGCAAACTATGCTAAAAATTTTGGGTGTAGTACAAAAAAATAATAATTAAATAAAATAAAATGGCTAAAAAAACTAAAACTAAAACTAAAACAAAAAAGAAAGACTTGTTAAAGAAAGAGCCTAAACCAGCTCCAAATTTAACATACGAAGAAAAAGTAGCTTTAAAAACATCAGGAGTTCCTGGTGCGGTTAAAAAGGAAAAAGCTCCAGAGACTCCGACTTCTACAGTCCAGTTTGTAAGAGCAAGACCTAAGACAGCTATAAACGATAGACTAAGAAACAGATAAAAACTATGAAAGAAAAATTAATATCTTTGTATTGTTATTTACAATGCAGTTGGAACAGCTTAATGGATTATTTAACTTTGGATGTAGAAAAATGTCCTAAAGAAAATTGTTCATGCAAAATGTAAATAGAAAGTCTAGAGGTCTAGGCGATACAATAGCAAAAGTAACAAAAGCAACAGGTCTTAATAAGGTTGCCGATAGAATGGCAAAAGCAGCAGGAATGGAAGATTGTGGTTGCGGACAAAGAAGAGATACTTTAAATAGAGTATTTCCATATAAAAGATAAAATAAAAATGGCATATCAAAAAATACAAGTTAATACAGGTCTAGCACAATTAGTTTTTGCAGACGACACAAATCACATACCTGCGGCAGCTCTAGTTCAGTCTTTATCAGGAACAAGCAAGCAGGTTATACAAGGAACTACAACTTCAGGAGGAAATTCAAACTTAACAGATACTTCAGTAAATTTTGCACTAGCTACACCGCCTTTACCAGTACAAACTACAGCTTCAGGAGGAGATAATGCTTTTAATCTAAGTAATGCAGGCAATGCTACCATTACGGATGTAGCTTCAGATGCTTTAGTTTTAGGCTCAGCAATATTTAACGCAGCAGGAGGGGGAGAAAATTATGTTATAATCAGACCTAATCTTTTAGCTGACAGTACATATAATTTTGAAACATTAGGAGTTGCTGAGGGTGATTTAGTTTACAACACTACAGCCAACACACAAGCTCTTGTTTCTTCTGTTTCTGGATCTGCAATATCTTTAAATCAAGATATATTTGGAACTTCAACAACATATAATGATAATTATAGATTATTTTTAGGATCATCTAGGGGTGGTGCTGGAGGCTCTACAGTAATGAGATCGGCAGATTGTTGTATGCTTTATGTAGGAACAGATACAGCTAATGCTTCTATGGCTGACGCTACTCAATATGTTGATATCAGAGTTTTAACTTGTGCTGATAATGACGTTACTTTTAAAAACTTTAAAGTAGGTGAATACCTTCCTATTTTAGTTAAACAATTATTTTCAACAGGAACATCTGCTTCTGCAAGAAACAGTTGTTTAGCTATTTGGTAATATGACAGTAATATCGGAAAACACAAAATTTAGTTTAAGTCCTAAAAACTTTTTTACTATACTTGTGTTAGTAGGATCATTTATAGGAATGTATTATTCTTTACAGGCACAAATCCAAGAAGCAAAAGAGTTACCTGTACCACCAACAACCCCAACTGAACAGATGATTGAGATACAAAAAGAGTTAGTATTTATAAAAACAGAAATGTTAGAAATGAAGGAGACTCTAAATAGGTTAGACGATAGAATTTATCAACTAAGAAAATAATGAATGAGGGCAATAAAAAAAATTATTGTTCATTGTTCTGCTACTCCACGAAATAAAGATTTTTCAGCAGAAGATATTAGAGACTGGCATGTTAAGGGAAACGGCTGGGACGATATAGGTTATCATTTTGTTGTAAGACTAGACGGACAAATAGAATATGGTAGAATGGTTGATAAGTATGGTGCCCATGTTTCGGGACATAACTATGATAGTTTGGGAATATGTTATATCGGTGGTATGGATAAAGAGATGAAATGTTGGGAGGACACTAGAACTGACCAGCAAAAAGAATCTTTAATTTTACTTCTTAAAACATTAAAAAAATTTCACCCAGAAGCTATTGTATATGGGCATAGAGATTTTTCAAGCAAAGAATGTCCTAGTTTTGATGCAACCGAAGAATATAAAGATTTATGAGCGTTTGGGGAAAAATATTTGGATCAGCAGGAATGGAAGTGGCAGACAAGGTTAGTAATGTGGTTGACAAGTTTGTTCAAACTCCTGATGAAAAAGTAGCTTTTAAAAAAGAAATGTATGAGATATTTCAAAACGCTGCTAATGAAGAACAGAAGAATGTAACTGAACGCTGGAAAAGCGATATGTCTTCTGACAATTTACTATCTAAAACGGTTAGACCTGCCGTATTAATTTTTTTAATTTTTAGCACAATATTGCTTATTTTTATTGATTCAGGATTTATTACCTTTGTAGTTGATGATGAGTGGAAAGAATTACTTAAAGTTTTGCTAATAACTGTTGTTGCCGCATACTTTGGAGGACGCTCATATGAAAAAGGAACTAAAATCAAGAATAAGTAATGGCCAAAATATCTTCCTACCCTATACAAGATGTAATAGTTGGATCTGATAAAGTTATTGGTAGTGACGCTATTAATGCAATGGCTACCAAGAATTTTACTTTTGATGATATAGCTGTTTTCCTAAATCTTAACAATAAGATTGAGCTAAACGCCTTAAGATATCAATATCAAAACTGGATTACAGGAACTACAAGAAAGCCTGGAACAATTTCTTTTGCAACCTCTGATATAGGAACGCCAGCTTTTTCATCTATAACAACCTTTATGTTAAGTAAGTTTATGTTAAAATCTAATATTGACGTATCTTCTTATTACTCAGTACCTTTAATATCATCTGTTGTTTTAATTTCTCAATGCGACAACCCTTCTAATTTTGGTGTATACAACTGGAATTCAGCCGTTCAAGACGGAGTTGAAACTGATTTTTTTGACATAGGAGTAACATTCAGGGCGGGTGCTGGAACCCTAATTAAAGATAAAGATTATTTCATATCTTTGCTAACGTATGGAGGAGCGACTTCAGGAGATAAAAATTATGTTTTCACTCAGCCAACAAACGCTAACCCTTGGATAGTAAATCATGGTTTAAATAAATACCCATCGGTTAGTGTTGTAAATAGTGCAGACTTAACAGTATATGGACAAGTAGAATATGATTCTTTGAATCAAGTAACAATAACATTTGCCGACCCAACAAATGGTAAGGCATTTTTTAACTAACAAAAAAACAAAACATGAAAAAAATATTTTTAACATCAGTATTAAGTTTAATTACAATTTTAGCTTCAGCTCAATTTATGGTAACTAGCACAGTAAGTTCACCAGCAGATGGAGAAGACATAAGTTTAGATAACTTAACTGACAACATTGGAGTATTATACTCTATGGATAAAATAAGTGCGGGAATAATGATGGACGGAGATGATTATAATTTAGTAGCAAGGTATTCTTTAGGAGAAAAATTATATGCATATGGATTGATGACTGAAGATGAAGATATTTCATTAGGTCTTGGATACTCATTAAACGTATGGAATGAACTATACATTGAACCATCTTATTTACTAGATTTAGAAAACGAAGATTACGAGGGTGAGCTTAAATTAAGTTTAACCTATAAATTATAATATAAAAACACAGAAACGCTATGGCAATTAATTTTTTACAAGACGTATCCCTTAATAATACGCAGTTAACAAATTTTAAGGTACAAAATATAACAGGAACATTACCCGCATCATTATCTGGTGAGGGACAATTAATATATAAAAGTGATACAGATGAACTGTATTTACATAAGGGGTCTAACTCTTGGGAAGAATTAAGCACAGGCGGATCTGTTACTTCAGTAGGAATTTCAAGTAATTACTTAACTATTGGTAGTTCACCTATAACAAGTAGTGGGACAATATCAGTTAATATGCCAAATTCTGGTGTAACAGCAGCATCATATACTCATGCAAGTATAACTGTAAATGCACAGGGTATTGTAACGGCAGCTTCAAATGGAACGGCTACATTAGGTGTAACTTCATTCACTAATGCAAACGGAACATTTATTTCTGCTGGAACAGCAAACTCTAGTGCAACGGGTGCTGTAACTATGGGTACTATTGACTTATCTGCTTCTGGCTCTCCTTCAGGAACAACATTCTTAAGAGGAGATAATGTATGGGCAACTCCAGCAGGGGCTTATTCATCATGGAGTTTAGAGGGTGATTCAGGTTCAGCACAAGATATAACAGATGGTGAAAGAGTTGATTTTACTGGTGGTACGGGAATTAGCACAGCAGTTGCTTCAGGCACACCTAACCTGTTAACTATTACAAACACAGGGGTTACATCTGCTGTAGCAGGATCAAATATTAGTGTTTCAAGTGGTACAGGAGCAGTAACCATTGCGTATACTGGCGGTACAGGAGAAATGACTTCTTGGAATTTAGCTGGTGATAGTGGTTCTCAAGCTATAACTAATGGTAATACAGCAACATTTATTGGAGGAACTGGTATAACAACAGCAGCAAGTGCAACTGATGATTTAACAATAACTCTAGATAATACAGCAGTAACTGCTGGATCATATACTTTAGCTAGTATTACAGTTGACCAGCAAGGAAGAATTACAGCAGCAAGTAGCGGTTCTTCAGGATCTATGTCTTCTTGGAAGATTGGATCTACTTCAGGAACCGATCAAACTGTATCAGATGGAGAAACAGTAGATGTTGTTGGGGGAACATATATTACAGGTTCAGTAGGAGGAACAAGAACAGTAACTCTTGCTCACGATACAACATCAAGAACAAACAACACAAGCTCTACCTCTCCAGGATCAGCAGGAACATTTACTGCTATTGATTCTGTTACTACAAACACTACGGGTCACATAACAGCAGTTAATACAAAAACTGTTACTATGCCTACTGTTCCTTCTGCATACTCAGGATGGACTTTAGCTGGAGATTCAGGATCAAGTCAAACTATTTCATCAGGAAATACAGCGAATTTTAAAGGAGGAACAGGTATAACAACAGTAGCAAGTGCAACTGATGATTTAACAATAACTAATACTGGTGTAACATCAGCAACTGGAAGCACGGGACTTGCTGTAAGTGGAAGTACAGGAGCTGTAACATTTAGCAATACAGGTGTAACTTCAGCCGTAGCAGGAACAGGAATTAATGTAAGTTCGGCTACAGGAGCTGTGACTATTACAAATACAGTAACTAATACTGATGCAAATTATGCTTTAAGTGTAGGAGCTGTATCATCAAACGAATCTACATTATCATTAGTTGGCTCAAGTGGTGGATCCACAACAACAGCTAAATTCTCAGGAACAACTAATGAGATTGAAATAACAACACCATCTACAGGTAACGGTGGTGATATTACTATTGGTTTACCTGCTTCTGTTACTGTCCAAACAGGTGTATCGGTTGGTGCTGGAGGTATTGAAACATCAGGAGTTTTAAGTATAACAGGAACAGGGCAATCAGCTTTTGCTGGACAAGTAACTGTACCAACAACACCATCTGCCTCAACTGATGCAGCGTCTAAAGCATATGTATTAGCACAAGTTGGAGGAGTAGGGGCATTTCAGGGAGGATATAATGCAAGCACTAACTCCCCTGCATTATCGGGTGCTGCCAACGTAGCGTTAAATAATGGTGACTTTTTTGTAGTTACTGTAGCAGGTTCGGCATTCTTTAGTACACAATTAGAACCAGGAGATTTATTATTTGCTAATAGTAATATTGCAGCAAGCTCATCTCCATCCAAGTCTGACTATACGGTTGTGGTTGCTGACGAAAACATTGCGGGAGCAGGAGCAACTGATGGTGCAACAGCAAAAGGGGTTGCAGGATTTGATTCGGCAAACTTTGGAGTAACAGGAAATGGATTTGTAACAATAGATAACTCAGGGGTTACTGCCGATTCTTATGGTGGTGTAACTAAATCACTAAGTGCAACTGTTGACGCAAAAGGTTTTGTTACAGCAATGTCAGAAAATACTATTGCAATACCAGCGTCACAAATAACTGATTTTTGTTCAGCAGTAACAACTTGTATTGGAGACAATCATAATGCAGTCGCAAATATTGGTAACGGAAGTGCAACTTCTTATGCAGTAACTCACAGTTTAGGAACAAGAGACGTTATGGTACAAGTTTATAGAAATGAAGCTCCTTTTGATACTTTAATGATGGGGGTTGAAAGAACTTCAACATCAGTAGTAACATTAACTACAGTAGAGCCATTAGATTCTAATGAGGCAAGAGTATTGATTACAGAAATACTTTAATCTAAATTACATATACGAGTTTGATTATTAGCGAAACGCTTTTAATTAAATTCGTATATTTGTAAAAATCTAATAATAGCGATGCCTACATATATTACTGACGACTATATTTTTCAAGATGATGTAAAGGTTAAATGTGGTTCACCCCAAAATGGTACTTACGATGGAGATATGACAATCTTCCATAAAACTAACTCTGGAGCATCATGTTGTAATTTTATATCAGGACTTTATTCAGGTCAACCAAACTATGCAACAAAACCTTTATTTATTGAATTTCATGAAATAAGTATTAAAGGAGAACAACATAGTGGTTTGTTTTTTGAAGAAACTTACACGGGTACGGGTGCTAGCCGTACTATAACAGGAAGTTATGTAAAGTTATATAACAACAATAGTCTAAGATTAACAACAACAACATCTGGTGTAACCATATCTGGTGAATTAAAAATAAGCTCTATTTTTAATGCAGTTTCCGATACAGATAAATTTTTAGTTAGTCAGGCAGATGGAACAGTAGCATATAGAACAGGTGCTGAGGTATTAAGCGATATTGGAGGTGGCACAGGAACTGTATCAAGTGTTGGTTTATCTATGCCTTCTGCATTTTCGGTAGCAAGTTCACCTGTAACTGGAAGTGGAACTATAGCAGTAACAGGAGCGGGAACAACATCACAATTTGTTGATGGTACAGGTGCTTTGCAGACTGTAACTACTGGAACAATGTCAAGCTGGAGTTTAACGGCAGATAGCGGAGGAAGTGAAACAGTTTCAAACGGAGAAAGCGTAGATATAGCAGGAGGAGATGGAATTACAACTACACGAAGCGGAGCAACTGTTACAGTTGATGTTGATTCTACCATTGTAAGAACTACAGGGGCTCAAACAGTAAATGGAACAAAAACTTTTGGTACTGTACCTGATGTAGGTACAAGGGGGTTAGCAGATAATACAACTTTTGCGGCATCTACAGCCTGGGTACAAGGACAAAGTTACGGAACAGTAAGTTCAGTCGCTCTTACCGAAACAGGTAGTGCTTTAACAATTACTGGTTCCCCAGTAACAACCTCAGGAACATTAAATATAGCAGGTGCTGGTACTTCTTCTCAAGTAATATTAGGAGACCTAAGTTTAGCAACTTTACCTGTGGATGGTGTTACTTCTATAGCAACTAATGCACCAATTACTGGAGGAACAATAACTGGAACAGGAACTATTGGTATAACACAAGCAAGTGGTTCTTCTAATGGATATTTAAGCTCAACCGATTGGACAACATTTAACAATAAGACAACAAACACAGGAACAGTACAAAGTGTAGGGTTGTCTGCACAAGGAGATGCAATACAAATTACAGGAACTCCAGTAACAACAACTGGAACATTAGCTATAAGTTGGCAAGGTACTACAGATGATTATGTAAACGGAGAAGGTGATTTAACAACTTTTCCAACCATACCATCTGCTGCAAATAATTCTACTATAACAATTAATACAGGTACAGGTTTATCGGGAGGAGGTTCTTTTACTTTAAATCAAGCTGGTAACACTACATTAAATTTAGCTTCAACAAATAATGGTACAGTAACTTCTCTTCAAGCAGCAAATCCAACGACTGGTGGGTCAACAAATAACCCTTTGTTTCTTTCAGTATCTACTACTGTAAACCCAACAATAAATTTTAACAGAGAAGCGGTTCAAGATTTACCAAATTTAATTTCTACTGAAACTTCAACTGGTGTTGGGGGCGGGGTTATTACAGGAACCTGGAATGCTAATACTCAATTAGATCTAACTGATAATACTGACCATTCTCATCAAGGAGAAATAGTTTATTTTGGCTCTGGTACATTAGCTCAAGGAAAGATATTTGTTTTGACTACACCTGATGCAGAGTGGGCACCATGTCAAGCTAGTTCTGTTGGTAAAACAGCAGGATTGTTAGCTATTGCATTAGGAACTTCAGTTTCAGATGGATTACTTACAAGAGGAATATATACCCTTTCTTATACTTCAACGGGATCAACTTCTGGGGCTGTTTTGTATATGGAAAGTGCATCTACTGGTCAAGTAACACATGAACCTCCATCAGGTACAGGAAATTTTGTAAGAATTTTAGGAACACAGTTAGATGCTACTAACGGCATAATATTTTTTCATCCAGACAATACATTTATAGAGCTATCATAATATGGCTCCTATAATATCTAAACTAAATACTATAGCGACTACCGATATTGAGAAGGTAGACACAATTGACTTAACTGCAATAGAACACATAAACACAATAGATGTACCTTCAGGATTCTCTACTGATTTTTCTTTAGAATTAAATGGTAGTTCTCAATTTGTTAATTTAGGAGATCAAAGAAATACTTTACTAAACCCAACTCAAGCTCAAATTAATAGTAGTGGTATTACTTTAACGGCTTGGATAAATATTGATACTCTCGGTACAAGCGGAGGAGATTTTATTTATGATTTAGGGAATTGCTGTACTAATAATTACTATGGATTGAAATTGGTGGTTAACGCAAATGGAGCTTTAATATTTCATGTTATGGGATTAAATCAAGGTTTTGCGGGAGCAGGTAGTAATAATAGAAATACTATAAGAACAGCCAACTCAGCAATAACAACAAACACATGGTTTCATGTAGCAATAACTGTTCCTGCTGGATCAATGGGTTCTACACAAGATAGAGATGAATGGAGGCTTTATAAAAATGGTTCTGTAGTTAATCCAAGCACTTATGTGAAGTCAGGAAATCAAAATGTTCAACTTGCTTATAATGGAAATTCAAGTTTAGGTACTTGGAGAAGAAATAGTAATGCAGCCTTGTTTGATGGAGATTTAAACAACTTGGCAGTATATGCTACAGAGCTTAACGCTACAAATATTGCAGCTATTTATAATTCAGGAACACCTATAGATTTAGGTACAAATTCAGGTAACTATAATCAGTCGGCTAACTTATCAGCATGGTGGAGATTTAATGAAGGAACAGGAACTTCATATACTGATAGTTCTGGTAATGGATTTACTGGATCAGGAGTTGGCTCTCCTACCTTTAGCACGAATGTTCCGTAATAATTACATAAAAAAACTTTTGTATCTTTGTTAAATTAATAACTTAAATAAATAAAATCTAATGGAAGAAAATATGAAAAAACTAACGGATGAAGAATTAACATTACTTCAAGAGTTACAAGCAGAATTCAACACTATAAAAATGAGTTTGGGTGATACTATATTACAACAAAATCAACTAATGGAAAAAGTAGCAGAATGTAAGGGAAGGTTTGCTGCCGAAGAAGTTAAGTTGATGGAAAAGTACGGTAAAAACGCAACGATTAATTTAGAAACAGGTGAGGTAAAAGAACCTGAAGAAGAGGCTGCTGACTTGAAGATAGAAAAATAAAAATGCAACCCTATGGCTAAAATAAAAAATACTACTGCTTACCCAACGGTAACACCTGCTGCAAATGATTTAATTATTGGAACAGATGTTAGCGATAACAAAAAGACAGTAACATTTACAGTTAGCTCAATAGGGGGAGGTGCCGCAGTCAATCAAGATCTTAATTCTGTATTAGGAGTAGGAAATACTTCTGCTCTTAATATAGAGTTAAATGGTAGTGCTGATGCAGGAGGGTCAAGTATTAGTGCAAAAGATATATTTCCTCAAACAATATCTGCTGGGGGTTTAGGGTCACATGGTTCGGCAGGACAAGTTTTAAGTTCTACAGGAACAGGATTACAATGGATTGCCGCTCCTGGAACTAATCAGTCATGGAATGACACATTAGCCGTTAGCCCAGTAGCAACGGCAAATCCAAATCTAACAGGAACATTTACAATAGCCACAGGAGGAGGTTTAGTTATAGAAGGAACGTCTACTCTTGCGGTATATGGTGTTGCAACATTTTTAGGAACTGCCGTTTTAAGTGATGCTGTTAATTTAAATATTAGCAACACATCTAAAATAGGAATTGATAACGGGGGTGTTTATGGATATGGAACTACTGGTCAGTTTATAAGAAGAACAGCAACGGGACTAGAGTGGTCAAGTGCAACAACAATAAATAACCCTACACTTCAGCAAGTAGTTACTGCTGGAAATACATTATTAAATAGTAGTATAGTTTTTACAGGAACAGGAGGGATTACATTAACTGGGACTAATACTATAACAGGACAAGGCGTAATAAATTTAAATGGAAATGCAACGACTATAGCCTCAGCAACACAAGGAAGACTAATAATAAGTCAAGGGTCTATAGATTTAACGGGGGCTAATAGTGAAATAAAACTATTTGGTAGTGCAGGAACTGCTGGTCAGGCTTTAGTCTCTAACGGGCCATACGTTACTCCAACTTGGCAAACAGTAGCTGGATCAGGTAATAATTTACAGCAAGTCTTAAACAACGGAAATTCAGCAACACAAAATATAGCGTTAACAGGAGATGTAAAAATATTTAGCGGAAGTTTGGTAATAGACAATCAATCTTTTATACAGCTTGGTGCAGATAAGGGACTTTTAGGTCAGGTATTAGTTTCAGGGGGGCCATCAGGGCCACCTACATGGGCTACCGCAGGAACAGGAACTGTAACGCAAGTTAATGTTTCAGACACTACATATGTAGATATGTCAGTTGATAATTCAACCCCTTCTACTCCATCTGTAAATGCTGCTTTAATTACCACAGGTTCTGTAACCACAGGGCCAGGAGGATTAACATCAGTTTTTTATGATGATGACACTACAGGAACTAATTATACTATTCAGCAGGGGTTAACTACAACAGCAACAGTTGGAAGTGGAACTGGAATAATAGTTAATATAAATTCTACATCTGGAGGTAATGTTGTATTATCTAATTTATCTTTCGTTTCTGGAGGTTCAGGCTATGTGTCAGGAGATAAAATCAGGGTAAATCAAACTGGATCAGACAATAATTTAATTATAGAGCTTGATGGTATAGCTAGCGGAACTTATTATGACCAGACAGGTAAATTTTCAGCTCCTACAGGAAATGATTGGGATTTAGCAGTTACTAATGTAGGTAGTCTTATTACTGTAACCAATTCAGATGGTGCTCGTTCTAGTTCTTTTACTTTACAAGGTAGCGGTGGTGCAGTATTTACTAACGCAGGAAGTAATAATATAGAACTATCTTTTACAGGATCAGGCACAGGAACAGTTCAAAGTATTACTTTAACTGATTCAACTGGTTCGGCAGGAACAGCTATTACATCATCAGGCACATTTACTTTTGCTGAACAAGCGGCAAGTGGTACATATCTAAGAACAACATCTGCTGTAAGCGGAACAACATTAACTTTATCTACTGAAACACCAACAATTCAAGTTGTTGCTACAAAAGGAGGTACATTATTAAATACAGCTCTAACTATACAAAACTCAAACGGAACAACAAATAATTCTTTTGTGCTAGGAACAACTGCATCACCTTCGGTTGCTACGGCAGGACAAATTCTTGCTTATAATAGTGGAAGCGGAGGATACATGGAATGGGTAAATCAGGCTGCTGGAGGAAGTATGTCTTCATGGAATATTAATGGAGATAGCGGAGGAGCTGGTTCGGTTACAGATGGGCAGACAGTAACAATAGCAGGAGGAAATGGTATCAGTACAGTAAGTACACCAGGTACTAGAACAATATCTATTGGTAACACAGGTGTTCTTCAAGTAAATTCATTAGGAGGAAATATAACTTTAAATGGTAGTGCAAATTCAACTGTAGGAGTAAAAGCAGTATTAACTGTTAGTATAACTGCGGTAGGGTCAGGATATGTCGCTAATAATTATTATCCAACAACAAAAGCAACCTCTTCTATAGGAACGGCTTCAGGAGCAGTAGTAAGAGTAACATCTGTAAACGGAACAGGTGGAATTACAGGAGTACAAGTTTATGGTGGCGGAAAAGACTGGACTGTAGCAGACACTTTAACAGTTGATTTTGGAGCGACTTCAGCTACATTAACTGTTGCTTCAGTAGCAACTACAGGAACAGTAACCACAACAACATGGAGAGGGTTATCAGGAACAGATGTAAGTTCATCTACTAATTATGAAATAAAAAGTATTGGCCGTTTTGAAGATGAGCTAACAATGTATTCTAGTAGTATAAACGAGATAGTGTCAACGGGAGCTTCAAGCACTTTTACTGGGTCATTTCTTTCAGTAGGTACAAATACTTTAGCAAACATACCTATCAATGGAATAACACTTTTAGATAATACAGGAGGGGATTTAGGGTTAATAACAAGAACAGGAAGTACAAATATAAAAATAGGTGCTTATGGAAATGGATGGGACTATAGCGATGCATTATGTTTACATAATATAGGTATAGGTCAAGATACCAATAGAGCTTTAACAACAGGAAATCATAATACAGCCATAGGAGATTTGGCCCTGTATAGTGGAACAACAACAACTTCAAATGTAGCTATTGGAAATTCTGCACTATTTACCCTTGTTGATAACGGAGGAGTTAATATAGCAATAGGAAATTTAGCAGGAAGAGACGCTCTACCTAATGCTGATATTATGATAGGTAGTAATGCGGCTAGATATTTAGGAAATCAAGGAAACCCAGCCATTGCTGAAAATAGAATCGCTATTGGTAATTTTTCTATGATTGGTTCAGCCACACACAAACATGAACAAAACCAGGGAGATGTTGTTATAGGGGATCGTGCTAAACGATACAAAGCATCGTCATCAACTAATGAAGGAGATGGTGTTTATATAGGTACATTTTCGGGAGCGGGTTATGATAATTTCCGTTCAAGTGGTAATAGCCGTAATCATGTTAGTATTGGGTCATTTGCTATGGCTAATGGTGGTGGAAGTGCAAGAGAAGGGCAAGTTGCTATTGGGGCTTACGCCTCTATTGGTGACCAAACTACAGAAACCGAAACATACAACACATCAACTTTTGGTATTGCAGTAGGATATCAAGCAGAGGGTATTGGAGCAAATTATAAAGACATAACGAGATCAGGTGTAGGTAATATAGCAATAGGATATCAATCCGCAGGCACAACAGCAGGGGTAATCCAAGGAGGAACAATAGCTATTGGATCAAGTGCTATGGCACAAGGAGCAAACTCTATTGCTATTGGAAAAAACTCAGACGCATCATCAGGTACAGGCGTAGATAATTCTATAGCTATAGGTTTTGGAGCTCAAGCAACATTTGCAAACTCTGTAGCAATCGGGCCTAATGCGACAACAGCAGCAGTTAACACTATTGCTTTTGGATCTTCTACACAAAACTTAGGTGTAGTTGCAACATCAGCATCAACACCATCAACACACAAATGGCCAGTTAGAATAAATGGCGTAGACTACAATATATTATTGACAACCTAATTAAATTAAATGCGAGTAGAATTAAATGAAGAATCTATTAAAAATATTAACCGACTATTACAATCACTTCCAATAAGCACACTAGCTATTGTTGAAGAAATTACAGCCGAAATTAATAAAGGTTTAGTAGAAGATAAAAAATAAAATAAAATGGATATTAGAAAAATTTCCATTGGATCTGATTATAAGTCAGGCTCAATGCACTATATAGTAAACCAACCTGTCTTAGGAGGTGATTACAAAATACACTTAATACAAGCTAACGAAAAATCTCAGTCATACAAACTTTGGGTTGAAAAAAACGAAGAAATATTTATATGGAAAGAGTTTTTGTATACGCTTCCAATTACTTTAGAATATAACATAAACTTTTAATGAGGTCTATACACTCGTTTATTGTTGAACCTGTTAATAACAGAAGATATGATAATGTTAAAAAAATAGGTGATATGGAATTTATTACTAGCGTTTCTGAAGAAGACCATATGGCTTCAAATAGATTTGCTATTGTAAAAGAGCTGCCTTTAAATTATAATGGAGAAGTAAAAAAAGGAGATACTTTGTTAGTACATCATAACGTATTTAAGTTTTATAACGATATGTATGGAAGAAGAAAAAGTGGTAAAAGCTATTTTAAAGATAACTTGTTTTTTGTAGATATTGAACAGTTTTATTTATTTAAAAATAATTCAGAATGGAAGTCACACGGAAAATATTGTTTTGTAAAGCCATTACTGACAAAAGAATCTTTTATTGACAAAGGTGGGAAATACGAAAGATTACAGGGAACAGTTAAATATATTAATAATGATTTAATTAAATTAGGAGTTTCAGTTGGAGATAATGTTATATTTACACCACATAGTGAATATGAATTTACTGTTGATGATGAATTGTTATACAGAATGTTTACTAACAATATAACAACTATTATAGATGAATAAAGAATTAAGATTTCAAATTATTTCCGCAGGAGAAAAAGCGGTCAGACAATTAATTAAAGTTGCTAAAGAAGATATTATTAAATATGAAGCTGATGACGAGCTTGCAGCCGATAGATTAAAAAACGCAGCAGCTACAAAAAAATTATGTATTATGGACGCTTTTGAAATATTAAAAAGAATAGAAGAAGAAAAAAATTTATTAGAAGGCAATACTGTAGAAAATAAAACAACAACACCTAAAGGATTTGCAGAGTCAAGATCAAAATAAAATATTTAGAGTATTAAAAAACTATATACCTAAAAATGTATTGTCTAATAAAAACAGGGCGAAGACTTGGCTTTATGGATATAATGAAAAATATGATTTTATTGTAATATCTAAAGACGGAACATTAGGAGACGTTTACGAAATTAGTAATGTTAAAATTGGACTACCAAAAACACCTAAAAATTTTGATAACGATAAAAATAAAAAAGAAGATCAAGTATGGGAAACCAAAGAAATACCTAAAGTATTAAAAAGAATACAAACAATATTTCAATGGCACGAAGCCCCACCGAATTTTAAATCACAATGGGTTGATTATATTGAAAGCGAATTTGATAAAAGAGAGCAAGGATATTGGTTTAAAAATAATGGGCTACCTACATATATAACAGGAACACATTATATGTATTTGCAATGGACTAAAATTGACGTAGGACATCCAGATTTTAGAGAAGCAAATAGAATATTTTATATTTTTTGGGAAGCATGTAAAGCAGATAAAAGAAGTTTTGGAATGTGTTATTTAAAAATAAGACGTTCTGGATTTTCTTTTATGAGTTCTTGCGAAGGAGTAAATCAGGCTACCATAACTAGAGATGCTCGTATTGGAATATTATCTAAAACTGGTGCAGATGCTAAAAAAATGTTTACGGATAAAGTAGTTCCTATATCAAACAATTATCCTTTCTTTTTCAAGCCAATACAAGATGGTATGGACAAGCCAAAAACAGAATTAGCATATAGAGTTCCTGCTTCTAAAATTACTAAAAAAAATATGTATGATATTGGTAATGAAGAACTTGACGGACTAGATACAACTATTGACTGGAAAAATACTTCTGACAACTCTTATGATGGGGAAAAGCTACAATATTTATTACATGATGAAAGCGGTAAGTGGGAAAAGCCAGAAAACATATTAAATAACTGGAGAGTTACTAAGACTTGTTTAAGATTAGGTAGTAAAATTATTGGAAAGTGCATGATGGGTTCAACATCAAATGCATTAGACAAAGGAGGTTCTAACTTTAAAAAACTTTTTGAAGATTCTGACGGAGGAAAAAGAAATTCAAATGGTCAAACTAAATCTGGCTTGTATAATTTATTTATACCGATGGAATGGAATTTTGAAGGATATATAGATAAATATGGAATGCCCGTTTTAAATACACCAGAAATGCCTATTGTAGGAATAGATGGAGAAGAAATAACAACTGGTGCTATTAACTATTGGAAAAATGAAGTTGATTCTTTATCTCAAGACCCTGACGCTTTAAATGAATTTTACAGACAATTTCCAAGATCTGAGTCTCATGCTTTTAGAGATGAAAGCAAACAAGCTCTTTTTAATTTAACAAAAATTTACCAACAAATAGACTATAATGATTCGCTTATGTTAGGACAGCATACAACTAAAGGATCGTTCTCATGGGCAAATGGAATTAAAGATTCTAAAGTAATTTTTAGCCCAAATAAAAGTGGTAGATTTTTAGTAACTTGGACTCCAGGAGCTCATCTGCAAAATCGGGTAATAACTCGTAATGGAACAAAGTACCCAGGAAATGAACATCTTGGTTCTTTTGGTTGTGACTCTTATGATATTTCTGGTGTTGTTGTTGGTAAAGGGTCTAATGGTGCATTGCATGGTATGACAAAGTTTAATATGGAGGAGGCACCATCTAATCACTTTTTTTTAGAATATATTGCTAGACCGCAAACAGCAGAAATATTTTTTGAAGAAGTTTTAATGGCTTGCGTTTTTTACGGAATGCCAATTTTATGTGAGAATAACAAACCAAGATTATTGTATCATTTGAAAAATAGAGGATATAGAGGATTTAGTTTAAACCGACCAGATAAAAATTATAACAAATTATCTAAAACGGAAAGAGAGTTAGGGGGTATCCCTAACACTTCAGAAGATGTAAAACAATCTCACGCATCAGCTATAGAATCTTATATAGAGAAATATATAGGGCTAGATTTTTCAGGCACATATAGAGATGCAGATGATATGGGGGCTATGTATTTTCAGCGTACTTTAGAAGACTGGGCAAAGTTTGATATTAGCAAACGAACTAAGTTTGATGCGGCTATAAGCTCTGGTTTAGCTATAATGGCTAATCAGAAGCACTTATACACACCATCTAAACAAAAATCAAAAATAAGTATTAACTTTGCACGATATAACAACAAGAGTTCCTTAAGTCAAATAATAAGATAATGGATAACGTAACTATTGACATAAAATCAGCAACATTTCCTAACCAATTTGCTCCTGATTCTGAAAAGAAAACTAAAGAATTTGGATTACAAGTTGGGCAGGCAATTCAATATGAATGGTTTAGAAAAGAAGGGTCTGGTCAATGTAGGTTTTATAGTCAATGGTTAGAGTTTAACCGCTTACGTTTATACGCAAGAGGTGAGCAGTCAATAGCAAAATATAAAAATGAATTAGCTGTTGATGGCGATTTGTCATATTTAAATTTAGACTGGACACCTGTACCTGTAATACCAAAATTTGTAGACATAGTTGTAAACGGAATGAGTGATCGTTTGTTTAAAGTTAAGGCGTATGCACAAGACGCTATGTCTTCAGAAAAAAGAGGAGAATACCAGCAAATGGTAGAGACTAATGTTATTGCAAAACCTTTGTTTAAACAAATAGAACAAGATTTTGGAATGGACGTATTTCAAGTAAATCCTGACCAGTTACCAGAAAGTGATTTGGAGATGGAGCTATATATGCAAATGAATTATAAGCCTGCCGTAGAAATTGCAAACGAAACAGCTATCAATACTTTACTAGAAGAAAATCATTACAGTCAAACCCGAAAAAGGTGTGATATGGATTTGATGACTTTAGGTGTGTCAATGGTAAAGCATGAGTTTCAATTAGGAGATGGAATAAGAATAAAATATGTTGACCCAGCTAATGTTGTATATAGTTATACTGAAGATCCATATTTTAAAGATTGTTTTTATTGGGGTGAAATTAAAACTATTCCCATTACAGAAGTTTTAAAAATAAATCCTGACTTAACTCAGGAAGATATGGAGGAAATATCCAAGTATAGTCAGTCTTGGTATGACTACTATAATGTAGCACAAATGTATGAAAACAGTATGTTTTACAGAGATACTTGTACTTTGTTGTATTTTAATTATAAATCAACAGAAAGTTTTGTATATAAGAAAAAACAAACTGCTGATGGTAATTATACTGTAGTACCAAAAGACGATCAGTTTAATCCTCCTAAAGAAATGATGGAAGAAGGTAAGTTTGAAAGAGTAGAAAAAAGAATTGATGTTTGGTATGAGGGTGTTATGGTGATGGGAACCAATATACTTTTAAAATGGGAAATGGCTAAAAATATGGTTAGACCACAGTCAGCAAGCCAGTATGCTATGCCAAACTATGTAGCCACAGCTCCTAGAATGTATAAAGGAACCATTGAGTCTTTAGTAAGACGTATGATACCATTTGCAGATCTAATACAATTAACTCACTTAAAATTACAACAAGTTATTTCTAAGGTAGTACCAGATGGTGTATTTATAGATGCTGATGGAATGAATGAGGTTGATTTAGGAACAGGAAACGCATATGATCCTGCTGATGCTTTACGATTATATTTTCAAACAGGTAGTGTTGTGGGTAGAAGCTACACGCAAGACGGTGACTTTAATCAAGCAAAAGTTCCTATTACACAGCTAACCTCTTCTAGTGGTTCTCAAAAAATGCAAATGTTAATTGGTAATTATAATCATTATATGAATATGATTAGACAGGTAACTGGTTTAAACGAAGCCCGTGATGGATCTACCCCAGATCCAAATTCATTAGTAGGAGTACAAAAACTAGCAGCATTAAATTCTAATACTGCCACTAGGCATATACTAGAGGGTAGTTTGTATTTAACTCAAACTTTAGCCGAGGCCTTATCAATAAGAACTGCGGATGTATTAGAATATTCAGATTTTGCTGATGAGTTTGCAATGCAAATAGGTAAATATAATTTAGGTCTACTTAATGATATAAAAAATCTTTACATCTACGACTTTGGTATATTTATTGAAATGTCTCCAGACGAGGAACAAAAACAAATGCTAGAAAATAACATTCAAATGGCCTTATCAAAAGGAGGTATTGATCTGGAAGACGCTATTGATATTAGAGAAATTAAAAATATTAAAATGGCTAATCAGTTACTTAAAGTAAAGCGTAAGCAAAGACAACAGCAAGAGCAACAGCAAAAAGCACAAGAGATGCAAATGCAACAACAAAACAATATGCAGTCTCAACAAGCTGCGGCTCAAATAGCTATGCAAAAAATACAAATGGAAACTCAATCTAAAATGCAAGTAAAACAAGCAGAGATTGGTTTTGAAATAGAAAAACTTAAAAATGAAGCTGCATTAAAAGAACAGCTTATGATGACAGAGTTCCAGTTCCAAATGCAATTAAAAGGAAAAGAGGAGCAGGCTATTGATAGAAGAGAGCAAAACAGAGAGCAAGCAAAAGATAAAAGAATAAGTCAGCAGTCAACACAACAATCCCAAATGATAACTCAACGTAAGAACAATTTACCTCCTATAACTTTTGAATCTAATGAAGATAGTTTAGATGGTTTTGACTTAGCTGAGTTTGACCCAAGATAGCCTAAATTTAGGTGGATTATAATTATTAACTTTGTAAAAATTTAAATTAAATAAAATGGAATTAAAAGTAAAAGAAGTAGTAAAAGAAGAAAAATCAAAACAACAAATTGAACAAGAGCTTTTAGATAAACACGAAGAGAAGTTTGAAGAAGTTCAAAAAGTTGAAGAAAAAGTAGAGGAGCAAGTAGAAAATTTAGCTGAACAAGCTCAAGAAGCTATGGCTGAAGCTCCAGAAACTCCCTCGTCAGAGTTAAATGACGAAGACGTTCTTAAATATATTAAAAACAGGTATGATAAAGACATATCATCTGTAGATGATTTGTTTGCTCAAAAAGAAGCAAATGAAGAACTACCAGAAGATGTGTCAGCATATTTGAAGTATAAAAAAGAAACAGGTCGTGGAATTAATGACTTTTACAATTTACAAAAAGACTTTAGTTCTATGGATTCTGATCAATTATTAGCCGAATATTATGGTGCAACCGAAGAGGGTTTAGACGCTATAGATATTAAAGATTTAATTGATGATAACTTTGGTTTTGATGAAGAAATAGATGAACCAAAATCTATCAAAAAATTAAAGCTAGCTAAAAAAAGAGAACTTGCGAAAGCAAAAAAATATTTCAATGAACAGAAAGATAAATATAAAATTCCTCTTGAGTCAAGTGGGGGTGGATTATCTGACGCAGACAAAGAAAATTTAAATGCTTATAAAAGTTACATTGACGAATCTCAAACTGTTCAAGAGGCAAATGCTAAAAAGTATGATTTCTTTCTCAAGAAAACTGATGAGGTTTTCAACAACGAATTCAAAGGTTTTGAGTTTAAGGTTGGAGAAAAGAATTTAACTTTTAAACCTGGTGAAGCAACTGAGTTAAAAAATTTACAATCTGATGTTAATACTTTTTTAAATAAGTATATGGATCAAGATGGATTAATGAAAGACGCTTCAGGATACCATAGATCATTATCTATGGCTATGAACCCAGAAAAGTATGCTAAGTTTTTTTATGACCAAGGTGTGGCTGATACTGTAGATAATGTTTCAAAAAAATCAAAAAACATTAATATGGATATTAGACAATCACAACAAAGTGTCACAAAAGACGGAAGAACAATACGAGCAGTACGCTCAAGTGATAGTGGAAGAGGACTCAAAATAAGAAGTTTAAAAAAATTATAAACAATTAAAACAATAAAATTATGTCAGTACAAGCAGTCCCTGGCTTTGACTTGCAGCCTAGTGCACAGCAAGTAGCCACAAGAACAAACTACATAACGGATTTTAATTTCTTGAGTCAGTATCTACCTGATACTTATGAAAAGGAATTTGAGCGTTATGGAAATAGATCAGTTGCATCATTCTTAAGAATGGTTGGAGCTGAAATGCCAACTAACTCAGATTTGATTAAGTGGGCAGAACAAGGAAGATTACATAGTAAGTATACAGCAATGACAACTCCAGCAGCAGCAGGAGCAGATACAGCAGTATGGACTATTCCTTTAGCACAAGTAAATCCACCATCTCCACCATCTTCTTCAGCACCAGCTAATGGTTTTGGAGCAATAAGACAAGGGCAGACAGTTATGATTTCACTTGATACAAATGGAACGACTTTATATAACAAAGCTATCGTAACAGTAGCACCTACAGCAGCAGCTCAAAACGTATTCACAGTTGGATACTATGAGGCAACAGGACAAGCATGGGCAGGAGCAGGAACAACTGCATCTATGTTCATTTATGGTTCTGAATTTGCTAAAGGAACTGATGGTATGCAAGGTTCATTAGAGTCTCAAGATTTAATCTTTGACAACAAGCCAATAATCATTAAAGACCAGTATACAGTTAATGGTTCTGATATGGCTCAGATCGGTTGGATTGAAGTTACAACTGAAAACGGAGCAAATGGATACCTATGGTATTTAAAATCAGAGCACGAAACTAGAATGCGTTTTGAAGATTACTTAGAAACTGCAATGGTAGAAGCTGTACCAGCAGACGCAGCTTCTGGAGCTGGAGATTTTATTCAGAATGTGGGTGGTGGACTTTCAGTAGCAAACCAATCTGGATCTGATGGTATTTTCTGGGCAGTTGAAAACAGAGGAAACGTATGGAGTGGTGGTAACCCAGTTACTCTAGCAGGTTTTGACTCAGTTATTCAAAGACTAGATAAGCAAGGAGCTATTGAAGAAAATGTTCTTTTTGTAAATAGAAATTTCTCATTTGATATTGATGATATGTTAGCAGCACAAAACTCTTACGGAGCAGGTGGTACTTCATATGGTTTATTTGATAATGATAAAGAAATGGCATTAAACTTAGGTTTCACAGGATTCCGTAGAGGTTATGACTTCTACAAGTCTGATTGGAAATATCTAAATGACCCTGCAATGCGAGGTGATATAGAGGGTGGTAGAGTAAATGGGCTTATGGTTCCAGCAGGTTCTACTACAGTTTATGACCAAATCTTAGGAAAGAACGCAAAGAGACCATTCCTTCATGTTAGATACAGAGCTTCAGAAACTGAAGACAGACGTTACAAAACTTGGATTACAGGTTCTGCTGGAGCAGCAAGAACTAATACAAGTGATAGTATGACTGTTAGTTTCTTATCTGAAAGAGCTGTATGTACTTTAGGAGCGAATAACTTCTTTATCTTTCAGCAGTAATTAGAAAGTAGTATTTAGAATAGAGGGGGTTTATCCCCCCTCTTTCTTTTAAATTAAATTAAAATTAAATAAAATGAATAAACCAAAACCAATATTTGAAACGAAAGTCTATAGACTTTCAAGTAACAAAACGCCATTAGCGTTTATGTTATCCTCAAGACACAACAGAAGATCCCCATTATTATATTTTGATGAAGAAACAGGTGTAAATAGACCTCTTCGTTATGCTAGAAATCAAAAGAGTCCTTTTGAAGACGAGCAAGACGGAAACGCTATTTTAGAACCTATTGTATTTGAAGACGGAATGCTTGTAGTATCAAAAGAAAACCAAGTATTACAAAATTTTTTACACATACATCCAGGTAATGGAACAGTCTTTTATGAAATAAACAAAAAGAAAGAAGCAAAAGACGAATTAGAATATGTTGAAGCTGAATTAGATGCACAAATTTTAGCAAGAAATTTAAGTGTAGAAAAATTAGTTAGCGTATGTAGAGTTTTCCTAGGGGCATCTGTAGATAATATGTCTACACCTGAACTTAGAAGAGATGTTTTAATATACGCAAAAAATCAACCATTTGAATTTTTAGAAGTTCTTGATGATCCTATGTTAGATCTTCAAGATAAAGTTTCACAGTTCTTTTCACAAGGATTGTTAACTTTTAAAAACAATCAAAAAGATGTCTATTTTAATCTTAAGAAAAACAAAAGTAAAATTTTGACTATACCTTTTGGAGAAGATCCAAATTACATTGTAGCATCATATATGCAATCCGATGAAGGTATTGAAACTTTTAAGCTATTAAAAAACGCTCTAAAGAAAGACAAATAGATTAGGTATATTTGCACTACAAGTAATATTTTTTTTTAACTTAAAATTTTTTAAAATGATTAAATTTCTAGAAATCCCTATTACAGCTACAGGGGAGACTTTTCAATTAGTAGCAATTAACGGAGTTATTATTGTTGAGCAAACTTCAACAACAGTAGTTTCTATAACTTATGGTGGTGCGGCAGCTCAAGACGTAGTAGCAATAACTTTAGGAGCGGCTATGGCTGCAAATGATAATACTGTTAGAGATGCGGTTCAAGACGCAATGATTACAGCTTTACAAACAGGATGGACTTCTCCGAAGTTTAGACTAAGTTTAGCGGGTCTTACTGATAACGCTGGTGACGCAGTTACAATTACAGGAGTCGCAATATCGTAACAATAATTTTGTAATATTTAAGAGAGGTCACAAAAAAAGTGACCTCTTTTTTTTTGCTATATTTGTAAATATTTAAAATGTATTTTCTATGGCTATGATAAATAACGTAAGGAATACAGTATTGGCAATTATGAATAAAAATAATTACGGATACTTATCTCCTCAAGACTTCAATCTGTATGCTCAACAGGCACAGATGGATTTGTTTGAAGATTATTTTTATCAATATAATCAATATATAAATAGAGAAAACTTAAGACAGTCAGGAACGGGTTATGCTGATATAGTAAAAAGTTTAGAAGAAGTTATTGATTCATTTTCAGTTCAAGCATTTTTAGCTGGAGGAACGGCAAATACTTGGAACCTGCCTAGTGATTATTACTTAATAAATAAAATATTCTATTATCAAAACCTATTAACATCGGGTACTACAACCGCATCAAACGCTGGTCAGCTTATAAACGCTAACTTAGTAGGACAAACATCTCCGCCAAGATTTGACACAGGAGCAACTGGCTTTACAGTATTTCCAGCAACAGGAAGTATAGTAATAAACACAACTACATTAGCACAATCTTTTGTAAATTCTGTAGCTAGTTCAACAACTTTAAATTTAGCTATAGATATTTTCCCTGCTTTAGGACAAAACTATAGTATATTTGATGCAAATACCATAGTAGAGGTAGAAAGAGTTAGTCAGAATAAATTATTTTATTTAACTAGCTCAACTATTACCGCACCCTCTACTTTATTTCCAGCTTATGTTTTAGATGGAAACACAATAACAGTATACCCATCTTCTATTCAAACTGAGGGAACAATTAAAACACAATACGTTAGATATCCAAAAGCTCCGAAGTGGACTTTTAATACAATCGTTCAAGGAGAGCCATTATTTAATGCGGCAGCAGCAGATTATCAAGATTTTGAACTACCATTATCTGATGAGCCTGGGCTTATTGCAAAAATCTGTCAGTATGCTGGTATAGAAATTAGAGAGAGTGAAGTATATAACTTTGGATCAACCGAAGAAGTTCAAGAAAACCAAATACAAGTATAACATATGGCATATATTACTGATTATCAATATTATGAAAACAACGGAGCATCACCATTAGATAAAAATTGGGGATCGTATCAGTATGTTAGCCTGGAAGATATTGTTTCTAACTTTATGCTAGTATATAATGGTAATAACGAAATACTAAATAATGTAGAAAGGTATCAAGTTTTGTTTCATGCAAAAAGAGGAATACAAGAATTAAATTATGACGCAATGAAGGAAATAAAAATCCTTCAGCTAACAGTTGATTCTCAAATTAGATTTACTCTACCACAAGATTATGTAAATTATGTAAGAATATCTTATTATAGAGATGGCGTTTTATATCCAATGACTGAAAATATTCAGACAATGTGGAGTAGTGCTTATTTGCAAGATAATAATGCTAAAATATTATTTGATATTAATGGTAATGTACTAAAACCTGAAAATTCTCAAGTTGATTTATCTAGACAAGGAGGCGGAATGGCTAAACTTTATTTAGGCGAAGGCCCGTTTCACAACTGTATGGGGCATTGTATTGATGGGTGTTGGTATTTTGAAAGACAAATAGGTGATAGATTTGGGTTAAACACAGAAACAGCAAATGTAAACCCTGTGTTTACTATAAACAAACAAGAGGGAGCAATATATTTTAGTTCTGATATGAGCGGTAAATCAGTAGTGTTAGAATATGTTTCTGATGGTATGAAAAATGGAGACAATTCACAAATTAATGTAAATAAATTATTTGAAGAATTTATATACGCATACATAAGATATTCACTACTTAATAGTAAGTATGGAGTGCAAGAGTACATTGTTAATAGAGCAAGAAAAGAAAAATCTTCTTTATTAAGAAATGCTAAAATTAGATTAAGTAATATGCACCCTGGTAGATTACTGATGAATATGAGAGGTCAGAGTAAATGGATAAAGTAGTATGGATATTAACACTAATTTTATAGCAGGTAAAATGAATAAAAGCGTTGATGAACGCTTAGTACCTGTAGGGCAATACATAGACGCACTTAACGTAAGGCTAGGATCAACCGAAAACACCGATATAGGTGCGGTAGAAAATTCAAAAGGAAATACTTTATTAACAGATATATCATATCAAGGAGTTCCTTTGTCTGTTAATGCAAAATGTATAGGAGCATTTGAAGATGGAGTAAAAGAAAACATATATTGGTTTATTCATGATCCAACCTCAGCTTTGTCAGCATCTTTGAAGGTTGACATGATTCTTTCATACAACACCACTAGCCAAGCCACTACATACCACATTATTAGTGAAACTGTTTTAAATTTTAATCCTCAGTATTTAATTACAGGTATTGATTTAATTGAAGGTTTATTGTTTTTTACTGACGATTTTAATCCGCCTAGAAAAATAAACATTAACAGAAATTATCCTGAGCCTACTAATGCGGGAGATCAAATTACAGCAGAAGAATTAAATGTAATTGTAAGGCCACCTGGGTTTAGTTCTTATACCAATTCTTTTGGTGTAACTGAATATGAGCTGGCCGCTCCGTCTTTAACATTATCTAATGTAGTAGGGCAAGAAAATTTTATTAATGATAAGTTTTTATGTTTTGCATATAGATATCAATATAGAGACAATGAGCATAGTGCAACTTCTTTATTTACACTTCCCGCTTTTGAACCAGGTAATTTTGAGTACCAGTATGGAAACTTTTATAATACTGGTATGGAAAATATTTTTAATAGTGTTAATATAACTTTTAATACGGGAGGGCCGTTAGTTGTAGCTGTTGAATTACTTTTTAAAGAATCTGGAAAAAACACTATTAATGTTATAGAAAGATTTGACAAGGCTAATTTAGGGTGGTCGGATAATGACACAAAATCTTTTCGTTTTACAAATTCTAAAATATATACAGTATTAGGAAGTGATGAACTTTTAAGAATGTATGATAATGTGCCGAGGTTTGCTAAAGCACAAACGATAATGGGAAATAGATTAATATATGGAAATTATATAGATCAATATAATATTACAACAGCAGACGGCCAAGAAATACCTATTAATTATGAACTAGAAAAAATTTCAGAACAAGTTAGGCAAGAACAGGTTTCTAGTAATTTATTAACTGCTGGTGCTCCTAACATTATAAATACAGCCGCACCAGTAAGCGTTCCTATATCAAGTGCAGAATTTGATTTTTCTACATCTGGAATTACATTACCAATAGAAGAATTTTCAGAATTTGTAATAAATATTAAAATTACTTCTTCTACCGCTTATCCCTCAACTAGCGGATTTAAAGTTGCATTAGCGGGAGACACAGCAAGCCCATTATTTCCAACTGGTTTTCAAACCAATACTTTAGCCAGTCAACCTGTTTTGACTGTAAGAATTTTTGCTAGACAAAATTATGCTACTTATAATGAGTTTTTAAATAGTGTAGAGTTTGCAGAAGCAATAGGAACAGGAACTCCAGGAGCTACAGACTCAACAATAACGCTGATATCTCCAACCGCTTCATATGGCTTCTCTTTATCTGACCAGTTTTACAGCATAATACAACCACCTACTTCACCTACTTATCCTGCTGATTATGTTTTTTTAACAGCAGGTATATGGACTGCTGGGTTAATTCCTAATCAAGAGGGATTCAAACAAACTGTAATAGGTAGTACGTTAAAATTACAAATACCATCAGTACAATATCAATACGATAGTGGTGGCGGAACTATTGTTAATGTGTTTGAATATTTTGCTTTTTCATTTACTTCTTCAGGCCCACCAGCATCTACAGATGCAAATATTACTTTTACCAGTAAATCTAACTCTTTAAGTTTACATAGTAACAGAAATTTTGAAGCAGGCATTATGTATATGGATGATTATGGTAGAGCTACCACAGTACAAGTATCACCAAATAACACAGTATTTTTTGGTGCAGAAAATTCTGTAGATATAAACAAAATAAGAGCTAGAATATTTAATAAACCTCCTTATTGGGCAACTAAATATAAATTTTTATTAAAACCCTCTTTAGGGGAATATAACATAATTTACAGCACAGAAATATTTGAAGACATATCTGACAGTAGTATTTCTTGGGTTAGGCTTCAAGGATATGCCACTTCGCTTGTGCAGGAGGCAGATATATTAACAGTTAAAATTGACAGTAAAGGAAATGCTGTTAACAAAGATACTCCTACTACTGTTCTAGCAGTTGAGGCTAAGGCTAAAGGAGGGTCTACAGGCGAAAATAACTTACCTACTGGGGCTCCAGCAGGGCTTTACATGAAGCTACAACCAAGAGGATATGTTGCTAAAACAGCCCCAAATACATTTATTAATTTTGGCTTTTTAGAAGACGAGACAAGAAATTGTAATCCTCGGGTTGGATATCCGTTGTTTACACCTACAGATGGAACAACTCCAACAACAAACTATCAAATACCTGCTGGTTCAGAAGTTGTAATGAGCATAAGAGGATGGAGAGGTTATGCGTGGTTTGCTCCAGACACAATAGATATAGAAACTACACCTTTTAATTACACAAGAGTTGCATCTTCCGATGCGGTTGATTTTAGAGACTTCTGGCAGCAAGAAGGATTAAATCCAGTAGATTTTATGCGTAATATAGGGGATATAAATATAACTCCAAAATATTACAGCACTTTATATCAGTTTGGTGCTCAAGGGCCAGCAAACGTAGATAATGAGTTACAGTTTTGGTTTACACAAAACACGCCAGGAGATCCATCATCTCCATTAAATTTATTTATAAGAATATGTGCTTGTGGTGAAGAGTTCAAGCCTTTTGACGAAAGACCCATACATATTGAATGTGATATTTCTGTCAATATCAACAACAACTTTATGGCTTTTGAAACAGCCCCTGCTGTAGCTGATGCTGATTTGTATTATGACAGTTCTGAATCGTATAATATACTACCTGATATAAATGGAGATCTTGCTCATATGGGAGGGAATAGTGTTGGGAATCAAAATCAAGTTATTTCAACTAATACACCTGCTTTAGTAGACTTGCCTTTTGGTGATTGTTTTACTTTTGGTAACGGGGTAGAAAGTTTTAGATACAGAGATCTACCTGCTTCAAACTTTTTTAAGATAGGTGAAAGAGTATCGGCTGTTAGCAACACATTGTTTGAAGAAGCAGATAGATTTGCTGGACTGACATATAGTGGAGTATTTAGCGGGCCTTCTAATGTAAATAATCTTAATGAATTTAATCTTGGATTAGTTAACTTCAAAGACTGTGAGTTAGTTTTTGGCCCTATAATGAAATTACACGCTAGACAAACCGATATATTAGTTTTACAAGAAGACAGAATATCTTATGTCTTAGCAAATAAAAACTTAATAAGTGATTCAACTGGAGGAGGAGCTATAGTTTCTGTTCCTGAAATATTAGGACAGCAAGTAGCTAGAATTGAAGAATATGGAATAAGTTTTAATCCAGAAAGTTTTACAAGCTGGGGCAGGGATATGTATTTTAGTGATACAAAAAGAGGAGCCATAATTAAACTGACTGGAGCTGGACTGCAAAGCGATTCTTTAGAAGTGATTTCAGCTATGGGCATGAGGTCTTATTTTAGAAACAAATTTGCCGATCAATTAACAACACAAAAGCTAGGAGGCTATGATCCTTATATGGACGAGTATGTCTTTTCTTCTAATAATACTCCTATACCTATGACATTAGAAACTATAGAGTGTGGGGCTAGAATTGAAAAGAAAAATACAACAGTACCGCTTTCAATTACTGTGGATGTAACATCTGCTACTGGTAATTTTGAAGTACGTATAAATTCTGCTGGAGGAGTTATGGATGTAAATGTAGTTGTTGTTTGGAATAACAATACTACAACTAATAATAATATAACAACTAATACAGTTATTACTATTAACAAAACCAGCTCTTTCCCAACTACAGCAACTATTACAGTTACCCCTAATGAGCAGTCTTCATATAATTTATTTGCTAGATGTGTAGAAACACAAACCTTAAATGTAGTAAGGGTTGTTCTGGGGTCTCCAATAAGCGGCTTAATAGGAACGGGTGCTCAAACAATTCACTATGAATATAGTTGGAGTAATGGTCAATTTATAAGTCCTATTGAATCAGATCAAGTAACCTTTAGTGGTACAGATAATGTAAGTGCTTATTCAGTAGCTACTGGTCAATCTTCTCTTGGTATGTATCCTTCTGATGGTTCTACTGTTACTATGCGTTCAAATAAAATACCGCCAGATACGTTTTCATTTAGTGATACTGAAAATAGGTTTTATGTAATTCCAGACAACAATGTTCCTGCTACTTCAGGGGCTACTTTTAATTTAGCGTTGCTTAACACTCCGCTAGGGCCGATTGTAGGATCTAGTCCTGACCCTGCAACTAATGTAGATCAAATTTATACCGCTACTTCTTCTGCAATAACTATTGGAGTAAACACGCAAACTTTATATTTAGTTTGGGATTTTAGAGATAGGAGAAATGAAGATATGTGTTACTCCACAATAGATGCAACTGACGCTTGTATCGGATGTGCACCAACTCCAAACTGTACTGAGTTTTCAGCATCTTCTGTTCAAGGATTATTTGTAGATGCTTGTAATGGAGGAGCTGGTATTCCTATGAGGGGAACTAATTATTTCCATAATGGTACCGCTACGTTCCCACAAGTAGGAGATAAAGTTTATCAAACTTCAGGGCCGAATCCATCTATTCCTTGCAATCAAGGTGTTGTTGCGAGTCAAGGTTATTATTATTTACAAAACGGAGATGTTATGTTTATCCAATCATCTGCAAATGGCTTAGTAACAAGTATATTATCATGTCCTTAAAAAAATTAAAATATGGCAACAACAGTAAATAAATGGCATGACGGAAGCAACTTTGTTTTTGCTTATGCAGTATATGACGATCAAAAATTAACTATACCAGCAGCAGATGGTTTTTACCAATTTGGTGGGTATGTTAGACAACAATTAAATGGAAAGCTAGAACCTTTCGTACAATGTTAATATGGCAATAAAAGAAACCTTATCTTATAGTGACGGAGTAAAAGGATGGCCATCTTTTTATTCATTCTTACCAGACTATTTAATTGGTATGAATAGTTTTTTCTATTCGTTTCATCAAGGACAGTTGTATAGGCACAACACTAATGAAACTAGAAATAATTATTATGGTGTGCAATACAACTCAAAAATGACAGGAGTCTTTAATGTAGAGCCTCAAACTATAAAGTTATTTAAAACGATGTCTTTAGAAAGTGATGCGTCTTGGGGGGTAACTGAATTAATTACCGACCTAAGTGTGGGCGATATGTTAAGCACTTACTTTGAACAAAAAGAAGGTGAGTGGTTTTCTTTCATAAGAAATAAAAGCACTAATGTTAATTTTAAATTAAGATCAACAAACGGCATTGGAGATATAACGGCAGTAAATATTGCTTTTGGTGGGGGTATAGATGTGGTTTTTGGAGTTTCTTTAGGTAATATACTTAGTATCGGAGATACGCTTTATTTCCAACCAGCTTTAGTTCCTACTACTTTTAGACCAGTAGGAATAATAACTGGTGTAAATCAAACAACTAATACTATAAATATCACTACTGTATTAAATAATCCTGCTGCTGGAGATTTTGGGTTTATATATAAAAATCCTGTTGCAGAATCAAACGGAGCCCGTGGTTATTTTATGAGATTTACGCTTGAAAATGATAATACAACTCCAGTTGAGTTGTTTTCTGTAGGTAGTAGTGTGATGAAAAGTTATCCTTAGATTTTATTATCTTTGCATAGATGGCTTTAAATATCAAACCACTAAGTGATGATGATTATGACAATATATTGTGTGGTTGGTGGAAAGATTGGAAGTGGACTGCACCCGCGAAAGATTTTTTACCTGATATGGGTTATATGGTTTATTATAATGATGAGCCTATTTGTGCAGGCTATATGTACGTTACCAATTCTAAAGTAGTATTATTAGAATGGATTATTTCTAACTTTAAATTTAAAGATAGAAAGATTAGAAAGGAGGCGTTATTAATGTTGGTGCAGACAATAACAAGTTTGGCAGGTACATTAGAAAAAAAATATGTATATTCACTTTTAAAGAGTAAGTCTTTAATAGAAATATACCAAGAGTTAGGTTACCAGAAGGGAGATAGTAACACGCAAGAAATGATAAAAATAATATAAATGGCATTAACAACAGCAACAATAATAGCTTTAGGAGGAGCGGCAGTAGGCGGTGCTACAAACCTAGTAGCAGCAGGAAAGGCAAGAGACCAACAAAGAAAGGCGGATAAAGCTGCGGGTAGATTACTGGCAGACGCTAGAGCCAAAATAGAAAAAGATTTTTATGAAGGATTAAAACTTCCAACTGACGCATACGACCAGGCATATGAAGCAAACGCACAGTCACAAAGAGAAAGTGTAGAGGCACTACAACAAGCTGATGCAAGATCTTTAGCTGCTGGTGTAGGGAGAGTAGGAGCCTTGTCAAATGAAAACACACAAAAAATTAGAGCACAACAATCACAAGAAATGTTTGCTTTAGATAAATTAAAGGCTGAAGGAAAGGATAATATGAATCAACAATTAATCCAAATGGACGTTGCTGCTGCTCAAGATAAGGCTGCTAGAGCCGCACAGGCGGATGAAAAAGTTGGTATGTTGCAAGCGGGAGCTGCTCAAGCGTTAATTGGAGGTGTAACTGCTGCGGCTGAAGCCCAAGCATTAAATCCTGTAAGTAAAGCTGATAGAGAGCTTTCTAAAAGTTATGATAAAAACAAATCAATATTTACAAAAAATAATATTAGCCGATCTGAATATTTAAAAGACCCATCTAAGTATGCTAATCTTTTAAAGCCTGCAACCATAGATCCGCCAAATACATCAGCAGCATCAAATACAAATACAAATTTGTTAAATTATACTCCTAACCTTTCTTTTCCAACTCAGGATTCTGCTTTAACTTTAAACACACAAGATATGTTTAATTTTCAGCCAAATTTAAATTACGGATTTTCTTTTCAAGATAGAATGCAATCTTTTTTAAATAGACCTCAAGTTGATTTAAGTGCTTCACTCAGCCCTTTGTCTTTAAATAAATATAGATCCTAATGGCTAAGAAAGATATAAATTTTAACACATATGTTAAGAGAGATTTAAGTAAAACTACAGTTGACTGGGGTAGTGTTGCCAATAAATTAACTGGCGATTTATTACAAATAAGAAAAGATAGAGAGACTAAAAGAGCCGAAATTCAAGCTGATACTGACGAGGTAGAAAGTGCTCTTAATGAAATGGAGGACTACACAAATCAGTCTCTTCAAAATTTAGCACTTGGAATGTCAGGTGACTCCGCAAATTTTTTAAGAACACAAAACGATTTATTTAAAAGAGGATTAATTACACAAACTGAGTTTGCCCAAGCCAAACAAAGAGTGTTAGGAGATTGGAAGCAATTCGGTAATGTTAGTAAAAGATGGGAGTCTGATTACACCACAATGGTAGAAAGAGCAGAAAACAAAGACGCATCATCATTTGAAATATGGTTTAATGAGCAAAACGCTGAGTTTGGAAATTTAAAAAATGTAAAGGGAATGGTAAATCCAGACACAGGAAGATTATCATTGGTAAGACCTGATCCAGTTACAGGCAAAATATCTAGAGACCCTTCTAAGCATATTAGTATGAATGTAATGCAAAATAGATTTAACACTCGTATAAATAATGTAACTAAAAATGGGGCTATAGATAAACAACTAGAAGGATCTGTTGACAGATTAGGAGAGTTAATTTTAGCAGATATTGATAGTAAGACTGGAGCTATTTTTTCTATAGAAGGACAAAAACAAGCGTTAGAAACTGATTTAATTCAAAAGTATTTAGACAACACAGTAGGAACTTTAACTGACGATAACAATACCGTGTTTAGTATATTAGGAGATATGGGTCAGGGTTATAAACCAACATTTAGCAAATCTGAAGCAGACAAAAATTCAAAATTAGTTTTGGTAGAATACAACGAAAACGGAATGCCTGTTCCTGTTGAAGATGCTACTAACTGGGAGAATCAAAAAAAAGAAGCTAATAAAATTTTAAAAAACAGAATGATTGCTATGCTTGACAATAAAGAAGCGGTTAAGGCTGGTGATAAAGAACTTACTGAATATCAAAAGAAAAGACTTCAGTTAGAAAGAGATAAATTAGATATAACAAAAGATCAGTTAACAGATGAAGAAATAGATTATCGTAACAATGTATATGGTAGAGATACTTTAGATAAAATGGGAGGATTAGGAGCGTATGGTTATTTGAAAAAGAAAATCGGATCTGATATAAACAGTTTCTTTAAAGATCCAGATACGGAGGTTGAAAAAGTTATGAATAACATTGCTCAGTCTGTCATTGACCCAATGATTTATGCAGACTTAGAGCAGGGAGAATACGGAGATAAATATAAGCCTTATTCATTTATCTTTCAAGATGACGGAGCCGATAGATTTATTATTGAAATGGGTGATATATCAGCTCAATACCCTCCTTTAAAATCTCAGCTTACAAGAGAGAACACCCCACAGGCTATATTAGATCAACTTGAAAAACAGAATATAGAATATGAACCTGGCAAGATGTATATTGATACTAATAATGATGGTATGATAGACGAAATAATAGATGGTATGATGAACAATGAATATGGATCTGGAAAAGGTTTAAACGCTAATAACTATGATAAGTCAGATCGCATCATGGGATATTTAAGAAACTATGTGTTTGACCCAACTGAAAGAACGCTAAAGAGTCTCCAAAAAGAGAAGAGAAAGAAAAAATTACCTACATAAAATATGAACAACGAAGCTATAAAGAAATTATATGAGGCTTTAGCAGGCGATTACGATTTAGGTACTATAGAAGATTTTACTGCTTATCTAATGGATGATGAGAAGCGTAAAAAATTTTATGAGCAAATCATAGAGCCGAACTACGATGTAGAAAGTTTAGAGCTTTTTGAACAAGCCTACGGCTTAAAAAAAAAAGAACCTACCGATCCTTTTGGGGCTCAGGAGCCTATGGATTCACCTACACCACAAGTTCAGGAACCTATTTCATCGGAATCTTCAAGCGATCCAAGTAGTCCAACAGCACCAATAGACCCTACAACAGGTCAGCCATTTCAAGATGAAGAAGAAGTTGAAACTACCGAGGTAGACTTTGAAACCCCTTCGGGTGAAGAAGATATTGTTCAAACCACAGCGACTACACCAACGCAAAGAGATCAAACAACAGAGACATATGGAAGTGGTGATTTTTTTATTGAAGGATCTCAAGAAGATAATACAATATTAGAAGACGTTGTTGGTAAAAATTCTGTTACTGATTTTATAAGCGATATATATAGGTCAATGAAGTCTGGACTTACTCAAGGTAATACAGCCGATGAAGCAAATAGATTGTTCTTAAGAGGTCAGTCAGCCACAGACGAAGAGATTATGGCTTTTTTAGAAACACAGGAGCGATTGATGAGTGCTAAACAAACCGATGAAATGATAAATTTCAACAAAATTTATGACGCAGCCGATAATAAGTTTGAAGGATTTTTAGAAGGCATAGGTAAAAACCCATCGGCTATTTTTCAAATTGGTGCACAAACCATAACACAAATGTTAAACCCTTCATCTGCTATGGCTGCTGGTAGTGTTATAGCTGCTGGTGCTGGTGCAGGAGCAAGTGTTGCTGCGGGCCCTGGGGCTCTTGCAGGAGCATTAAATCCAGGTACACTAAAATTAGCATTTGCTGCCGCAGGGGGTGCATTAGAGACTGGACTATCTTTTGCGGAATTTATTAGAGAAGAGATTGATAAAAGAGAAGATCTTGAATTTGACGCAAAAGGAATAAGAGCAATACTAGAAGATGAAGACGCATACAGAAGAGCAAGAAATAAGTCTATTGCCAGAGGAGGTTCTATTGCGATAATAGATAGACTCTTTTTGGGAATTGGTGGTAAGCTAGCTGGTAAAGTTAAATCAAGCAAAAAACTTCTTGGCGTAGACCCTAAAAAAGCTGGTACATTTTTAGCAACAGAAGCAGTAGGTGGTGGTGTGGGTGAATCCACAGCAAGAGCTTTAGCAGGGCAAGATCAAGACGTAAGGGAAATAGGATTTGAAACTTTTGGAGGAGTTGGTAAGGCCCCAGTTAGTTATGTTTTAAATACAGTATCATCTCCAATAACTAATCCAGTAAAAGACGCTATTATAGAGCAGGGCAGAAAAGTTTTGTTCCCAGCAAAATATACTTTAAAAGATCAGTTTGGAGAAACTGAAGTAGTAACTGAAAAAGATGTAGTTGAGTCTATTGATAATACAGATGATGTGACCTTTATGGGTCTTGATTATAAAATAGAAAACAACCCAGAGCTTAAACAAAGATATGATGATAGAAAAATGCGTATTATTACTGGTGATAATATTCGTCAAAAGTTAGAAGAAGCTGGCGTAACAAACGAGGAGCAGATAGAAAAAATTATAGAATTAGAGATAGAAAAAAATAAATACGAAGGAAACAATACGGAGGCGGGTAAAGCAAGATTAAAAGAAATTAAAAATGAAATAGCTGAGTTAAGTGGTGTAACCGAAGTTACATCACCAGTAGAAACTAAAACAGATAAAACAGATGCCGTTCAAGAGTCAAGCACAGAGAAGGTGGATGCACAAGAATCTACCGAAGATAGCCCAGAGGTGGGAATTGGAGACAACGTCACAGAACTTACCGAAGAGATCTCCAAAGAAACCACGCCAGAAGGCGAGCAAACAACGGAGGTCGTTGAGGAGAGCCAGGAGATAAATCCTGATGCTCCTATAGAAGGTACTGACGGAAGAACAGTTCGTCAAATTGCTAATGATATTTTTGTTGAAGAACAAAAACAAATAAGCCGTAGAGGAGATAGAGATAATATTATGGCGGGTGATGGAATGGAGAGCTTGTTTAATCAAAAGTTTTCGTATGAAAGTTTACAAAAATATTTTGGAGGAAATCCATACGAGTTTATTGGTAGTAGGTATATTGCTAAAAAAGGAGATCCAAACGCTAAAAACATAGAAGATGGTTTAGAAATAGATGGACAAGAATTAAGTCAAGATGATATTGTTGATTTCTTGTCTCAATACAGAACACAAAAAGATATAGATGGGTATTTTAAATTAGACAGAACTGATCTTAATAATTTTAAAGCTGAGTTTGAACAGGTTACAGGTTTAAAACCAACTAAAAAGAACATTGATAAGTTTTTAAATATGCCTGAAGAAAATGTAGAGGAGCAAGTAGCACAAGAACAAGCGGAACAAAAGGGGATAGAGGCAGAAAATGTAGAGCTTGCTAATGAAATACAAAACACTATATTAAGTAATCTAAATCAAAGTTATAAAAAAGGATTAAGATCTATAAGACAATATTTAAAAACTTTAAAAGAAGGAGGTAAAATAACTTCAAAACAAGTTGGCCAAATACTAGAAAAAGTAACTGACGAAAAGGCTTTTACAGATGAAGCGTCAAAAAAGAAAACTGTAGAAGAAATAAAGCAAATATTTGAAAAGGCTGACAAAGAAGCCGAACAGTCTAGCTTAAGAAAGAAAGCTGCAAGAGCCGCTAAAAGTTTAAAAAGAAGTATAGGTAGAATATTAGCTGATGCTTTGACTGGTAAAGATATAACACTAGAATCTTTGTTAAGAGATATAGTGGTAATAGACCCTTCTATTATTCCAGCAAAAGTATACCAAGATTATAAAGATATAATTAATGGTTTAGGAGAAAGAAACATAATGCTGGATAATGCTGAACAAGCAGGTATAGTGGCTGAAAAAGCTCGTAACATTATGGAAGCTATGAATGAGCAAGAGTCAAGAGTGCGAGAGTTAAAAAGTATTTTTGATAGTGCTGAAAAGATATTACTAAAAAATGGTAAAATAGATTTACAAAAAACTTTAAATAATTTAGTAGCAACTAATATTATTTCACAGGAGGATGCTGATTTAATGAATGCATATAAAAATGAAATCAATCCTAAAGAACAAGCCATTCCTAAAACTCCTGAAGAAATACAAGCAGAAAAAGAAAGTTTGATAGAGGATATAAAAAAACTTACTGTTGACAGAAATAAATATAATAATGATTCTGATCTTTCATTTCCTTTTAGAAAAACTAGAGAAGATGTAAGAGAGCTAGTAAAGCTACTAAAAGACCCAAGTATATTAGAGGGTATGAAAAATACTGATCTAAAAAACTTAGCACGATTAGTTAATACTCTTAACAAAGGTTACGCTCCTGGTATTATGTCTAGGCTTATTATTAAAATGAAAGCAGTAAGAGATTCTGCCCCTATCATTAATGATATCAAAGATGGTAAATTAAAACTACCAATTATAGAAGGAATCTATTCTAAATTAAAAACATTTAATCCTTTTAATAAACAGTCTAAAATATATAACGCTATAGAAAGAGGACAGCTTTATAACATAGATAGATTGTTCGGTAATTTTAACACTAAAAAAATGTTTGATGCTTTCTTTAACGACATGGCTGAGGGTCAACAACAAATGGAGGTAAAAAATAAAAAAGAAAGAAAACTTAGAGACAAAGCCCGTAGATTAATTGAAAAAACTTATTCTAAGTTTACAGTAGTTGCTTTAAATAAAGTTGCAGAAGCTGATGCTAGAATTATGTTTTATAGAATTCAAAAAGAATTTGAATCTAATCCTGACAACAAGGAAGTAAGGCCAGCTATAGAGTGGTTAGATGCTACTATAAAATATTTAGAAGCTAATAGACTATTTGACAAGCAAGATGCAAGAGAGCTTGATGCATTAAAAAAGATTAGAGAGGATTACAATGTAGAGGGTTTTAATATTGATGATGTATATAATAAGTTTAGTAAAAATGAAAAAGAGGCCATAGATATACTACAACAAATAGATAATAATAATGCAGCAAACGCAGTATATGCTGCTAATAATAGAGACGCAGCTTTTGTGCCTAGACAAAACTATGTTCACATTTCTGTTAGACCAAAAAGCAGAGAGCGTTTAGATATTAATAAAGATGTTATAGATAATTTTATACAATCAACAGATAATTACAGAAGGCCATCAACAAAAGATAAGTCAGGTATTGAAAGAACGGGGCAAGTTAATCCTATATATACAAGTGCTTTAAATTCTTCCGAAAGAGGATCAAAGTTTACAAACTTAGATTATTTTATGACAACTCCTGTGCGTAAAGCAAAAGAGACTTTTAAAACAATGAGAGATAAAATTATTGAAGATTATAACGGAAGCCCGCCAAAGGAAGTTCAAGCGTTTTTAAATTCATTAGAAAAAGGAATCAATCAGTCTATACAAAATACTTTAGCAGCCGACTTTGTAGAAAATAATTATATGCAAATGGTATCGTCAGCATTACAAAGATTAGGTTATAGAACTATGTTGGCTAGTGTTCCTAGGGCAGGGGTAGAATATATGTCCAACATGGCTTTTGCAGCCTTGCATCCACAAGTTTTTTATTCAGGTATTTCTAAAAAAAACAAACTGACAACTGAAGAGCTGGCAAATGTATTGGAAAATTTAAACAGTAAGGTAATAACCAGATTAATGGGGGAAAATTTAATGTCATCAAAAATAGATGTTGATATATTAAATAAAAAATCATACAAAAGCGAAAGGTTTGTAAGCACCTCTAAAGAAAAAATAGTAGGACTATGGGATGCTTCAGGAAAAAAGTTTAAAAATGCAGTTGCATTAATAGCTGATACTTTAATAAGCAGTCCTGATAAATTGGTAATGAAACCAATGTTATTAGGTAAGCTATCAGAAAAATTTAAAGAAATTACAGGAAACGATATTGACTATAAGAAAATATCTGAGAATGACGAAACTTACATGACGGAAAATAGCGAGGCATTAAAAGAAGCGATGAAAGAAGCTGATGAATTTGTTACCCTTATTGGTTCTTCTGATAATCCGTTTATGTCTAGACTACAAGGTAAAGACGCTAAGGGATTAGCTCAAGTATGGGTAAACTTTAATAACTTTATGACTACCTTCTTAAAACAAGAATTTGATACGTCTGTTATTGGTTTACAAGCATTGGCTCAAAATCAATTCGGATATGGAGATAGTAAGTTTACAAGAGGAGAAGGAGCTAAATTATTAGCAGCAGTTACAGCTAGAATGACAGCGTATTCATTAGGAATTAAAGTAGCTGGTGAATTAATGTTAGAAGTATTAGATGTAGAAAGTGAAGACGATGATGAAAAAAACTTAGAGCTACAACTAGGACAGGCGTTGGCTACAACCTTTACATCTCTACTTTTAGGTAGAAACTTTGGTAATGCTTTCAAAACAATTCAAAATTATAATATAGAAATGTTAAACGCAGAATTTGGAGATGCTTTGCGTGAAGGAGAGTACGATCAATATAGAGATGCAATTCAATATAACATTATACCATTAGTAAGAACAGGACAAGATTACAAGTCTGGTAGGGGCTTAGACCCTGGTAAAATAGTGCCAAATTTTTTGGGGCCTTATTCTCCTCCAGTTAAGACCTTAGCTTTTGCTACAAGAAAATTAACAGAGCCTGATAGAAAAACAAGTAGTGCTAGGGAAAGACAAATTAGGGAAAGAGAAGAGAGAATACCAATAGAAATATTAGGTAATACAGGGTTTGTGCCATTATATAGAGATGTTAGAAAAATATTACTAGCAGATATCTATGCTGATTTAAAAAGAAAATCTAAATCATATAACAAAGAAGAGCTAGACAAACTTAAAACTACTGATCCAATTAAATATAAAGATGTTGTATTTAAAAAGAAGCTAGAAAAATATGACAGAGATTATAGTAAATATGTTGAATACAGAAGAAATCCAAGAGCATGGAAGTTAGCAAATCCAAATAAGAGACCACCCCGTGCACCTAAAAGACCAAGAAGATAATGTTTGATGAGGATAAATGCATGAATAATACTTACCTGTTGATTACTGGTAGAAAAAGATTAGACGAATTTTTTCAAGAAAGTGATGAGGTGTATTTTATAACTAACCCAGACAAGCCATTAACAAGTGGTGAAGATCCAGTCTATAATACTCTTATTGACTACTATATCTATACAGAGGAATATGAAAAATGTCAAGAGCTTTTAGATCTTAAAGGGTTGTCAGATGTTATTTTCTTAAATTAATTGAATTAAATCCCAGCTTACAATATCCCTGTTTCTTTCATATTGAAACAAAGAATTAAACAGATCATCTGTGGTTAATTCAACGCTTTCTTCTTTACCGCTTCTTAGGGTGTATTTAACTAAATAAGTTTTCATTAAAAATAGTGTGTTAACCTTGCAACTTGTCCAGTTAATTTACTATGTATAAATCCTTCGCAAGCTAATGGTGCTCCAGTAAAACCCTTTCTGCTATGCCAACTATCTGACGAAGAGGGCGATCTCATATATTCTACTGTAACCCCTATATAGTCTTTGCCGTCTAACCATTTATGTTTTACTTTGTGATGTATGTGGTGTAAGTACCAGTAGCGATGAGTCGTTGTCGCCCAGTCTACAGGGTTTTCTTGAGCCATAAGTAATGGTAAATTAACCATCTTAGCCCCGTCTCCATGTTCTAATCCTAATAAATTAGTACCATACTTATAATACTTACGATGAGAAACGCTAATATCAAAGAATATATCTTTAGCTTTTCTAAACCAACTTTTTAAAGTGTGTGCTAGATGATACCCTGATTGATAATCATGATTACTCATACTATGGACTACATCAACTGGAGCTACTTTTCGCAACATCTCTACGCAACTTACATATAATTGTAAAGCTATCTCATAATGCTCCCACCACTTACCATCTGTATCTTGATAAGTTCCTTTAGTAGTAGATGAATAAACATTGTCAATATGTAATACATCGTTTCCTATGCAAAATAACACCCTATCTATATCAAACCCCTTAGACTTTTCAATAAGACCCTTAACCCCCTCTAAAACTCTTGATACGGCTATTTCGTTATTATATTCCTGCTTGGTTTCTTTTTCATTTGCATATTTACCTATATGAATATCAGCAGGATTTACAACTAAAAGATGTCCTGCCTTTCTTTCTCTGATTTTTCTTTTAATAGGAGGGTAGTCTGGAGAATAGTTAGCGATAAAAGAGTTTACTCTTCCAAATATTTGTTGTTCATCTAAATCTAAATTTTCTTTTGTAACTATAGAAAACCTGTAATCTCCACTCCCGCTTTGCCAATGCTTTACGCTTACAATATCTTTTTTATCAATACCCCTTTCTTCTAAATGAATATCTAGAGCTGTATTGTTATTAATGTTATCTAAATTTTTAGCTCTTTTTTGAAGTATATAATCTACCTCATCAGGTGATAACCTGATACGCTTTCCGTATTTGCTTTCGTTATTAGATTTCATCTGAAAGAGATTGAATTAAGTCAGCTAAAATTTTTATTAACTCCTGTGCGTTTTTTTTAGCACCTTCATGATCTCTCTCCATTAAATCCTCGTATAAATTATCTCCAAAGCCATGTATGTTTTCTGTTACATACTTAATGTGGGAAATTGTAGATATGTCTTCAGGAGCAACTCGGGGCATTTATACTTGGTTTTCTCAAATATAAACAAAAAAACGACTTATCCTAATTAAACGTCAGTTTTTATATAACAATCTAATAGCATTAAATCTAAATACTCGTCCATATCAATTAATTGAATGTCGGTTAAGGTAGTATAATAGTTTTGTTTGCGTACCATTTCTATTACAAAAGTAATCGGCTCGCCAATAGTATGAACAATACAACCGCCTAAAACAACGGATCTTAGTTTGGTAACTTGTATGCTTTGTAAATTTTTTTCTATAAAAGTTGCTATTTTTAAAGCCGTATACAAATTCATTTCAGAAAGATTATCCATAAAATAATCTTCTACATCATAACCCTTCGCCTCTATAAACTTCTGTCTGTATTCCGTGTTCTTCAAGTTCTTTAATCCTATATTTTTGCAAAGCCGAAAGTTTACCTCTCGGTTTTTTTATTTCTGAAAATAATACTTTTGAGCCTTTTGGTATTGCGATTAAATCAGGTATACCATTTTTATTAGTTACTGTTAATTTAATGACATAATAGCCTAGACTTTCTAATTCAGCTATACGTTTATTCTGTATTTGCTGCTCAGTCATATTACAAATCTAATAAATCTCTTTTAAAATGAGAAAGGGTATAATCTTTCTTTTTAACAACAGCTTTGTATATGTCATTTTCAATACCACCCCTGCTAAATATCCAATAAATATTATTTGTTTCTCTATTTTTAGTAGTCATTCTGTCCCGACTTTGCCAGTAAGATGTAGCACTAAAATCTATATTGTAATATACTAAACTAGAAGCCTCCTTAAGGCTGATCCCTTCTCTTCCTGAAACAATCTGAAGAGCAATACATTTGTCTGTGGTCTTAAATTCTTGTAAATCATTGGTTAACTTGTCTTTATAAACTTCTTTTAAAGTTTTAAATTCTTGAGTAAACTTGTAAAAGATAGCAATTTTTTTATCTTTAAAATACTTATATATAAAATTAGCCTTGCTAAAGTCTAATGTAACAGAGTTTCCGCTTTCAAACTTAACTGTTCCTGAACACATTTGGTGTACTTTAGTCATAAGTTTAGCAGGAGTATCTGCTAACAACAATTCATCTTTCCCTTCAATTACTCTATCTCTTTTTACCCTACTTATTAACGATTGTGTTTTTTCTTCTAACTCAACGTAAAGTATTTTTTCATTAGTTTCAGTTTTAAATCCTGCTAATTTTTGAGTATAACTAATTTTATAAGGTGCCACCTCGTCTATAATAGATTTTAAGCCTTTGGAATAATCATTAATAAACAGACTGTTAATTTTTCTTTGTGTAACATTTACATATTCTCTAGCGAAAGCGTAAAAGTTTTTAAATTTATTAAACGGACTTTTAGAAATACCATAGAGCTGGTGAAACATTTGGCTGTATGATTCAGGAGTAGGTGTTCCACTTAGTAATATTACATATGGATTAGATCGGCTCAATATTTCTTTTACTTGTCTTGCTCTTTTGTTTGGTTTTGGGAAAGCACCCAGAGTATGTGCTTCATCACAAACCACCAAGTCCCACCCTGTTTGTTTTACTTTGTGTATTGATTCGTAGTTAATAACAGTTATACTATATTCAGGGTCTAACAAAGCATAATCATCTTCAATACTAGATATAGCTTTTTTCTTTGTAAGAAACAATAGATTTACGCAAGGCATTTTTTTTGCTATACCTAAACTTGTTAGAGTCTTGCCTGTCCTAACTTCCATAGCTAAATATAAAAACTCATGAGTATATAAAATATCTACCCCTTTGTTTATTATATCATTCTGATAATCCCTAAACTTAATCATCTGTATTAAAACTAAAATATCTACCCCCTAAGTCTCTGCCTTCTTCAGCATCTACTTTATAGTGATACAAACAGAATTTTTTTACCCATTGATAAAATTTAATTCTTGAAACGCTCTCCTTTGATCTGGGTGCAAAGTCAGGATTGTCCTCAACAAAATCTTTAAATAACTCAGTTTTATATATCCTGCTGTTGGGCTTTAATTTATCATTAAGTTTACCACCACCCAATAATCCACACCACTCAATAAACACATGGTCGGTGCTTCTTATTAAATTCTTCATCTTTAAATTAACAAACTCACTTTTTAACATTCCATGCTCTAAATACATTTGTAAATTTTGAATCATATAATTATCAAATTGGCACCACTCATTATCGTCCCATTCGCCAAACATTAATTTACCAAACTCTACAAGAGGAGTAAAGTCTTTTGTATAATACTGAGCCAGCTCTAACTCCCACTTTCTTCTCTCAAAAGAAGATCCCTCTCCTTGAATAGCATAGTTTGTAGTTAAAGCTACTTTAGGAGACTTTGCAAATGGTATCTTAATTGCGTCCTTGTTCTTCTTCTCAAGGGTCAAGCCCTCTGTAATCACACTAAACAACCTTTCAAAGTCAAATGATTTTTTGACATCATCAAAACAAAGTATTTGAGTGTCAGCAGAAACTAATTGATAGGCAAAAGATCTTTCAAATGTAAAGCTCTTTCCGTCTATTGTTACATTTTTTTTCATTTTAGATAACCCATTCATAAACAAACCTTTACCTGTTCCCCCTTCAGGGTTTGCAGATATAACTTCGTCATTTAATATTACTGCTGGGCAATAAGACAAGTTTTTCCACCCATGTAATAAATAACCAATAGTAGACTCCATTGAGTCAATTCTGCTTTTATCCTCACCGCAAATATTAGATATAAATGTTTTATAATCACATTGACCAACCTTGCATAAAGTAAATGATCTGTCTATTACATGATCTCTCCAAACGTAACCTCCTAAATCTAAATAATCTATAAGAACTATATCGTCTTTAGTAATTTTAACTGCACAATTCATGTAATATAAATAGGCTGTGTCTTTAGTGTCAGCTATAAAGAATACGTTTATTGAAGATAATAAGGTTAAGAACTCTTCTCTAAAATATCTTGTGTGTTCAGCAAAATAATTGTAAACAGACAAGTCGTCTACAGTTAAAAGATAAGATAAAACAAAATCTTTTATTTCTTTTTCAGAGGTATGGTCTATTAAATTATTAGTTACCCTAACAAATACATAACTTTTACTACCTTCTGGATTAAACTTGTAGAATCCATTGTCTTCTAAAAAATTTTTAAAAAGTATGTGTACTATTTTAATTACCCCCTTTTCATTCTTAGTCCAAAACTTATAATTAGACTGCTCTTCTTCTAGACGAACTATGACATTTTCTATTTCTCCGACATCAATCTTTTCGTCTTCTAATTGACATCGGATTTCTTTTTTTGATACCCCTCTTCTTAGTTGTTGTTTTACTTTATTTACTTTGTCTTCGTCTTCATAATACTTAGTACCAAAATTTTGAACTTGGGCATAAGCTGAGTCTATTGTTCTTTTAATTTCTGTATGACTAAAATCATTACTGCTAAAATTACCCATAACATACTCAGCTAAATTTTTGGGAACTCCAAAATCATTGAATGCTGCTGCTAGAATATATACATTATTATTTCTTTCGCCATCCTTTAACCCGTACTTTCCTTCCCACCATTTTAACAATATCTCTACTATTTTGTTTTCATCTGTTACAGGTATGGTAGGCTTGTCTTTATATTTGTTAAACTCAACAAACTCAGGGGCATCTATTTTGTCCCAAACACTAGAGGTTAGGTTTATAAAAATTAAAGGATCATAACTTTCATAGCAAACTCTAGAAATATTTTTTGAGGTTGTGTCAAAATATGGAGAATTAAAAAATTTATTTAAAGAATTAAAATAATTTTTATGATTATCTACATCTTCAGGTATTTTTACTAATGCTTTTAAACCCTTACCGCTAGGGGAAATAAATACAGCAAAAATAAATTTGTTCTTAGCTAGAGTTTCTTTTTCTTCAAGAAGCTCTTTATCGTTTTTATATCCATCAAAATCTAAACAGATTAATCCGCTATGCTGGGTTAAAGATAAATCGTTTCTTTTAGTAAACTTACCGCTAAAACAAATAGCTGGTAGCTGTTTTTTTAATTCGTTTCTCTTTTCTTTATCTCTTTCTGCTCTTATCTTTTTAACAATATCTTTTGAATTACCTTGCTCTATTCTAGTCAATACTAATTCTACTTTTCTGTAAAAAGGCTGAGATGTATCTTTGATGTCTTTAAATATTGTTATCTCCATTATATTATATTAAAAAAAAGGGGGACTTTCGTCCCCCTAACAATTATTAGAAAGGCAAGTCGTCATCAACTTTAGCTTCTTCTTTCTTGGGTTCAGGCTTTGATTCAGGTTTCCATGTATCTACAGCAACGTAATGAGTTTTTCCAAACTGATCTTTTTCCTGTTTCTTTTGTACGTTTAGTTTTATATACTTCTTTCCGCTATATTCAAAAATATGCTCAGAAGGAAGGTCGCTCAAACATAAACTACAAGAAATAAGATTTCCATCAAATTTATCAATTCCGCTACCTACATAAATTTTTTTATCTTCCATTTTAATGTATTTTAATTTCATGCTCCAAAATTTCTAAAACGTCAGCCATAAGTTTTTGCTTATCCTGTTCGCTTTCCATAGTAGTTGGAACTTCTACTATAAATATTTCTCTTTTCCATGACAGCTTACTCAAATAATATTTAATTGTTTTAAATATTACCTTGATGCAAAAATATATCTGCCTATGTATTATTACGTTTCTAAAGTGTTTCATGAATAACTATTTGATTAATGTCTTCAACAGCATTTTCTGAAAAGAAAGTATTGTATATAAATACTGCGTCTTCTACTTTTTCTCTACCTTTATCTAAAAACTCTTCAGTTGGTTTAAATATTCCTAGCTGAAAAGTAGACTTGTCTATAACATAAAACTCTAAAGGTAGTCCAAATAATTCTTGATAGATGTATGCTTGACTATCATAATTATATTTTCTAGCACTATATTTAAACTTATTAATATCAGAAGTAGTTTTTAGATCAATTAATTTATCTGAACAAACAATATCTGCTTTGCCCTTCCATTCTAATCCCATAATATTTTTAATCATAGGAACTTCAAACTCATTACCTTCATCATATATTGCTTCATACATTTCCACATTGTGTTTCATTGCGTCTACTACATCTAAAATATTATTTGCTTCTTGAATTAGTAACGCCATTTTATTATTCTCTGCATAAAATTCTTTATATGCTTTTGTGTTGCGACTAGACAGATCTAGTATTGTATACTCATCTAGCTTTTCTTTTTCCAGCATAGCTGTATGAAAATACCTACCCTCTAACATAGCTTTAGTTTCATCTTGCGGCTGGCGAAACTTTCTAGGATCGTTTAACAAATGTCTTATGTCTGAATTAGATAGCCATTGCCTACCAAACTTACCATAATAGTATTTGTCTTCTTTTAATTTTTTTAAATTAATTGTTAGTTTAGACTCTACCATTATTTTAGGTGTTTAGATAATTCTTTTTTGACAGAAGATTTTATGCTATACTTTTGTTCTAAGTTTTTTACTAACTTATCAAGTCCAAGAGCTTTGTTGTCAGCCATATAGCTTAATACCTTTGCCCAATTATCATCTTCAACTACTAACTGTATTCTTGTTGGCTTGCTTACTGCTTTTGGTTTAGGCTTGTCATTTAATATTGCATTTGATACTTCATCAGCAGAGGCAACAGCAGTATCTAGACCTATTCCAAAATTACCTAACGCTCTACCCCATGCGGAGGTTTCACAATTTTCTACATAAGAAGTTTTATTTATAAAAGAAGATCCTCTTCTTTCTTCTGCGTGTCCTGATGCAATTATCCTTCCCTGTTCGTTTAATATAACTGCCTTAAACATAACAGTATCTTCTGTCTTTTCTATCGTTTGAGTGTCTAATGTATATTCAGGATATACCTCTCTAAAGAATTTTAATCTTTCGTGAACTTCAACATAATCCTTACCCTTTATATTTACTGTCTTTAATTTTTTCATTTTTATTTAATTTAATTAGTTTTTGAGTATAATAAGAATATTTTTTCATAACAAACTCCCGTTTTGTTTTTAAATTTTTAATAAACTTATCGTTTTTTCTAGAATTTACTTCTTCCTGCATTTTTTGTTGTATCATTTTTAATTTTCTAACGCAATTAGAAATCGCAAGTATAATACAACCAGCTTCCCACCCCTTGCTATAAAACATTCTGTATTCGTCTGAAGATATTTCATCGTAGTAATCCCCGTTCCTTGAACAGTTTAATATTTCTGTTTTGCTTGCATATCTACTTATCTTAACTCCAACATTAATATAGCTAACATTATTATTTCTTACTATTTGCATAGTCTCGTCTAGTCTTGCTTGCCTATATATGTCAGATATGTTATACATTTTTGATTTGAGAAATTACATCAGCATAATCTTGATCTGTGTCAACAAACTCTTTTGCTTTTTTATATCCATGTATAATAGTAGAATGAGAAACCAACAGCCCATTGTCTTCCATAAATTTTTGTATATATGATATTCTTATTGGGCGTTCTCTGGATAAAAAATATAGCATTTGTCTTGCTTCAACCACCTCTCTTTTTTTTGTCTTACAGAACATTTCATCTAATGTTAGATGAAACCTGTCTGCTATTGCACTTGCGTACCTATCAAATATTTCTTTTTTCATTTGTTAATTTTAATTTATTAATTTTTTCTATTGTTTCTTTAGCTATTTTATAGCTCATTCCCTTCTTCATTAAATCGTCTATATGTAGCTGTTTTATTTCCATTTGCAAGTGATGTATAGCTTTTTCAATATCCTCTACATGCTTGGCTAACTGAGACATACCTTCCTCAGATTTTTTACCACAACGCATTAAATAAGTTAAGGCGTTACCAACATTGTACGATGCTGAAAAGCCGTACACAACCTCTGATGCTTGGTATTCATTTTTTCCTATATAATATTTAGGTACGTTCCTTATTTCTTTCATATCTGTTTATTAGTTTATATTTACTCATATCGTTTTTAATAAGAACTCTCTCGGGTATAGGCATAGGAAATTTACAGGCAGATACAAATTTACCTTTTATTTCTATTTTGTCTGTCTCTTTAAAGTATTTATTTAGATCAATATTGTTTCTTCTGTTTTTTTGATCTTCAATCTTTTGTTCTTTTTCTCTAACTAAAGAATTAATAAGATATGTAGTTAGTTTATTCATTTTATTTTATTTAATTAATAAAGGGGTAGCTAAAAGTATTAACTGTTATGGCAAAATCGCCTTTATAACTACCCCCTAAATATAAAGGGCAAACATTTAATATTAAGGTATCTTACACCCGTAAAATTATTGGGATTATTCCCGCCCTTTATAGCTGTTGATTAAAATCTCTTTCAAGATATTTTCATTTAACTTTTGTAGCCATTGAATAAATGTCTTGTTGGGATTAGCTTTTAGCTTTTCCTTCAATATCATTCTGTGAATTTCTCTCATCCTCTCATAGCTCTACGATCATCGTTCATTGCTTCAGCTCTGTCGTACATACGAAGCTCTCTATAATCTCTTGCTGGCATTGTTTCACAATAGTCTCCACAATCAGTACAGATATATATTTCATTCCAATCTTCTATGATGTCAACCTCTTCAAATGTATCTCCACAACATCGGCTTACCATTTCAGTACCCATCATCTTGTGCAGAATTGAATTACATTTTCTTTTATTTGAGCCTTCTGCTTATTTATATTCTTCTGTATATTTTTTACTCTAAGCTGTTTGTATGTTTCAGCAACATATTTAGTCCATGAAGAGTAGTCTAAGACAGGAAATTTGTAGTCAACTACTCTTTTAATTTTTGATTTGTCCATTTTTAATTTTTTAAGTTAATAAAAAGGCTGGCTTTGTTTATCCTTTCTATCCGCAAGTGTCTCACCCGTACATCACTATTTCAGACTGTGAATGTTCTTAGCTTGCTCAGTAGTTCTGGAATAACTTAGTTTATGTTCCAGATTTAACCATAAATACCAGCCGTTTATGAAAGAAAGAAACACGCCATACAGTTTCTTATTACGTTGTTGATTTCGCCTAACATCAACTTTCAAAAAAAAGGGGGAAGGATAACAGCAAAATTTAGTTATCATTCCGAGATCTCACGCTACTCCCCCCACACACTAACAAATTTTTGTTAATACGTTTTTCGCTCTTCTGTTTGCTAATTCGTTATACCTGTTTAGTAATAACTGATTAGAAACGAAGTCCATTTCAATAAAAGATTTCTTATCAAATAACTGACGTTTTAGATGATTATACTCTCTTTCTTCTTGAGGTGTTAATTTATCCATTTTAAATTTAGTTTAATTAGGGTGTAATATTACAACAATTTTTGATTAAATCCAAGTTTTTTAAAAAAAATCTTGAAAATCATCTTCTGATCTAACAACCATTACAAGTAAAGAGTCTTCTTTTTGTTTTCCATCTGCATATTCTTTGTTTGTATATGTAATTAAATCTCCCGAAGTCATGTAATAATCGTTATAATCTAATTTTTCTTTTGGAAAGTAGTAACATAATGGCTTCATTGTTTCATTAAACCTCATCTCTTTTTCTTTAGTATAAGATTTTTTAGAATTATAAGTTTCATTTTGATAAATATAAGTTCCGTCTATGTTTTCCGATTCCCTTTCATATTCATAGCCCCATAGTTTAGACATATGATTATTATACTCATCAGAAGTTAATTCAAAATAACTCCTATTGTCTATAAAATAACCTAGTTCTTTAAACTTGTCTTCTTCAAACAACTGAGTAACTTTCCATAAATTATTTAAAAAATTCATAGATACCTTGTTATTTAAAGAGTACAGGTCATTTGTTAATAATGGAGAAACAAAAACACAATCTTTGTTTCCAATTTCTATAACTTTTACAGCTATTCTCATGTCGCTACCATGATCGTCATACCAAATCTCAGAACATTTATCATGATGTATAACATAGCCCGATATATCTGATCTTCTTAGCTTTACAAAAGCATTGCTTACGAATTCTTCATTATTTACCCAATCAATTTCGGGAATATTTACTAAAGCGTTTACATTTACTTTTGCTATTGTAAACACATAATCATTCAAATTATCTTGAACAATATTAATCGGATCTTGTCCAGCTTCAATTATTTGCATACTATTTCTTACTAATACTATATTATTAGTAAAGTTATTCATGCTTAGTTCAGAAGATATAAGAAACTTTTTCATCGTTTTCTTACAAAGATACTATTTATTTTTACGCCCATAATCAGTATCCATTGTCTTCCAATACCATGAAGTATATCCCGAAGGATCGTTTTTTAAATCATGAAGAATTACCTCAAAGTTATGCAAATAATAACTTGCTGGAACACTATCAATTCTGCCGTTCCAAACATCTTCATGCATATCTAATTTAAATCCTTCAAATTCATTTATAAAACTTACAACATATGCGTTGCTAGAATATTTTTGTTCAAATCTTTCTAATTGTATTCCAGCTAATATTCCAAAGCCAAAAGCTAATGTACTTAAATATAATTTCATCATTTTTTTATTTATTTAATTGATTAATAATTTCTTTTTGTTTGTCTTTAGGTAATTTATCAAATTGAAATACCTTTTCATTTCCATAACAATTTTCTACCGCTTCTTCTTTATCTCCATACAAGATAATTTCTCCACTTTCATTAAATCTTACCAAACTATTGTTTGCCCTATCATATATCACATAATCTTTTATTGTGTTATCGTCCATATAATAACATTCTGTTGTATCACTAAGAATACATATCATATCTAGTTCATGTTTGCTGTGCAACAACTGATCTACTAGCCATCTTATCTCGCAATATGGAGAAGAACAATCTGTTCTTACCCATTCTATGTAATTGTCTATTAATTCTACTCTATTGTCTTTTGTCATCTCTCTCCATAATGGAAGAGGGGCTTTAAATTTTTTCATTGTTTTTTATTTAATGTTTTAATAATTTCATTAATCTCGCATATTTCATCACTTCCTATTCTATCGCTCCAGCTTAACATTCCTTTAAGCATTGAAATAGCTATTTTTACTTTCATTTTTAATTCATGTTGTTCAGCATATATATCAAATTCAGATTTCATTTTATTGTTTTTTATATTCATAATTATTTATCAATTCTTCTAAACTCCCCTCTGTCATTTCATCATAATCTTTTGGATTAAAGGATTTGTCTCTTAAATCAAAATTGAGATAGGTTTGTCCCCCATACCCATCATTCCAAATAGATATACCTTTGAAATTTGTTTTGCATTCGTATCCTAATCCTCTTCTTGTTTCGTAATACCGAACGCTTTTTACTTCTAATTCAGTAGGTAAGCATTCATGTTCCATAACCTCTCCCTCACTATCTAAAATATCGTAGCAACATTTGTCGCAAGTCTTATACTCTTTTTTCATATTTATTTAATTTTAATTTTATAATATTCTCCCATAGGGCTATCATGGTGGCTTATTCTTACTTCATACTCCCCTTCTTTTTCTTTTGTGATATAATATGTTAACTCACATTCGGGGGCTATCTCATGAAAGATATCTTTTGTTTCTTTTAATTCAAATTCTTTGTATCCTTCTAAATTTCTCCAGCCCATATTTCTGCCTTCTACATATAGTGTTTTCCCGATATGTTTTCTAAACTCTTCATTTAGATCATCTATAAAATACTCAAAATGATACTCAGACATATAAAGATCAGAATAAAAATGTTTTTCTATTTCTTTATCAGTTACATCAGATGGCTTTCTTTCTTCATCACATAATTTTGTTTCAAGAAACTCTTGTTTGTCTTTTTGGAAATAATCTATTTCGTTTTGTAGGTATGCTGAAACATCATAAAATGTCTCCCATATATAAGTTGTTGTGTCCATAAGTTTATTTATTTAATTGTTTATATAATCTTCTAATTCTTCAGTTTCATACTCTTTCAAGTAGGTTTTTTTGTCATTTACCAAATCATGTATCATTTCTATTCTTTCTACCTTTTCTAATTCCTCAATTTTATAATCATAACAAAACCAACCTATATAATCGTTTTTTAACTCTTTATCGTTTAGATAGTTTAGTTCTTTTTCGTATTTTTCAAGGTATTTTTCTATTAATGTTTTGTCAATTTTTGTTTCCATAATTTTATTTATTTAAGTTGGTATTTAGTTTTGTCTTGTACTGCGAAAAGCTGGGGGCTATTTCAACCCCAGCTACTCACAGAAACAAAAACAAACACACACTAAATCATCTATATAAATCTTTTATTTCCCAAATCTCTGTTGTTCCGTATTTTCTCTTAACTCTTTCTAATTGTCTTTTTGCATGAAGATAATCGTTCCATGTTACAGGAAAAAATAAAACGTCTTGCATGATCTTTTTTTCTTGTTTTTTTACAACAGCTTTCCAAAAGTTTATGTTTTGTTCTAATACTTCAAATTGATTTTTTTGTTTCATATTGTTATTTTTAATTTATAAGTGTGTTAAACAATGCTGGCAAAATTCCCAGCTTTCATTGTGTTCTGTTATCTCCCCGCACTTCCAACATTCTATCTCTTCTCTTTTATCTTCTAAATTGAAGATACTTTTGACGAATTCTTTAATTAGTTTTATCATAATTATTCTATATTAAAAGTTATTTAAGATTATTTTAGTTAGTTTGTCTGCGTCTAGTTCTTCTTTCTTTATTAGTTCTTGCACTTCTTCTAGTTCATATACAAGTAATGGAGTAACTAGATTTTGTATGCAAATAGCTGAAAATTCAAAGTGTGTCATTTTATTTGTTTTTATTAGTATTAATTTAGTGTTTCTTCTATATCATCATATCCGTATATATCAGTAAAGACAAGTGATTTATTACTTTTATCTTTTTCATCTTCATACTGGACGGAAAATATTTCTTCATCTATTTCTTTATCCCTCAGAACAAAATATTCCTCGTCATAATAAGAATACAATTCATATCTTTTATTTAGTTTTAGTGTTTCGCCATATTCCATATTATCTAGTGTTTTTCTATCAATATTATTAACGGCTTTTTCAAGTATGTTCATAGTGTGTTTATTTAGTTAGTATTTATTTTTTAAATAATTTCTCTAATTTCTCTCTAATTATATCTTGGGCTTCAAATTCTTGTTGGTTTTCAGTATCAATACAATTAGGTATCAATTTTTCCATTACCATAGCATCTACAATTTCTAATGCTATATCAGATATATCATCTTTTTCTAATCGGTGGCTGTAAATGTGTTTTCTTGCAAATTCAATATTAGTTTCCATATTATAGTATTTTTTTTTAGTTTTTTTTTGTTTTTGTGCTTGTATATTATAATAGAACGGCTTTTTTTTGACAAATCCAAATTTTTAAGGCACTTTTTTTAATTTACTACTGATAAATTTATTTTTTACCTAAAAAACTTGGAAAAGTCATTTTTTTTTCATATAAATTGCCTATATGATTTATAATTTACCCATCTCATCATACATTCCTAATATCATAAGGAAAAACCCTATAAAAACCCACCCCCATACACTTGATAACATAATTTTCTCATTTTTAGTTAATAATTTTGTTTAAAGGTAATTTTAGCGTACATTTAGTTAATAACACCATAATTACAATACATTAAAAGGCAAAAAGCCAGTACAATTAGCAATAATTCTTGTGTGTTAGTTAATTTTCTCATTTTTTTTCATCATTATCACTATAAACACCCATAAATTCATTCACCATTTTAGATACTTCATCATATCTTAAATCATAAAAATCTCTTGCATCATCTTTCATCTTAAATTCACCTCCATACTCCCTATAACAAGACCAAGTGTTTTCACCAAAAGTCATTTCGGTTAATTGAGTAGCCATTTCATCTACAAATTCCATAAACCTACTATTATCTATATATATTTTGTGTTTTATTTTCATATTTTAATTTGTTTTTAAGATTATACTTTCAATTATATTATTATTTTTTTCATCAAATAAATCCTCCTCAACAAAAGCTACATCTCTAACATCACTATCATCATTATACCTATAATTTATTTCTACATCCTCTAATTTAGCCCCATAATTTTCTACATTCACCTTAACATAACATAGAAAATCAAATAATTCTTGTGCGTTTAATTTACTTAATTCTTGTGCGTTTAATTTGTTCATTTTATATTTAATTTTAGTTAATACTCATCTTTATCTCCATCCCTCATCATCTCCTCATAATTCTCTTTTTGTATTTGCTCATATTCATAGTCCTCTATCTCATCACAAATATCTCCACATTCAGAACAACACATTTCCTCTCTACAAGCGTGTTCCTTACATTCACTACAAATATCAGTTTCTCCCCAAAAACTTGCTCCACAACAATTACTTGTTTCTCCCTCAACTATTTCTACTCCACAACATTTTGATACCATATTATATCCAAATCCATCATCAATAGGGTTGCTTAATTTCCAGTTATCGTAATTCATAGTTAAAAGTTTATTGTTATAGTATTTGTGTCAAAATCTACTTCTACACTTTGAGGGTTTATATCATCACCAAATTTTAATTCATCAGTATAAACTAATAACTCTCTATAAAATCTTTGTAGTTCTTCTGGACGTAGTTCGCTGTAATCAGGTAAGTTAGGATAAAGCATTATCGCTTACCATCTGATTGTGCAGCAAGACGCACACTACCCCATCTCCATGATGTGCCTAGAAGTCCCGTAGAGACTCGTACATTACCCTGCCGTCCTCTTGCTCTAAAGTCTACCTTCTTAGTGTTACGGTTGATGGTGAACGGTCCTACAGCTATTGTAGTGGCAGCAGGATATTCTTGTGTATTGATCTTGAACTGAAGAACACCAGTATCGTTAAAAGCATAATCAGGAATTAGTCTGTTAACAAACATCATATCTTCACCATCTGCAATATCAAAGTCAGATGACTCAAGGAAAGAAGTAAGAGCAATTGAAGTGTCTCCCGTAAATACTGAAGTAGGTTCATTTGCCCAGATAAACTGACCTGTGCTTGTAGGTATACTTACTGCAGGATCACCACCTGCACCTGTACCTGATAACTCTCCTGTGGCTACAGTACTATCAAAAACATTACTGTCTGCAAATGTAGTGTAAAATCCTGTACCATATGTCCAAGTATCTTCCATATAATTATAAGTTACATAGGCATTAGGTTCAGAAGAATCTCCAGAAGGATACAGCCATATTATTTCGTGAAACTCAGAATTAATAGCTGCAAATACTTTATCTTTATTTACTAGATTAACATTATCATAAACAAATCTACGAACGGTACAATCTAGTTTACGTACTCTACCATCAAATG
>WLWF01000153.1_pt1 | contig 63791 bp, 71 predicted proteins | sample 6718331 | NCBI WGS metagenome assembly WLWF01 (sample SAMN12718692, study PRJNA515312) | sponge metagenome | isolation source: marine sponge | host: Mycale hentscheli | place: New Zealand: South Island, Marlborough, Capsize Point | collected 2003-05-01 | reverse complement strand
GACGCAAGAACAGAATTGTTGTCTGAAAAGAATTATGAGTGTCGTTCTTTTATAGAGCTTGATAATGGCTCTAGAGAATACAGCGTTGATTGTCGATCTAAGACATGGCTCAGTATTCCAGAACTAGAAATAAGACAAGTTGTAGATGAAGAAAAAGATGAGCGATACTATGAAATAAGTGGTGTTGCAAGTTCTACATCTGTAGATCATTATGGAACTGAAATGAGTCATGAATGTTTAAGAAGCATGGCTATTCAGATAAAAACAGGAATTCCGATATTGCCAAGACATGAAAGTACAAAATCTTCAGGTATTGCAGAATGGGATGAAGTTATTGGTAGGACATTTTCGGCTTCAATACAGAGATCAAAAACTCAACAGCCAAGTGTACCAATTGAAAAACAATACATTTTAAATGTAAAGTCTAGACTTTATGTTGAAGACACTAGAGCTAAAGAACTTGTTAGAAGACTTAATCGTGGTGAACCTATTGGACAATCAATAGGTGGGTGGTTTGAGAGAGTAAGGGTTCTTGAATCTGAAAGCGGAGATATACAGAGAATTATAGTTGATGATGTTGTTTTAGATCATATAGCTATTACTCGCGCACCAGCAAATCCAGATTCGAATAGTTTAGATGCTTTATCAATTAGATCTGCTATTAATAAATTCAAAGGAGGATTTATGTCAGACAGTAAATTATTAATTTCTGATGAAGAAATGCAAAGTCGTCATGTTTCTTATGTAAAGGAAACAGATGATGAAGTTATTGTTCATTACGAAAAGTCTCATAAAAACAAAAAAGAAATGTCTGAAGAATCAGTTAAAAGAGTAAAATCCGAAGACGAAGATTCGAGAGTTTCAGAAGCTCCTAAAGAGGAAAAAAGCATGGAAGAATATATGAAAGAATATGCTTCTATGGAAAAAGAAATGGAAAGAATGAAAGAAGAAATGGAAAGAATGAAAGAAGAAATGGAGAAAGTTAAAGAATATTCCAACTACAAAGAGCTGGCTGCTGAAGATGATGAAGACAATGAAGAGTCTGAATCTCATAATGAGGAAGCAGTTAAAGACGATAAAGACCACATCAAAAAATTAGAAGAAGATGAAAAACTAGAGGAAGAAGACGAAACAGAAGACAAAGAAGAAGAAGATGAAAGAGGATCTTATAATGTTCGTTCTGTTGTTGAATTTCAAAATCTTCCAACCGCGCCAGCAGACACAGTATGGAATTGGGATACTTTATCTAAAAATGAGATACTTGGAGATTCAGAAGATCCTGATTGGGATATGTATATGAAAGCTCATTTATATTACAACCCAGAAAATTTAGAAGTAAAAGCATCTTACAAACTTCCAATTGCTAAAATGATTGACGGTGAGTTACATGTTGTGCTTCATGCTGTTCAAGCAGCTATGGCTGCTTTAAACGGTGCTAGAGGTGGAGTAGATATTCCAGCAGAAGAGAAGAAATCGATTTACGAGCATATATCTGCTTATTATGATAAGTTTGGAAAAGAGGTTCCACCTCTAAAACTTTCTCAAATTCTTGATTCAGAATTTGACAATTCTAACAAAATAGACAATTCAATTACTACCAATACAGGAGAACAGGAAATGACTGAAGATCAAATCCGTGCAATTACCGAGTCAGTAACTAATGCTGTACTTGAAAATATAAACAGTCGTTCAGTTACGGAGCCTTTAGTTAAATCTGAAGATTCTGAAATTGATCAACTTCGATCTAGGCTTGAGCGAACTGAAAGCTTGCTTCAAAGAGCCGTTGAGCAACCACAAAGAACAGGTCGTCACTCGACAGCTTTTATTAGAGCGGGAATCGGTGCAACCAATGAATTTACAAGAGCCGCAAATCACGCAAAGTCCGAAGGGCTTACAGTGTTTCCATCTTTTGTAGAACGGTCTGCTTCTGAACTTGCTGAAGAGTCGGGTCACAGTAAACTTACAACTAGCCAAATTGGTCAAATGCTAACACGCGGTTTGCGTGCTGCTGAAATGGACGGTTTAATTACTGACCATAAGACTGAATGGTAATCATTATTATTTTATAGGAGATTTATTATGTCTAGATCTAATTGGATGGGTTCCGATGAAGCAACCCGACAAAGATTCCAACGAGCAACCGAGCTTAATGTAAGTGGTGCTGGTACAGAATTATTGCAAACATTTATTAATCGTACTGTTCAAATGCTTACCCTTCGTGAGTTTGGCGTTCAGTCTGTTCTTGATCGTCGTCAAGGTCAAGGAAATGCAGAGTACATCAATCGAAGAACTGCTGGTACAACTGGTGGCGAATGGGTTACAGACGGAAGCCCTACAACTTCTGAAGTTGGATCATATGCTCAAGAATCATTTGATTACAAAACACTTCTTACTCGCGGAAAAATAACTCGTAAGCTTCAAGCTACTGGTCGTTCATACGCTGATGTTTTGGCTCTTGAAATGATGGCTAAATCTGAAGATTTTGCTAATGCTCTTGAAAATGGACTTGTTCTAGGTAATCTTTTTGGTGCTGCTGCTAATGCTCCAACTGGATTCCTTACTCAAATTCAAAGTTATGGAACTTTGGATCAGGTTGTTTCTTGTGTAACTCAAGGTTCATTGACTGCTGACGAACTTGATCAAGCAATTGATCTTGTTAAGGGTTCTGCAAATCGTTCGGATCTTGTAATCGTTGGCTCATACGCATCATTGCGTCAAGTAAACGCCATTATGCAAGCTCAACAAGTATTCAATGATGTAACCGAGATTGCTGCTGGATTCAGAGTTAGAACTTATGATGGAATACCATTGGTTGTAAGTACTGAAATGCCTGATACCATTGCACACACTAACGGTTTGATTACTGGTGCTGGTGGTACTGCTCGGTCACTTATGGTTCTGAATAAGCGTTATTGCTATATTCCTGAGCTTACCCCAACAACAGTTATGCCTCTTGCGAAATCAAGTTCACAGTTTGATGAGTTTGATATGTACTGGGATGGTGCAGCAGTTATTGCTAATCCAATCGGTGCAAGTATGATTGTTGGCGTTTAATCTTTCCAACAACAAATCTGAAAGAGCTTGGGATCCCAAGCTCTTTCTTTTTTTGATCATTAATTATTCATGTGATATATTTATTTTGTAATCAAAACATGTTTACAAATTATATATAATTTATAAGGAAATATAATGGCAAATAAAAGTGACTTTAAATTTGTTTTAAGAAGATACGATAGAAACCCAAACATCACACTTAGAGTTGGTGGGTATGATGAAGTTAGTAATTCGATGCCAGTTGAAATAGATGGTGTTGTTGCTTCAACTGTATTTTTAAATTCTGAAAACGTATTCAAGAGATTTATTAAACTTGGATGGAAAGACGAAACAGAAAGATATGTAACTTGGACAAATAAAACTGAAAAAACTGAATTCAGTAATCAAGTTGTTGAATTTGCTGTTGAAACAAAGCCTAAAAAGCGTGGTAGAAAGAAGAAGCAAACAACATAGGTGACATATGGCTACATTTACAGATGTAACAAGACTAAAAAGAATGCTTGGAGTTCCAGCTGGAGTTACAAGATTTGATGATACATTAACAGACTTGCAAGGTGCTGTTGATCAGATAATGCTTGATGAAATAGGTCTTTCAGCTACCGTTGGAACTACTTATACAGATAAGATAGATGTAACTTTTGGAGTTTCAGAAGTTGCACTTGAGTACAGACCTGTTTTGAGTATTGTTGCTTTGACTATAGCTGGTCAATTACAAACTGAAAATGTAGACTATGAAGTTATCTCTGATATTGGAATGATAAAATTAATTCCTCTTAGCAATGTTTTACCTACTGGAAGAAATATTGTTGAGGTTACATATATAAGTGGATTTACAACAGTTCCAGCGGATCTATTGTATGCTGGTAATTTAATTGCAGTTTCAATGTTTAATCAGCAAGCCCATCTTGGATATAAAATGGAAAGAAGTGGAGACTATCAATACCAATTAGACAATGGTGCTGGCTCTACTATACCAGCTTTAGCTAAAAGGATACTTGGAAAGCATAGAAGATTATTTGCTCGTGGAATGAATCCTTGAAAAAGTATCAAATAATATATGCAGACCCTCCTTGGGATTACAAGGGGCAAAAGCAGCATAATGGAAAAGGCGGCAAAGATACTGGTGGTGCATTAAATCATTATCAAACGTTAACTATTTCGGATCTAAAAGAGCTTCCGATTACAAACTTAGTTGATCCCAAAGGAACATTATTATTTATGTGGGTAACAAATCCTCATCTTGATCAAGGAATTGATCTTATGAGGTCTTGGGGCTTCAAATATTCAACTGTTGGTTTTGTATGGAATAAAGAACTTACAAATCCTGGTTTTTACACGCTTTCTCAATGTGAATTATGCTTAATTGGTAGACACAAAAGAATACCACTTCCAAGAGGAGCAAGAAATGTTCGTCAGTATTTCAAAAGCAAGCGTGAGAAGCACTCAAAGAAACCTGATGGTATTCGTGAGCTTATAAATAGAATGTTTCCAACTCAAAATAAGATAGAGCTTTTTGCTAGAGAGAAAGTTTTAGGTTGGGATTCTTGGGGAAATCAAGTAGACTGTGATATAAATTTATTGAAAGGAGAATAATTATGACTACCTTAATCAAACAAAAAAGGCACTGTAGATCACTTGAGTATCGAGTCTTGGGCCATACTATACTTGGAGAGATTCATGGTGGTATTGTAGTTGTTAAGACTGAAGACAATAGAGTTGAACGAGCTATGATTAGACAATATGGCTTTAAGAAAGCGAAAATTGAGATTACAGGTAATGAGCCAAAGATAGAGTCTAAGCTCATGCCAGAGAAAGAAGACAAAAAAACTTTGGATCTTGAAAATCAGTCTTCAGAGACACCAGTTATAAAAAAATCAAAAAGAAGGAAAAAGTTAAAAATAAAGGATTAAACAAAAATGGAAGAAAAAATTGAAAGATCAATTGTTACAGGTACAGGAAGATCAGGAACAACCTTGTTTATTGAGATACTAAGCGATCTGGGATTTACAAAGAAAGTAGGGGCGTACAATCATAGAGCAAAAGGCGGTTTGGAATATATATTAAATAATAACAGTAATATAATGGATATTATAAAAAGTCCTTTAGTGTTTAAAGATCCCAGACTTTTATTTTCTTTAAGTGATGTTTTAGATAAATTTAAAACATTAAAAATAAACAGAGCTTTTCTTTGTATGAGGGAATACGAGCAATCAGCGAAATCAGGAATTGACAAAGGGCTAGTCTGGAAAGAATCTTATAATATAAATGATTCATCATTATTGGATCATCAAATTAATCACCACAAAAATAATATTGGTAATTTTATAGAAACAATAAGCATCCATGAAATACCACTTACAATACTGCATTTCCCTAGATTTACCAATGCTGAATATCTTTTCAATAAACTTAAAGACACAGAGTTTGAATGTAGTCTTGATGAAATTAAGAGCACTCTTGAAAGGGTAGTTAATCATAAATTTATAAATGAATGGAAATAATTTATTATTAAGCACTTAAAAAAGTGGCCTTTTTTTGAAAATTTAATTAAATTAATTATTATTAAATAAATACAAATAAAAATTTATGAAAAAAACAATATCATTATATGGGTCTACTGGGTTTATAGGTTCAAATTTTTTAAATAGATACAGAGAAGTATATAATTTAATTAACATACCTAGAGATCAAGATATATCCGAATCGGACGAAGCATTATACTTTATAAGTACAACTACAAATTATAATGTATTTGAAGATCCCTTCTTGGATATAGATACAAATCTTTCAAAACTTATAAGTGTATTGGAAGCAAATAAACACAAAGAAGATTTTGTTTTTAATTTTATAAGCTCTTGGTTTGTATATGGTGATCACGGATTGAGTCCTTGCTCTGAAAATAGTTATTGTAAACCTAAAGGGTTTTACTCAATTACAAAGCGCGCAGCAGAGCAGCTTTTGATTTCATATTGCGAAACCTTCAATATAAAGTACAGAATCATTAGGTTATGCAATGTTATAGGAAAAGGAGATTCTTTCTCTCTTAAGAAAAATGCATTGCAACAAATGATAAGCAATTTAAAAGTGAATGATCCTGTAAGTCTTTATGACAATGGATCTAACTTAAGAGATTATCTTCATGTCAATGATGTCTGCAAAGCAATAAATATTTGCATATCAAAAATGAAACATAATGAAATTATTAATGTTGGTCGTGGCAGTTCTAATACAATATTTGAAATGATTTTTTATGCAAAAGATATACTTGGATCTAAATCCATATTTATAAATATAGATCCACCAAAGTTTCACAGTATAGTTCAAGCTAGAGATGTAATCATTGACACGAAAAAGATAAATAATCTGGGCTTTATTCCTGAATTAACTATTAGAGAATCAATAAAATTATTACTATAGAGGAAAATATGAAAGATAAAATATTTATTGTAACTGGAGGTCGAGGTTTTATTGGCTCTCATTTTGTTGAGCTTTTACTGGCTCACGGTCACAGCGTTATTGACATTGATAAAATGACTTATGCTGCTAATACAGATCTTCCTTTTGATAAGAATCCTAAATATACACTTATAAAACAAGACATAAAAGATATAACTCATCTTCCAAATTGTGATTACATAGTAAATTTTGCAGCCGAGTCTCATGTAGACAATTCTATAGTAAATAGCTTTCCATTCATAGAAAGCAACATTATAGGCGTTCACAACCTACTAGAACTAGTCAGAAGAAAACACGAGTGCGATAGGCCGCTGTTCTTTCAAATCAGCACAGATGAGGTTTATGGGGATATTTTAGATGGATCATTCATTGAAGATGACAAATTAAAACCATCTAACCCATATTCAGCAGCAAAAGCAGCAGCAGAAATGCTTGTAATGTCCTATGGTAGAACATATGGAATAAAATATCTTATTTCAAGATCTACAAATAACTATGGATCAAGACAATACTTTGAAAAGCTTATTCCAAAGATAATTGCTTCAATTAGAAGCAATAGAAAGGTTCCAATACATGGCGACGGATCTTACATAAGAGACTGGATTCATGTCACTGATAATGTGAATGGAATTTATAAGATCATTGAAAGCAATGATGTAAATAATATTTACAATATTTCAAGCTCGTGTTTGATGAGTAATATTGAAGTTGTAAATCATATAAAAGAAAGACTTAATATTATTGATGATATTGTAAACTTTGTACCAAATAGAACTGGACAAGATTTAAGATATTCTATTTCAAGTGAAAAATTAAGAAAATTAGGTTGGGAACCTAAATTTAAACAAATGAATTTAAACGAAATTTTATGAGAGAATTATGAGTATAGAAAAAATATTAGATTTAGTAAAAGAATATATAGATACAAAAGAAGAAAAATGGGAAGCTGGGAAAGATTGGGTTCGTTACTCAGGCCCGTATATGGATTCAGATGAATACACGAGAGCAATAAAGTCTTTATTATCAGGCTGGCTTGTAATGGGACAAGACTCTATTGCATTTGAAAATAAATTTCCTAAACATCTTGGAAAGAAGAATGGAGTTTTAACTAATAGTGGCTCTAGTGCTAATCTATTAATGATGTCAGCATTGAGATCTAAAAGACTTTGGAACCTACCAAAAGGAACTAAAGTTATTACTCCAATAGCTGGATTTCCAACAACAATAAATCCAATCATTCAAAATGGATTCGAACCAGTTTTTGTAGATATAGAATTAAAGACATTGAATTTGAATCTAGACCAAGTTGAAAGCGCAGCAAAAGATGGAGCAAGAGTTCTTACATTTGCTCATGTACTAGGAAACCCGCCAAATATGGATAGACTGATGTCCATAGTTGATAAGTATAAATTAATTTTATTAGAAGATTGCTGTGATGCACTTGGATCTACATATAAAGATCAGCCACTTGGTAGCTTTGGTGACTTTGCAAGTTGCTCTTTTTATCCCGCACATCATATGACTATGGGTGAAGGTGGATTTATTGCAACAAAAACTTGCCTACAAGAGCAAGTTGTAAGGAGCTTTAGAGAATGGGGTAGAGGTTGTTATTGTGTTGGTAAAAAAGCTAATATGCTAAAAGATGGAACATGCAAAAAGAGATTTTCTAATTGGATACCTGAGCTTCCCGATGAAGTTTTTGATCATAAATATATATATGAAGAAATTGGTTACAACTTAAAACCTATAGAACTTCAAGCATCTATAGGGCTTATGCAATTAGAAAAGCTCGACGATATACATAGAATAAGAAAGCAAAACTTTGCAAGACTTTATAATATATTCTGCAAGTATCAAGAGTATTTTGTTCTTCCTAGTCCTACTTATAAATCAGATCCAAGTTGGTTTGCTTTTGCTCTTACAGTAAAAGATAATGCACCATTCAAAAGAAAAGACTTTACTATGTTCTTAGAGGATCATAAGATCCAAACTAGAAATTATTTTGCTGGCAATATTGCATATCAGCCAGCATACTCGTCAATTATTGATTTGAAGTCAGAAGTGAATCAGTTTCCCATAGCAAATAAGGTCACTACAAATACATTCTTTCTTGGTACTTCTCCAGTAATTAAAGATTTTCATATTAAGTATATTGATGAAGTTGTGACTTCATTCTTTAGGAGATTTTAATGATCACTTTAAGTGATAAATGTTGCGTATTTATAACTGATAAACTTACATCATTTAAAAAAAACAATGTAAGTTTATCAGTTCAAATACAAGAGGAACTTAGATCAAATCTAATAAATGAAATACCTTTATTTTACGAGATAAATTTAGACTCAATTTCAGATTCAAATTTGATTTCTTCTCATTTTTCTAATTTAGATTATATAAGAAATAATTTTGATACAACCGTATATATTCTTCTTGGTGCTGATGAAATAAGCCAAGGACTAGATAACTTTAAATATGAATCGTCACTCAGAAGAATTCTTTTGGATCTATCTTATTTTGAGTTTGATTGTTATGTGTCTTTTCCGTCTTCGGGAGAAAATTACAGTGAAGAAGAACATAGTAGGACAAGTAAAATTAGATATATCGTAACAAGTGTGTGTGGCGAATCATTTGAAGAAAAGTTCTATATTACATATATGTATGATGACAAAAGAGAATATGTCTCTAATTTATTTTTAATAAAGAAGTCTATCGCTTCTCATTTTATTAAGGTAAATAAAATACCAACAATGGAGTAATTAAATGCCTAAGTATATTGGAATTGCAAATAATCTTGCGGATATGAAATCTCTTAATTTTAGAACAGACTCAAATTGTGTTTTGTTCTCAGGTGAAAAAGGTTGGTTTAATAATATCAGGCATATGCCAATGCCATTTAGGGTTTTTGGGGTTAATTTCATTAAGATATCAAATGAGCAAGATCTATCTATAAAATTCAAACCTGAAGAACTATATGTTCTAGTTTCCTCTATTAAAATTCCATCAAATTGGTCTTGCCCTAAAAATGTTTACCTTGTAAATATAAAAGAAAATATTAGATATAGAGTTTCAGTTAGATCAATTAGAGGGAAGACTGAAATAATTAATATTTCAAGTCATGAAGTTAGAAGTGTTGTTGCTACTCCAAGCATTATCATCGCAGAGCCAAACATGATTGTAACGCCCTCAAAGGCTGTTCCAGCGGCTCCAAAACCAGAAGCCGTCACAACAGCCCCAGAAGAGCTTAAAGCACCTTCTAATCCAAAATAGGGCGACATCCAAATGCTTATAAGCATGTGTGAAAATATTATTTTGCTTCAAAGGCGGTCTAGCATTGTACTAGAGAGCCAAGCTCCGTCCGCATCAATTTCCATAACAAGTCAGCCTCGGACTAGATGTACTGTTCAGCTTAATTTGAGCAGTAATTCAACTGGATCAATAATAGTAAATGGTTCTTTGGATGGTGTTTCAAGAAGCGAAACACTTTCATATTCATCAAGCAAGTTTGCTTGTACCGCTTTCCAATATGACACACTTACAACATTTGAATGTGATTCAAATATAATTGCTTCTGGGTCAGAAATTTCAAGTAAGTACATTGGATTAGATGGTGGATCAATAGAAATATTATCTACAATTGTAGATAATTATCCTGTAAATATTTCAAGACCAGGCTCGCAAACTATACATGCAGCAGATCAGAGATCTGATACATTTGGAACCTTTATAAAAGAAGGCCCATTTGTTCATATTCCATACTCCGAAGTATTTTTTCCAAAGGTAAATGATTTGATGACGGAGAAATACACAAGAGAAGTATTCTCGATAAGGGGTGTTCAGCTTATTCAGCAGCTTAGAGGTAGAGCAATGTTCTGGAGATGCAATATGGAAATATATACTCCATTCACATCATTATCTTAAGTTACAAAATGTAGACCACATCAATCTATATTTAGAGATATAAAAGATATGAATCGCTTGAGGTTGTTCATGGCTTTTATATCTAAATTAAAAAATATGAAAAAAGAATTGAGAGCCATACTTGTGTATGGAGACACACAGACACTGGAACTTATGCAAGCATGTCTTCTTTCTTTTTGTAATCCATATCAATTAAAGCTCATTGGTGATTCTTGTGGAACTAAAATAAAATTTGGATTCGCTGGCTTAGATGGTTGTCAATATTTATTTTACTTGATTTCGATTTTGTGTATTTGTAATGGTATCGCTATTTTATATACGACATTAATAAATAATTTAGAGTGGCGACTTAGGCTTTTTCGAATATACTGGGCACAGTGTATAGCTATTGGAACATTACTTTATTTATGTGAAGTGTACATGCCGACTCAGTATTATTTGAGTTATTTAATTCAGTTTATATTCGCCTGTTATACTCTTTGGAAATTAAATAAAGAGTATATTTTTAGTTTTATCAAGAGGGGCAAAGATGGAAGGTAGTGATATTTTAACAGTTGTAATTACTCTTATTGGTGCGCTATCATCAGCAAAGGCTTGGGATTACTATCAGCGAAAGCAAGTCTCTAAGCAGCAAGAAAAAGATAAAGAACACGCTGAAACACATTTGTATCGTGATGATCTTAGAGATGAAGTTACCAGATTAAGAACAAAGCTAGAAGAATCTTATCAACAAAAACAAGAAGAAATGCAAGCTCTACAAGATCAAATTGCAGAGTTGAGAGAACAGCTAGCGACTTTTCGAACAAGAGTAGAGTTTTTAGAAAAAGAAAATAAACTTCTACGTCAAAATAATGAACACCAACAATAAAAAAAGCATCTTTTTTTTGAAAGATTAATTATTAGAAGATAAGTTAATCATACCAACAAATGTACAAGATACAAAGGTATGAAAAATGTATAAATATTTAATAATTGTTCCAACTGTTGCAGACCGAGATGTCTTGCCGACTTTCTTTAGTAATCTTTTAAATAAAGCAAGTGAAGACACCTTAATAGCTATTTCTGTAAATCCATTTGATATGGAAGAAGCAGACAAAGTAGTATCTTCTTTGAATTATATATATGAATCAGAAAAGGTATTAAATAACATTAATAAGAATGTTAAATATCAAATCATCTGGTCAGACAAACCTATTGGATTCTCAGGTGCTATCAACAAAGCTTATACTTTAATAAAATCTGAAATATCTGTTCTTCCAGATAATATTATTATATGTAGTGATGATATAGTGGTTACAGAAAATTGGCAAGATAATCTTTGTTCTCACTTTCAAAGTAGGAAATTTATAACAAAGTCTTCATTAAATCGTTACCACCTAACAGATCAAACATCTGATTTGAAAGTTATTGAAGATATATATCAAGAACATAAAATTGGATTGGTAGGCCCTAGGTCTACTGGAGTGTATAATCTTCAAAGGATTTCCAATAAAGAGATTAAAGTTCTTAAGGAAATCGGAATAGAAGAATTTTCCAATATTATATTTAATGGTGTTCCAAATGCATCTGTAATCTACCCATACTTGAGTGGATTTTGTTTTGCTATAAGTAAAGAATTGGCTGAAAAATTAGAATCTAATTTTTCTTACGGAGGTTTTCTTGATGCAGATACATTTAAAATTGGTGGATACGAAGACAACGATGTGTCAAAAAGAGCTTACAACCTTGGATATATGTCATGCATAGCAACAAATTGCTTTATTCATCATATCGGACACTTAACATTAGACAAGTATTTCAAGTCAGAAAAAAGAGGAAGGAATAATAAACTTAATTATTATTTAAAGTATAAAAATGAAACTCAAACTGTAGGCAATGTAATTGGAGCATATAGAGTTTCTTTTAAATGTGTAAATGATCTTGTTCAGTTTAAATTATCTATTTCAAAGTCATTAGAGATTATTGATGGGGCCGCTATATTATTTACAAATAATCCAGCTGACTGTATTAAGTCTTATGATTCTAATCTTTTATCTCAATTACAAGAGTCTGACAGAGTGTATTTAGAGCAGTGTTCAAATGCTGATTCTATGGAAAAACTTAAACAGTATACAGAGAATTGGATAGACATAATTAAATCAAGAAATAATAGATCAGAATTTATTACTTCTGTTGAGTTTTGGACAAGTGATTTTAATGAAAGAGACGAAAGAAATAGAACTCATGAAATGGCAGAAGACTTAGATGCGGATTGGATTATAAGTATTGATGCAGATGAATTTTTTGAAGATAGAATTACAAGAAAATCTTTTATGAGGGTATTAACACATCCAAATCCAGACTCTATTATTTGTAATGTTTCTTGGATAAATCATTGGGAAACCACACAATTAGTTAGAAATGATCCGCCATTTACTAATGGTTACAAAAGTGGAATGACAGGGCCAAGAATTTGGAAAGTAAATAAAAATTTAAAATATAGAATTCATGCTGGAAATAATATTGGATTGCACTGTGGGAATTCTCCCGAATTATCAGATTTAAATTATTATTCTTCATCTATAAGGTTCAGGCATCTTTCACATGTAAGAGCAATAGACAGGTACATGAAAGCAAGATTTTACACAAATATAGACAGAGAAAAAGATGTATTAGTTCTTGGATCTTCAGATTATAGTCATATTTCAAAACAGGAAAATATTCCTGTAAGTCTTTATAATTCTAGAAATGGAATTGCGCTTTCAATGTTGGCTTATTCAGGAGAAGATCCTTTTCAATATTCTAGAACTTGGGAAGAACTTTATTCGGTTGTTGATAGAATAGTTTTAGGATGGACTGATACATGGTCTGATTCCGATAAGTCTTGGATCAATATGACCATTGAAGATATATTAACAATTGAGAATTGGTTTGAAACTGGCCCAAGTAAAGAATTTGCTTTGTATATAAAGTTTTATAAGGTTGATGTTATTCATTGTGAGTTTTCAGAAGATACTGGATTGTCAGCATGCAGAAATGCAACATTTGACGAAATTGAAAACAATGGTGACAAGTTTATAAGCTGGATTTTATTCTTAGATCCAGATGAAACTCCAAACACATCACAGTGTTCTTCTCTTATAAGAATGGCTGAAGCTAATGATTGTTTAGGCTGGTCATTTAAATTTGATAACTTAATTAATAATAGCTCAGACAAGGCATTCTCTGAGAGTATTAGAATGTTTAAAATAGATGGTCGCGGAGCTATGAGAATGAACGGCAAGGTTCATGAGGGTTTTGATACTGCATTAAAGATATTAACTTTAAATGGAATAAAGCCAAGAATACTTGAGTGTCCAATTACTTATACAAATCATGGATTAAATAAAAGACCTGATTTATTATCTTCTAAATTAATAAAGTATAAAAATCTACTGCTTAATGAGTTGAATTCTAATCCGTTGGATTCAGGAGCTTGGGTTTCTTTGGGATTGCAATTAATTAATGATGGTTATTCGGACAAAGCAAAGCTATGCTTTGAGCGTGCTTGTATGTGTGGAGGTACGGCATATATGCCATTTAAGGAGATGGGTTTATTGCTTATGAGAGAGTCAAAAGCTTATCTTTTAAAGTCCCTTCAAAGGACTAAGAGTAATCATCCATACCATAAAATGTGTATTGAAATGTTAAAGATGCTTGATCAAATGGCCCCAAGCGCAAAGATCTTACAGACAGATCAAGATATAAGCGAAGGATTAGAACTTCCATCTTTTCCATATGATAGAATAGGTATTGATGAATATAATGAATTTATAATTTTGGAAGAAAAGGATGGCTTACAAGATTAAAACCTTTACCAAAGGTAGAGTTAGTGCTGGTAGAATTAGAAAACTAAAAAAAGATAAAAGAAAAGCAAGTAATCTTCAACTAGAAAGGCTTGGTAGAATTTTATTTAATAGAGTTATGTACAATATAAGCAAGCCATCTATTCCATTAAGCACTCTCGCCTATAGAGGTTTTCCATATTCAAAAAAAAGGAATCGTTCTATAAATACTTCTAAGCTTGGTGGTTTGAAAAATTATCAAATAATGACGAGAAGCGGAAAGCTTAGTGAGTCATTAGATTATAGTGTTGTGTCATCACAGTTCAGCTCTCAACAGATATTATATATATTCTTCAAACCTAATTCTCCAGCATATGTAAAGTATGTAATACAAGGAACTGAAATTATGTTTGGAAGAGATGTAATAAATGAGACTCTTTCAAGAACGAACAAAGACGAGGTTATTGATTTTATTTCTAGTGGCATTAAAAATAGTGATGCAGTATTAAATCAAAGAGATATTAGAAAGTTATTGAGGTTTGGGCGATGAATGAAATTGGAACAGCAGATCAGCTTGTAAGATTACAATTACTTTCAACTGGTGATATTACCGACTTGGTCGAAGACAGAATTTATACTCAGCATTTTAATGATTTCGATGCTGCAACGGTTGTAATGCCACTTATAATTATTGAAAATAAGGGTGGATATGCAAATTACGGAAAGGGAACTCAAAAGATTGAGCTACATATATATTGTTATTCTAGATCTGGAACTGCTGAATGTTCTCAAATATATTCTGCCATATATAATGCCTTGCAAGGACAAAGATTGTACAATGTCAATATAGCAATGAGGGGTTATTGTTATGAAAAGTCAAGGCCATTAGAAGACTGGTCTGACGGTATTATGGCTTGGGCGAAACGAGGTCACTTTTGTATTCATACTGCGGGTTAATAAATGGGCGATAGAATTGAAAAATTAGAAAGACAAGTAAAGGGAATGGAGCATGAGCTTTCTCAGCTTGTAGATATATATCAAAATAGAATAGAGAAACCTGAGTCAATGAGTCCTCTTGATCAAATATGGTCTTGTAAGAAGTGTGGCTTTAGACTTGGAATATATGATCCTGTTACAGATGAGCTTAGAATTAGGTATAGGGATTTCTTTTCTTGGGTTAAAGCGGGAAAAGGCGGTTATATTAAAATTGTATGTCGCGGTTGTTCAGAATTAAATGAGGTAAGATATACCCCCGAAAGAACAAGTTCTTGACTGCAATGTTCTAAAACTTATACTATTAATTTATCTATGATATAAATAATCAAAATTACGGGGAGCTTAAATGCCTTTAAATATGCCAGTCGGTAGTACCGACAACATTTCATTCGGCCCAGCAAAAGTTTACATGGGAGCTTGGGCTTCAGGATCTGGTGTTAGTCCAACAATTGATGTTGGTTATATTGGTGAAGATGGAGTTTCAATTGAACTTACTTCTGAGAAGAAGAACATAACTCAAGGAAATCCACAACTTGTTGAATATAGTTTTGTTCAAACACAATCTGTAATGATTAACTTTACAAGTATTCAATGGAATTTTGAAAACTTTAGATTTGCACTTGGAGCGGGTGTAACTGCTGGCCCAGCTGATGCATTAACATTTTCATTTGGTGGCGATCCGATTAATATTCTGACTGCTGTTCATATCGAACATGAAATGGCTGTTACAGGCAATACTCTTGATATTTATGCTTGGAAGTGTCAATCTGAAAGTGGCTTTTCAATTCCACTTGGACAAGACGAACATCAATTTGAGTTCTCTTTTACTGTTCTTAGAGCAGATACAGATTGGAATGATGTTACACTTCCGAAAGAACAACAACTTCTTCGAATGAAGAGAACAGCATAAAATAACAGTTTTAAAATGGGTGTTGATTTAAGGGGTGGCATATGCCACCCCTCTTTGTATGGCACACTTGATAGGATTTGAACCTATGACCCACGGCTTAGAAGGCCGTTGCTCTATCCAACTGAGCTACAAGTGTAAAATAGATTTGAACACATTAGAATTTATATAAATTAGATGGTTCTTCTTCTTCTTCTTCTTCTTTAAGATTTGATAAATTATTTGCTGCTTCTCTCATGCTATTCATAATAAATTCAAAAGATACTATTTCGAAATCATTTATACTCTCAAGTTCATTTGGATCTAATTCATATTGGTCTGTAAAGAATTCATATATAATATGAATTATAATTTCATTCGATAATTTCAATTCTTCATTAAGAAGCAATACCTTTTTCAAGATGTAAGATCTTACAACTGAGTTTATTTCAAGTCTACTTTTTCTGTTAGGTTTTGAATTTCCTAAAAACCAATTTTCAGCAAGATTTTTATATGATCTAGGAAGCTGCTCTATAAAGGTATCTTTGGATATATTGAATTGAATTAACTTTTGATTTAAGTATGATGAGAAGTTCATTATAGTTACCTTTGTTTTTTTTATTTAGAATAAATAGCAATTATTTTTAATCGTGACAAATAAAAAGTAATCAATTATTATAATTGAACTCTACCAACAAGATATGTTTAGGAGAATATTATGTCTGACGAAGAGAAAATGAACCTAGAAGAAGCGGGTCAAACAATTCAAGGTATATTAGAAACCTTGGTTCCACCTGAGAATATAGAAATAACAAATATTTTTGGAGATAAATTTACTGTCTCAGGAGTATGTTCCGCTAGAAAGCAGATCAAAATACTTCGTCAGATTGATAAGATCAGAGAACTTGGAAGTGACCTTGAAATCGAGGGTTCTGTAAGTGGTTTTATTAATGGTATAGTTTTACTTGCTTCAAATGAAGATATACTTGGAATTCTATCTGAAGTTTTTGGTGACACATATCCAAAAGAACTTGAGCTTTCAAAGAAGACCGCTAAAAAGAATAAGGTTGATTTTGAAGACGGTAAATTTGCAAGTGCAGACTTGTTCCCTCTTGAGGAGATGGCAGCCGCAATCGTCCCTTTGTTTATACGCCTAGCTCGGAGAACGGGTCAGGCGATAACAGCGATCAGCGGAAGCTAGATCCTAAACTAAAAAAACTAAAACAGGCCAAGTCTGAAAAAGAAGCACTTGAAAATATGGAAGAAGTGTTAGGTGTCCTTTTTTCTTCTGGATATACTATTGATCAAGTTCTTGACCTGTCTTGGAATCAAATAGAATTATCAAGTAGATGTATATACAGACATAAAGTTTCAATGCTTGAAATGGTATTTGAGCCTATTTCAATTGCTTTGGGTGGTAAAAAATCAAAGAGGAAAATCAATAAAAATAATAAATAAAAAAATAAAAATTTAAATCCTGAACAAAAAGATGCTGTTCTTTTGGGTAAAATAAGATCGCTAGGTCTTCCGCTTTCATAACTGTAGGTAATAGTAATGGCGAATAAAGGTGACATATCAATCAAAATTAATGTTGATAACAAACAGGCAGAAAGAGCAGTTTTAAATCTTGGTCGGGTGCTGTTAGCTTTTCAGACTATTTTAGATTCAAATGATAAGAAGCAAGAGCAACTAGCAAAGAAGGCTTCTGCAAGAACCAAAAAGGAAGTTAAAGACGCAGAAAACGCATTATCGAGAAAGAAAAATTTATCGAAAGAAGAAATTGCATTTGCTAAAGCACTTGAGGTTTCAAATCAAAAGATAAGAATAAGAGCGGCTCAGAATGCATTTAGGCTTGGCGACAAGGTTAAAGCAAAAAAAATAAATACTGAAATAGCTACCAATGCAATAATTAAAAGACTTGCTAAAAAGGGCATCACTTTAAGCGAGATTGAAACCCTTAGAATAAGAACAAGATTTGATGCATACAATACTCAGCTTGATCAGAATAGAGCATTAAAGAAGCTAGGCATAGAAAAGAGATCAAATGCTGAATCATTAAGAGAGACTAAAAGAAACAATGCCGAAAGAATAAGAGATGATAAAAGATCTCAAACCGAAAGAAATAGATTACTTGTAAATCAAATAAAATTAGAAATAAGCGAATCAAAAAAGGGTCTTAATAATTTTCAGCTTGTCTTAAGAAGAAGGGAGCAATTCTTAAAGCTTTCTTTGTCTCAACAAATAAATCTTGCAAATCTTAATAGAAGAAAGATTCGTCAGGTTGAAGACAAGGAACTTAAGCAGAGAATTGCGGCTCAAAAAAGAGCAGATACTGATATTAGTCGTTCTAATAAGAATCTTTTAAACGATAAGAAAAGATCTTTATTGCAATATCTTAGATATAGCATTCAACAAAATAAAGGTCTTAAAAATTTAGAAGAGAAATTAGATAAAATTGCTCTTGCTGGTTTTAAGTTAACTCTTAGCGAAAAGGCAAGACTTAGGATTCAGAATCTTAAGGCAATGGAATTAGCTGAGAAGAAATCAAAAGCAAGTATTAAGGCTTTGGATAAGAGATCAACTTCAAGCATGTCTGCTGAAGAAAGAACTAAGCTTCAAATATTTAAGACACGCTTAATGCATGAATTAAGACTTGAAAAAGGTTCTGTTAATGTAAAGGAACGTCTTAATAAATTTGAAACAAATAATTTCAAAATAAGCGAATTAGAAAAATTAAAAATAACTCAATCCGCAGAAAGGATGAGGTTACAGGAAGTAAGGAGATCAAGTAAACAAAAAATTTCAGAAGAAAAAAAGCTTACCTTTTCTATGGAAAAACAAGAAAAGAAAAGAACAGATGACGCTAAAAAAGAACAAAAGAAAAGAGATCAAGATCGGAAAAAATCAATAGAAGATCTCGAAAGTTCTCTCAAAAGTTCTTTTGGATCAATAAATGGATCTATTCAGTCAATTGGAAGTTCTATAAATCAATATCTAATTTTTGGTTTGCAAGCTGCAACACTTACAGCAGCGGCTTTGTCTGTACAGATGATTAGAATTGGTGCTGAGTTTGAACAGGCAGTAACAACATTAGGAGCAATACGAGGGCAGTCAGGTGTTGACTTGAAGCCTTTTGAGGAGCAAGCAAGGTTATTGGGTGAAACAACAGCATTCACAGCCACAGAAGCCGCTAAGGGCATGCAAGAGCTTGCAAGGGCTGGTATGAGGACTGGAGATATTATCGCGTCTTCAAACTCAGCTCTTAAGTTTGCTGGTGCAAATGCAACCAATATGACGACATCCACAACTTTGCTTGCTGCAACCATGGCTCAGTTTGGATTAAGCGCATCTCAATCTACAAGGGTTGTTGATGTATTTACAACTGCACTTCAAAACTCACTTTTAAATGTTGATACTTTGCAAGTTGCAATGCGTTATGCTGGTGCTGTTGGATCTTCATTTGGTCGATCACTAGAAGAAACAACTGCAATGGTTGCTCTTTTCAGGGATCTAGGATTAGAAGGTTCTACTGCTGGTACTCAGTTTAGACAGTCCTTTTTGAGACTTGCTTCTCCAACAAAGAAAGCTAAGGAAGCATTGAAAAAGTATAAAATTGAACTAGAAGATGTAAATCCACGAGTAAATACATTTTCAGAAATATTGCAAACTCTAGCAGATACAGGAATAGCAAAGGACTTACCCGCTATTAAGGAACTTGTAAGTATTCGTGCTGCTGGATCTTTTTCTAAGATATTGTCTGATGTTGCTGATGGAAGTTCTAAACTTGAACCATTGCTAGAGTCTTTTGAAAATTCGGCAGCAATAACTGAAACAACATATGAAAGGATGATTAATACTGTTCAAGGTCAAACAGATATTTTGAAGTCAGTAGTCGAGGAAACATTCTTAAGATTATTTGACATAATAACAATGAAAGGGGCTGGCTCTAATAATCCCTTAATTAATCTCCTTAAATCATTGCAAGATATATTTAAAGATTTAAATATTGGAATTATAAATTATGCAGAAAGGTTTCAAACTTTACTAAGTGAAAGTGGAACTGAATTTATTAAATATTTAGAAAATAATTCTTCAACTATTGCTGCTGGATTTATAAATTTAATTAATATTATTATAAAAATTACAAAACTAATTATTGATTGGCGAGAAGAAATAGCACTTTTGGTGAAAATATTACTCTCAATCGGTGCGGCAACGGCTGTAATTGCTGGATTGGGTGCTGTAATAAAATCTACTATAGCAATTGTTACTGCATTTAAAACTGTAATTGCAGCCGCTGCCGCAAGAACTGCATTATTAAGTACAGCAATGCTTGGGCCAGTTGGACTTGTTGCTGGTCTTGTCGCGGCAGCAGCAGCATTTGCAGCAATAACAATTGCAAGTAATAAATATGCTGAATCACAAAGAAGAATAGCACTTCAAATAGATGCAAATAAGAAAGGAACAAGAGATTATTACAAAGCCTTAGATCAATTAAAGGTTTCGTCTGAAGATATTAAAGATGTAAGTACTGAAATTCTTATAGATTTAGCATTTAATAAAGAGAGTCAAGAAGTTCAACAATCTATTCAAGAGGAATTAGATGCAGTATCTCGTCTAACTGAAGCACAACAAAGAGAAAAGATTCAAAAGGGTGAAATTGTAAAGATAAATACTGTTTTTGGAGAAACCTTACTTTCTAATCTTGCTATCCAGAAATTAATTAGGACTGAAACTGGTGTTAATTTAGGATTAGAGGATAAAAGATCTATTGTTTTACAAGAATTAAGTAATTCAACTGAGAGACTTGGTCGTATATTTAGAGAAGCTTCAGTAGAACAAAATCAACTTCTTGAAACTAGTAAAAATGCTGACGGTGCTTTTGGTAATTTATCTACTCAAGTAGAAGATTCTACTAAAAGATTAGAAGAGGCAGAAACTCAGTATGAATTATCCAAGAGTAGATTAGATGATCTAAAGCGTTCTATAGAAGAAGCAAGCCAAGAAGAAGAAAGATCAGCAGCAATCACACTGGCTAGAATTGAAATTCAAGATCAAATGAATCAGAGTCAAGAGGTTGCGAATACTCAAACTGAAGAACAGATTGACCTTTTATCTTTGCTTAATAATGCACTTCAGGCTCGGATGGATCTAGAAAAAGAAATTGCAGATTCAAAAATTGAGCAGTTTGGAACGGATCAAGACAAAGCAATAAAGGCTGAGAAAGATCGTATTAGAGAGATAGAAAGAATATTTGCAGAAGAGTTTGGACTTAGGGATCATCATTCAGAAAAATCAGTAGCATTGCAAAAACGTTTATATGATGCGTTGCAGCAAGACAGAGCCAATCGAAATAAAGAAGAACTTGACGACCTAAAAGATCAACTTGAAAGTCTTCTTAATGCGAGACTTAATTCAGTAGAAAGTCTTAGGTCTGAAAATAATAAATTACAAGAGTCTATAAAATCAAGCTACTCATCTTTTCTTAAACAAGAGATAATTAGTTTAGATACTTCTATAGCTAGGCTTGCCGAGTATTATTCAGAATCTGAGCATCTTCTTGAACAGAATTTAAATGATGGATTAATCAACACAGAACAATTTAATGAAAAAGTACAACAACTAAGAGAATCTCATTTAACACAATTAGATGAATTGGAAGAAACTTCCAGTCAAAGAAGCCTTGAAAGAGAAGAAATAAAAAATAATTTGCTTCTTAAGATGTCAACAGACACAAATAATAAAATATTAAAACTACAAGAAGATTATGCCAATAAATTTAATAAAATAAATATTGAAAATATTGATTCAGTAGAATCATACAGTGAAGCATTGTTAGAATTAGGAAAAGAGTCTAGTCAAGCATTTGATGATTTCTTTAAGGGAGAAGACCTTGGTCAATGGCATAAAATAGCCACCAAGAATGCTGAATTGCAATCACAAGCATTATTAAATCTTACAAATAATTTATTTGAAACCAGAGACTCAACACAAGAATATACCAATTCTATTTTAGCTGCTGTTTCTTCTGTCATCACTTTATCTGAAGCAAATAAACATCTTATTAAAACAGCTAAAGATCTAAAAGATACAGATCCAGCGTCACAAGCATTTCTTGTAAACTTTAGATTAGTTCAAATGGGGATCACTTTAAAGGGTGTAATAGATAGAGTTAATAATTTAGCTGATGCAGTATCTGATAAACTTCCGAGTGGGTTTAAAGAGGTTTTTAACTTATTTAGGACAGGAATAAGCGCAACGAATCAACTAAGGAAACAGTTTTTAGACTTTAATGATATTGTAAATAATCTTACTAATATCAGGCAAGAAGGATTATTTAAAGGGCTGTTTAAATCCACACTCGAAGGATTAGATAGTATACAGAGTAACTGGAGAAACTTAAAAAGTAATTTGAAAGACATCTCTTTTTGGAGAGAACTTTTAAAAAGAGCAATATCATTCAAAGATATATTTGTTTCAATAGGTAAAGCAGCAACTCAATCAGCAATTTCTATTTCTAAAATATCTTTAGATAAGATGAAATCTGGATTAGACTTTCTGACTGGTGGTGCTAATTTTAATCCATTTGAGATTATAAATGACTCCTTATCTGAGTTTACAAAACTCTCAGAAGAGGCAGCAAAAAAACAAGAAGACTTAAAGAAGCAACTAGAATCGGGAGACATAACTCAATCAGAATTTGATGAAGCAAATACAGCTTTACAGAATCAAGCAGAGGGAACTTCTCCTGAGCAGATACAAGCCTTTGCAAATGATTTTGTAACTAAAATATCTGATAGAATAAAAATGATTGCTCAGGTTGCTGGGCCAGTTCTTCAGGCTATTGCAGCGGAACTTCCTAATCTTGTTCAAACATTTATTACTGAAATACCAAAGATTGTAAGTTCTTTAGCAGCCGCACTTCCTGATTTCTTCTTTGCTATCTTAGATGGATTAACCGCAGTATTTGATAGTCTTACTCAACAAATTAAAGGTGCGAGTAGTGAGGCTGCAAACGCTTTCTTTAGTGAACTGTCTGCAAAGTTCGTCAGCTTTATTGGATCTTTTGCTGGATTTATCACAACTGCAATACAGCAAATTGTTGCAAATCTACCTCAGATTATTGGTGGATTAACCGAGATAATCAACGGCTTAGTAACAGCAATTGGCTCAATAATGACGACTTTAATTAGCAGTCTTCCTGATATTGCAACTGCACTATTGGATGCACTGGTAAGTATTATTGATAACTTAGGGCCAATTCTAAGGAATATAATTACTTCAATTGCAGACATGCTTCCTGATCTCTTGATTTCTATTGCTGATGCAATACCAAAATTACTTGGATCACTTGGGCGTTTACTAGGGGATGTTTTAATCGGCATTGCAAGTGCAATGCCGAAAGTAATCACAGCAATTATTAATGCAATTCCAAGAATAGTTACAGGACTTATTGAGGGTGCAATTGAGTTTGTAATGGCAATCGTTGAAGCGGTTCCAGACATTATCATTGCATTGGTGTCTGCATTGCCAGATTTAATAATTGCACTTGTTACAAAATTTCCAAGAATGGTAATTGAACTTGTTGCACTAATTATTCGAAAACTTCCTGAGATTGCATTTAGACTTGTTATGGCTCTGCTTGTAGAGCTACCAAGGGCAATATTAATTGCAGCAGGGCAATTTGCTAGTGAATTTGTTAATGGAGTAAAGAAGTTCTTCAAAGATGCGATTCAAAGAATTAAAGATGCATTGAATCCATTTCGTAACAATAAAGACAAGAATAAAGAAGATAGTAAAAACGCTTCTGTAACTCTTGATGATGATGCTAAATTTGGAGAAAAACTAGGTGTCTTTGCAAGTCAAGTAGGTGAATTCATAATGAAAGATATGTTTTCTTTTGGAGATACCCCACACCCAATTAAAGCTGGAACAGAGGGACTTACTGCTAGATTTGCATCTGGTGATTTTGTAATAGCAGCACAGGAACCAGCAGAGCTTATGCGTCAGTCTTTAATGGCAATGGGCGGAAACCTTACTGGATTTCTTGGTAATTTATCTTCATCACTCAACGGCCCATCACAAGTGCCCGCAATGATGTCTTCAGGCGGTGGATCATCACAAGTAGATATTGCTGTTATGGCTGATGGAAGACTTTTAGATGCTATACAAGTAAGAGCAATGGATAATGGAAACGCTCCAAAGATGGAAAAAAGAATTAGAAGATCTAGTGGAGCGACAGTAGGCTTTAATCGTGGCAGATTTAATAAATTCGGAAAGAGGTAATCATGGCTACACCACCAAAATATCATATGATAATTCCTGATCGATCTTTGCGAGAGAGCACTCTTCATGCTGCAACATCTCAAGGTGGTATAAAAGGTAATGTTGCTTATGGTTCTACTTCTAATAATGGAAGTATGAAATTATTTCTAAATGGTAGACCAACAAATGATGAGACATATGAGTTTTTAATAAATAATTCAGGCTCAATTAATGAGTCAACATTTATTTGGAAGAAAGAGACAGAAAACACAGAAGAATATAGAGGTGAAAATGACCTTAGATTTATTCATGATTCACACTCTCCATTTTTAAATTACGGAACAGAGCATTGCACTGCTTCGTATCTTGAAAGTTTAGATAGAGAACTTCTTTATAATAAGTATGATGATGAAACTATTAAAGTTTATTATCGAACATCATCTAATACTTATGGAAATTATATATGGTCTAATCAAAACATAGATATTTCATCTATAAGTGGATTTGGTATAGATGGATCATTTGATGTTTGTAATTTAAATGATGGAATCATTATGTGTATTGTTAATGATAACGATATACATATATATCAGTCAGACGATGGGCTTTCATTTACATTACTTTCTGGATATATCTTTTCAAGATTAGCTGGTCATAGAGTCTATCCACTTAATATAAAAATAGCTTCTAGTGGTAACTTTCTGAGGATTATATTCTCTTCATTTCCATATAGTCAATCATATGTTGAGACGCTTTTTTCAATTGTAAGTTCAGATTCTGGAGCAAGTTGGACTATTACAAATTCACTTGGACTTGATGGTTATTCAGATAACTCAGTGTTTACTGGAAAGTATTTTACTGCTGATAGATATGTTTATGATATTTGCAATTATGATGATAGTGGTACTTTTATAATATCAATGCTTGAGCAGTCTTCAGGTATTTTAAGTCCAGCAACAGACATAAAGACATATACAGCATATTCTAATCAACCATATTTTGAGAATTCAGATTTAGTAATTAAATGTCAGACTCCTCAAAATGTATTTCTTACAAATAGTCCTGATTACTTAATGGCTTTTGTTATTGATAAATCTAATGATTTCGATAACAGGCCGTCTACATCAATAATTAAATATGTTTATGAATATAAAATTTTCTATAAAAAGAAAAGTTCTGACATGTCTGAAGGTTGGATTTCATTGAATGGTGAAATTGATACTTCTAATTTAACATTTTCTTTCGTTGGAGAATTTGGTAAGACATCTGTTACTGGTTTTTTAGGTCAAGGAAATAAATTTACCAAGATTGGAAAGCTAGTCTCAACTGGTTCTAATATATTTCTTTTTGGATCTATGTTTGATATTTCAAACTTTGCTTTTGAAAGAATAACTTCATATTTAAAGATTTCAGGTTGGTCTAATAGGCCAGCATATGATCAGAATTATTTTAATTATATTTTAAATGTTGGAGATGTACCGACATTTGATCAATTGGAATTAATAAAATCAATGATTTCAGTGCATCAGCCGTTTGGTAGATTTATGGTTGCGCAATGGAATTATATTAATGGTATTCCAGCTGGGGGATATGACTCTGGGTCTGATACTCCTTGGCAAGTTTTCAGGACAAATTGTCTTGCGTATAGTCAGAATTCCTCTATGTCGATAATAGATTTATCTTCAAGTGGTCAATGTGTATTTAGATATATAGATCCACATATATTGGATGGTTCTGATTCTAATCCAAACTATCGTATTGCTTTTGGCCCATTAAATATGCTTACCAGAAATGCTGATAGCCCACCCACTAACTGGTTTTTTATTCCAAGAAATGATAATTCAGTTTACCCTGAATCAAATCTTTATCATGGATCATGTATTCGATGGGTAATGAAAGTTACAGGCGGAACAACATCTTCAACTTCATGTTTTGTAAAAATTAATGGTTTCGTGTCAAGAGATGCTTCCATATCAGGAACAAGATACACTAGAATACAAGTTGCTGTTAGATTAGCAGAAACAGGTCTTGTAATAAGAGATGAAATTGCAAGTTCTGATTTAGCAACACTAACACCAGATTCTGGAACTTATGGAGTTACTCCATTTTCTGATGAGTTTTGGGAGTTTAGATGGGCTTGGTATCCACAAAAAGGAGATATATTTACTGGAGATATTGCAAGTTGTGTTTTGGTTTGTAGAAAGCTAGGAACAAACTCATGGCTATCTACAAGTATAGTTCAACCATCAAAAGAAACATCTGTAAGTTATCCATCTTCTGATGTGGACAAATATAGACAAGCAGTTCAATTTGGACATTTTACAGCAACAAGTTCTCAAAGATCTTATTGGAGAGAATTTGGTGTTCATGCTGGAAATGATATGGCAACATTTAGATTGTCAGATGCTGATTTTACAGATGTTCCTATCTTTAATGATTTGCCCAGACTACAAGCCTATAGGGGCCGCCTTACAAGTCAAAACCCATTACTGCTTACAGATAAGACAAAAGCAGTCTGGGGTGGTGCTGGGGCCTTTGAATCTGATTCATATACAGCAGATATAGCTTATTCTTATTCTGCTTTAAATATAGTAAAATATGACTCTCCTAGAGTATCATATCGATCTGAAGAAAGTTTTGGATCAGGAGTTGTAAATTTAGATTTCAAAGCACCTGATAATGAAGTTTTTTATCATTCAGCAATTTCTTTATTTGATGCAAATTGTTCAACTGCAACTATACAATATTCAGACGATGGTGCTTCTTGGGTGTCATCTTCTATAATTTCATTTTCACAAGGGGTTGGTACAGTTGATTCTGCATCGGGGAACAAACTTAGTGTCACCTTTGATGATTCATATAGTATTACAAATTCAAAATTTTCATCTGACGACAAGAAGACTTTTTACTTGAAAGTAAATCAAGCTGCTGGTGGTGCTATTTGGTCAAATAATGATCAATATAAAATAGATAGAATGTACGGTCAAGACACTTTAATGCTTTCAAGTGGTGTAACTCAGCTATTTGATTCATCTGTTGTTGGATCTACAGTTTATATTTATTCAAGTAGAGGTCATGATGTTTATAGTTCTCCAGTAGCTAAGAAGTACATGAGAATAAAACTTACAAGTTCAAGTGATTTTATGCCTGATGGTTATGCAAAACTTGGATCGGTAATTGCTGGAACCACATATACCTTTGATGTCCCATTAAACTGGGAATATACAGATGATGAACAGCCAAATGTTGAATTAATGAAATCAAGAGGTAATGTTTCATGGGGCTATAAAATTGGCCCAGCAGCAAGGAATTTAGAGTTATCTATGATTGGAGATGTTAGTTCACAAAAGAGGCGAGAGTTTAGAGATCTTACAAGAACAACAATGAACTATTCTCAATATGGAGCAGTATTGATTAATAATGCTGATAATGATGATCCAGATAATATATTCTTTGGTAGATTATTAAGTGGTTCAAATAATGAAAATGTTGGATTTTATTATGATTCAAATTTACAAAGATGGCTACCAATTGGAGATCTTTCTTTGCAGTTTGAGGAAATTATCTAATGAAGTTTCAAGATCTTTTAGGTATTGTTTTTCCAGTAAATAGTAAAAATACTAGTCTTTCTTCATATTGGAAAGTTGAAATAAATAAAGATCCTACTCTTTCAGAATTATTTGTTTGTATAGATTTAGTTTTTGGTAATGGTCAAAAACTGTCTATTGCAACAGATAATATTCAGACAAATGATAGTGATGGTAATATTTACACATATCAACCATTACTTCAAAGTGAACCTGAAATTCCCAGTAATATAACTCTTGGAAGTGGATCTGCTTCAGTCAGGACATTTGCTTTAACTATTGATGGAAGATTTGTAGATGCCATGAAAATGGTTCTATCTGGAGATCATATAAGTGGATTTGCTGAAGTAAGTTTGCAGATGAGAAATGGATCTTATGATGATAGGATTATTATTCTGCGTGGCGACATTACTGGAAATAGTGTTTTTGGTGCTATTGATGAACTTGTAGAATTAGAAATTTCAGATCCAAAGAGAACATTTGGAACTATTCTACCCGAAGTCATTTTAAATGATGAAGAAATAGAAGGACTTCCAGATAATCAAAAGGGCCAAAGACTACCATTAATAATGAATAGATGTGCTCTTAGTGTACCCTGTATTAGAAAATCAGATTATAAATATGGCCCAGATTTTGTAGTTTGCTATGGTCATGAATTTGAAGTTGTAAATGTATTTGTAAACGGACAAGAGAGACTTCAGGATAATTCTAATTATCCTTGGTCAACTTCTCTTGAGTATACAGATCAAACAAAAACACCATATCTAAGTTTAAATTTTCAACTTGTAAATTTACCATACCCTCCACACTTTCCTTTTGAGTGGGAAGATGAATCTGTTTATGTCACAGTACAAAGGATTGATGGTAAGCAGAAAGATATACTCACTGTTATTGTTGAGCTTATATCTAATTATTCTAAATATGGATATGATCTAATTGATAAAGATCTACTGTCTAGATCATATTCAAAGATTTCAAATCTTTTTGGTCAGATTGTAATTAATGATAGTTCATCCAATTCAGTGGATACTTTCTCATATATTGAAAATGCAATATGTGATTCTTTTCCGATGGTGAGTATGGCTTTTTCTGGAATAGGATACTCTCCAGTTGTAATTGATAGAAGAAGCAATATATTTTCAGGAAACTTTATTGTTGGTCAAGAATATATTGTAGATAGAATCTCATCAGTTTCTGAATTATCTAAAGATGATATATACAATTCATTTACTATAAAATATGATTATGATGCAGTTAATGACAACTACAAAAAAGTTAAAACTAAAAATTATTTAAACTCTCAATTTTGTTCTGTTTCTAAATACAAAATAGGACTAAGAGAATTTGATATAATGGAATCAGTAATTCATTATGATGATAGTACTGTTGAATATGTTTTAGATTGGCTAGCTGCGCACATGTCTTTACCGTCATACGAGATACAATATCAATGTTATCCATCAATATTTATTTTTGTAAAGATAGGTGATAATATAAAGATTACCGATAATGAACTTGGCTTTATAGAAAGAACAGCAACTGTTATGGGAATCTCTTATAAAAAGGGTGAAGTAATTCTAACTTTGAGATTTTGGTTTCTATATGAAAGTATTGCAAAGGCTTATTGATATGACACCGCTTATAGGTATTCTAATTGGACTTCTCGCTGGATCTACGATTACTGGTGGGGTTTTATTTAAAATTGCAATTGACAAACAAGGTCAATCAAATGAAAAAGTTATTTCAACTATAGCAGAAGCAACGACAATAGATAATGTCGCTAATGCTGAAGTAACTAAATCGTTATCAAATTTAGATATTGTAAGCGTCCCATGTTCTCTTGGATATATAGAAAAATATGGAGAAGGTCTTTGTAGAGAAACTCTTTGTAGGATGTATAGACAAGGCAATGCTTCAGGATCTACAAGTATTGAATGTGATGAAATTTCAAACATAAATAATTCAAATACAATTGTAGACAAGTGTCTTGATTATTTATCAGATTCTAAAACATCAATAAATGAGAATGATAAATATTCTCAATGTGTAAAGATTTTCGAGAAAAGGAAGTAATTATGCCACTTACAATTAATAGAGTTGATTACACAGCATCTGAATTAAATGATGTATTTGAAAGTCTTAGAAATCAATTAGCTTATCAGCTTCCACCTAATATACGAACACCATTGAATTCAACAGCATTTGATGATTTAGAATTAAATGAATCTGATGATGTTGCTTTATCTGTTTATGATCCAGCTAGTGTTGCTAGAGCATTAGTATATATTTCAAATAATAGAGTAAATTCAAACGAGCAATCAGTTGCTGGAATGTTTCAATATTCTGAAGACTCATCTTTAAATAGTATTATAGATGTTGTAAGTAGAATTACTGAACCAAATAAAGTTGATCCATATAGAAGCTACTCTCCAAAGAAACATGCATCTGTAAGTATGACAAGTGGATTAACTATAACTGGAGAAAGATTTATTACAGATGATAGTGTTGGTTGGTATTCGTCAGGATTTGCGGGAAAAGAAGACTTCTCTGATTCGGGGTATAATGGTTGGTATTCGGGCACTGGAACAACAGTAAGTGTTTGGTATTTAGCCGATAATGGATATGACAATTGGTCTAATGTAAATACTTATAAAATTGGAAATACAGAATCATTTACCGATGGATGGCCCCAAGGCGTAGAACCAAGTTCAGGTTGTGGTGGCTCAGGACTTTTAATAGAGGACTTATCTTCTCAAGCTGGTTCTGCTTCTGGAACATTTACCCTTTCTAATGAATATGAAATCGGAACAATTAGAGTTTATTGGAATGGTCAAAGACAGGATAGTTCTGAAATAACTGAATTAAATAATCTTCAATTTTCATTCGCTGAAACAACATATTCAGGAGATAGAATAATTGTTGATTATTCTTCAACCTAGAATTTGTTTTCTAAACAAGCTCTTGTTGTAGTGGGTTGCTGCTCTATAATCTTTTCGTATATAGAATACTTGCTAACTCAAAACTCTTAGGAGAAAAACTATGGCTATTCAATTTAGAAATGCCCAATATGCTAATGATTCAATTACTGCTGCAAAGGTAGATCTAGCAAATGGAACTTATAACTTTGCTGAAGGTGCTACCCTTCGAGCTTCATCTCCAAGTGCTTCAACTGATGTTGCGAATAAAGCATATGTTGATGCTGCACTTCAAGGTGCTTACTGGAAAGATGCTTGTATGGTTGCAAGTACGGCAAATCTTACACTAAGCGGTGAGCAAACAATCGACGGTGTTGCTGTAACTGATGGTGATCGTGTACTTGTAAAAAATCAAACTGCTGCTGAAGAAAATGGAATCTATGTTTGTGCTACTGGTGCTTGGGCCAGAGCAGAAGATATGGATGCCTCTGCTGAATTTCCGTCTGCTGCTGTGTTTGTAATGGATGGAACTGCAAATGCTGATAGAGGTTATATCTGCACAAACGATGATCCTCCTGTTGTTGGAACCGATGCGATCAACTTTACTCAATTTACTGGTCTTGGACAAATCACTGCTGGTGCTGGTCTTTCAAAGTCAGGCGATCAAATTGATGTTGAATTGACTGCTAATAAAGGTCTTGCTTTCAGTGCTGCTGGAATTGGTGGAACCTTAGAAGTTGATATTGACGATACTGCTGGTCTTGATTTTATATCAGGTGCAATTGGTATGGTACTAAACGACGCTTCATTGGAATTTGTTGGTGGTGCTGGTGGTGGTGTTGCTGTTAAATTTGATGCTAATTATGGTATCTCTTTAGATGCCACTAATGGACTTAGAATTGATCTTGCAGCTAACAAAGGTCTTGTTTTTGACAGTGGTGATATCGCTGTTCAATTAGATGCTGCTGGTGCAATTGACTTTTCAAGTGGAGCATTGAAAGCACAAGTTGATGATGCTACAATTGAAATATCTTCAAATGCACTGCAAGTAAAAGATGATTCTTTGAGTCTTTCAAAGATGTCTTGGCGACCATCATATGAAGAATTTACAAGTCAGAGTGGAACAACCATTACACTTGCACAAAGTGTATTGGCAGTATTTACCCCAAGTGTTAAAGTTTATAGAAATGGTCAGAGACTTCAAGCTAAAGAGAGTTCTCCAAGTGGGAATACAGAGTATACAGTTTCAGGCTCAACTGTAACCTTTGGATCTGCTCTTGATTCTGCTGACCTTATTCAAGTTGATTATATTTACTAACTTCTTAAATAATAATTAAAACACTTAATCTCGTTGCATGATATATATTCTGCAACGAGATTCTTTGCTTTTAGGTTATCAAGTGAAAACTATTGCATATATAAGATTTGGAAATAGTCCAAAGAGTTTACCTGTGTCTTGTAATGGATATGAAATATCAAAAGACTTTAAAGACTTTGTTCATTTTCAAGGTGTTACAAGTCTTTCTGATAATTATTTTGAAAATTTTGTTGTAGATGAATTATTGATCCCAATATCTAAAATTGTTTATATTGTAAATGGTTCATTAAGTGAAGAATCTGAAGTTAAAGATGAAGAAATAAATTTAGATAATAAATTAGATGACTTATGGAGTGATGAATGAATTTTAAAGAATATCAAAAAGAACAAATGAAATTAGCAATATATCCAAGAGAAGATTGGGTTGCTAAATTTGCTTATGTTGCTCTTGGAGTGATTGGAGAAGCGGGAGAAGTATCTGAGAAGATAAAAAAAGCAATTAGAAAAAATGACTTTGATTATATTCTTAAAAATAAAGAGGAACTAGCTAAAGAATTGGGAGATGTACTTTGGTATGTTTCTGCGCTTAGTTTTGAACTAGGCTATGATTTAGAAGAAATTGCAAATATTAATATTGAAAAATTAAAAGATCGCGATTCTCGTAATGTAATTAATGGAGAGGGCGATAATCGTTAGGGGTTATTATGTCTAAAAGTAATTGGAAAGGTTCAAGTGGTTGGGGAGCTATAGATGATCCAACTGGTGTTCTAAATGGAAGAGTTCTTGTTGGTGCTTCGGGTGTTTCATCTATAACTGAAGATTATCTTATTCAGGTTGTTGGAACATCAACAGACTGGGATAAGATTCATTATGCAAGTAAAATGGACTACGCTTGGCCCAATACTTCAGAATTTGCAAGTGGAACACTTGGATTGATTGCTCGTGCTGGAACTTATACAGGAGATCCAAGTCAAGCATCTAACTGTTATATTGGACAATTCTCTGAGAATGATAACACCGTTAAAATTATTAGAAGAAATAGCAGTGATGATAGCACGCTTGTTACTGCTTCTTTGGATCTAAATACTATATCTAAAGGCCCAAAACATACAATAGAGTTTAGATGCTATGGAACAAATCCAGTAAATCTTCAACTCTTGCTTGATAATAATATTGTTGCAAGTGTTGGAGATATAAATGCAAATAGAATTACAAGTGGTGAACCTGGGATACTTGTAAGCTCAGGTACTGTTTATTTAGATAATTTTGCTATATTGGAATATACAGAAGATGGTGAGGCTCCATCTGATTGGGTTCCAACTGATATATCAGGTGCGGGACTTAGTCTAATGGCATGGTACAACGCACAAGCTGGAGTTACAGGAACGACAGTAACATCTTGGGCTGATCAGTCAGGGAATGGAAATGATGCTTCTTCAGCGAGCGGCCCGATTGCTATTGGAAGTGCAATTAATGGTCTTACAATGCTTCGATTTGATGGTACTACTCAGTATCTTAGTGCTGCTGATAGTAGTTCATTGGATATTAGTTCAGGGTCTAATTTAAGTATTTTTGTTCTTGTTGATCCTAGATTTGGAAATACGCAAAATACTATTGTGTCTAAAGGTGCGAATTATAGATTTGGATTAGAAGATACATCGGGCGTTGCCAATCATGCTGCACATTTTGTTGGAACCACAAATGTTTATTCTGCTGACAATAGTATAACAAATAATGCAGCACAGATAATAGGTATAGTATCAGGTGAAGGATTTTATATTGACGGCTCTGCTGGTATTACAACTACAATAACTGCTGACAATCCTAACTCAGAAGTATTAGAGATTGGTAGAGTTCAAGCTTCTATTGCTGGAACTACATATTATTTTGATGGTGATATTGCAGAGATTGTAATGGTGAGTGGTAAAATTGAAACTGGAGAGCGTCAAAAGCTGGAAGGTTATCTTGCACAAAAATATGCGACTTGGCCTCGCTTACCATCTAATCATCCATATAAATATATTACACCAACTACATAAAAATATGTTGATACAAGAATATATAAAAAATCTTAAAGAAGAATCAAACTTAAGTTATGTCAAGTTGGCACGCAGTATAGGCTGGAACGCTCCCAATGTTAGAATGTGGGTGTTGGGCACAGCTACCCCAAGCAAGCGTGCTATAGAGGATATAGCGGCATTTGTTGATCCAGACAATCAGTATGAGCTTGAAGGTTATTTATTTCAACTTAGAGATAATCAAATAAAAATAAAAAAGGAGCTGAGAAACCAATACTCAACTCCTTTAAAATAACAATTAATGAATAAAAAAACTAAGAGGAAAAATTATTCTTTATTAGAATATCTCGTAAATTAATTCATGTCAAATAAATGCCTATTATTTTTAATCGTCTACATTGTTATCAGAAATATTTATTCCAGACATAAGTTCTGCATAGTTGAATTTCTCTCCAATTATATTAGTTATAAATAATTCAGGAGTTTCATCTTCTGTGTCAATATCTATAACTTCACCATTGTATGTGTGAACATATTTTGGAATACTTATATGGGACTTAGCAAAGCTAATTCCTTTATCTGTAGGGATCCAGTATCCTGACCAGTTCTTGCTGGTTTCTTCTGACTTATAAGTCTCTGCTAGCCCCCACCATCTTAACGCTGGATAGTCTCTACTTCCAAAATCACAGTCTTTATAATGAATTGGCAAAGAGCTTGCTGAGAAGTGTTTAATCAATGATGTTAGAAATTTAATAGCATTTGTGCTTAGTTTTCTTTTGTATATTTTAGCATGCCTATCGCATGTTGGACATGTTGTCGAATGTTCTAAGCTAGAGAAAAAATTGTCTCTTTGCTCCTGAAGAAAGAATAATTTAAGAAATTCAGTATTCATAATATTATTATTTATAAATCTAATCATAAGTAGCTTATTTATTGGATTTAATGTTGGGTGTATATTGGATATAAATTTAAGTATTGAAATTGTTTTTTTATTGTTTTCAATTTCTTCTGAGACTCCGCCACCAAGGTTCTTTAAAAGATAATTAATTCTTCTTGTAATTATTTGCTTATTCATTTATTTATTCCTTTTTAATATTCGTTATTTTTTTGTTCTATTGTTACTTTATCGCCATTAATCATAATATATAAATCAAGCCAGCAACATAATCTTATAATTGCCCACATTGGGGGATTTCTGTTGTTGTCAGGGTTTGACCACATAGAAAGATATTGTGGGGTTATTTCAAGTTTTGAAGCTAGGTCTTGAACCTTTATAGATGTTTCTTGTAAATATAATCTTTTTAAATTGTTGAAGATTTCTGTTCTTGGAATTCCAATTCCTTTTCTTGCGTAATATGGAAGTGTTTCAAATTTCATTGTTCAATCCTTAAGTAGAGTGTTTTTAGCTGTCGATATTTTTTTAATCTTTCTCGAAGATAACTTCTAAACGAATACGAGATATTTTAATGAATATAAAATCTTCATCCATATGATTTCCTACCCAAAATTCCTCCTCATCTATCTCACTAGAATAAGTAAAATTTGCCATAAGAAGATATATGAATGATGAAGATTCCTTAAAATCGGAAAACTCTCTTATAAAATACGGTGTGCAGATATTGATCTGATTATTCTCGTTAGACCAATCTTCGCTCCATGCAACTCGGATATTTTTAATCGGATTGTTTTCTGGGAACTTTCTATTACAAATAAAGTCTTTTAGATTTGACTGTATCATACAGTGCGCGGTATCAAAATAAATAAAATCTTCAAACATTATATTCTCTCTTTTTTTAAATAATTTCATATTCATTGCTTCTAATAATTAATAGAAGCTCGTCTAAATCAATAATGTCACTACAACTTAAGCTGTCGTCTACCTCTATACTATGGAAGTCAGTTCCATCTATTTTTGTTCTTATAAGTGTTTCTTTGTTTAGTCTTATTGAGATTGAATCGTCACTGCTTAAATAGCTTAATATTCCGACAATTGAACAGCTCCATCGATCAATTGAATTGTCATGTTGCTTTATGGTGAACCTAAAAAACCTTTTATCTAAAATACTATTTTCTGTAAAATTAGAGTTCGTAAATTTTTTGAATCCAACCTCTATACATTCAATTATTAGTTCATTTATTATTTGTAATTTTTCATTCATCTTCTTCCTCCTTGCCCTCATAAAAGGCTATTTGTTTTTTACTCATTAGTCTTTTTTCATCTTCTGTCAGAGTTATCGAGGAGGAAAAAGGAGCCTCAGGCTCCTCCCCATCCTCTACACTCCACTTTTCAAGTCTAGTTACTCTGCTCTTAAGATGCTTAACTTCATCCATAAGCCTACTAACTGCAGCTTCAAGTTTAAGCTGTTCATGTGGTGTCATTATTTTATCCTTTGATTGCTTTCGTATATTTTAAATAGTAAAGAAAATGAATTGATTAATGGTCGTACATTCAATCACTTGAAGATACTTTCCATTATGTTTCTTTTTCAGCTTTGCTGAGTCATGTTTTAGATTGCAATGTGGACATTTCATTTTAGATAATTCTAAGATATTAGTTTTACTTCCTCCTAGCTCTTTAGGAAGCTTTATCCATTTTAAGCTTGAGTCTAATTTTATACCAAAAACTAATACTGTTTCATCATAAAGCGAATCACGTTCTTCATCCTTACAAACGGCAACTCTACTGCCAGCAGTAAACTCTACAGGTATTACACTCATTCCATATCCCTTGATTTGATTGTTACAATATCTCCAACTAGGTTGGGAAAATATATATTTCTTTTCATGTATTTTATTCTTCCTTCCTCATTACAAATGATGAGTTCATCATCTTTTACTTTTGTAAATTCTGAGAATAAAACATATTCTTTATTTACAATCTCTATGTATCCATCAACAGCTTCCTGAAGAGAAGATAATAGATTTTCCTCTGTTGACTCGACTATATCTATTCTTCCATCGAATCTATATACTTTAAAATTAATCATTATTAATAACTCCCTATTGTTGAAAGAGCTTTTCTTTCATTTGATCTCATTAAATTAATCATCCATTCTTCTCTGTTCCAAATCGCTGTATTAGCTCTGAGTCCAATTACGTCTACTAAGTCTTGTCTTGAAATAGCTCTTGTATTCCATCCTGAATTTGTCCAATACGAAATAGAAAGATCTGATTTATAATACAATCTTGAAAACCAACCATAGCTTAATCTAAATAACCATTCTTCAATGTTGTATTCTTTTACTTCGCAAAGACCTATGGTAAGTGTTTTAAAGCCAATCTTCTTCATTCTAGGATCTTGAGTTATAAACTTGTCTTCCATTTTATGCCAGTCATGAAATCCATCATCATAAAATAGCTCATGGTGATTAATCTGATCTTTAATAATATCCTCATTATATTGAACATCTACAGCTTCATATAAAGGATGATCTTTTTCTACAGTAATTGGATTATGGAAAGCATTGCATTTACTCCAGTCGACTTCTAATGGCATATTATTTTCCCTCCATTAATTGACTTCCAATCTTAGTGAAGCTGTTTGTTAATTTCACTAGACTATGGCTGTATACAGTTTTCATTTCGTTATTATATTGAACGTCTACAGCTTCAGAGGGGTCACCTACTCTGTAAACTGCAATTACAAATCCAATTTGTAATGTAGATTCTTCAAAATTCAATAACGATTTAAAGCTATTTAAATTCGTTACCATATCACCGATATGTAAATTTTTAAGATGATTTATCATTTTATGTTTCCTCTTAGGGGTGTGGCCTAAGCCATCGTGGTTTTATGCGGAGCTTCTGCTCAATCAATAAATAACACATAATGCTTAAGTTGTCCCGAACTTAATCAAAAGTGATAACCTCTTGACATACTTTTTACATATATATCCAAAAAAGATCCCCTTTTTTTACACCAGCTTAAGCAAAAAAGGATATAATGGGGGGGCTGGGGGGGTTAATTACTAATTATATATAATTAATTATAATTAATCTTAATATAATAATACAATAATAATAACTTATTATATATATATAATATTATAACTTACAATAATTAGAAATAATAAATTTTACAAACACAGGATTACAACGTGCTTGAAAATGCAATTCTAAAATATAAAAGATACGAAGATAACAAGAGGGTTCAGGACTTAGGTATCGCAATAGTTCATACCCATTCAGAGTTCATGGGTTCAGCTTGCACTAAGCTCTGGTATTACAACTATTACAAGGCTTACAATACTGAAGGATTTAGGGCTTCACTTGTCTATGGGAGCTTGTTTCATCTTGTTATTGAGGAAGTAATAAACAATAGAGTTCTTATTGATTCAGAACCGTCAACTAATAAATATTTCTTGGATATACTAAAAACCAAAAAGAAAGAACTTACAGATAAAATAAGTATGAATCTTAACGATCAAGACTTTAGCTTGTTTGATGAGGAGATTGATTCCTGTGAGCAAAGAATAATAAACGTCATAGATGAATGGATTAAAGTCTGGGACGAAGATATACTTTCAAGATTTAATGTAATTGCAACTGAAAAGGTTTTAATAAAGCCGATCAAAAATATTGATGGAGAGCAATATAAAACTTCTGTAATTGTAGATGTTCTTTATGATGAAGACAATAAAGATATAGTTATGATTCAAAGTGATTCTGCATTCACTGAAAACAAGACAGCTCTTATGGATGTACCAGTATACAAGATCGGTACAGCAGATGTAATATTACAAGAAAAGTCTTCGGGACATTTGTATATAATGGATCATAAAACAACAGGATCTGTTTCTTCTTATAAGTCAAGACTTAAGTTTGATCTTCAGCTTCAGTCGTATTGTAATTTATTGAATTACGAAATAAACTTTGGCTCAATGCAAGAGTATAAAGACTGTAGGGTTGCTGGAGTTATATGGGATATATCATCATCCAAGACTCCACCAATAGCAAAGAGACTTATAAGTGGAAAGTTAAGCACAGCAAAGAAATCATACCCATATTGGCAATATATAAAAGCCATTAAGGAGCATAATCTTAATATAGAAGACTATAAAGAACACATTAATTACTTGCAAGATATGTCATGGAAGTATGTATCTATTGAGGAAGATGTCTTCAGCTATGAACAGCTAGCACGAATTGATCATGAAGATCTTATCTATTCAGATCGCATTAACTCAATGAGAGAGAAGCTCCAGCGGATAACACACGAAGACCATGCAGACGCGATTGTGGCGCGTTTCCCACAGTGTCAGGCGTATAATTCGTGTTCTTTTATGTCCCCATGTTTGGCTAACACCCCTTACTCGGTTATACTAAATGAACAAGCCCCTGTTTTTTCATGGCTTGTTATTAAGTAACAATCTATAACTTGGAGAAAAAAAATGCTTATACAAAAAGCAAAAGATGCTGTTAAGGACAAGACAGCTAAAACTAAAATTTTACTATATGGTGATTCTGGATCAGGTAAAACTTGGCTAGCTTCAGGATCAATAAAACCATTAATAATTCTTACAGAACCAAATGGGTTTACAAGTGCTGCACACTCAAATCCAGATGCAATCATTATTGAAACTCACGACGCTAATCAGCTTCGTGAAATAGTTAGACTTGCAAAAGATGGTACAATTGACGGTCACAAAATAGATACTATTGTAATTGATAGCTTGACTGAGATTCAGCGTCTATTCAAGCAAGACATACTTTCAAAGCATAGAAAAGAGCGATTCACACTTCAGATGTGGGGCGAGCTTGCAGACTCTATGAGGAAGTTTATCAGATTTGTAAGAGATGTTCCTGTGAATGTTGTATGCACGGCACTTATGGAATCTGTAATAGATGAAGCTGATGGTCAAAGACATGTAAGTCCGAGCTTTGAGGGTAAAAAAACAGGCTCAGAGATTATGCAGTACTTCAACTGCGTTGGATTTTTATACAAAACTCAAACCGAAGAAGGCATCGAAAGAGTCTTAATGTTAGAGGGGCCAAATAGAGTCACTTGCAAAACATCTTATCCACTTCCAAACCAAATTAAGAACCCCATAATGTCTGATATACAAACTTCACTAATGTCAGGCACATACCAAACCCAAACCCCAAAAGAGGAATAATAAATGTCATTATCAAAAAATCAAATAATCCAACAGCTTGTTGGAGAATATAAAGAAAATGGTATCAATGAAAATATGGCTCAATACCTAGATCTTTTAGCTGTAAAGGTAGAAGATGAAGCGAACAAAGATATTTTATTAGGAGTTGTAGGGCTGAATAAAAAACTTATAGGCCAAAATGACACACCAGTAATCGAGCTAATGTTCACATTCGTGAATGGTGAATTTAGTGGTCAGCTTAAGACTGATAATCTATTCTTGTCAGAGCGATCAGCTTGGAAAATAAAAGCTGTACTGAAAGGATGCGGTGTTCCAAAATCTCAAAGAGACACATTTGACTGGGAAAAATTTAATGCCAAGTCAGATGAAGATCAGGTTTTATATCTTGAAAGTATGCTACTAGGAAAGAAGTTCAAACCTGTAATGGAAACTAGAGAGTACAACGGAAAAGAGTATGAAAACATAAAGTATTACAATTACTCATCTCAGGATCTTTCAGATGATGAATCAGAAGCCCTAGAAAAAACAATCGGAAATTATGAAAAAATAATAGCTGGCTCAATAGATAAAGGTGCTAAGTATACTACTGCAAACAGAGGCAGTAATAATGACAGCGCATTCACCGAAAGTGACGACCTACCATTCTAAGGAAAAAACATTGATTGGAATAGATCCAGCAACAGAAGGCTCGGCTGTCGTAGTGAAAGAATCTACGGCAGCCGTTTGCTTCTTATGGAAAAAAGCTAGAAGAAATAAGCAAAAATGTTTCGCTGTTAAGATCTGGGACTCAAGCAAGTCTGAAGTAGATAAGATTTATGTTCGTGCTATTTCGGATATAGGATTTTTAATTGCAAATCACGAAAGCTTAAATGATGGATCAGAAGTATCATTCTGCTGTGAGGATACTCACTACGCAAATGCTAGATCTACAATTATAGTTTCTAGGATAGGCGGAGCAATAGTTGCACCACTTGAACATAAGTTTCAAAAAGATGTTGTCTATGTAAAAGCTAATGCTTGGAGACACAAAGTTCTAGGATTGAATCATTTCACAAAAAGGAAAGAAGCCAAAGAGAAGAGCTTAACGGTAGTTCCAACGTTACTCTCAGGACTCTCTAAGGCAATAATAAACCTTGGAAGATATGATCACATCACAGATGCTGCTGGAGTTGCTTTATTCTTGCAATCGTTAAATTAAAATAACAAAACCAAACAACAAAACCAAACAACAAAATTAAGAGTATCAAAATAATGAAAAAAGAAAACATTGATAAAGTGTTTAGCTTGTACAACGCCTTACTTAGGGAGGCAGACTTACCTGAAGTAACTTTATCAAGAGATATAAAAGATCAAATAGATCAAGCCATAATTGATTATGGCCTTAAAAATATACTCACAGTGATAGAGTATATAACTAAATCAAATGACAAATATTCCATGTTCATGAAAGGAAAAGCTTACAATTCAGAAAAAGCTTGGCTTGGATTAAGAATAATCTTAAACGAAGAAAAATGGCAAGACAAACTAAACAGAGCTAATATTTGGAATTCTAATATAGAAACTGTGCATGATCTGTATATACCTTTCAGGATTATATAATGAGTATGTTTTCAATTGTAAACAGAGTATCTATTCAAGACATATCAGAAATCTTATCATACAAGATAGGTCGATCATGTGTCTCACCTTGCCCAGCTTGTGGCTCTGAACAAAGATCAAAATCAGACAAAAGACCTCCAGTTGGAATATCTTCAAATGGTCTTGGATGGTCTTGTTTTCAATGTGACATGAGAGGAAACTCTGTAGAGTTCATATCTTATGCATTGTTACAGAAGTCATATTCAGAAACTTCAACATTCGAAAGACAAACTTTCCATAACTGGATCGAATCAAATAATATCTACAACCAAAAACCAAACCAAACCAAATCAAAGGATAGAACCGTGGTAAAACAAGAGCAAAAAACATCAGTATCATTGAGTCAATTAAGTATTAAATCAACAGAGGCAGAAGAGTATCACAAGTCTTTAATAAACCCTCAAGAGCAATATGAGCTTGATGCACTAGATTACCTAAAAAATACTCGTAAACTTCCAGAGCATGTAATAAGGAAAGCAAAACTTGGAGTTCACAAAGATTCATTCAATAAGCCATGGATAACAATACCGTTATTCAATGAGCAAAATCAAATTGTAAATATCAGGTTTAGGTCTGCAACAGGAAGCAAGGCTTTTAGAGTTCTTCCTAATCACCCATTACCGCTATATGGATCAAATTGGACTGATAAGTCAAAATCAAATATTATAATTGCTGAGGGTGAGTTAGATGTCTTAGCCTTACATGCGTATGGATATGAAAATGTTGTATCTGGAACAGCTGGCGCATCTGCAAACTGGAAAGATGAATGGGTTGATCAGATCGAATCATTCAAAACATTTCATATCATGTATGACGATGATTCGGCTGGTGATAAAGGAGCAGAAAAGCTTTCTAAGATTCTAGGTCTTTATAGATCTTTCAGAGTTAAACTTCCAAACTACAATGATGTAGGCGAAGCTCTTGCTGATAGTGCGCTTGTAGATATTATTCATACTGCAATTTCAAAAGCAAGTCCATTTTTGAATGTAACACTTAAGTCGGTAAGTGATTATGTAGACGAAATAGAAAACCTAATACAGAATCCATCTAATCTTGCTGGCATACCTACTGGATCTGTAAAACTTGACCAAATGATTGGAGGTATTGCAAGCGGTCTTTGGGTGGTAACAGGTGATAGTGGGCACGGTAAAACGACATTCACAACTTGGATGCTATGGGAGCAAGCGTGTAGAGGCGTACCAGTGATGGTTACGAGCTTTGAGCAGCGACCTATTGGTACAGTACAAAAATTACTTAGAATGGAATTAGGCGGTGATTTTACTGTAGTCTCACCAGAAGCTAGAAGAAGTGTGATGGAGAAGCTGGGGACATTGCCGCTTCATATTCTTGACCATTATGGAGAACTAGACTTTGAAAATGTTGTTGAGTCTATACGGATGTCAGCCCGTAGGTATCACACAAAGATTCACTTGGTTGATCACATTGGATTTCTTACAATGGGCCAAGAAGATAACGAGCGTCAGATGCTTGAATATATTGTTAGAAAGCTAGCAACAGTTGCTATTGCAGATGATATTACAATCATGCTTATTTGCCACCCAAATAATCTCTCTGTTCAACAACAAAGACGAGTAAAGATCACAGACCTAAAAGGTGCAAGTGCAATCAGACAAGATGCTCATGTTGGACTTGTAGTTCAAAGATTAGATCCAACAGATAAAAGACCATATACAGCATGTGCGATATACGCTGACAAGATAAGATCAGAATTTGGCGTTGCTGGATCTCATTGTACGATGGCATTTGATCCCCTAAGTTGTGTCTATGCTGACGAATGGATCGACACTCCAAGCGGACAGAAAGGATTATCATGTATAAAAGAGGAAGAATAATATGTGCTTTACTTATTCACAATTAGAAGCTCAAAAAACTGGGGAAAATATAATTGATTTAAATAGCTTTCAAAAAAATGTATTTTTTTTATTCGCGTCAGTAAACAATATTACAAATAATACAAAAGGTGAATCATCATGAGTATAAGTATTAATAATACTGAAACTCAATTATCTTTATTTGGATCTAAAGAAAAAATAAAGACCGAAGAAGATATGTCATACAGAAAGAAAGGAATGTGTGAGTTTCCTTATGAGTATGCATGCAATATATGCTTAGAATATTTTGATAGATTCACAATAAATAATGTTTTGGAGATATATAAATCTGTTGAAAAGATATATCACTTAGAATCAACAATTACTTTAATAAAAAATTGTTTGTCTTGGCATTTTGAGTCAATGGGATTCAAGAAAGAGGGCTTAGTGTATATCAAAGTTCAAGAATCTACAGGCTTATCTATAGCTAATGAGTATAATGAAAGATTAAAAATATACAAAGAGAAGCATGGAATACAATGAAATATCAACTTATTAGAGATATGAAATTTTATCATGAAGGAAAACTTATATTATTAAGTAAGGGATCAACTTACTCTCTTGTAACTAAACATCAAATACCAAGGTCTATGATATATGGTCAAAAGAGATTCGAAAATAGACATAAGTGTAGGTCTGTAATATTAATGGCTGAAAAGCAACTTAGATACTTCAAAATTGGAATAGATGTAATTGTTAAGCTATAAAATTAATGACAAATTTAATTCAATATGATAATAGATAAAAATCAAAACTCGCTTGCTCATGAATTTTGATGATCCTAAGACATCAGTTGCGCTTTACTGGTGTCTTTTTTTTATTTTTGTTGTAATGAAATTAAAAAACCATTATATTTTATTACACTAAATGATTAATCTTAAGAAATAAATTACTTGGAGAAATAAATGAGTGAGCAACAACAAGCAATAAGCCCCGCTGGTCTTGGATGTCTTCTTTTTATTATTGTTGGCGCGTGTAGTGCAATGATGGGAAGTGATGGTGGAGACTGGGAAGCATATCGCAAGTGTACAAGAACATGTGAAGCTGGATACGCCAAAAGATACGGTACAAGTATGGGTGTAAACGAAATTGAAAAATCTAAATGTCGCGAAAAATGCAGACACTATGTTGATTGAATCATGAATTCAATAGAAGAAAGCTCAAATACTATTGTTGAAATAGACCTTACCAATCCAAAGCAGTCTTCAAACAGTCCTGTTTTAAATGCTCTTTTCAGAGATGGATATATAGTATATTCACAGCTTGCAATTGAAAGAAATAACAAACCAGTAATGCTGTTATTCCTGAAGCAAAACAAATCAACAGAAGTTTCATACAGAAAACAAATCAATATATTACTTCTAATACTATTTATACAAACATTATTTATAGGAGCATCACTATGGATGTAGAAAAAAATGAAAAACAAATCGCAGCAGAATGGGTTCAAATAACAGAGCTTGTTGAGTGGGATAAAAATCCTAGATTCAATAATCATGCTGTTGAGAATGTTGCTGTTTCCATACAACGATTCGGATTTGCAAGTCCAATCATTGCACAAAAGGGAAGCAACAGAATAATTGCTGGACACACTAGATTCAAAGCAGCACAGAAGCTAAACCTAAGCTTTGTACCTGTTCGATACATGGATCTAACTGATAAGGAAGCAGATGCTCTTGCAATTGCAGATAACAAAATAGGTGAGCTTTCAAATTGGGATGAGTCACAATTGAAAGAGCTAGTAATAGATTTAAAAGATGAGTTTGAAATGTCTGATCTAGGCTTTACAGAATTTGACATTGAGAAGTTATTAGAACACACAACTGAATGGGACGACTTCGCTGACGAAGAGATTAGTGATTCAGATGATATGGATGAAAACTCAATGACAGCAGTTACAGTATTCGTTGAAAATCAATTCAAAGTATCAGCAACTGAAGTCATAAAATCAGCCCTAGAAGAGTATGGTTACGAATACAAATTTAGAAATATAGAATAACATGAATACTGAAATAAAAAGAAAGCTAAGATACAATCAACAATCATCTATCGATTACAGATGGACACCAGAATGGTTTAAAGCTTACGACTTTGATGAGATGTTAATTGATAACATTACTATATTCCAAAAAGAGAATGGACTAGATCCAGATGGACTTGTTGGAGAAGTTACGTTCAGAAGAATATGGACTGAAAGACAATCATCTGAATCATTCATAAACATAAGCTCAGATAAAAACTCAAAAGCAATTATATGTGACGGACAAAGAATACCTATCAAATGGAAAAAGGTCGTTACTTATATTGATGAGCCGACGCTACTTCCAAATCATTCATCATTCAGAATATACAAAGAAAGAAGAACTCCAAGTATATTTGTGAACCATTGGGACGCTACTTTATCTTCTAACTATTGTGCTCGGATTCTCGAAGATAGAGACCTGTCTGTTCACTTTATGATAGATAATGACGGTACAATATTACAATCATTAGATACAAATCACATCGCTTATCACGCTGGTAATTTTAATTCAGAGTCTATTGGCGTTGAAATTTCTAATGCATACTATCCAAAATACCAAGACTGGTACATAAAGAACGGCTTTGGTGAAAGACCTATACTGGAGGGAGTATCTGTTCACGGTAAGCCCCTTGAGCCGTTTATGGGCTTCTATCCCGCGCAGCTTCAAGCCTTATCTGCTTTATGGGCGGCTATATCCATCGCCTACAATATACCGCTTGAAATACCTGTAATTAATCATGGTGTCGATCCAATGGTCAAGGATAAGAAGTTCACTGGATTCTGCGCTCATTATCATCTCACAAACAATAAAATCGACATCGCTGGTGTCAACTTACAATCAATCAAATATGACGCACTAGATATTATAAAAGGATAAATAATGATCGCGTGGCTACTACAAGAATATATGTCTCAAAAAAATCTAAACCTAAATGAAATAACTTCAAAGCTAGGTTTCCATCAAAAAATAGTTTGGAATTGGTTACATCTAAAGCATTGTCCAAATAAATTCTCAGCGCAGTGTATCTTGGATCTATTCATAAAAGAAAAAAATCAAAATGAAGTTGAGCAATACAAAGAATACTTCTGGAAAATATGGAACATCGACAAGCTAAACTTTGATTCAAGACTCAGAAAAAAACACAAAAAACTAAATTACAATGAACGCCTAACGCCTAACGCCTAACGCCCAACGCCCAACGCCTAACAAATAAGTTATAATTAAATAAAGAACAAACATTAAATAGTTACCATTGAAACTACATTATTATAATGTAATATAATTATTATATACAATATTATACTTTATGATTAAATAAATAAAATAATCAAAATATATTTAGTATATAATTTATATCTAATTATTAATCAATCATATAACACTTACAAACTACAATATCATAAACGCATGAAATACATTCATAAACAAAACTAAAATAACTAAATATACATCAACAACCATATAATCAATAATCATATATATATAATATAAATGAAATATAAATTTCAATATAAAATTAACTATAAAATCAAATATAAAATACACCACGCGCGCAGTTTGTTTAGTTTTATATAAAAATGTATATATGTTATATGCAAAATGTATATATTGGAGTTTAAGATGGGCAGAAAGAAGATAAAAAGACCAGTTGGGAGGCCCCCAATTAAGCAAGATAGAGAGGAGGCTTTAAAGCATATAGAAATAAATGCACAGGGTCAAAGTCCTTTGCTTAAGATGACAAAAGAGACAGATATAGCTCATCGAGCTTTTCTTCTTTGGACGATGCAAGTTGAATCTAGGCGTAATGTTTCTCCAGTTGCGAAAGCGATTAGTCGATCTTACGCTACGGCATTTCGTTACAAGACAACTTGGAACTGGTCAGCTCGTGCTGGGTATTCTGCGACTTCTGATGTTGAAGCCCAGCGTTTATATAATGAGATATACGGTGCAAGATTTGGAACTTCTGAAATTGAATTTGTTCAGTCTTTAATTGCAGCTCCTGTAAGTTTAACTGACGGAAAAGTAAGGTCAGTATCTGAAGGTGTTGAAAGATCAATAGCAGAAACCAAGCCAAAAGATACTTCATTCACGAAAGAAGTAAAGAGGAAGCACCTACTTTTGATTGATGCCGCTATAGGCTATCTTGCAAGTGGCATAAAAGATGGAAGTCTGAGGAAGAATCTAAGAGACTTGCCAACTCTAATAGCTTTGAGGAGAGAGTTATTGGACGATGGCTCCAAAGGTAAAGGTTCTAAGTTTGTAGCCGAGTCATTAAGAGTGAAGCACGCTAAAGACAACAACGAAGATATTGTAGAAGCAATGTTGGAAGACACAAAAGAATTAATTGCAATTCTAGGTGCATTGAGAATGCGCGGACAAGGAATAATTGCAATTCACGGAGAAATTAAAGATGCTTAATTATTTCAAAGACAGAATTAAACAAAAGATATTTGCAATACAAGATAGTGGTGACGAGATCTTGGTAGAGTTTGAACTTGGCGGCCCAGAATCTAATAGGGATGTTCGTCTTTATTTGGAATTAGAAGTTCTTAATTACCTTACTGCAATTGCAAGATCTTCAGACATGAATAGAGTTGTAATAGATAAAGCTGGTGTAAAGATAAAGCTTCGAAAGTCTAGTAGTGGTCATCAGTATGAAACTCTACACCTTTCAGGCTTGCAACCAAAGCCAGAGAATGTATCTACAACTCTTTCTATGCCGTCAACTCATAAAGAAGCTAGAAGACTTGTATCTGATTGGAAGAAATAAGCTTTATAATTAATTATAATTAGTAATTAATTATAATTAATTTACTTAATTATTAATTGATTTACTTAATTATAATTAATTTACTTAATTATTAATTTACTTAATTATTAATTTACTTAATTATAATTAATTATATTTAAGGGGTTTTGCTATTCTAAGTCTTTTGGTTGCCCCCCCTCCAACCTCCCCCCTATACTAGCCCAATGTCAATACTTATTGCAACTCCTGTGACAGAACTTTTACAATTCAAACACAATTAGTTATAATGTTTATCCCCACAGATCCATCATCAGAGCTTTAGGGCTGCTCAAGGGAGGCTTTAAAGTAAACTGATTCCTATCCTTGGATCTAAAACATCCGTTTACAATAACAGTAAAAGTGAAATTCGCTTAAGCTGTATTTGGAAACCAAAAAGGGGTGCTAACGCACCCCTTAATCTTTATTTGTAATTCTACTTAGGCTTGACTACCTTAGCATAATCAACTTGTCGCTTTGTCATATTGACATGCTGGCTTGTGGTCGAGCTTACAAAGCTCCCACCCGTACTTGTGTAGTCATATATTTCTAAGCTTAAAGACTTTCTTTCAGCGATTTTCAGCTTGTAACTGTACAAGACTCGACCGTCTGTTCTCATGTTTTTGTTTTGAGCCTTTTGACCGCGCACCCAAGCTTTTATTATTTGTAAGTTTTTCATTTTAGTTTTTCCTTTGTTTGTTATTTATTGGTTGTTGAAAAAGAATTTAGAGAACGACTCTTGAAAGTCAATGAAATCTTCTGCGCACGCAAAAGACTTGTAATCAAGAAGACACTCTGTGCCGCTTACAAATACAAATGTATTCATAAATGGCTTATATACATCTGGCACGTTATGAAGCCCTGATCCGCCCATCCTGTTATGGGCTTCAGCAAATGCATGCGCTGAGAGCCACTTGAACCCGTTTTTATTGGTGGCCTTACCCCTAAATGGCCTATTCACCAAAGCTCGTCTAGATCGCGCTTTCGTCAACATTGGCTCAAGGCTAATATAGGTTGGAATATGAATTCCAATTCTGCATGCCGCAATATCGCTTGCGATATGATGAATAGCTGGCATCAACAATTCATCTTCGTATGCCAATATAGTTGGCATCAGTTTAGAAATTGTAAGTCGCCCCTCAATTCTCCAATGGCTTCGCTGAGGTGACTCGTAAGACCATATTTTATAACATGATCTCATATTCTTAAAAATGCTTGAGTCATAAGTCATCAAGATTACTTCATCTCCCAAGGTTATTTTTTCAATTCTTCCATCGTCAGTCTTATACAATCTGGATTCTGTGCAAAAGTCAGTCTCTGCGAACTTACCGCACAAAAAGTTTTCTATTAGTAGTTTCATTTTCATTCATTCCTCAAATTTTATAGTTGTCTGGTTGATTGTAATTTCTCGTATGAAGCCATACGAAAATCTTAATTGAACTTCGAAGTCCCATTCATTACGGGTCACGCTTACATACTCGTAAGCTCGGCCCACCTCATGAAAGGTAACTTCTAAGTTTTTCAAGTTCGCCCATTGTAGGGCGTTCATTGTTGTAGACTTGTGAAGTGGCCTCCACCACTTCAAAGCTTTTTGTACTTGAGTTCTAGTAAGCATCTTCTAGATCTCCATTGCTTGCATCCTCGATGTCGAGAATTACGTTTGCAATCTGTTCGAGTTGCGGGATTAGTTCTTGATCGCAATCACAATTTATGAAAGCATAGCTAGTGCTTAGCTTCTTTATTGCTTTAGGAGGCTCCTCAAAATTAATCGCAATCGTAAAGATGCGAGCATCCATTTTCGCGAAAGCATGAAGCAGACTATTTGCTTCGTGACTTGGAATATCTGCATCCGTTATAAACAGGATATCGTATCCCAGATCAGGATTTTCCTGTACTATCTCTCTTGCTTTTTTGAGTGGTGGCTCAAAATTAGTTCCGCCAGCTGTATATAGGCTTAGAATTCTTTGAAGATCACTCAAGTTTCCAGAAATCCTATCGCTTGTAATCACCTTTGAATCAAAGGTAATGAGCCAGTCTTTCTTGTCTTCCCGATCCTTAAGGATCGACCATACGATCCCTTTTGAAAGTTCCAATCTATCTGTCTGCTCTCGAACTTGTGTTTCTGGATTAGTATAATCAATTATATAATCCATACTTCCAGATACATCTAAAAGTATTATTAGATTACCATCTCCAGATTGAGCTTCGCCCTCTTCTTCCCAGCTTTGTAAGGCTGAGTTGGTGAGATCTTGGTAGAAGATATTCTCGCAATCATCGTCTGCCAACATAGCGAGTTCGCTGTTCAAGACTCGTGATATATCGTCAGACATATCAATATTCTGAGTCTGCATACCCCTAAGTCCTCTGGAATTTGCAACTAATCCTTCGACTTCGCGAAGCCGACCCATCATAATTGACAAGCTTCTAAAGTTTGTATTTTGAAATAATGAAGAAATCTGGAAGTCTATAATCCCGATATCTCCAGATTCCGAGCCAGCATTCGGGCCGCTCTTCGCTTCTTCTTCTATCTTAGAAGATTCTGAAGCGACGACGATCAACGCTTCCAATGCTTCTGAGGCTTTATCTTCAGAAACTTTGTCCGCTTTTGATTGCTCGGTTTTTGAGCCGTTGTATCGGCTTCTCTCTCTTTGAAGAAGCCTTCTTCCCTCTTCAACAAGGAAAGAAGCAGCCGCAAATGCGGTTGCCTCTGACTCGTCGGAGAGGGTTCTTTTAAGCTCATTAAAATTAGGATCATTTAAGATCCTAGAAGTATTGAGTTTTTCTATCTCTGGGAGATTTGAGAATCCCAATGGGGATCCCATTAAATTGTGAAATATAATCTCACGAGAAGAATCTTCTAGAGCTTTAAAAGAATTTTTTAGGTTTCTATATTTTATTTGATTTATCTTTTTCATTTTTTTATCCTTGGAATCTTTGTAGTAAGCCTGTTAGGCTTGCAAGGAAGGTTTGGTAATTCGAGTCACAATTCCATCCCGAAAGACGGGATTCTTCCTCTTGTAGAGTTTTTGTAAGCTGCTGAACCTCTGTACAGAGGAACATTATCCTCTTCTGAGCATTTTTCAGCTTTCTCGCTCCGTCGATTGTTTTTGCAATTTCGTCATCGAAGAAGGTCGAGAACGAATAAGAAATTGAATCCTGAAGACCCTTGCGTCCTTCTTCGGAAAGATTTTCTTCGAAGATATTTGATATTGCTTCTCTTTGAGAATCAATGAAATCGCAATACTTAGTAGAATAGCAAAGATCTACTAAAGCTTTTACTTTTTTATTTAGAAGATCTTTAATAAGATCTTCCTGAGATTTTAATTCTGGAAGATTATCTATTATCTCCCATACTTTTTGACGCTGCTGAGGCTTGTCCCAAAGCATGTGCTTTAGGATATTGAAAGACTCACGGTCAACACTGTCTTTACCTTCCAAGACTGCATAAGCTTTGAGAATTTTAATAGATTTCTTCCAGCGACGATCTGAAATGTAAATCCTTAAAGCTTTAATCTCAGCTCTCAGCTCGAGCAAAACATCAAATGCAGCTTCAGAGAAGTTGCAATTCTGAACCTCCGCTTGCATAGCATAAATATCTTCAAGATGAATTGGTGAATTCACCTCTTGTGACTCGAAAATAAGTCGCTTGAAGTTTTCATCAGTTGCAATTGGATCAACATGAAAGCGAAGCGGGAATCTATCCCACAACGCTCCCAATTCTTTAGCCGTCGGATATTCATTACTTGCCACTATGCAAGTAATTAAAGGACTGGAAGTATAACCCGCGCCATTCCAGACTCTTTTGTCGTTTAGAACTCCTAGAAGTCCGTTTAGGGTAGCTCCATTGAGCTTGAAACCCTCGTCTAAGAAAGCAAGATGACAAGTTCCCATCTTGCCTTTTACTCGAATTTTGTCAATTCCAGCTTTCATATCTGGAATTGAAATTGATCCAAGTAAATCTGCTGGCTTTGTATACTTGTCACAAATAAACTCGAACATTTCCGAGTTGTAAATATTACGAGCAATTGCTCGGATACCCATTGACTTGCCAGTTCCCGCAAGTCCTACAACCGCCATATTCTCGGCAGCTATCAGACTTACAAACTGGCAAGTCGTTAATTCTTCGCGCTCATAAAAAGCGTGATTCATTGAAGCTCTTAGAGCTTCAACTCTTCCAAATCGCGTCTCATAAGTTTCCTCTAGCTCTACTACAGGGCTAGTCTCACAAGATGAGCTTAATTCATCTTCTGCAAGTTTTTTAAGATCGTAAATCATTTTTTCTCCTTTAAAGATAAAGATATTATTGGTAGGACTACAAGTCCCAAAAGAATAATTGTTGCAATCTCACTTATGTAAGTAGCTTGCGCTACTTCGTGAATTACAACTATGGCTTTGCTAAGATCCATGATAAACTCCGTATTGGTCGAATATACCGATAAAATAAAGGTATACAATCAATTATCATTTTTGATACTATTAATCATATTGTATAAGGCAATTATTGGTCTATTTGACAACTTTCTGACATATTGACCAATAAAGAGACATATATTGTCCATATTAAGGATCTTTTATACTGATGATCTGTTCAGTACGGGTCGCGAGAGCTTAGGCCAAAGCAGGCATATCGCACGCCTAACGCCCAGACTTACAAGTCTGATAATGAACGCCTAACGCGTGTACTTGGAAGCTATACAATGAACGCGTGACGACAGGTGATGACGTTGTTGCAATAGATACATCATGAGTCTATTATTGGAACTGCATATATATTAATATACTTCTAATATAAAATATGTAGTACGCATGAAGCATATATAACAACATCATTACTCTGGATATATAAACAGTACGCATTATATAGCACAGAAGGCCCGTACTCGCGCTGTGTCGCGTTTTAATGTGTTACCTATACGCTATATGGCCTTGAGCGATTCGCCTAGCACGACGCGAACACGAGCGTCTTTATATATGAACGACATAACGAATACAATGCTTAATTAGTTTACAATAATAATTATTAATAAGAATTATTAATCATATAAAGATATATTGTAATGAAATACAATTACCATGAGTTGTAATTATGGAATGCCCAAGATGCTCTTCTAAGTTTAAAGTTATAAACACATCATCTAAGGATGATAATACAAGAACATATTTACGCTCGAAAGCATCAATTATAATAGATTGGTACTCAAACGATTATATAGTTAGAAGAAGAAAATGCTCAAATAAAGCGTGCGACTACGACACGATTACAGTTGAGCTTTTTGTGCCAGATCTTTTTGAGATGATGCGAATTTGCAAAGAAGAAAAATTCTTACCAGCAGCTCCGATTGATAAACAAAAAAAATAATATATTTACAAGATTAATTAACGGGCGATCAGAAATATCATTTATTATATTGTAAGTATTTTTATTAGATGCGTCACGCCGCTTAATTTTATTTGTAAGAATATAATTGTTATTTATATTGCAAATATTTATTACACACCAGGACTTGTAACTATTTATTAAGCTGCCCTTGATGGGACGCTTTGTTGTTGCAAGTATTATTATTCTTATATTTGCAAGTTTATATTTAGAGCTGCGCTTACGCTTGTCTTTATGTTTGTAATTATTAATATTTAAATATTAGAAGTTTGCATATGGGCGATTGGAAGCTTGCATATGGGCGACTGGAGCGCGCTTATAGTTGCAACTAATTAAAATGTAAAAAGCAAAAAAAGCTTTGCAACTACAAAGCAAGAAGCTCCGCGATCGCGGAGCTTGTTTTATTCTAATAATAATTTATTTGAATAAATCATTATTAAAATGAAACTCTTTTATGTCTGCCCCCCAATAGTAATCTTCTAAACCCTTTTTCAGGGAAAAGACCCGATATATAATCGGATCTTTGAATTCTGGACAATTACATTTGAAATCTTCACAGCTGCGCATGCAGCTCAATTGTTTCTCCATTGATACTTCCAAGTACCTTTTTGTTTTCCAGTCGTAGCACATTTGGATCATATCGCCTGATCCATTAGCTGGGATTCTTGGAGGACTGATTGCGATTAAATTATTTTTTGCAATAAACTCATTCATTTTATTTCTCTTAAGTTTTAAGTTATTTTTTTTAAGCTAGAAAGGGGATCTTGCGACCCCCTTTTTATTGGTTTATTTTACTTGGCTGCCGCTGCTGCAGTCAGTGCAGCTAGCTGCGCTTCAAGTGCAGCTATCATTTCAGCCTGATCCGCGATGATTCGGGTCTTTGAGGTCTTTGAAGGCTTCTTGGTAGCCTTCTTTTCTTCAAGGGATAAAATGTGATTTTTGGCATCTTGTAAGCCTTCTTCAAGCTTATCAAATTTAATTTCTTCAAGCTGTTCAATGCAAGACCTGATCTTGCGAGCGCATTCAATTGCGCTCTCGGCTTGCTGGATCCGTTCGTGGTTATTTTGCCCCACATTTGAAGCTTCTAGCACTTTTTCAATTAACTCTTGCGCACTTGCAAGGAAGGGTCTCTCTTCCTGTGCTACCAAAAATTCACCCTGTACAATCGTAGGGCGTAAAGTCGCCCCAGCCATAATGGTATCAGCAATTTTGATTATCTCAGTGAGCTTACACCATTCAACATTCTCATTAAGATCCCCTTCGAATTCAAGAAGTTTTGTATAATTGCCTACACCTAGACTTTCGAATTTGAAAGCTTTGATCATAGGGTCAATCAGACTTACTTTCAAGTCGTTTCCTGTCATATATTTCCGAGCCTCTGCTATTGTCTCTTTATACAAGGACACGAATTCATCATAATACTCGCTTTGATTGGCGGTTCCACAAGGATATAGAATTGTGTTTTCATCTATTTCATCAACATAGAACATCGGGCTGCGTGTCCTTGACACGAAGGTTTTTCCTTTTATCAATTTACGGAACACCAGATATTTAAAGTTGTTTAGATCATTGGAATTCAAGCTAGAGTCCTTTTTTGATCTCCTCAATGACGAGGTCGGTAGGATCTCAATTTCATCCCTTTTCAACATCTCCGCAATTTGTATCACGGAGGTTGGCTTTGCATTTAGCCCGTTGTCATCTATCATAGGTGCGATTATTCCTGTTCCATTTGTTGCTTCATGCCAATCGCTGATAAGGGTAGCTGCGATTGGTGATTTATTTTTTGATTTTGAATCCCATCCGAGGGAGAGAATTGAAATAGTCATTTTGACATAATCCTAAATTGTTGACGTGCTGAATTGCACAAACAACTCATAGCCTTGTATTATCTATAATGGTAATTTTTATTTTATTTTTATTACAAGATGCCGTGATATCCGCGATCTTATAGGATCACTTGTGTTATCATTTTTGATATTGGCTCGGATATTATAGCGATCTAAGCTTCAAGCTTGACCACAAGAGGCGTTTTACTGATAATCTGTTCAGTGAGGCTGCTATCAAAAATTACTGGCTTAATAGATATAGAAAACGCGATGCGCGCGATAATTGGTTTACATAAATAAGTCAAGAATAAAAAATATATTTTTTAATATTTGAAATGATAGAAATATATTTTTATACCAATTTATTTTTATGCTAAAAAGATATTTTTTTTTATGCCAAAAAGATATTTTTTTATACCACTTAGAATCTTTTTTTATATTTTAAAAAATAGCTCAAATCAATAATAAAAATATCAACCAATTAAAACGGGCTTATTTTGTCCGAATTACAAGAATCGACAGAACCGGCCCTCAAATCGATTTACAGCGTTTTAAGCCGTTAAAGGTACTAACACACCAACCCCCTCTCTACTCAAAGAGTTAGGTTCAACCTACCTTTTTCGAGGGTCAAAATATTAAACCTATAAAATAACAAAAAACTAAATATTCTAAACTACTGATAATCTGTTCAGTAAGTAGACCCCCACCCCATCAAATAATTATTTTCAAGCTAAAAATGTATTTTTTACAGATATGTATACGCTACCTCGAAAAAATTTTTTCTAGTTTTTTAAGTTTTGTTCATAGTGCCGAGTATGATCCAGACATTTGCAGCATATCAAAGGCTATTCTGTCATAGACATCAGCGAATCGGAAGTGATCAGGAGCGTTACCTTCGTGCCATATGATGCGAGACTTATTTTGGTCGATGATTCTAACTGGTGCTTTCATTTGTGCATAGAATCCAAGAATTGTATTTGAGTCTATTGGTATGATTCTTTCATTTGTTTTGTATTCATCAAATGTTGTGTCCATAATTTGTGTTCTATCAACTGTGACTATTCTTTTTCTCCAGTCTAGTTTGCGCCCATATTTCTGACTTGCGATACGAGGAGTAGGATAGAATCGACATAGCCAGACATTGATTCCATTTTCAAGTCCCCAGTCCCTAAGCTCCTGACACTTTCTTGTTTCGGGCATAGAATCGATTACAAGTGTGTTTACATCGAATCTGATAGCGAGGTCTTTAATTTCCTCGAAGAATTTAACTGCAATAATGAGCATTGACTCTCTTATAGTGTCGCCTTGTTCATTTATTTTTTGTTTAGATATAACGACATTAAGCACAGATCCGACATCAACTCCCATGCTTACAAGTTCGTCTTCATATATTTCTCCACCATAATCAAGGTGTTTTCCTGTGCTGCAATTTGAAATCATTTCAGCGGTGATTCTAGAGCCTGAGAATTCAAATCCCTTACCGAGTACCGAGGTGTAGAATGTTGAGAGCCTAGAGGTGTCTCCTTGTGCATCCATCCACTCTTTGTAGAGATCAGTTAGTGACTGATTTAGGACATCTAGTCTTGATATTGTAAACCCATCTCGCTCTATCTCTGGATATAAAGGAACCCAGTCACCAACGGCTTGTCTTTCGAATACTTGATTACATTTTTCACACACAGGCATTATTTCATATTTCAAGTTGTCAATGTGAGTATTTTGTAAGATAGATTTTGCATTGGGATCTCTTGGTTCATATTCATCTCTGTCATTTTTAATAACGATATGTTTTTCCCAGTCTAAACATTGCCAATGATTGCAATTTGGGCATGGCGTAAACCAGTGATGTTGATTTGTTTTATCGAACAGCTGACATATTCCGATATTTGGAAGTGTTGGGTTTCCTATTCTAAACATTCTAGGATCTCTAGAAGCACGAATACGGTCTTTTGCTTTTGCTAGATTTTCAGGGTCACACTGATCAAACTCGTCAACAATCATTGTATCTGCGGAGAATTCAACAAAGTCAACTGTTGTATTAGATCCAAGAAATAATAGAGATCCACTTCCGAATCTTTTTGTTCTATTATTTCCTGTACCGTATGTAGATGGTAAATGTGATTTGTAAACATCATTTGATAGTATGACCTTATTTATTCTTTGGTTTACAAATCTATCTCTAATAGAGAATGTCGGTAAGATATAGGCAACAATTTTACCTTCCCATCCAGCTTGATATAATGAGAGACATATTAAGAGTTCAGATAATCCTGTCTGCACTCCTTTCCTTATGTCTGCTCCCTTAGAGGAGTACAACTTATCGTACAATGGAATAAGATATGGAAAGTCCCTAAAAGACATTGGCTCCCCTCTTGTATTTGTATGATGAAGTATTGCTTGTCCGAGTAATGGAAATTCATTTGCAAGTGTAGATATTGTTGATTTGTATTGGTCAAGCATTTGAGGATTCTCCAGTTTTTGTTTGGTATATAATTGCGTACAATAGGGGTTTTTATGGGCTTTAAGAAAATTAAGGATTCTTTAAATGAAAAGCAGATCAATCAAATTATAGATGTTTTTTATCCTAATCGTCAATGGATTAGAGTTTTAAGAAAATATCCTGATTTCTTCTCTAGTAGAGAAGACGCAAAAGACTTCTGTTTTTGGCTTATTGAGAATATAAGTGATGATGAAAGTTTATTTATGGATGATCTTTATTATTACGATGAATCAAGAGATAAGTATATATTACATATTCCAAGTAAAAAGATGCCGATAGCTTTAGATGGATTGAAATGGAGAGCAATAAGGGAAGCATATTCAAACTGGGATGGTCAACCAACCAGCATTAATGAGATTTGTAGAAGATTTCATTTGTCTCGTCAGACAGCAATTGAAATACTTAGATGTATGGGAGTAACTCATAGTAGTTCTCCATTCACTGAAGAAGTTTTAGCTTCGGAATCAGAAGAAGATCTTATTCAAGATCTATTAAGAAAAAAAGAAGAGTCAATTTATATAAAATCTCAGAGGCGAGAATGGCAAAGAGTAAAAGCCGACGCAAATAAGTATAGGTTGAAAGCCAGTTATGCTGAGTCAATATCTGAATTCTTTAGGCATATGGGATCAAATTTTGAAATTCCCAAGGTCAAACTGAATAGTGCCACAGAAAGTTATATTTATTTGATAAGCCCAACTGACTTTCATTGGGGCGGATATAGTCCAAGCTATACGGGTGAGCCATATAATCGAGAAATAGCCAAAAAAATATTATTTTCAACAACAAGTGACTTGTTGAACAGAATAAAGAAACTTGGAACTCCTGAATATATAGTTTTAGGGATTGGTGGCGATGGACTTCACTTCGATAATCAGCAAAAAAGCACAACAAGAGGAACATTTCAAGACACAGATGGAACCCCAACAGAGATTGTGAACTCATATATTAATATGCTTGTTGAATATATTAATATATTGCGTCAAATATGTAATGTTAGAATATTTTGTGTTGCTGGAAATCATGATTTCTATAGCACTACTCTAGTTCGATCTGCAATAACTGGTTATTTTCAATATGCTTCAGATGTAAGGGTAGAGCAAGATCTTTCAGTGCGTCAAACATTTTTATATGGAAGCAGTTTAATAACGCTCGTTCACGGTGACGAAGGTAAGGTTTCTGACTTGGCTTCTATTATCGCAAGTGAAAGAACTGAACTATGGGGAAAGTCAAAGTTTAGATTCATATTTACGGGTCATCTTCACACTGAAAGAGAATTGCCACAATGGGGAGACATAACGGTTTATCGTATGCCGTCATTATGTGGAACTGATGATTATCACCATAGAAAGGGTTATAAATCAAGAAGGGGGATAGCTGGATTTGTAATAACAAAAGATAGAGGTGTCATTACTACACATTTCTCTCCAGTTATTCCTTAAGTCGTAGGTGTTTTATAATTAGTCCATAAGAAATCATATACAACTGGCTTTCTTCCAAATTCGTCACTAGCCTTAAGTGTTGCATGATGCCCTATTTTGACTAAGTTCCAATCTTTTAATTTCTTTCCGTACAAATCAGACCAGTATCCTGATATTGCAATTTTGCATTTTTGGGCAATGCAGTAATCTAAAAATTGTATATGATTAATATTTGCATAAAACACTTCTTGGTCACATAGATACGGTGGATCGAAATATATAAAATCATTTTCCGTAAGTTTAAATTGCTCTAAGAATTTCATATAGTCCATATTGTGCAATCTTGTGTTTCTTGTGTTTAAAATATGTCTTGCGGATCTAAACCTAAGAATAGTATTGCTTCTATTAAAGTAATTGCCTTTTTTTATTCCTGATGTTTCATTTACACCAGCGTATTTATTTTTATTTTTTGCTTTATTGTGAGGATCTTTTTGTGGATCTATATGAAAGGTAAATTTGGCTCCAGCTCTAACAAGGTAGCTTTCAGCTAGTTCTCTCTCAAATGATGGTTCTTGATCTTTCCAGAAGTCATAGTGTAATTTTGTAATCGGGCCTTCGTCAACAAAGGAGTAGTCTCCATTATACTCTTTAAGTGATCTAAGGAAATAGTGTTGGTTCAAGTCATTAAGATGAAATTCTCCAGCCTTTCCGTTGTGAAAAGCGTATGCAAAAAACATATTTCCACGACCATGAAAAGGCTCAAAATATCTACCTACTGACATTGGGAATAATCTTCTTCTTATAAATTTAACTGATAAAACAGCCTTGGAACCTGGCATTTTGAATGTTGGTCTAATTAGTTTGTTTTTTTTCGCCATTTGATTTGTATCCTATGTCTTCTAAAGATTGTAATATTGTTCCCATGAAATAAATTAATCTTATATCGTGAGTCCAATTATTGATCCATGATTCTATTTCTTCAGAGTTTAAAACTGGCACAAAGTAAAGACCTCTTGAATCTACCTCTACCTTTAAAATAAGAGTCTCTGCGACCATAAAGAAAATATCAAAATCTATATTCAATGAAACTTCTACATCGTCATTAAATATCTCTTTACATATTTCTATTGTCTTTAATACTAATTTTTTTTTATCAAGAGTACCTTGAAGATTTATTCCAGCAATTATTAATAATTCCAAGTCTCCACATACTGAAAATTTTATTGGTAAACTCTTTCTATTCATTTTATTTTTTTTTATTCTTGTCTTCATTCGTCTTTGTAAACTGTATTTTCATATAAGTCTAGCTTATCGTCTTCTTTAACTTCTTCTTCTTTGTTTGTTATATTTGTAAGCGGAACTGGTGTTCCCGCTATTTCGGCAGTTACAACATCACCACCATCAATTGGTCTAAGCCCCAAGTATTCTCTTATTTCGTTTCGGGTCATAATTCCATTTTGAACATATATTCTTTGTGTGTCAGCAATAAAGTGCTGCTCTTGAGGAGTAAGCCTAGCCTCTCTATCAAACTTAAATGTAATATATTTTACTGAATCAGAATCTATTAAATTTGGAATTATTTGAGCGTTTATTTTGGCCTGAAGTATCTCAAGTATTGGGGTTACAAGGTGAGAAGATGAAACGTCCATTTGAACAGATGCGGTTGCTCTGGGCATGCTCTCTGTCATACCCATTTCAACAGGCATTACACCGAATGTTCTATAAACAGTTCTTCTAATGTCATCAACAATAGCTCTCATGTCTAGTTCTCTTGGTGTTCTTTTAAGTTCTAGCCAGTTGGCTCCAAGTCCAGTTGGATCTGGAGTTGTCATAACTCTTATTTTGTGATCTTGACCTTTTAGCCTTTGTAAGTCTGCTTTTGCTTCCTCTGCAGCTCGACCAGCTATACCTGCAAGAACTAAAATACCCGGTGGTATTTCGTCAGCATCCAAGTTCAACATTGAGTTTTCTGTTGCTCGCAATAGAGCAATTATTTCATTAACAAGCGACTCGATTAAAGGATTACCTTTTGAAGAACTTGTATTTTTGAACAATGAAACAAACATTATCTGTTTAGGTTCAAAAGTTGGAAGTCCATCTTTTGGTTGTTGTGCTATTCCGTAGAAGTCACTTTCAGCATATATATCTTGATTGTATTCAATCAATCTTCCATATTCATCCATAATTGGATCTATCGTAGATCCACGAAGAGGGACAAGTTCTTTTAGTGATCCATTTTTGTCATATACAATCTCAAGAACTCCCGCATCAAAGCATAGTGTATCTGTGAGCATAGCGGTCATAATTTCTTGCCATGTGTCACCATTTTGATTTGGTACTTCTAAAAAGTTTGTAACTTTATAGCAAATCTCCATTAGTTCATCATATTTTGGATGTTGTGGAGATACTTTTGGCTCTATTATCCAGTCGAATGTTGCAACCCTTCTAACGATACTATCTACAGATGCTCTAACATCAGAACATCTTCTGTATGCTTCCCACATATCAGAATCTGATAAAAGCCTATTTGGTTGATTGTATTCTGAACCAAATCCAACAGTGTTATTTTGAAATGCATAATCTTGATTAAAGTGAAGTCCTTCTCTTTTTCTAATTTTAATAGAACCCCAATTTGAATTGTAATTTTGTATTTCATTACTTTTGGTATTTATTGACAAGTGATTAGTTAGAATTTTCATATTTCACCAAAAAGCACATTTAGATTTATCAAGAAATTGATTAATTAATTATATTAACTATATATATATCTGTATATATGATAATAATGACTTTGAGGTCAAAATGCCCCAAGACCAATTTAATTTAGCACAAGATGACGATAAATTAGCAGATTACAAGAACAGAAAGGAAGCATTTAAAAAACTTCCTGAATCTGCAAAAACATCTGTCACTAAAAAATCTAAAGACCATATGGATAAATATGGTGACGATAGCAGAAAGAAAACAACAAAAGAGATTCTTGCAGTTGTTTGGTGGCGTGGTCGAGGTGCTTACTATGGTAATCCATCAAGCGTTAGGCCAATGGTTACAAGTGCCGAGCAATGGGCCATGGCAAGAGTCAATGGATTTCTACACGCATTAAGAACTCTTAAATTTAAAAGAAAGCCGTTTGATACTGACTTACTTCCAAAAGATCATCCAAAGAGTACGAAAGGAAGATCAGAACTTTCTACAGAATCTTTAAATGAATCTAATTCGGATGAGATATTTATAGAGAAATATCTAGATGAGGAAGACTTGCAAGATATTGATATATTCTTGGATCTATCAGCAGTAAGAGCTGTTGGAGATATAGACCCAACAAACTTTCCCGCTAAGGATGATGATAAAAAAGTCTCCTTAAGAAATAGTCAATGGTCTATATTTCCAATATCTTTTGCAGAAAAAATAAAAAATGATTATCCTGAGATTTGGAAGAAAGGCGGAAACATAAGAGGTAATAGTCAGTATCGTAAATTAGTTCCGATACATGAGCGTGGGGGCTATCCTGAAACAAACACAGAAGAACATGCTATAAGATTAAGAGAAGCTTGGGTTGCTAGGCATTTTGAAGACTTTAGAATCGCTGGTGTTATTGCTCAGATAAAATGGCTTGCAGTTGGAAGCAGGGGTCTGCAATACATGAAAGATCTTGTGAGGGAAGAAATGAAGAAGATAGACGATAAATCCAAAAAAGTTGAGGGGGCTCATGTTGGTGTTTTCGTCTATATCGGTGGCGTACGAATAGTTCACAAACGTCTGGTTGAGTTGTTCCATGTATCCCCACGCGAGGTCGTTGCAATACTGGTAGTGGTTGAGTATGTGGTACCGGGTATCGACGGTTTGGCGGTTTTCGCTGAGACGAGTATTGATCACGTCGAACATTTCCACGGCCCTTAAATAATTGAGGCTTCGCTGCGAGTTGTAGTCTTCAAACATAGTGCATCCAGTGTTGAGCTTCAAAATGATGGATTCCCACGCAAAGGAAAAGATATCCGT
>WLWF01000151.1_pt1 | contig 64038 bp, 67 predicted proteins | sample 6718331 | NCBI WGS metagenome assembly WLWF01 (sample SAMN12718692, study PRJNA515312) | sponge metagenome | isolation source: marine sponge | host: Mycale hentscheli | place: New Zealand: South Island, Marlborough, Capsize Point | collected 2003-05-01 | reverse complement strand
TGTAAATATACGGATTATATACTTGTATTCAAAGCCTTTTTTTAAGACTTTTCAATCCTTTAAATCCTAAAAGGTGTAAGAATGTCTCAACAAAGTGGGCAAGCTTCTTGCTCTTTGTCTTGAATATAACGTAAACTCTAGACACGTCCTTTCCAGCTTTTTTGTGCTGATACATCCTTCTCTTCATGTCTATTGTCATACCAACGTAATTCTCGTTGTAAATCAAATACACTTTATGAAGGCCATCTTTCGATGAGACACACTTCGCACACTTCGATGAGCGATACGTATAGTGCACCAACTTATTCTTTTTTTTAGAAAAATACTTTCTCTTGTACTTGTAAAACTCTTCCTTTGGTTTTTCTTGCTTACAGTTTTTGCAAATCATCTTTGTTTATTTCCTGATCTAAAAGCTGTTGAAGCTTCTGGATCTGTTTATAGTCTGGTCTTTGCCGCAATTTCTCACGAACAATTTGATTAATTATTAGCCTTTTCATTTTCTAGGTGTATTTGCAGTGCAGCTAAAGCACGCCAAGCAACCTTTCCCAAATGCAAGAACCCGTCATCGTCAGTAATATAATGAGAGTGGTCGATAAGGTGGCGCATCAGTGCGTCTTCATTGTCGTTACTTTTGTTCTTATCCCAGTGCAATGGTTTGTCTGGATGGTGTTGATCATTGCCAGCCTGGCTTACCATAGACACGTATTTTAGTGCGTCTGGGAAATATTTTACTACACCTGTATACACGGGCATATTTTTTCTTTTAAACTTCATTTGAAAATGTTTGTTTTAAGTCTCGTAATAAATAGGTGAGCGTGTTCATCTTGGCTAGGGCGTCCTTATTATCCCCATCCATAAGAGACTCAAAGATGTCGTCCACAAGGTCGTGCATCTCATTAGTCGCTAACGATATGAACTCAGGTTTTTTCAATATTTAAGAGTATAAATCAATCCTTCACCGAGTTTAGCATCTATCTGCTTGATTGCCCTGTAAATGTATTTTGATTTCTTTTCTACCTCAATCCTGTCTGCCTTTGTTGAGTCTATACCTAGGTTAGTATACATGTAGCAATCAATCCTGAACAGCTCATCAATTTTTTTCTTGTCGCTCCAGGAGCTAAAGTTAATCACCTTCTCGACATCTTCATACTTATATTCCATCATATAGCCATTTTTGCGTTAAAATAATCTAAATATTGGTCCAGTGTAATGTAAATTAAATCGTACACATGGTATCTGTTTTTTTCCCTAGAAATTGAGCACTCCATAAAAATAGGATCGCCACAGCAGTCTATTGCTATGGCGATATTGGCATTATAGGCAGGAAAATTAATCGTGTAAATCTTGTCGAAAAATTGGTCCTGCTGATCTTCCTCAAGTTCAAGGACAAGAATTCCAACATTAAGACTGATCTCTATATCAGTCTCCTCTGTAAACTTCTGTTCTAAATCCATACTTTTCAAGTTCCCTAAGGCGGTACTCCTGAATCTTAGAAAGCCTTCCGCTCTTTGTTTTTATCTCAGAAAACAACACATCTGCGTTTGCGGGTATTGCAAGAACGTCTGGTATTCCATTTTTATTAGTCTTAACTAATTTAATAACGTAGTATCCATCCTTTTCAAGCTGATCAATACGCTTTTTTTGGATTTGTTGTTCTGTCATATCCTAACAAATGTACAAATTTCTTTCGGAATTCTGTACATTTTATCTAAACCTTTTCTGTTTCTGCTGTTTATGGTTATTTCTTGTGCATATTCCTCATGATATATTAGGCTAGAGTGACAGTATACCATCGACTGAGAGTTTAGGTCCATTATCACATAGAAGAATGGCTTCATCAGATGTAACCTAATCTTTCTTCCCGTAAAACTAACGGTTCCAAATGGAAAATCTTCTTCACTAGTAAACGGGTATCCAACCTTTACCTCAACCTCAAAATAAACAACCTTGTTGTCCTTTTGGGCTACGATATCATGCATGAAAGTTTCTTCATCCCTAATAATTTCATAGCCCTTAGACAATAAGTGGTCTAAGAAAAGTTTCTTAGCAACATCATCATACTTATCGTAATCTTTTCTATTGAAATCTCTAGCTCTATACATCCCTTCTAAAGTGTCTTAATGTGTAATCTTTTTTCTGTATCACAGCCCTGTAGACCTTCTTCTCTATTCCTCCTTCAGAGAATATCCAGTACACCTTGTTGTACTTACGGTCCTTTGTAGTCATACGATCTCTCGCCTGCCAGTAGCTAGTGGCGCTGAAATCTATATTGTAGAAGACAATGAATTCCGCATTTCGTAAGGATATACCCTCACGTCCAGACACAATTTGTAAGGCTATACTCTTATCTGTGCTATTGAAAGTCTCTAGGTCGGTACATATCTGATCGCCAAATACTTGCTTCAATGCATCAAGCTCAGCCTTAAACTTATAGAAGATACCAATCTTGTTGGACTTAAACTTCCACTTTATAAACTCAGCCTTGCTAGTGTCAAGGACAGTGCTGTTGCCTGACTCAAACTTAACGGTCCCGCTATACATCTGGTGTAGCTTGCCCATTAGCTTAACGCCCGTGTCGGCCAATATAACCTCGTCATCAAGCTCAACAACCAAATCTTTTTTTAGCTGACGACAAATATCGTTCGTATTCACTCTCACGGTTAGGATTTCTTCCTCAATCTCAGACTCAAAACCTGCCTGCTTCTGAGTATAAGATATCTTATACGGATCCATCAGTTCGTTGATACTGTTCCTGCCGCCAGAGTAGTCATTAACCTGGAAGCCATTGATCTGTCGCTGAACCTTTATGACATGATCGTCACAGAATCTGTAAAAGTTTTTATACTTAGAGAACGGGTTATTAGGTATGCCATACACCTGATGATACATCTGACTATAACTCTCAGGTGTTGGCGTACCAGATAGCAAACAAACAAGAGGATTATTTTTTCTGATGATCTCAGCCACCTGCTTAGCTCTCTTGCTAGGCTTAGGGAACGCTCCCAAGGTGTGTGCCTCATCAAGTATTATCATATCAAACCTACCACTAACCTTGTGGATAGACTCATAATTTATACATGTCATCTCGTAGCTTGGTGACAACAATTTATAGTCATCCTCAATGCTTGAGATAGCCTTCTTCTTTGTCAGGAACAGGACGCTCTTGCGACCAACCTGATCGGCAATACCAAGGCTGGTTAGGGTCTTTCCAGTACGGACCTCCATCGCTAGATACAGAAAACCATGTCTTTTAATAACCCCAACCCCCTTAGATATTATTTCTTTTTGATAGTCTCTAAACTCAACCATACTTTTCTCTTATTTGTTTGTAAACAAACGGCAAGTCCAATGACAGCTCCTTCATGTTTCTGTAAGAGTTACTACCTAACACCTCTTTGGAGGTATGCCTCACCCCGTTAATTGTTGCTTGGTCTTTACCGCTAGTTGTTATGCCGCCCCTCCTTATGGCTATACGCAAAATCCCTTCTGAATCAAGCTTACCATAGACCTGTATGTCGTTCTCTATACACCAGTTAAAGTCATCAGAACTGAATGGTAAGGTCTTCATCTTCTTCCTCATGATCCTTTGTTTTATAGATTATCCATCTGCCTAAGCCTGAGCGGCCCTCTTCCACCTTAAGGTCTTTTTTATAATTCCCAAAATATACTAGCCACTTGTAGAATAGTTGCCTAGATATTGTGAGCCTGGCCTTTGGAGCGAAGTCGGGATTGTCCTGCACAAAATCTCCGTACAGCTCATCCTTAAACATTTTCTTATTGTAGACAATAAGGTCGCTAGGCTTCGACCCCTCAACAAGACCAAGCCATTCGATAAACTCATGACAGGTCTCACTAGCAAGCTTCCGAATGGAAAGGTTCACAAAGTCAGACTTAATAAGTCCGTTGCAGATATAGAACTGAAGATTGTTAATCATATAATTGTCAAAGCTACACCACTCGTCCTCATCCCACTCGTCGAAGAATCTTTTTCCAAACTCATCAACTGGGGTTAGGTCCATCGTGTAGTGCTGCTTCAACTCCAACTCCCACTTACGTCGCTCGAAAGAATTACCCTTCCCCCTTATAGCATAGTTGGTCGTGATGACAATCTTAGGGCTACTCCTAAATGGAATCTTAATGGCATCCTTGTTCTTCTTCTCGATAGTAATACCCTCTGTGATGGTGCTGAATAGATTCTCGAAGTTAAAGTTCTTTTTGACATCATCAAAAGAAACAACCTGTGTGTCTGTGGTAACCGTTTGATATGCAAACTGCGTCTTGAAGTCAAATATCTTTCCATTGATATCTATAACCTTCTTCATCTGACCAATGCCCTGAACAAAGAGCCCCTTACCAGTGCCTCCCTCAGGATTGTCAGTGATGACCTCGTCATTAAGAATTACGGCAGGACAATAGCCAGGGTCCTTGTACCCGCTCATCAAAAATCCAATGGTCGATTCTACGGATTTTATTCTCTCCTGCTCTCCCCCCGCTATCTTTCCAATAAAGCTTTTATAGTCACACTCTAAGACATCACAATAGTCGAAATCCCTGTCGATTACCTGATCCTTCCACACATATCCATCTAGATCCACATAGTCTATCTTTTCTACGCTTTCAGAAGTCACCTTTACAGCACAATTACGAAAGTATATATGGCTATAATAAGAAGAGTCTTCTATGAAATGAATATTTACCGTGCCTATTAAAGAGAGGAAGTCCTTCTTAAATAGCCTAGTGTTGTTGGCGAAGTAGTTATATATGTTTAAGTCGTCAAGCTCTGACAGATAGCCTAGCACAAAATCTTTTAAAGACTCGTCTTGTATTTTTTCAATTAAATTGTTTGTCACTCGAACAAACATAAACACATTGCTATTGTGAGGTGAGAACTTATAGAATCCATTGTACTCAAGAAACTGTTTCATTAAATGCGGAACAGCGGACACGGCACCCTTGTCTGTTTGTGTCCAAAACTTTTTCGGGCTGGGATTGCTCGCTATATGGTCGATGATGTCTTCTATGTTATCGATATCATCATAGCTGTTTGCAATCTTTTTTGTGTTCTGCCCGTTATTAATACTGGTACGGATTTTAGATATAGTATCTACATCGTCGAAGAACTTTGTGTTGTGAGACTGCGAGTCTTTATAGGCTGAATTAATGGTAGTCCTAATTTCGCTTAAAGGGAAATCTTTACAAGCCATGCCGCCTATAATATATTCAGCCAATGACTTGGTTATTCCGTACTCATTAAATGATGATGCCAGGATGAAGACATTGTTGTTTCGCTCCCCATCAACAAAACCATACTTCTTGGTCCACCACCTCATTAGGATATCTACTATCCTATTCTCGTTTCTTATGGCAAGAGTAGGATCATCAGTAGATCGCTCCTTAGGGACGTGATCATGGTCCCCCATTTTGTCCCAAAGCGATGAATCGTAGTTGATGTATATGTTCTTGTCAGCAGACTCATAGCACACTCGTGAGACGTTCTTAGAGGTGATGTCAAAGTACTCTGACTTGAAGTGATCCTGCAGGCCAGAGAAATATCTCTTGTGGTTCTCTTGGTCGGCAGGGATTTTAACGATAACCTTTAGTCCGTTTCCAGATGGACTAACAAAGACAGCCATAACAAACGGGTCATTGGACATGTTCTCCTTGGCGGTAGTCATATCCTTCTTCTTGGCATAGCCATCAAAGTCTAGACATATATATCCGCTATGCTCATTGAGCGCATCATCTGACCTCTTGGTAAATGTGCCGCTAAAACAAATGGCAGGAAGGTTCTTCTTGAGTTCGTTCCTCTGTGTCTTGTCCTGCTCAGCCCTTATCTGTTTTATTAAGTCACCGTACTTCTCAGCCTTTATTCTTTCAAAGACAAAAGATATGTCTCTGTGGAAGGGAGTGGATGTCTCCCTTATATTTTTAAATATAGTAATCATAGGTTAGTAAATTAAAGGGGGCCTTGCGACCCCCTTTTTTAATTAAAAGTCTAATGCGTCGGCTTTTATTTCAGGAATAACCTCTTCAGCATCTTCTTGATTACGAGACAAATATTTGTGCATATATTGGCTCAGAATCTCTGAAGCCTCATTAGCCATTTTGTCTTGAGAGGCTGTAAGCTTTTTACCCAATGCAAAAGCAGGTACACTATAGTTTATGCTGCCTTTTTTTCTGTTGTCTGGGCCAGTAATCTCCAACCACTTGTCATCAAAATTTGGGTTATCAAAACCTCCGCCAAACTCTTTGCAGAACTTCGACCACTCGCCATTTGCAGACGCCTTAATAGAAATGTTGGCAATTGACCCATCCTCTAACATAACGTAGATAGACTTGTAATATACAGCCCCCTTTACCAGCGCCTCTGGCTTAATCTTGTTCCAGAGTCCTTCAGCGACAAATAGGTCCTTCTTTGCCCCTGTAAAATTCTTAGGCTCTGTGATCATAACAGTGACAGGTTCCTGCCCAACAGCAAATACCTCGTTGGACCAGATTGGGGAGCCTATAGCGTCGCTCCATCCCTTGATAGTGCTGTACTGATTAAGTAAGACGAACTTGATGGGCCCGTCAATAAATACATCTTCTTTTAGCTCCTTGTCAAAATAACACAAACGCTTTTCTGTTGATTTCCATTTAAGCCATTTAGTGGATGGATTTGAGTCCTTAGAACTCTTCGGTTGAATGTGGCTAAATCTTGCCATAATAAAAAAAATTTAAAATACGGTCGTCATGCCCCGACCGCTTGGGCTATAATATTTCGTTGATTATGTGTTGATTGATATCTTCTGTGGCATCAGGGCCAAAGAACCTCTTGTAAACATCAACGGCACGAGCTACCTTCTGCATTCCACGCTCTAGAAACTCATCGCTACACTTGTATATTCCCATCTGACGTGTGGTCTTGTCGATCACAAAGAACTCAAATGGCAAGCCAAACATAGAGCTGTAGATGAATGCCTGACTATCGTAGTTGTATGCCCATGCACTTTGCTTGAACTTAGATATGTTTGACGTGGTCTTGATATCAATGATCTTGTCCTTAGTAACAATGTCGGCCTTGCCCTTGAAATCCACACCAAAAAAGTTGCAAATATTAGGGACCTCATACTGGTTGCCATCAGCATAAATCTGCTCATACATCTCCTTATTGGCCTTCATCTCCTTTATCGAGTGAATAAGATTCTCAACCTCCTTCTGTAGCAAAAGAAACCTGTCGCCAGACTGGTCCTTATAAATCTTAGTATTTCTTGATGAGGCATCGACAATCTCAAATTCATTTAGCTTGTGCGGCTCAATCATAGCCACATGGAAGAACCTCCCGAGCAATAGGTTAGCATTTTCTTCCATCCCACTAGAGCCGAATTCTTTAGGGTTGCTGAGTAGTGTACCTATGTTGCTGTTTGACAGCCACTGGCGCCCATAATCCCCGTAATAATCTTCGTCATTCTTAAGTCTTTCAAGTATTTCTTTCATAATTTAATTTAGCTAGTGTTTCGTCTCTCATTTTTTTAAGATACTCAAACCTTCTGTTGTTCTTACGCCCGCCAACCTCATGCATGATCCTTTTGTTAAGTATGTCAATCTGCCTGCAATACTTGTCATATAGATAGGATGCCATTGCTTGATCAAAACCAACATCATAAAACATCTGCTGATGGTCAGCATCCATCTCATCATAAAAGTCAGTCTCTGTCGTGTATATCTCCACTCCAAATTCTGTTTGAACGAATTTGACTCCCTTGTATATCACGTTGTTGTCGTCGATTTGTGTGCCCCTCTTTAGAGCCTCCTTCCATATGTTCATAAATCTCGTTAAAGGATTCGAATAAGTTTGTGAGTTGTTGAGTGATATCTGATTTCATGGTTCAAATGTAATTACTATATTTTTAATTTGCAAATGGTGTCGATAATTTTCCTATATACATATATATATAGAGGTATATTATTATTTATTTTTTTTTCGTTTCAAGTAAAAAAAGTCGACACTTCGACACTTTCCTAGCATTCATGCGCCCTAGAGGTGTGTCGATAGGTGTGTCGATAGTGTGTCGAAGTGTCGAAAATGGTCATTTTAGTAGACTTTTGACCAGGTTATGTAGGTTCTCCTCATGGTCTAAGTCAACGTCGTAGTGGTTGTGCATGAAATTATCGACATAATGTGTGTCGATATTCATCGACCCTACCTCACTCATAAATAACTCAATCCTGAGTGTTTTAATGGTGTGTTGTAGCGCCTCAATCTGCGCCTTATAGAAGTTGTTTATTTCTGTCATAATATAAAGATTAGAGTTAGTGCTCCGTTATTTCGCCACTTGTTCCCATCGCTTCCACCATAAAATTCCTTGGCCTGACTTGACCTATAGTCCCTCCAAACCCTAAAGCCAAGAGTGATAAGGTGGTCGATAGGTATCTCGTTGCCCACAACAAAACCAACCAACGGATAAGGGGTGGCCCTGCGATACTCTATGCCGAGGCGTGGGCCATAGTATTGTGTGTGGCCGAAAAGACTAGACGTCAGTCCGCCACTGAAGACTATGTCTGCATATGGCGGATTTAAGTCTGCATAGTTAGATACCCCTAAGGACACCCACCCTATGTCATCGAACTGCTTTGTCAGTTCCATGCCTAGCTGAAAGCCTCCATCAGTAAATGTGGGGTCTACCCAAAGGCCTAGCTTTGTCTCATGCTGCTGCTGTGCGCACATGGATGCACAAAAGATGAGAGTGATAAAGAACCTCATTCCTTTAAATCTATAAGGATGGAAGCGCAAGCATCTCTGTACCTCTGCTGATTATCTGGAGACAAATTTCTGTACTCTATCTCGTGCGGCTCAAGTTTGTCTCGGACGATACGCTCATCTTCGTGAAGCATACCCCACTCATTCTCTATCTGCTCACACAGAGACAAGAAGACCTCCTTGTATCTTTTTATAGAAAGGACATAGTCCTCTACATTTTCTCTGCTGTGTATCACCGTAGCATGGTGTCTGTTTACAGAACGTGCGACCTCGCTTACGGTGTTGCCAAAATATCTTGAGGCTAGTCTAAAATATATTGCTCTTGCAAATACATATTCTGATGACCGATTCTTGTCGGAAAGATTTATTCTGAACCGATCTCCGACTAAATCTTTAAGTTTTAATAGCTTGCTCATTTTCTTAGGTATTGATAAACCCGTGGTGCGCTAACACCAAGCTCTTCTGCAATTAAGTTTACGTTCTCACCGTTGTTGTACAAGTCAATTGCTTTTTGTGCTTTCTGTTTAGTTATTTCCTTTTTAATAGGAGTGTACTCATTTAATTTTGAATTCCAGTTTTTCATTTGATTAGTTTTACGTTATTCCATTTACCTAGTTTAATGCTGTCGTGAACAAGGAAATCAATCCTCCTACGCCAACGTCTATTCATTCTGTCTTCCACGACCCATTGGCCGTTCATGTCGCCCGCATTATCAACACATACTGTGTCGCCCATACTTATGCCTAGTCTTTCTAAGTCCCTAGACACAGCTATCCATCGCTGAGGCTTGTTTGGGTCTATCTTCTTCATTGAAGCAGTAATAAGCGGGTCGCTGTCGGTCTGAGATGCAACAGCGTTGTATACCGTAGCCGTTACAATTATCTGCCCATGACATGAGAGTGATATTAGTGCTAACACGTTCATTGTCAGCACTAATATAACTAAAATTCTGATAATTCTCACCATGATTTAAATTAAATCCGTTAAGTCTATCGGCTCTATCTCGCCATGTTCCGCTGAGTCCACATAATTTTGTGCCGACTCAAGCGTTTTGGCTATAACCGTTCTGTCCATAATTTCTCCACCATAGTATAGGTGTACCTTATATATCTTCATGATTAATAGTTTTTAGTTAGGTATGAGTTAAGGGCCATCTGTTGAAATACTGTGCCCTTGAATTCTTTTAAAATCTGGATCGCTCCATCGTCCTCCATCACTATGGATGGGTCTACTGTATGCTCGTTGCATAGCCATATAAAATCTGCCTTTGTCATCTCTCTTTATTTTAATTAAATTTCTGCCGTAAATGATAGCCCATTTTCCTCTGGGTTATCGTCAAACCATTTCTTTATTTGTCCTCCCAACATCCAATCAGCATACTCCGCAAGGTCTTCCTGGCTTACGCCATTCTCCTCCATTATCTTGTCGTTGTACCCATGCTTAGATTTGGCATACATATCTTGGACACGCTTGACCGAACCCGTTTTCTCGATGTCGTTTAGCTCTTTCACAATATTATCATACTCGTCTTTGCTTACATAATAATCAATGTGCCCCGTTGTTACGTCTCGTGCTCCGAATCTTTCTCCAGCGTCGCTTGATTGTACTGCGAACATGAATTTCCCTTCAATGTCTCCGCTATAATATCTTCCCATAATTTCTAATTGTTTAAGTTTTCAATGTTTTCAATTATACTTTCTTTTAACTCGTCAGTTAATGTCTGGAGAGGTAAATTATAAACCCACTCTATTAGTTGATCTGTTGTCATAAATTCTTTGGTTTAGTCCACTGCGTTGCCATTGCCTTGGCTATGCCTTGGAAGGTTTTACTTCTTTTATGTCCGTGTCTGCCCTTGCGTGCATCATTGTACCACTTGGACATCCTCTTCCCACTTGAGAAGGTGACAAACTCTCCTTTGTCTACAATCTCAGTAGGTAGTAAGTGTGGTAAATTCTTAAGCCACAAGCAAGTTGTTTTAGTAGCCGCATCACCGAACATCCATGGCTGGACAATCTGATCGGGCTTGCGTATCTGACTACTAATTACACTCACAGGATTCTCGACAGCAATCTTTTCGATTGGTGCGTCCATTAATCGTTGGACGAAAGATAATGCATCTTGTTGCTTTTGCCATCTGTCCTCGTTTCGTGTGCCATCTTTATTGTACATCCATCTTGCGCCACTAACAGAAAGATATGTGCATGGTGGGTGGGCTATCATCATGTCCCATCCCTTTTCTATTACTTCAAATACATCTTTCTTGTAGTGCCACTCGGGGTGTCCTCCACTGCATGGCAATAGGTCACAGCTATATGCCTCATGACCCAATGCCCGCAGCTCCTTGGTTACTGCCTGACTTTCTTCGCAGGCTACTAATATCCTCATATTTCTTTGTTTTAGTCGTTATAATATTCAATTGCTTCGGATAATTCTACTACGGATTTGCATAGTGCTACAATATCTTTATAATAACGTCGGCTGATTACATCGTTGAGCTCTTCTTTAGGACATTGCTCATACGTGTAGTCTAATTTATCGTGCCAATCGCTTAGCTGTTCATAGAGATGTTTAGTAGTGGCCATAGTTTAAGACATTAAGTCTAGTTTAGCTAATAATTCTTTAGATTTATGCCGTAGCATACTTTCTAGGTGGTTCTCTTTGAGCATGTATAGCAAGTGGTGCTTGATCGTGCTCGGAGCAATGCACATGGTGCCTTTGGTGTCTTGCTCGTCTACATAGTGGTATGACCTATTGCCCCCGTATTTTTCTTTTATTTTTGCAACACTATTTAAAAAAGTGTCTACTACTTCTTCAAGTTCTTTTACTGAACGTTCTTGTAATTGTTTTTCTAATTGATTTAATTCTTTCATGGTTTAATTAATTTAAAGTAAAGTTATACGTCTCGCCCATAGGAGAGTCGTAATCTAAATATGCTTTCATAAGTCTACTATAAGAAAAGTTTTAGGCAAATGTTTAACCATTGTTTTTGCTAATGGCAGTCCTTCGTTTGCTGCTATCATAATTAATTCAGATAACTTTTCTTGCTTATCAAACAAATCTTCTTGCCAAATCATGTCGCACAAGAAAAAATCGTCACCTAAAATCTTAGTTAGTCTTGTAATAAATTGTGTTTGTGTCATAATATTAATGATAAATTAGACCGACCTTGTTTGTTTTGTTAAACCACTTAGTGGCGTATAAATCTAACTTGGAGGCGTCGGTATAACCTGCTAAGTCTAGATCTTCTTTACTCTTGAATATGCGTGTGTGCTTGTCCATTCTCGTGTCGATGAGGTGTCTCTGTTTACCCGAGTCGCTGAACGTCACGTCGAAATTGTAGGGTAGTTCTGCCTCCTTCATCAACTCTACCATATTGGTGTATGCATAGAATCGCACTCCTGGATTTTGTTTCATTACCTCAATCCACTTTTGTAAATACTTGCGTGAATAAAAGTCACCGCTATCATGTATGCGTACATACTCAGCCTTCTTCTTTAGAATCTCAGCGGTCATCACGTCAACAAAATCATCTTGCTTTGTGACTTCATAACGTCGTTCAAATGCAGGCTTAACATTGCTCCAAATGTATGCCCCCTTCTTTGCATAGCAAAACTTAACGCACGCATCTGCCATGGGGCAGGTCAATTTACCCGATGCAGTTTTGTATGCAGGTATCCCGAAATTGAATACACGTTTGCCAAGTTCTTTGCTTGTCTTTTTAAGCTTCGAGTTCTGTGTCAGTAAGTTCATCGTTGATATATCTTTCTAGTTCATAATAGTTTACATCACTTAAAAATGCACGAGCATAGTCGCCCTTTAATGTGGTATCTTTATTGTCACCGAACACGTACCACTCTACTATTTTCTTTAAGCTATCTGTAGTTTGTGGCTTGGTGTATTTCAAGTCCCCTAATATTTCAGCATAAATTCGCCATGTGGCGTAGTTGCTAAATCCGTTGTGTGTTTTATTGCTCATGATTCTAAAGTTATACCGCATCTCGTTGCTGCGAATTGCATTAATATTTTACAATAATGTTCTGCATCTCCGTGGAGATTGTCAATCATTCCGATACCGTGGAAATATTCCAAGGCGTCAATGACCTCTTGTCTTTTTACTTTCATTGTTATAAAGTTTAGCCCCATAGCGAGACAGCATCAGCCCCGCTATGAGAATTAATAATAGTACCATAGTACTTGTTAGATTTTCTCCATTTTGCAGCTCCACATTGCGTGCCGCATGATTGTAGCGCTACCGCTATGATGATGAGAGTGATTGTTTTCATATTCCATTTAGATTTAAAAATTGCTCATAAAGTTTGTCGTCATCGTTAATCTCAAACTCGCAGTTCTCTTTGCAGTCATCGCATCGTTCGAGGTCGATGTTGTTTAGGTATGGCGGTGCGCCACAGCAGGTTGAAAAGTATTCTATCATAGTCCTAATTCTTTTTTGAATCGTGTTTTTATATTGTTTTCAATCAAACGTCGTGCGACATCATATCTTTGCTCTTGCTCTATGAACCACAACAACAACATTCTGTTTTCTTCTTCAGTTGTACATCCCCAAGTCTTTACCGAAAAGTCTTCGTGACGTATTACCAAAACTGCTGTGAATGTTGGCCATTCACTACTTTGAATTTTGTTTGTCTGAATGCGGTAGTATACATTTAGACCATTCTCAAAATAGATATGCTTTGAATCTGATTCTTTTTTGTGGTCAATATAATTTTGACCGATTTTTTCTAATAAACTCTGTAGTTCTTTCATTGTAATTTGGTTTAAAGGGTTACGAACATCCCGTTATCGGTGTTGTTCAATTCATTTTGAGTTTGCGCATCGAATGTCTCTTCAAATGCTTGAAATAAATCTTCTAAATCCATGGTTAATTTTTATAGTTAAACAAATAATATTAATTGAGTGATGCATCCAATCAAAACCACATACCAAAATGGGTGTAGTTTTCGAGGGATCAAATCTCTCAGGTTAAAAAATCGCACTGCGCCCAGGATAACGACTATCCATGCAAATGCAGTGCTTGACTCGATAAGTGATGCAATAATAATCACAGCACAAATTGCCACACCGACGACCATCGTCAGTGCAGCTCCAACTTTAAATTGATTCATAGTAAAATAGTTTAGATGAGAGTGAAGGAATCGAACCTTCACCCCCCTCTGGTTTTTGTCTTTCAGTCCTTCTCAGACAGCCCAACCATAGCCGTAGACTTTGCAACCTTGTGCATTTATTTTCTTCTCATTTTCTGCGTTCTCGTTGCTTACGTTTTGTGTCGACATGATACCGATTATTTGTATGGTTTATAAACGTAGAAATGTCACGCACAAAATTAATCGGTATCGCTTGGCTTGTACCTTAGTACCAAATCTCCAAGCTAATGCATCCACTTGTTGCGGTTTTTTGTGCTTTGCTAAGGCCGCCCGCATGCATTGAATTTTTATTTATAGTGGTTTCAGCATGAAAATACCGTGCAAAACTTTGCGCTTTGTTTGTTCGTGATCTGAGCCACGGCCGCAATGTAATACGACACTATGCGTCCGAAGTTTTGGTTTTGGTATTTCAATATTTCAAAGTACTTAGTTTTCAGCTGTCTTGTAACCTGCTGCCAATCACTAACAGATAAGACGTTTTGCTTTGGACGGCATTGCGCTCGTTCCGTGAAAACTTGGGGTATCTCATCAGACATGCATTCACCCCTTGCATGTGATGCGGCAAGGCCGCATTTCGCCTATGCTTTTTCAGCGTTAGCGATACGGCCCACCGTTTGCAGTACTAGCCAAAAGCTAAATAACGTTTTTTTGTCACCTCTTATAAATTCGCCTTTGACCTCACTTAAATTGTGGTATAATTCCCGCTCTGTTGCGTGTGCCACAATGTTCTTAATACTAGCGACTTGCCCGAATTGAACCGACGTACCTTTGTTTTTGTTCACGGCATTAATATAGCTTTTTAAATCGCTTTCGCCCTCACCTTTGGCGTATCTGACAAGTCCCGACATTGACCGAGTAGATTTTTTCCAATTGTTATTAATAGTACTTTTTAACATTACATTTTCATTTTTTGCTTTCATGATATTTTAGTTTAAAATTGATTAATGATTTAATTGTTTTGTAAAATTATAGCTTTTTTCATTACTACCAAATTTTTTTATAGTTTTTTTTAAAAATACTTTTAATTTATTGATTATCAAGAGGTTACATTCCTGGAAATTTGCGAAATGTTTAACGATGTCAGTAGTAGTGCGGGGTTTACCGTATCTCTGTGCTCTTAAAAAGGGGCAATTTACGTCTAAGGGACTTTCTAGAGATTTAGGTACTAAGGCATCACAGAGGTACAAAGGCCTTTAAAAGGCTTTATTTTGCGTCATAGGCTATAGGTCTTTGATGGGGTCAAAATTAGAGGGGCGGCCGTCGGTGGTGGGGTTTCTGTGGTGGTGGTGGTGACGTCAAACGCATATAGGGGTGACCCGTGGCAAAAAGCCAAAAAAACCACAGGGAAATGCAAAAAGAAGACCCCCCCCATCGAAAATAAAACCGCTTTCGGTTTGAGGCTGAGTGCGTCAGATATATATATAACCTTCCGCCTGAGCATATCTATTATTTTTTTACCTTTGGGTATGCTTATAGAGATACACAACCGAATTCCGATTGGCCTTGCGGTCGGATTTTCCATCTTCCCCTCAGATGACGAACATGAGGAGACCCTTGTCATTTTATACCTACTTATAATAGAAATTAGGCTTGCTTGGTGACGAAAAAAAACCACACATTGTGTTCGGCTACATGTGGTACAAAGAAAAAGGAGAGGTCTACTTTGGTCTTTTCGACACAAAAACACGTGTTTGTCACCTATTCGACACACCCTCGACACAGTCTAACCCCCTATGAATGCTAGAAAAGTGTCGAAGTGTCGACTTTTTTTCCTTAAAACAAAAAAAAATAAATTAAAATATATAATAATATATATATATATATAGAGAAAATATCGACACACTTTGCTTTTTAGTTTTGGATGTTGTATATTTGGTTTTGTAAATTAAATCAAATGAAGGAGCTTACTTTTGACTCAGAGGGCCGCAAGCTATTGCTTAGTGGTATTAAACAAATTTCTAAGGCGGTAAAATCTACACTGGGGCCGCTGGGCAAGACGGTAATCATAGAATCACAGGACCACACCCGTGGTCTGACCATCACTAAGGATGGTGTCACGGTGGCTAAGTCTATTGATTTGGAGGATCCAGTAGAGAACTTGGCCGTGCGTATGGTTAAGGAGGCGGCTGAGAGGACGGCTAATTCAGCTGGCGATGGCACGACCACTGCGATTGTCTTGACTGAGGCTATGGTGTCGAAGGGTATGGAGATTTTGGAGCAGAATCCTGACATTAATGTTACTGAGTTTATTCGTGACATACAGACGATGTCTGCCGTGGTCTGCAAGAATCTTACAAAGCGTTCTAAGAAGGTATCTGGTCGCACGTTAAGGGATGTGGCTACGATATCTGCCAACAATGATAAGGAGTTGGGGCAGTTAATCTCTGACGTATATTCTATGGTTGGCAAGGATGGTATTGTGACGGTGGAGAAGAGTGACGGTGCTGAGACATTTTATGAGGTGACCAATGGTATTAAGATTGACAGGGGGTACACCAGTCGTTTGTTCATCAATAACCACAAGAACGACGAGAGTATTTTGGAGGATGTATATGTCTTGTGTACGGATGTTGAGATAACGAGCATCCTTAATATTGAGAATATTTTAAAGCCCATCATTAATCAGAACAAGTCTTTGCTTATTATCGGTACCTGTTCACAGAACATGATCAACACCTTGGGCGCTAATGTGGTTAAGAACGGTTTAAAGTTGTGTAATATTATACCCCCACAGTTTGGGTACAAGACTAAAGAGTTGATGAGTGATATCGCTCTCTCTGTTGGGGGAAAATATTTCAGTGAGTCTACGGGTGACGACTTGAGCTTGATTACTATAGAGGATTTGGGCAAGGCCAAGCGTGTTATTGTGGGCAAAGACCATACGGTGGTAGTTAGGGACAACGAGCGCAGCTCTGAGGTACAGGCTCGCATCGATGAGTTGAAGGATGCTATGGATCGTGCTAGTAATAAGGGCGACAGGGACTTTTTGCGTGACAGGGTTGCTAGTTTGAGTGGCGGTGTTGGTGTTGTTTATGTTGGCGGGAACTCTGACATTGAGCAGAAGGAGAAGTATGACAGGGTTGATGACGCTGTTTGCGCTGTTCAGTCTGCTTTGGACGAGGGAATATTACCTGGAGGCGGTGTTGCTTTGGCATATGAGGCTAAATTCTTTGACGGGAAGGAGCCAGTCATTGAGCTGATGCGTGAGGTGCTTCGTTCTCCGATAAAGCAGATCCATGAGAACGGGAATTTAGAGGTTATGTGGGGTGTTTTAGGAAAGAGTGACGGATATGACTTAAAGACGGGTAAGGTTGGCGACATGTTCCGTCTTGGGGTGATAGATCCGACGAAGGTTACAAAAAATGCGTTAAAAAACGCCACTAGTGTGGCGTGTACTATCTTATCGACCAATGCAATTATAAACTACAAGAGAGGATGAGGGCTGTAAACAAGTATATTATCATAAACGAGATTAATGAGAGCGTAAAGACCTCTAGCGGCATTTTAATGGGTGCCGATGACTTGATTGGCATCAGGTATAAGAAGGCCAAGGTCTTTAGTCCAGGTGAAAATGTTGTTGCGGTCTCTTCTGGTGACGTTATTTACTATGACGGGAGTGCTGGCTACACTGTCATGCTTGAGGGGGTGAAGTATACGGTTATTCAGGAGCGGGACGTTGTCGTTGTTCTTGATTAAATCGTTTTATCGCTCTTCTGTATACCTTGTCCATGTAATTTCCATCGCTTGCGAATATTGGGTTGATGTATTTATTCTCTGAGATGAGTTCCTCCCCTGCAAGTTTCTTATAGAAGTGTGTGACCATCTGTCTTCCCTTTTGCGATATTTCGTAAAGTGCTGGTTCTGAGCCCTTTGCCTTTCGCCACATTCTGATCATGTTTTTCTCTCTGAGTCTTTCGAATCTTTTTCGGTCCCACGACATGATTTGTTCAAATTCTGAGAAGTCGCTACGTGTAAATAGCCCTTCGCTGTATAAAAAGAGCATCATTTCTAGGTCTGGTAGTGTTATGCTGTACTTTTTCCCGATATAGTACCTAATCACTCTAAAATATTTGAGCCAATTGTCTTTTGGCGCTCTTCTGTTGTAGGTGTTGTGAAGCTCTGTATCTTTAATGTGGGGCTTGTTTTTGCGCTCCCACTTTTTTCTCATCGGTCTTTTCTTCATTAAAACAAATATAAAAATAATAATTATCTTTGCAATATGAAAAGTAAACTAACTGGGCCACCGCCACCACCAGAGAAGTAATGGGACTGTCAAAATCAGCTAAATATTACAGGGATAACCCTGAGGCACGCAAGAAAAAGAACGAATATCAGAAGAAATTCAATGCAAAGCGTTCTGAGATTCAAAATCGCACTGATTTGAACCGTGAAAACCGTCAACGTGGCACCTATGGCAACGGTGATGGCTTAGATGTGTCTCATATGCCTGATGGAAGCATAGTTTTAGAGCCAAAATCAAAAAACAGAGGCAATTCAACTCGCACACGTGGCGACAGGTCGGCTAGGGGATGAAAACAAAGAAAGACAGCTGCTATTGCAAGGTGTCGTAAGACAAAGGCAGGCAAATCTCTAAAGCACTGGTTTTCAGAGAAGTGGACCGACCAGGGCGGAAATCCGTGCGGATCGCCCAAGGGCGATAAGGTAAAAAAAAATAAGTAATGGCAAAATACGGAAAACCCTGCACTAAAAAGGTAGGAATGGCTACAAAGCCAAAGGCAAAAAAGAAAAAATAATGGCTGACAAGTCAAAGATGAAATGTAATGTCGTTCGAAAGAGTGACAGGGCAGGCAAGAAGAAGATGGTTAAGGCGTGTTCTAAAGGCAAGGAGAAGCTCATACACTTCGGTGCAAGTGGTTATGGGCACAACTACTCATCTGCGGCTAGAAAGTCCTTTAAAGCACGTCATAAGTGCTCTAGCGCCACTGACAAGTTAACGGCTAGATATTGGGCATGTAAAAAATTATGGGCAGGCAAGGGCGGAAGTACTGCCAGCAGTCCGAAAACCAAAAAAGGTAAATATTAAAAACAAAAAAAATGGCTTATAATAAATTACAGGCAAACAGCGCTAAGGCGGTAGTTGCGAGTGACACGGTTGATATTACTGATATTGGCAGCGGCGCTCCGACTCGTGGTTGTGTTCTTTTTGTTGGCACAGGCGGGACTTTAGTTGTCCGCACTGCTGGCGGAGATGACGTTACACTATTGAACATTGCTGACGGTACATTTATTCCTCTACAGGTCGTTAGGGTGTTTGCGACTGGGACTACAGCTGCGGACATTTTAGCACTTTGGTAGTATGATGATAAATATAATTGGGAATGCAATAGGCGCTGGAAGATCTGCTTCTAGCAAGGACTTTATTATGGAGGTAGACACCAGGATAGTTGGTGCTACTCCAGATAATCAGTTTGTAGTTGCAACTCAAGGGGCTGATGTGTATCAGGGAAATGATTTTAATGTAAAAACCTCTGACGGTCAAGAGTTTAATAACATAACTGCCAGCAGCTTAACAATTACCTTTCCATCACCTGGAATCTACACAATTAAAATTTCTGGTAAGTTTTCAGGAACCAAATATGGTAGCTCTAATGATGGTAAAAAAATAATAGATATAAAGAACTGGGGAGACTGGGAGGCATTGCAGTGGGCTAGAGCTAGAGAGGGTTTCAGAGGGTGCGACAATTTAACAACATTTTCTGCTTCAGACGCTCCTTATCTTGGGGGATTAGATTCGCAAGGTCTAGCCACAATGTTTTTTGGCTGTGATAACTTAAATGCAGACTTTAGCAAATGGGATGTGGGATCTATTCAGAATTTTGGGTCAATGTTTGCTAATTGCGTAGTCTTTAACAACCCATCATTGAATAATTGGGACATGAGCTCTGCAACTCAGATTAGCTATATGCTCCAGCAGGCGAACGCATTTAACCAGGACTTAAGCGCTTGGGATGTAAGTAACGTGACATCTATGGTAGCGGTGTTTGATGGTGCAGATGTCTTTAATGGAGATGTGAGCACTTGGAACACAAGTAACGTAACAGGAAGTTTATTTAGACTATTCAACAGAACATCATTTAACGGAGATCTATCTAACTGGGATGTCTCTGGAGTTACAAGCTTAGACAATACTTTTGCTTTTAGCCCCTTTAACAATGACTCCATTGTAAATTGGGACGTGAGCAATGTCAGTGACTGGAGATCAACTTTTTCAGGAGCTACTGCCTTTAACCAGGATATATCAGGATGGGACACAAGTGGCGCCACAAAATTTGATAGTACATTCAGTAATGCTAACGCATTTAATCAGCCTATTGGAAATTGGGATGTTAGCAATGTCCAGCGTATGGATTTTATGTTTTATAGTGCTGACTCTTTTAACCAAGACATCAGCGGATGGGACGTTAGTGGAGTAACGACAATGCAGGGCATGTTCCAAGACAGAGGTAATGCTAGCACATCTAACTTGAACATATCTAACTGGACGACAACAAGCCTTACCAATACATATCAAATGTTTAGAGGCTCAGGCGGGAACACAACAGATTTGTCTAATTGGGATATGAGTAATATTACTGATGCTAGAGGGATGTTTGAGTTTGGTGGAATGACGTTTGACCCATCAGCATGGAACATACAAGGGGTGGTTAATTTGAGAGGTATATTTAATCAATCACAAAATACATCTGGCGTTGTAGGGCTTTGGACATTTAAAAACTGGGATATATCGCAGGCTACTGATATAACCAGTATGCTTGGCGTTAATGTCCTTAAAACACATAACTATGATGACACACTTATCTCATGGTCAGAACAAGCTCCTGTAAATGCGTTAACTTTTAACTCCTCTGGATCTAAATATACAGCAGGATCGGCAGCTGAAACAGCTAGAGACACACTTATTAATACGTATGGTTGGACTATTGTTGATGGTGGTGTAAATACAGAGTCACCATTTGTAATGACTGTTGATACAACTCTTGGGGATGGCTTAGACCAGTTTACTGTTCCAACTACAGGAACGGGATATGATTATACGATAAAAACTTCTGATGGCCAAACAATTACAGGTCAGACAGGAAACTCTACAGTTACCTTTGCAGCTCCTGGGGTTTATGATGTTGAAATATCTGGAGACTTCCCTCGTGTATATTTTAACGGACAGTTAGATTATTTAAAACTTACCAAAGTAAAAGGGTGGGGTAATATTAAATGGAGAGATTTTGGCAATGCTTTTAAACGCTGTCAAAACATGAATGTAACCTCATTAAATAATCCTGATTTAAAACTAACAACAAATCTGGGTTCCTGTTTTATGAGGTGTACCTCATTTAATGGCGACATCTCAAGATGGGATGTAAGTACAATAACCAGTCTTAATACCTTCCTATATGGTGAGTACCAGATGATGAATTTTGCTGGAGATATATCCTCTTGGGATGTAAGCGGAGTTAAAGAATGGTCTCAGGCATTTAGAGATAACATATATTTTAACTCAGATATTAGTGGGTGGGATGTAAGAAACGCTAGAAACTTCGGCTTGGCTTTTTACAATTGCGATAGTTTAACAGCGGACTTGTCTTCATGGAATCCAGAAAGAGCTGATAGCATGGGTGCTATGTTTCAAGGTTCTGCTAATATAAACTTTGATCCAAGCGGCTGGGACTTTTCTAGGGTTAGATATACCCAGGGTATGTTTAATGGCTGTAATAGCATGGATTTTAATCTTAGTGCCCTTAATTTAACTAAGCTATTAAGTGGATCAAACTTTATTACTTCAACTCTCTCTTCTGCAAACATAGACGCTGGGTTAAACGCTTGGGCCACTCAAGACCTTGCAACTAATACCTCTATAGGAATTGGGCCAGGCAAATGTACCCTTAATGGAATTGCTGCAAAAAACAAATTAATTAATGATTATGGATGGACTATAAGTGGAGCAGGTCTAGATGAAGATGCATTTATTATTACTGTAAACACAGCAAACGCAGGAGGCAGCGCATCTAATCAATTTACTATTCCAACATTTGTTGGCGAAACATATAACTATACCGTTAAAACCTCAGACGGCCAAACAATAACTGGGATAACTGGCAACCAAACAATCACATTTGCGACTCCTGGAATATATACTATTGCTATTACAGGTGCATTCCCGAGAATACATTTTGCTACAGGGGCCATTGTTGCTGATAAACAAAAGGTTCTAACGGTAGAAAGATGGGGCCCTCAAGCATGGACAAGTTTTGACGGAGCATTTGAAGGATGTAGCAATCTTCATGTTTATGCTACAGACGCTCCAAACCTAACAGCGTGTACTGCATTATCTAACATGTTTAAAAGCTGTGGAGTTCTTAATGAATCATTTGCTAGTTGGAATGTATCGACCATTACCACAATGGCCAATATGTTTGACAGTGCATTAGCGTATGACAAGTCACTTGGCGCATGGAATGTTGCCGCACTTACCACTGCGACTAATATGTTCTTTGGCGCAGGAATGTCAAGACTTGAGTATGAAAACACACTTGTAGGATGGGACGCATTACCGTCTTTACAGACTGGGGTAGCAATTAACCTTGGTTCTTCAACGTATGCAGCAGGATTTGATGCTGAGACAGCTAAGACTTCAATAAGTACAACATACTCATGGACATTTACAGATGGTGGATCAGTTCCATTTGTTCCATATATTATTGAGGTTGACACCACTCTTGGTACAGGGACCAATGACTTCTTACTACCGCTCACTGGTAGCAATATAACTGTTGAAACCTCAGACGGTCAAGTTATTCCAGGATTAAGTGGCAATACAACAGTTAGTTTTGCGGCTCCAGGGATTTACGACATTGAGGTTTATGGGGGTGTTGCTTCGTCTAAAATAAATAATGGCGTCGATAGATTGAAGCTCACAAAAGTAAAACAATGGGGAGACCCTGTTTGGACGGATGTTACTTCCATGTTTTACAACGCAGGAAACATGACTATGACCGCTGTTGATTCTCCGAATTTAAGTAAGGTTAATAGTTTAGATCAGACATTTAGAGGAACACCTTTATTTAATCAAAGTGTTGATTCTTGGGATGTGTCTAAAGTAAAATCAATGAGCAGGACATTTCTGGGGTCTGGTTATAATCAGTCGCTAAATAGCTGGGATGTGTCACAGCTTATAAACCTGTATAACTGCTTCGGATCTTCACCAAATCCTGCTGTAAGTAATTGGACCACCACTAGGCTATACACTCTTTACGCAGGGTTTAGAGACAACTCTAACTTTAATCAGGACTTGACGGGGTGGGATGTTTCTGGTGTAAAAGACACAGGCTACGGAATATTTAGAGGTTCCACTATATCTGGATCAAACATAGCTAACTGGGATGTAAGGATGTTTAGTACCTTAAGTGGAATGTTTGAATACTCATCAGGTAACCCAGATATATCTGCTTGGAATATGTATGGTCATAATTTAGGCCGCATGTTTACTCAAAGTAATTTTAATCAAGACATTAGCGGTTGGGATATATCTAAAACAACATCTTTAAGAGAATGCTTCTTTAATGATGAGCAATTTAATCAGCCAATTGGTTCTTGGGACACAAGTAAGGTTTTAGATATATATGGCATGTTTAATAATAATGTTGGGCAGCCGTTTGCATTTGACCAAGACATATCAGGTTGGAATGTAGAAAGAGTCCTTGACGCTGCAAATTTTGGTGACCCTGTTTATTTTAACCTATCTACAGCTAATTATGACGCATTGCTTGTAGCTTGGGCCGCACAGTCTCTTGAAAGCAATGTGACAATATCATTTGGTACATCTCAATATACCCTAGGTGGACCAGCAGAGGCTGCAAGAAACACATTAATCAATACATACAACTGGACTATTACTGATGGTGGAGGTATAGCACCAGTTGTACCAGGTTACACAACCAACCTAGTAGCTTCCTATAGCTTTGATACAGATTTTAGCGATTTAACTGGTAATAATCCTTTAACCGCCACAGGGTCGGTTACTGCTGGAGTGGCTGGAGGTAAGGTATCTAATGCTGTTGAAATAGCAGGAGGTACGGATTATATGACCGCTGCTGATTCAGATGACTTTAGCTTCACTAATGCCGTAACTGACTTGCCATTTACTGTATCCACTTGGTTCTATATGGACACTATTGATACTTTAAATGGGCAATGGTTGGTTTGTAAAAGAGATTTAACAGGCAATGAATGGCAGATTGCTTATTATCAAGGTCATCTACTTGTTACATTATATAGTCAAGGCAATACATCTAACAATCTCCAATTAAGACATACTATTGCGCTTTCTACATTAACATGGTATCACCTGGCTGCAACATATGATGGGTCTGCTACTGCTGTAGGTATAAAATTATATTTAAACGGCTCTAGTGTTGCTCTTACAGATATTTCGGGGGGTACTTATACTGGGATGGCTAACACAGGTGCGTTGTTATGGCTAGGCGCAGGCGGGTGGAATCCTGGTAATCATAGTTTAGACGGAAAGATGGATGAGACACACATCTGGAGAAACAGAGAGCTTACAGCAGCTGAGGTGACAGATATATATAACACGGAAAATGCAGGAAATCGTATATTCTCACCATACACAACAGACCTAGCAGCCTCATACAACTTTGATAGTGACTTTACAGATTATACTGGTACAAACAATGGAACATCATTTGGCACACCTGTAGCTGGTAATCCTGGTGGAATAGTAGGTAATGACTTATTAAATAATAGTTCTTCATATGTTAACATGGGTAACGACAGTAGCCTTCAAGCAACTCAATACAGCGTAAGTGCTTGGTTCAAGACTAACCTTCCTGGTGGTAGTTATAGGGGGATTGTTGTAAAACAACAGGTATTTGGAATATTTCTACAAAACTATGAGCTTGGCGTATATGATTGGAACGGAAATATATGGACGGGAACAGGACAATTTCTTAATGATAATAATTGGCATCATGTTGTGTTTACTTTTGACGATGGTGTGACTAATGGGGCACAAATATATCTTGATGGGTCTCCTTTAGGTTCACCGTTTGCTTATACAATATCTAATCAAACTATACCATTAGTTATAGGTGCAGGGTCTCCTGCCACAACTCAGAGTTTTAATGGAGAAATTGATGAAGTTCACGTTTGGACTAATAAACTTTTATCACCAGCTGAGGTTACAGATATATATAACACAGAGAACGCAGGAAATAGTATATTATGATGAATATAATTGGTAATGCGATAGGATCTAGAAGGTCAGGTTCTTCTGTAAACGAAGCTTTTGAGTTTACAGTGCAGACAGATAACGCAGGTACATCAGCTGCAAATCAGTTTACTATTCCTATAACTAGTGCCACGCCTTATGATATTCAAACTTCAGATGGGCAAACAATAACAGGTGCCACATACGCCACTACACTCACCTTTCCTTCTGCTGGTACATACACGATAAAGATTACAGAGTCTTGTGAGGGATGGCGATTTGGTGGCGGTGGAGATAAGCTTAAAATGCTAAATATTAGCAATTGGGGGGTTTGGGCGAATACAAGTGATGCTGCGTTTTTTCTGGCATCAAATATGACTTGTTCAGCCACTGACAAACCTACGGGTATTCACACTAGAATGGATAGGGCGTTCCATGGGTGTGTAAACTTTAATGGGGCTATACAAAATTGGGATGTAAGTACTGTTACGAGATTTGAGCAATTTGCCAATGACACATTATTTAATCAAGACATTAGCGGATGGGATGTAGCAGGAGCCTCTTTAAAACAAATGTTTTATGGCGCATCCCAGTTTAATCAAGACATATCTTCTTGGGACACATCTGGTGCAACTGACATGTCGCTAATGTTTTTCGGCGCTTCTAGTTTTAATCAACCAATTGATAATTGGGACGTGAGTAATGTCACGAATATGTCTGGCATGTTTCAAAACGCTACGTTTTTTAATCAAGATATTAGCTCTTGGAACGTAAGTAATGTATTAAGAGCAGAAAGAATGTTTTCTAGCGCATCGTCGTTTAATCAAGACCTTCCTAACTGGACCTGGACAAACTTGGAATTTCAAGGGTTGGATTATATGTTTGAAAGAGCCTATGCGTTTAATGGAGATCTATCTAACTGGACATTCCCTAATGTTACTAGATTGAATAGCACCTTTGATGGGGTTAATGGGACCATGGCATTCAATAATAGCTCAATTGCAAATTGGGATGTGAGCAATATTACATTATTAGGTAATACATTTAGAAGGTGTGAAAGCTTTAATGTTGATTTAAGTTTATGGAATACAGCTTCTTTGACAAATATGAATCAAACATTCTTTAATTGTACCTCATTTAATCAACCCCTAAATACATGGAACGTAAGCAATGTTACAACATTTAGCTATTGCTTTTATTTCGCCACATCGTTTAACCAGCCTCTTGACAATTGGGATGTATCAAGTTGTACAAGATTTAACCAGATGTTTTATCAGGCTACGTCTTTCAATCAAGATATTGGTAACTGGAATATGTCAAGCGCTGTTTCGGGTGATACATTTAAGGAAATGTTTAGAAATGCAACCGCTTATGACAACGGTGGCCAGCCTATTAACTGGATTACAGTTGCAGGGCCTACAGACATTTCTCAGTGGTTCTATAACACACCCGCATTTACGCAGTCGCTACAATCAATTAATATAACCACTGCTGTAAACAGCTTAAATTTTACTTTTAATAGTAACATTACCACGCCAAACTATGATGCAACATTGGTTGCTTGGGAGTCTCAGTTACAAGCTGCATACCCTGGTGGTGTTGGGTACACAGCTCCTTCAAATAGTTGGCAGTTTAGTGGAGCAACATACACCTTAGGATCAGCAGCCGAAACAGCACGCACAAGCCTTGTCAATACTTACGGTTGGACCATCACTGATGGCGGAGGGATTGCAGTTCCAATGATTATAACAATCGACACAACATTAGGTGATGGATTAGATAATTATACATTAAATTTCACAGGGACAGGATATGATATTGAAACCTCTGATGGCCAAACTATAACTGGTGCTACAACAGCTACTACAATTAACTTTCCAGGGCCTGGAACGTATGACATAGAAATAAGCGGGGACGTTTCAACAAGGTCTTTTGCTAGTGACTTAAAGCTTATTGACATAAAAAAATGGGGAAGTATTGACACGCCCTTGGATGATAAATTTTCTGGAGCCAATAGCCTTACAACAATAACCGCCCCCGACCAGCCAGTAATTTCAAGCATGACACGTTTGTTTAATAATGCTCAAAATTTTGCTGGTGGTATTAGCCACTGGGATGTAAGCAATATTGCAAGTTTTCAGCGAGCTTTTTACGACACTAGCTTTGATGAAGATATAAGCTCCTGGGACATGTCTAGCGCAAACACATTGCAGGAGATGTTTTGGATTACACCATTTAACAACGGCGGGCAACCAGGTATTGGCAATTGGGACGTCAGCAATGTTACTAGTTTTTACAGGTGTTTCGCTTCGACCCCTTTTAATCAGCCTATCGGAAGCTGGAACATTAAAACATCAGGCCCCGTACGGATGGATTACATGTTTTCTCAGGCTACTGCTTTTAACCAGGATTTAAACGCTTGGGACGTGAGTAGTGTGACAGCTATGAATAACATGTTTCAAAACGCAGGATCTTTTAATCAAGACCTAAATAGTTGGAACCTAGCGAGTGTTACAAACATGGTAAATATGTTTGATACCGCTAGTGTATTTAATGGAAATATTTCATCGTGGGCCTTCCCCAACGTTACATCTTTTTCCTCGTTGCTGGCTGGGGCCTCTTCTTTTAACCAAGACATCAGTGGATGGGATACTAGCGGTATAACCACCATGACATCTATGTTTAGAAATACCTATGCTTTTAATCAGCCTATTGGTATCTGGGACACTAGCTCTGTTACGAAAATGAATGGCATGTTTTTTCAATCAGGGTTTAATCAAAACATAAACAACTGGAATGTATCCCTTGTGGATAATATGAATTATATGTTTTATAACGCAGGCGCATTCAATCAACCACTTGATAATTGGGATGTGAGTAATGTGACTGATATGAGTTGGATGTTCAAAGGCGCAGGTTCATTTAATCAGGACCTTAGCTTGTGGAACACCAGCAATGTGAATAATATGGCTGGTATGTTTAACGGCGCTTCGTCATTTAATCAACCAATAGGTTCTTGGGATGTTAGCAGCGTGACCAATATGTCAGAAATGTTTAGAGCCACTACATTTGATCAAGATATTTCTAGTTGGAATGTAAGTAATGTAAGCAACTTCTTGAGATTTATGAGAAGTCGACTAGTTCCATATGTAAACTTAGACATGTCTGGTTGGGTGTTTAGATCAGCAGGTGTTAACTGTGAAGGTATGTTTGCTTATCCAAATAGCGCTGTATATAACACAGCTCCGCCTTTAGGTATAGATACATGGACAACAACAGGCATGACAAATATTGGAGACATGTTTGTTAACTGTCAATTTACTGGGACTCTTGATGTATCTGGCTGGGATGTTAGCTCTGTTACTAAAATGTCATATACTTTTTGGCAATTAAACAGACCGCTTACCCTTGTTTCCTTGAGTAATTGGGACACAAGCAACGTAACTAACATGCAAGACTGTTTTAGGTATTTTAATAAAGCAGGTGGTTCGTATGGTGTTGAAAACTGGGATGTGTCTTCTTTGTCAGTTGCTGGTAATTTTTTACAAGCTGCAACACCATTAACTACAGCTGAATATGATGCACTACTTGTTAATTGGGAGGCCCAGGCACCATCTAACGCTGTAAATATTCACTTTGGAAACGCTCAATACACCTTAGGATCAGCAGCCGAAACAGCACGCACAAGCCTTATCAATACTTACGGTTGGACTATCACTGATGGAGGGGGTATATAATATTAAATAAAACAAAAAAAATAAATTATGGCACAAGAAATTCAATATCCAGAACAAACAACTTATTTCATCTGTAGAGAGGATGACATGTTTACAGTAACCGCATATGGTATTGTAGAGACTAATCAATGTATGATTACAGGTCAGCCTATTATGGATCAGTATCTTGATGAGGCTGAGTGGATTCAGGTTCTTATTGATGCAGGAATTGACCCTGAGGAAATTTTGGCTAAAGGGGCTAGCGAGGAGTTAATGGCACAACACCTACCTACCGAGGAGCCTAATCCTTAGAAATATAAATTCCATATCTTTGCATTTAAAACGATATGGATAAAGGATTCGGAGATACAGTTGATAGATTCACCTCTGCTACAGGCATAAAGTCTGTGGTAAAGAAGACTATTGGCCGAAAGTGTGGCTGTGAAAATCGTAGGAGAAAGTTAAACGAATTATTCCCATACAAAAAATGACCCCTGAAGATTTGAAAATAGCAATGATAAACGGCGCAACTTTTGTGCTTTCGTTCTCTAACATAGAGTCAGTCCTTAAGATCGTGCTTCTTTTGGCGTCCATTGTCTATACTGTTTACAAGATTATTGAACTAAAAAAAGAAAAATAGCATGTCAGAAGTTTCAAAAGATAGTAAATTAACTTTCAGTGTAGAGACACTGATTGCTCTTGGTGTGGGCCTAGCGACAATTATTGGCATGTGGTTTACCCTTAATGCCGAAATTGAGCTTGCCAAGGAGCTCCCTCCTCCAGAGGTTTCAAGGACAGAATATGATCTCAAGGACCAACTAGTTAGAGAGACAATAATGAACACTCAACAAAAGGTTGAAGAGAACGGCTCTAAGCTAGATGTTATAGAAGACCGCTTATATGACCTAACAAAAGAGAATTAATTATGAAACAAATAACTTTAATCTTAACTCTATTTTTTTTTACATGTGCATACTCACAAGAGTTTTCTCTGATACAGATAAACGCAGACTGGAACTCTCACAATGACCTACGCTTTCATCGTGTTGGGGATATTGAAATAAGTTATGCCCTTCTTGAGAACCAACCTCCAGACCTAAGGGCTCAGATTACATCTGTCCCGACTTTGATTTTATTTAAAGACGGACGAATTGCATACAGCTGGAAAGCGGGTATTGACTTAAAGTGTCGTGTGACACAAAATGATGTTTTAGACGTTATAGACAAATTTAAAGACTAATGATAAGCAAGAACATATCTTACAAGGAGGCTACGCTGTCAACTACAGCAAAAAGACTTGGTATAGACAACACGCCAGACTCTGATCAGTTCAGTAATATGATACACGTCGCTGAAGGCGTTTTTCAGCCCGTTAGAGAGCACTTTGACACGCCTATATATGTTTCGTCATTCTTTCGGTCAGAAGCTTTAAATAAGGCTATAAAAGGCTCTAGTAGCTCGACCCACATGAAGGGTGAGGCGATGGACCTCGACGCAGACGTCTATGGCGGGGTGACCAATGCAGAAATATTTCATTATATAAAGGATAAACTCACCTTTGACCAGCTTATATGGGAGTTTGGTACAGACGATAACCCAGATTGGGTTCATGTTAGCTTGTCCAAGGGGACAAACAGAGGCCAAGTGCTTGTGGCTAAGCGGGTGAATGGCAAGACAACTTATGAATTTTACAATGGCTAATAAACCTTTTAAAGATACCACGGTAGGGAAAATGCTACTAGGAGCTGCTGGTCTAATCAACCCAACTCTAGGAGCTGTTTTACAGGGTGTGACATCTCCCAAGGATGCTATATCTGAGATAATGAAGTCGGACATATCTACAGAGGACAAGACTAAGCTTCAGCAGCTCATATTTGAGCAGCAGACAAAAGAGATGGAAGAGATAAGTAGCAGATGGAAGTCTGACGCATCTTCTGACTCATGGCTCAGTAAGAATGTCCGCCCGTTGGTCCTTATATGGTGTATTGTTGTGTTTAGCATTGCGGGAATACTCGACAGCGTTGAAAATATTCCGTTTCAGATAAACAGCCTCTGGAACAGCACCTTTGAAAGTGTAATGATGGCTGTGATATTAGCTTATTTTGGTGGACGAACCACAGAGAAAGCTACAAGCATGTTTAAAAAGAAGTAATGGCAAAAAACTTAGTCTCTACACATGTAGAGAGTCATAAGACAAAGCGCCCAGGGGTTCATTCTAAGAATGCTTCTTTTGGCAAGCGTGCTCATAAGAAACCATATCGAGGACAAGGCAGATGACAAAAATAAAAAACTATCCATTAGACCTAGAGGTTAATGGCGGAGACAAGTGGATTGGTACGGACTCGGCATCACTTGCCAAGCTCACCAAGAACTTCACGCCAGACAACCTTGCCAAGTATTACAATGACAAGGAGGTTGTTGAGTCTGTCAACCAGATGAGGTTCTTCTATGACACTGTAGAGCCAGGCGACAGCAGAGCCAGTGGTAGTTTTTCTTTCGCAACTGAGGTTGGGCCTATTGTTCCGTTCTCTAGTATTGACAGCCTAGTCTTTAGTAAGTACACGATGGGTAATGATGCGGTCAACAATTTCATGACTGACATTCTCAATAGTATTATTATTATTCAGAAGGCCAACAACCCAGACATATATGGCTTTTATGCGTTAAACGCTTATGAGGTTGATCCCATTAACCCAGACTTTTATAATGTAGGCCTTACATATTCTTTGGGCACAGGATCTATTGAGGAGGACGAGGACTATCTTGTCAGCCTCATTCAGTTTGCTGGTGCCGCAGGGATACAAACAATATTGGGGAGTGATTTTATTGATTCATCACTAACTGGAATTGGAGAGGTAACTATTTCGTTATCAGCCACTGGCACACCTTCTAATCTAACAGGTCTTCGTGGCGACAACACATGGGGGACGCTAGGACTTGAGTCTTTAGATGAAGGCGGAAGAAAAGGGTTTGGCAGTGAAAACCCTGCGATAGGTTGGAGGCTTATAGGAAGGGACCCAAGCATTTATGGCAATATTGGTCAGGGGTCTATTGACTTTTCTAGCGGATATTTTGCCGATGTGTCGCTTCCGTTTGGAGGCAGCATAATAAATTCCCTACAGATTGGATCAACAGGTCCAGGCTCTTTCACTTTAGGAGGCACTGTTGAGAACAACAGCAATGGAGGCGTTGTCTTTGGGACTTCTAATGTTTTAAATGGAGGTCCTAATATTGAACCAACATACTTTTCTGGCGGTGTTATCCTTGGAAGTCAAAATCAATCATACGGACTAAATTACTACAATCTTACTAGTGGATATAAAAACTTAATAGGAGACAGGACTCAGCAGTCGTGGAGCGCAGCAGGATTTCCTTATCCATATCCCGTTCAGTATTGGTCGGGTCAGATAGGGATGTACAACCAAATGCCAGCTGGATTTGCTAGTGCTCAGTTGGGCTATGGGCTTTTGTCTTCTGCCCCAGGGTCAATAACGGTTGGTGTGGCTAATGAGGATGTTACTTTAAGTATTGCAGAAAACGTAACAAATAATAGAAACGCTTTAAACCCCCGTTTCACAGTTGGTTGTGGTACGTTTGCTGGAGACTCAGCTAATCCATCGGTAGGTATTAGACAGAACGGTTTTGTAGTTATGTCAGACGGTACAGCTTCATTTCCTGTACTTAGTAATACAATGATTGATTCGGCAGGATCTGACTCTGCGGTAACAAAGGGATGGGTTCAGGCTCAGACAGACGTCAACACAACATATGATTTAGCCTCTGCACAAAACGGAACTGATGTTGATGTAGCGCTTACGGGCTCTGATGCAACATCAGATATCGTTAAGCTTGTGGCAGGGTCCAATATTATTTTGACTGACAACGGAGCTAACGCTGTAACCATAGACGCTATTGGCGCTGCAATATCATCTGAGAAGGTTCAGGTTGAGGTTAAAAATACTTCAGGAGTAACACTAACTAAGGGGACCCCTGTTTATATTACTGGAACTGTAGGGGCTACTGATGTTATTGAGGTTGCTGCCGCAGACGCTAGTGACTCTGCAAAAATGCCTTCTGTCGGTCTCCTTGACAGGGATATTATAGATAATGATTTCGGATTTGCAATAACGGGTGGTTTTTTAAATAATGTTACGACAGATCCGATTGATGGATTGACTCCTGTTGAAAATGATACGGTATATGTAAAGCCTGGTGGAGGGCTTACGCTTACTAAGCCTATAAACGGAAACTTTATACAAAACATAGCTAAGGTAGGTAAGGTGTCTGGCGGCAACGCAGGGTCACTTATTGTCTCATCTATCTTGCGTACTAACGACGTGCCTAACCTTACCACAGGTAAAATATGGGTCGGTACAGCGGCTAACACAGCTGAGTCTACTGTTGTTCATCTAGATGAGGGCAACGGGCGAATGGGGATCGGAACGGATAGTCCTAGTGAAAAATTGCATGTATTTGGAGGCGCTGCTGCTATTGAAATAGATTCCACAACAAATGAAGCTTCTTTAAAATACGATAATTCAACAACTACAGCTAGTATCAAGCTGGCTAATAATGATCTAAAGACAGAGCTAGGTGGCGCTGAAAGAATGAGAATTTTAGCAAACGGCAACGTCGGTATTGGGACCACTAGTCCATCAAATAAATTAAGTGTATATGGTTCTACAAGAATTGACCAAAGCGCAGACTGGGATGGATTAAATATATATGGCTTCGACAATCAGGCTGCTGACTACATAAAGATTCATATCGGCACATCGCCAATGGCTAGGTACCAATCAAATCTAACCCACAGCTTCTACGTGGGGAACTCTAGAAACCTAGACATTAATGATACAGCCATTAAGTTTAGCGTGGATTCAACACATGGAGACGACCTTGTCTCTATATTTGGCGTGAACAAAGACTCGTATCTAGGCTATAGCAATACGGACAATAGGTTTAAGATAGGTTTTGGTTCTTTATCCACACCAACTGTCGATAGTAACACTCAGTTATCCTTAGACGGGTCAGGGGTCTATGTTCAAAATAACTTAGGTGTAGGGACTACAAACCCTGCGGCAAAGCTTGATGTTAATGGAGGTATTCGAATGGCAGATGATGCTACTGCGGCCAGTGCATTAAATGTGGGGACACTTAGATACAGATCTGACGCAAACAATAGTTATGTGGATATGTCTATGCAGACAGGTGCCTCCACTTATGAATGGATTAATATAGTACAAAACAACTGGTAGAATGGCTAAAATATATTCAGCAGATAAATTAAGTTCAAACGGGGGCGGAGACATCATAGTAGATGGAGAGCTAAAACTCAATAGTGGTCTGTACGATTCATCTAACCAGATAGGGACAAGCGGACAGGTATTGAGCTCTACTGGTACAGGCACGTCTTGGATTACACCAACTGCTGGAACGATAACAACAATAACTGCTACAGGGACTGTAAGCGGACTAACTCTGTCAGATAACACTGTTGGTGGTACTACTACAATAACCCTTGGAGGTTCTTTAAGTTTGACAAGTGCAAATGTAACTGACGCATTGGGCTACACCCCTTATAACGGGGTAACAAACCCAAACTCATATACATCAAACCTAGGGACAGTAACATCAGTAAGTGGTACAGGGACGGTCAGTGGACTAACGCTTTCTGGATCAGTAACTGCAAGTGGTAGTTTAACGCTTGGGGGGACGCTAACACTCACAAGCCTAGACGTAACTACAGCACTTGGATTTACACCCTACAGCGATGCTAACCCCAACTCGTACACCTCAAACCTTGGCACAGTTACTTCGGTTAGTGGAGCGGGTTCTGTAAGCGGACTTACATTAACTGGATCTGTAACTAACTCTGGTAGTTTAACACTTGGAGGTACATTAACCCTTACAAGTTTAGACGTAACTACCGCCCTTGGGTTTACTCCATACAATGCAACTAACCCAAACAGCTATACCTCGAATTTAGGCACGATAACTGAGATAGTCACCTCATCTCCATTGACAGGTGGCACAATAACATCCTCTGGGACAATAGGGATATCTCAGGCCAACACAACGACAGACGGGTACCTGTCCTCTACTGATTGGAATACATTTAATAATAAGCAATCTTCTGGCAGCTATATAACTGCATTAACAGGAGATGTTAGTGCTACAGGCCCTGGCTCTGTAAACGCATCTATATCTGATACAACGGTGACGGGCAAAGTACTTACTGGGGTGAACATCACTGGAGGGACTATCGCTGCTACAGACACAATATTAGAGGGCTTTGGTAAGCTTCAGAATCAGGTCAATGGATTGGCAGGCGGCACTACATACCAAGGCACTTGGAATGCAAGCACGAACTCCCCATCGCTTTCAAGCGGTTCGGGTACTGACGGGTATTATTACATTGTAAGTGTTGCAGGGACAACAGCCTTAGACGGAATTAATGATTGGAATGTTGGCGACTGGGCTATATTTCACGACAGCACATGGCAGAAGGTTGACAACACGGACTCTGTGACATCTGTAAATGGACAGGCAGGGGCTGTTAGCCTTAGCACAACAAACATATCAGAAGGAACAAACCAATACTATACAGAGGCTAGGGTTAGCGCAAATACAGATGTATCTGCAAATACTTCGGCACGTCATGACGCTGTATCTCTTGGGACCGCCAACGGCTTAGGTCTTGTTGGTCAAGCCATCAGCCTTGGACTTTCTTCTGCATCAACAAATGGTGCTCTTAGCAGTACTGATTGGAACACCTTTAATAATAAGACGTCAAACCTTGGGACTGTAACCTCTGTTGGTGGAACAGGCACTGTTAGTGGATTGAGTTTGAGCGGTACTGTAACTGGATCAGGTGACCTAACCTTAGGCGGCACATTGTCGCTTACTAGTGCAAATGTTACCGATGCTTTAGGATTTACTCCATACAACGCAACAAACCCTAACTCGTATACATCAAACACAGGGACGGTAACACAAATTATTGCAGGAACAGGTTTAAATGGTGGAACCATAACAACTAGTGGGACTATTGATTTAGCCAATACTTCTGTTACGGCAGGGTCATACACTAATGCTGACATTACGGTAGATGCTCAAGGCCGAATAACATCTGCATCAAGCGGCACTGGAGGCGGTGGCGGAATAACAAGTCTTGTGCTATCTTCAAATGGCGGAGCAGATTCAACCCTTGGCGATGGAGGGACCATTAACATTGCATCGGGCACGGGCATTGATACAATTACTAGCACGCCTACCGTCGGTGATGGAACGGTTACTGTTTCACTTACAAATACTGCTGTCACGGCAGGGGCTTATACCTTAGCCAACATAACTGTTGATGCCCAGGGTAGGATTACAGCGGCCTCTAGTGGGACTGGAGTAACAGGTACGGGCACGACAAACCAAATAGCAATATTTAATTCAACTTCAGGAATAGGAGACTCAAATATATCGCAAGATATTACTGGGAATGTTACTGTGAGCACAAATCTTACTGCAAGTGGAAACTTGACTTTGTCCTCTGCATTAAGCGCTGGTGGAAGCACTGGGCTTAGTGGACAGGTTTTAACATCAACAGGATCTGGAGTTATATGGAATACACCTGTTTCTGTACCAGCAGCATTCAAGGCGATAACAATAGAGAACCCAGGGAATTCTGAAAATATAACATTATTTTATACCCCAGAAGCAATAACATTGTCAAGGCTTTCAGCTGTTATACAAGGGACGGGGAGTGTGCCATATATAGTTAGTTATGGATCTTCTAGAACTACAGGAACGGCTACATCAACTGTTAACGTGGTAAGCAGCACAACGACAGCGCAGAATGTTACGTCATTTACAAATGCCAATATACCTGCCAACAACTGGGTATGGTTAACGACGGTAACCACAACAGGGACGCCTACATCTTTTAATTTAACTATATCGTATACTAAAACATAATGGCATTTGATAATACAAATCTATTAGAAAACGCAACCCAGGCTAATAACGGTGATTTTGTATTCACAAACCGTGGCGGTACTGTAGACTCTGGAGTACAAACTGCTAACAGCGCAGGGGAGTGGAGTGAAGAAAACGGGGGCACAGTGTCTACTGGAACTGGCCCATCGGCTAACCCTGCTGGGAGATCTGGATTTATATATACAGAAACATCTTCGCCTGCAGCTTCAACTGTATGGGCAATGCGCAGGTCTGCATCATTTGATAGCACCACGCAAAATGTGTTTCTAGACTTGATATACAACCTTAATGCCGACACAGGGTCAAGTGTGTTTATCGAGTATGCTACCATTGCAAGTCCTAACGAGACAACAGACTGGACTACTTTAGAAACTATTGCTTGCACAGCTACAGATTCTTGGATTTCAGACACGTTTGATTTTTCAGCAATATCTACCTCAACGCTTTGGCTTAGAGTAAGGTTAGAGACTACTAATGCATTTACCAATGATGTAGCTTTTAGTACATGGAGAGAGTATAGCGTTGACACTGGTGGCGGTGGTGGCGGTGGGACACCTACAGGTACAATACATGTTGGAGAGTGGCGTGGTGGAACTGTTAGTGGTATTGTTCCAGACACAACATTTGCTGCTGTGCCTGGTGCATTAACATTTCAGGTTAGAAATGATAATAGTTCATATTCGATGGACCTTGCTACGTCTACGCTAACCTTACCAAGTACAGACTTGGCTGATGGATACCTACTTATTGCTGCCTTTGAGTACGAAGACACTAGTAATGGTCGGGCGATGTTAAATGGGAGGGTGCTACAGACTAGTGGCACAGGGAATGCTATAGCCCCTATAACGGGTGGTTATTGCCGTGACACCTCTGAGAACATAATATATGTTAGGACATGGGCATTCGTTCATAATCCAAGCGCTTCATCTACATTCCAATTTCAATGGAGGAGAGATGTTGATCCGCCTACTGGTGGTACTCTAAGATGTAATTTTGAGGTTATATCGTTTTTCTATGACGGTGTAAGTATGTATGAATCTAATAGTACAGCACTTTATGGTGGAACTACACCAAACCAGATACAAAACATAACAACGGTTTTTGAAAGCTCTGGTGCTACAAGGACAGGAAATGCCATAACGCTGAATAACAACAAGAACTATCTTTGCTTAGGAGCTGGACACGTTTTAGGGACTGGTAACGCTAGAAGCCAACGATGGTTAGGTTTCAGAGAAAACTCAACAAAGCTAGACCATTCAAAAGGGTATTATTACATAAGAAATAATAACAATAGCTGTACGGGGGCAATGTTTAGTAATATAATTCAAAGCACAGGCTCTACCACTATGGATATGTTTTCATATACAGGAGATGGTGTTGCTAATGGCGATGGGGGGGCTGATCTTGATGGTAGCGCACCTACTTCCGCTGAGTATTACATGGCGTTTATAGAGCTGAATGATCAAACAGCTTGTATACAAACTACCAATGGAAGTCAAACGACAGACATTAATCAGCCAGTTATTACTGACGTCCCTTCTTTTGATACAACATTACTTGATGTTTCAAAGACATACTTTACTAATATAGGGGCAAACAGTGGTGTCACTATCGAGGCGGCTAAAGATTTTACATTGCTTGCTGGATCAAACATGTCTTGTGCGGCAAATAATGTTGCTCAGACAGCAAGATTTACTGGGTTTGCAACATTTTTTAAAGACACAACCCTTCAGATAGATACATACCATGGTAATTATTTAAGAAATAACCAAGGGAGTGCTGATACATTTGGCTGGTCAGCAAATCAACTTTCAGCAACAGAAATGGTAACTAGCGAAACATTCAAGAACACAGCTAGAAGACTTGCTGGGTCCGAGGGTGGTGGAGCTCCTACAATACAGGTTGGTTGGCATGGAACTTGGGGGCTTGCTATAGAGTCAATGGTTGATGCGCCTCCAGCATCAGGAAGAAGAATATTTAACATAACATAAAAGATATGATGACTTATACATGGAATTGCAAAACAGTAGACGTATACCCCACAGATGGGGAGCACGCAAACGTGGTTTATAATGTACACTGGATTGTGTATGGAGAGAACGACGAATCATACTCAGCCACTAGCATTGGGACACAAATGCTTTCGGTTGACCATATAACGGAATTTATTCCTTTTGAGGACTTGACAAATGATCAGCTAGTAGACTGGACAAAGGGGGCTATGGGCCCTGATCTGGTTGCCGACATAGAAGCTGGTGTAGCCGCTCAGGTTGCGGAAAAAGAAAACCCGACAACAGAAACAAAGACCATAACTGGGTAGGCAATTTATTTTGTATATTTGTAAAAATTTAATAAAATGAATATTACTGAAGAACAATTAAGTCAGCTTAACGAGCTTTTAGCTAAAAAAGAAAGAGCGCTATTGGTCATTGGAGACCTAGAGGCACAAAAACATGTTCAGCTTCATGGACTTGGAGAGATTGAGAAAACCTTTAACGAGTTCACTTCAGGGCTCAGCAAAGAGTATGGAGATGTCAATATCGATGTGAAGACTGGCGAAATAACCCCAAGAGATGACAAAGATAAAGCTGTATCCGAATGATACAAACATTAGTGGAGACGATAAATGGATCGGCTCTGATGGAGACAATAACGACATTACCAAAAACTTCACGGTCGATGACGTGGGGGCGTATATCAATGCGCTAGGGGTTGAGACAGTCTCTACCTCTGATGGTACGTTTATTGACCTGACTCCTAACACACCTACCATTGGTGATGTTATTGTTACAGCTGACCTGTCTGCTACTGGGACGCCAAGCGGAACAACCTTCTTGTGTGGGGATAATACATGGTCAATTCCTGTAGACACTAATACCTCTTATGACTTAGCTTCATCTCAGCAAACTTTAAATGTAGACATCACCCTTACAGGCTCTGATGCTACTACAGATACGGTGTCATTAATAGCGGGGACTAATATTCAGCTTGTCGATGACGGGTCGAACAATATTACCATTAATTCAACTGCAACTGGGCTTATTGACGGATCAGGTACTGCCAACTTTATTCCTAAATGGCAAGATACCGATACATTAACAGATAGCTTTATCGAGGTTGGCACATATTCATTGAATGTCGGAACCGATATAGTTATGGGTTTTGACCCTACCCCTGGCAGTGAGGAGGTACGCTTTGGCATAAACGGGACAACGAAGCTCACGCTAAGTGATACTCAGGTTCAGGTAAGCAACTCTGACTTCTCAAGCTCTGGGTATGTTAGAGTAGGTCAGACTGTTGAGGTTGCTGATGGAGCTATCGCTGGAGCTATGCGATATCGCTCTGACGCTAACAATAGCTATCTTGAGGTGTGTATGCAGACTGGTGCAGCAACTTATGTGTGGCATGTTGTACAGACATATACCTGGTAATGGATATAAGAAAGATATCTGTAGGACCAGATTACAAGTCTAGCGCAATGCATTACCTGCATGGGCAGGAGGTCTTGAACGGGGGTTATACTATACACCTCATTCAGTTTGATGCAGAGCGTCAGTCCTATAGGATTTGGATACAGAGGGATGATGAAATACTTTTATGGAAGGAGTTTAATAGCACCATGCCTGTATCAATTGAATATAATATAAATTTTTAATGAAATCACCCTTCAGCTTCATTGTACGACCGTATAATGGGAGGAGGTATGATAACATAAAGGAGGTAGGCGGAATTCAGCTTATCACTAGTGTCTCTCAGGAGGATCATACCGTGTCCAACCGTTATGCAGAGGTTGTATCAACACCAATAACATACAATGGTCCGATAGAGGCTGGTGACACGCTTTTGGTGCATCACAACGTGTTTAAGTATTACTACGACATGAAGGGCCGTCAGAAGAGCGGAAAGAGCTACCTGATGGATGACCTTTTCCTTATAGATCCTGACCAGTATTTTTTATACAAAAAGGACGACAGGTGGTTTTCTCATGACAAGTATTGTTTTGTGAAGCCTGCTGAAAAAGAGGATCACTATCTACACTATAAGGGAGACGAACAGCCCCTTGTCGGATATATAAAATACATCAATAACGAGCTACTTAGCCTTGGATTAAAGGAGGGGGATAAGATATCATTTAGTCCTGGAGCTGAGTATGAGTTTAACGTCGAAGGAGAGAAACTCTATAGGATGTTTACAAATCATATTACAATCAAATTAAGCGATGGACACAAAGAAAATGAAACAGGACATAATCTCTGCGGGAGAAAAGGCTGTAAAACAGCTCATCAAGGTAGCGGAGGAGAAGATTATAACGGACAATCCAGACAGCGAAATAGCGGCCGACAGGTTAAAGAATGCCGCTGCGACAAAGAAGTTAGCAATATTTGATGCCTTTGAGATACTCACAAGGATAGAGTCAGAAAGGTCAATGCTAAATGAGGTAGATAACGGTAAAAACATGAGCAGCTTTGCAGAAAGAAAAGCAAAATAACCTATATACAAGGGTATCCGACTTCAAGTCCAAGAAAAAAAAATGGGACTATGGTTATGACCACGATCACGACATTGTAGTCATATCTAAGGACGGGACTGTTGGTGAGGTGATTAATATCAATGGCCTTACCATTGGTCTGCCAAAAGTTCCACAAACGGTAACATCCCGTGGCGGAAAAAGGAATGAGCAATATTGGGAGCCTTTTGACTATCCAAAAGAACTGCACCGCATAAAGTCCATTTTTCAGTGGAATGAGACCCCTAAAGAGTTTAAGCACAAATGGATTGACTATATAGAGACTGAGTTTGACCGCAGGGATAATGGTATGTGGTTTATGAATAACGGCACGCCTACCTATATCACTGGTACACATTATATGTACCTGCAATGGACCAAGATTGATGTCGGACATCCAGACTACCGTGAGGCCAATAGAATTTTCTTTATATACTGGGAGGCATGTAAGGCAGACAACAGATGCTTTGGCATGGTATACCTAAAGATACGTCGTTCAGGGTTTTCTTTTATGTCTTCGGCAGAGAGCGTCAACACTGCCACACTTGCAAAGGATGCTAGGATTGGTATACTCTCTAAAACAGGTTCTGATGCAAAAAAGATGTTCACCGACAAGGTGGTTCCTATCTCTAGCAACTATCCATTTTTCTTTAAGCCCGTACAGGATGGTATGGACAGACCAAAGACGGAGCTTGCATATCGTGTTCCCGCCTCTAAGATTACTAAGAAAAACATGTACGAGACCGACGGGGAGGACCTAAACGGACTTGACACAACAATTGACTGGAAGAATACAGACGACAACTCTTATGACGGTGAGAAGCTTTTGCTACTGGTGCATGATGAGAGTGGTAAGTGGATAAAGCCTAACAACATACTAGACAACTGGCGTGTTACAAAGACCTGTCTGCGTCTTGGTAGTAAGATTATTGGCAAGTGTCTTATGGGCTCTACGTCAAACGCACTAGACAAAGGGGGTGAGAATTTTAAGAAGCTTTACTATGACTCTGATCCAAACAAAAGAAACTCTAATGGTCAAACTAAAAGCGGGTTGTATTCACTTTTCATCCCTATGGAATGGAATATGGAGGGATTTATTGATCGGCATGGCAACCCTGTGTTTGAAACGCCAGAGAGTCCAGTCCTTGGTGTAGACAACAACCCCATTCGTGTGGGCGCAATAAATTATTGGGAGAACGAGGTTGCCTCTCTAAAGGGTGATGCAGATGCCCTTAACGAGTACTACAGACAGTTTCCAAGGACCGAATCTCATGCGTTTAGAGACGAAAGTAAATCATCGCTTTTTAACTTAACAAAGATATACCAACAAATTGACTACAACGATAGCCTTATTAGGGACCGTGTCTTGACAAGGGGTTCGTTTCACTGGCATGAAGGAAAGAAAGATACACGTGTTGTGTGGACGCCTGACGAACGAGGACGCTTTCTTGTGTCTTGGACACCTTCAAAGGAATATCAAAATAATGTGGTTATAAAGAAAGGCATGAAGTTCCCTGGCAATGAGCATATGGGTGCGTTTGGGTGTGACCCATACGATATATCTGGCACAGTGGGAGGCATAGGGTCTAATGGTGCTCTGCATGGTCTTACAAAGTATCATATGGAGAATGCACCTGTGAACCATTTCTTTTTAGAGTACATTGCAAGACCACAGACAGCAGAGATATTTTTTGAAGATATACTAATGGCGTGTGTTTTTTATGGTATGCCAATACTTGCTGAAAACAACAAGCCAAGGCTTCTGTATCACTTTAAGAACAGGGGGTATAGAAAATTCTCTATAAACAGGCCTGACAAGCATAAGTTAAAGCTGTCTGCAACTGAAAAAGAACTAGGAGGTATTCCAAACTCCTCAGAATCAGTTAAACAGGCGCACGCTGCGGCTATAGAGACCTATATAGAAAAGTACGTAGGCATTGATTTAGAAGGTGTCTACAGGGACAACGACAGTATGGGGGACATGTATTTTACAAAAACATTACAAGAGTGGGCAAGGTTTGATATAAACAACAGAACAAAATTTGATGCGGCTATCAGCTCAGGCTTAGCTATCATGGCAACCCAACAGGGTCTCTATAAGGAGGTTAAAAATGAATCAAAAATAAGCGTTAACTTTGCAAGATATAATAACAGCGGAAATTATAGCCAGCTAATTAGATGAAAGAAGTAAAGATATCTATCAATCCATCTTCCTTTCCAAGCCAATACGTTTCAGATCGGGAAAAGGCGACACAGGAATTTGGGCTACAGATTGGTCAAGCCATTCAGTATGAGTGGTTTAAAAGAGACAGTGGGGGATCAAGGTTTTATAACCAGTGGGATCAGTTCCATAAGCTTAGGCTATACGCTAGGGCTGAGCAGTCTGTGGGCAAATATAAGAACGAGATGGCCGTGGATGGCGACTTGTCCTATATGAACCTGGACTGGACACCTGTGCCAATTATTCCGAAGTTCATTGATATCGTTGTTAACGGGATGTCTGACAGAATGTTCAGCGTCAAGGCATATGCGCAGGACGCTATGTCTGCCGAAAAAAGAAATAAATACCAAGACGTTATTGAGGCTGATATGGTCTCAAAGGATTTACTGGAACAGGTTGAGGACCAGTTTGGGGTTAGCGCCTTTAATACAGATCCTAAAACCTTGCCAGAAAATGATGAGGAGCTTCAGCTGCATATGCAACTAAGCTACAAGTCTTCTATAGAGTTAGCTGAGGAGGCAGCGATAAACACCATCCTTAGCGAAAATAAGTATTACGATACTAAGAGCCGAATAAACTATGACATTGCAACACTTGGTGTTGGTATGGTCAAGCACGAGTTTTTGGCTGGAGACGGCATAAAGGTTAAGTATGTAGACCCTGCAAATGTAGTATACAGCTATACGGAAGACCCAAACTTCAATGACTGTTTTTATTGGGGAGAGGTTAAGACTGTGTCAATTACAGAGGTTTTAAAGATTGACCCAACGGTGACCAATGAGGATTTGGAGAAGATTTCTAAATACAGTCAGGACTGGTATAACTATTTTAACTCCACACAGTATTACGACAATTCTCTTTTCAGCGGTGATACAGTAACGCTACTTTATTTCAACTACAAGACAACAAAGAAATTTGTATATAAAAAGAAGAACGATAAGGTAATCGAAAAGGATGACGAATTCAACCCTCCACAAGAAATGATGGAGGAAAGAGGATTCGAAAAGGTTGAGAAAACAATAGATGTGTGGTATGACGGAGTAATGGTCATGGGCACTAATATCATTCTTAAGTGGCAGATGTCAGAGAACATGGTCCGTCCAAAATCTGCATCACAACACTCATACCCTAACTATGTTGCGTGTGCTCCACGTATGTACAAGGGTAACATAGAGTCGCTTCTTAGAAGAATGATTCCTTTTGCAGATCTTATTCAGATGACACACCTGAAGCTACAACAGGTGATACAGAAGGTTGTTCCAGACGGGGTATTTATAGATGCAGATGGGCTTAATGAAGTTGACCTTGGGAATGGAGCGACATATGCGCCAGAGGATGCGCTTAGGCTTTACTTTCAGACTGGTAGTGTTATAGGTAGAAGTTTTACTCAAGACGGTGACTTTAATAATGCCCGTGTTCCAATTCAAGAGCTAAATAGCAATTCAGGACAGGGTAAAATCGCAAGTCTTATTGGTAGCTACAATCATTATATGCAGATGCTGCGTGACGTAACTGGGCTAAACGAGGCTCGTGATGGCTCTATGCCTGATCCAAATTCATTGGTCGGTCTGCAAAAGCTTGCTGCACTAAACAGTAACACAGCGACAAGACATATCTTGCAGGCTGGATTAGACATCACAAGAGACCTTGCAACATCTCTGTCATGTAGAGTTTCTGATGCTTTAGAGTACGCCCCTTACAAGGACGAGTTTGTCCTACAAATTGGAAAGTACAATGTAGAGCTGTTAGAAGAGATTGAAGACCTTCATATTTATGACTTTGGTATCTTTATTGAGGTAGCTCCAGATGATGAAGAGAAACAAATCCTTGAACAAAACATACAGGTGGCTCTCTCTAGGGATGCCATTGACCTTGATGATGCAATAGATGTAAGAGAGGTTAAGAACATAAAACTAGCCAACCAACTGCTAAAGGTTAAGCGTAAGCGCAAGGCAGACCAAAGACAGAAGGATGAGGCTACGAAGCAGCAGATGCAAGCGCAAATTAACCAGCAGTCACAACAGATGGCTGCACAGATGGCTGCACAAAAAATACAGATGGAGACGCAAAGTGAGATGCAGATTGCACAAGCTAAAGCGGCATTTGAGATAGAGAGAATGAATGCAGAGGTTCAGGCGAAACAACAGCTCATGAACCTAGAATTCCAGATGAACATGCAACTTAAGGGGATTGAAACAAGTATGTTGAAGGACCGTGAGGACATGAAAGAAAAGGCAAAAGACCAAAGGATAAGTAAACAAAACACACAACAGTCAAAGCTTATTGAGCAGCGCAAAAACAATTTGCCTCCAGTGAACTTTGAGTCGAATGAAGACTCTTTAGATGGTTTTGACTTAGCTGAGTTTGAGCCTAGATAAAATTAATTTTAAATTTAATATATTATGGAAATTAAAGTAAGGGCGGTTGATTCTGCCGAAGAAAAATCTGTTCAGGAGGTAGAACAAGAGTTGTTGGACAACCATGAGCAGGAACAACAAGAAGAAGTCGCAGAGGTTGCGGCTGAACAAGAGCCTGTAAAGGAGCTTGGAGAGGAAGACGTTCTTTCATTTATTAGAGAAAGATATAATAAAGAGATAAACTCTGTTGATGACCTTTTTGCTCAAAGAGAGCAGAATGATGAGTTGCCAGAGGATGTTTCAGCCTTCTTAAAGTATAAGAAGGAAACAGGGCGTGGATTCGATGACTTTATGAAGATTCAGAAGGACTACGATGAAATGAACCCTGAACAACTTTTGCGAGAGTATTACTCTGCTACAGAGGAGGACCTTGACTCGGACGACATCAATTATTTAATTGAAGATAAGTTCGGATATGATCAGGACCTTGATGATGAAGCTGAGATTAAGCAGAAAAATATCGCAAAGAAAAGAGAACTTGCTAAGGCAAAGAAACATTTCAACAGCCAGAAAGAGCAATACAAGGTGCCTGTCGAGTCGAAGGCAAACCCTGTGCCTCAGGAGGATGTTGAAGATTACAATGCCTACAAGGAATATGTTTCACAGTCTAAGACTATTGAGGAGGAGAACAGAAAGCGTTCTGAGTACTTCCAGTTGAAAACAGATGAGGTGTTTAACAATGATTTCAAAGGTTTTGAATTTAGCGTTAACGATAAAAAGATTCTGTTTAATCCTGGTGATACAAAGGAAGTAAAAGCATCTCAGTCCAATGTCAATAATTTTATCTCTAAGTTTTTAGACGATAAAGGACTAGTCAAAGACCCTGCTGGGTATCATAAGGCATTATCTGCTGCAATGAATCCAGAGAAGTTGGCTGCATTCTTCTATGAGAAGGGTAAGGCCGATGCTGTAGGTGATGTTGCTCGTAAATCCAAAAACATAAATATGGATGTGCGTTCAGCTCCACAACAGTCTGTAACTTCAGATGGGATGAAGATTAGGTCTATTGACCAAGATTCTGGACGTGGACTAAAGATTAGATCAAAAAAATAAATAACTTTTAAAACAAAAAAAAATGGCTTTAAATACTCCTGGATTTAGCTTAACACCTGCACCAACGCAGCAAGCTTTATCTTCTAACTACATTACTAACTTCGACTTCTTGAATCAGTATCTTCCAGATACCTATGAAAAAGAATTCGAACGATATGGTAACCGATCTGTAAGTTCTTTCCTACGTATGGTTGGAGCTGAGATGCCGTCTAACTCTGACCTTATCAAATGGGCTGAGCAAGGGCGTCTACACATTAAGTACACTAACGTAACTTCTGATGACGCTGGTGGTGGAGACATTGCTACATTGACTATCGCTGATGCTGGTGTAACTGCTGCTGCTGTTCGTATTGGACAAACCATCATGGTTTCTGACAACACAGGTAGCTCTACATTGACCAACAAAGCAATCGTTACTGATGTTAATGGTCTTACCATTGACGTTGCTTATTACGAGGCTGCTGGTCAAGCTGCTTATACTGGTTCTGTAACCATCTTTATCTATGGTTCTGAATTTGCTAAAGGCACTGGCGGGATGCAAGACTCTCTTGAGGCTGAAGACGAAATCTTCGAAAACAAGCCAATCATCATCAAGGACAAGTATGCTGTTAATGGTTCTGACATGGCTCAAATCGGATGGATTGAGGTAACTACTGAAAACGGAGCTTCTGGATACCTTTGGTACCTTAAGTCTGAGCACGAAACTCGTCTACGTTTTGAGGACTATCTTGAAACTGCTATGATTGAATCTGTCCCTATGGATAACGCTACAAACGCTACTTTAGCTGATGGTTCTGAAGGATTGTTCTACGTACTTAACAACCGTGGAAATGTTTGGTCTGGTGGTAACCCAACTACTTTGAGTGATTTCGATGATATCGTTGCTCGTTTAGACAAGCAGGGAGCTATCGAAGAGAATGTTCTTTTCTTGAACCGTGCATTTAGCTTTGATATCGATGATATGTTGGCTACATTAAACGGATCAGCTCAATCTGGTGCAGATGGTACTTCTTTCGGTTTGTTTGACAACGATAGAGATATGGCCCTTAACTTAGGTTTCTCAGGTTTCCGTCGTGGTTATGACTTCTATAAGTCAGACTGGAAGTACTTGAACGATGTTACTATGCGAGGTGGTCTTGTTGGTGGTGCTGTAAACGGTGTATTGGTTCCTGCTGGATCTACTACAGTTTATGACCAAGTACTAGGCAAGAACGCTAAGCGTCCATTCCTTCACGTACGTTACCGTGCTTCACAAACTGAAGACCGTCGTATGAAGACTTGGGTAACTGGTTCTGCTGGTGGAGCTTCTAATAGCGACTTAGACGCTATGGAGGTACACTTCTTATCAGAGCGTGCTCTTTGTACTTTAGGTGCTAACAACTTCGTGTTGTTCACTGACTAATTATAGTTAATAAAGGGGAGGGATTAATCTCCCTCCCTTTTTTTATAAATTTTAAATTAAATCGATATGAATAAAAAGACAGTAGTCCTTGTGGACAAGTATTACAAATTAAAGAGTAACCAGGCGCCTCTTAGCCTTACGTTAAACTCAAGACACACTAGAAGAAATCCTCTATTATATTTTGACGGAAAGTCAAACAGAGCGCTTCGCTATGCGTCAAATCAAAGAACACCATTCGAGGATGAGCAGGATGGAAATGTTATTGTAGAGCCCATTACATTTGAGCGTGGACTTTTGTTTGTGCCAAAAACGAATCAGGTTCTACAACAATTCTTATCATACCACCCGTCTTATGGTAAAATGTTTGAAGAGATTGATAATGAAAAGGATGCTTCATCAGATATAGAGAACCTAGACTATGAACTAGAGGCACAGCTTATGGCTCGTGACTTGGATGTTGATATGTTAGAGACACTATGTCGTTTGGTCCTTGGGATGAACACAGATAAAATGACAACCGCTGAAATGAAGCGTGATGTTCGTGTATATGCCAAGCGTGAACCTAAAGATTTCCTAGAAACAATGAATGATCCTATGCTTGAGATTCAAAGCAAGGCTTCAAAATATTTCCAAGAAAAACTTCTTACACTTAGAAATGGACGGGATGTTTATTTCAATCTGCCTAAGAACAAGAAGAAGCTATTGACTGTTCCATTTGGGGAGAACCCCGCATATATTGTAGCCTCGTACCTTCAGACGGACGACGGAATTGAGACCATGCGGCTCCTGGACGGGAAGCTAGATTAAAGGGAACTGAAAAGGCACATTAATTTTAATGTGCTTTTTTTTTATACTTTTGCATAAAATAACTACACATGATTAACAGCGTTAGGAACACGGTCTTAGCTGTTGCCAACAAGCAAAACTTCGGGTACATTTCACCATCCGACTTTAATTTATATGCGAAGCAGGCGCAGTTAGAAATATTTGAGGAGTATTTTTATAGATACACTACTTGGACTGCTAAGCAGAACGCTAAGATGTCTGGATCAGACTATGCGAATATCGTACAAAACCTGGAAGAGGTTATTGATTCTTTTTCTAGTGTAGCGGAACTTGTGTATGATATAGGACAGCAAGTGTATCCATACCCGTCAGACGGGTATTACATAAACAGCCTTAGACGAAATGGTGTTGAGGCCGACAGGGTCTCGAATGGCAAGATACTTAGCTTGCTATCTTCTAACCTAACAGCTCCAACAGCTGCATATCCTGCATATATTTTAAACGAAACAGCAATTACAGTTTATCCAACGGAGGTAGTACCTGTTTTTGCACAATACATTAGAACACCTAAAGACCCTAAGTGGACTTATATAAACTTAACACAGGGAGAGCCAATCTTTGATCAGTCAGCCTCTGATTACCAAGATTTTGAGCTTCCGCTTTCTGACGAGCCAGAGCTAGTAACAAAAATATTAAAGTATATTGGGATATCTATTAGAGAGCCTGAACTAGTAAAGGTGGCACAAGCTGACGAAAGCGTTGAGGGTGTTAAAAAGGGAGGCTTACCTATACCAACTAGACGATAACTATGGCATACTTAACAGGATATCAGTATTACGAGAACGAAGGTAACATCCCAGAGGAACAGAACTGGGGAGAGTACCAATACCTCAGCTTAGGCGATGTGGTAAATAACTTTATGTTGATGTATGTCGGCAATGATAAGCTGGTAAACAATGTCAAAAGGTATGACGTTCTGTTCCATGCAAAGCGTGCAGTACAAGAGCTTAATTATGATGCGCTAAAGGAGGCAAAAGTTTTAGAAATGTCTATCTGTGAGGACCTTAAATTGGTGCTCCCTCCAGACTACGTAAACTGGGTACGTATATCATTATATAAAGATGGGTCTCTGAGACCGTTAACAGAAAACATACAAACTAACTATGCAAAATCTTATTTGCAAGATAACGACTGTAAGGTATTATTTGACCAAGATGGCAACGTTCTTATTGGAACTTCCTTGGTAGACTATGACAGGATCACTGGAACAACTAAAGATATGTATCTTGGCGAGGGCAACAGAAATGGTCAGCCAGGGTACTTTGTAGATGGCACATGGTTTTTTGATTATGCGGTCGGCAACAGATTTGGTCTTAATACTGAAACGGCTAACGCAAATCCTACATTTAAAATCAACAAGAGGGCAGGAGTGATTAATTTTAGCTCAGAGATGTCTGGTGAGATTGTTGTTCTTGAGTATATTACAGATGGAATGGAAGATGGCGACAACGATGAGATTCAGGTCAACAAATTATTTGAAGAGTATATATACGCATACATTAAATATATTATATTATCCAACAAGGTTGGTATACAGGAATATATTGTTGCCCGTGCTAGAAAAGAAAAGGCAGCACTTCTTAGAAATGCCAAAATAAGAATAAGCAACATCAACCCAGGGAGGCTACTCATGAATATGAGGGGTCGTAACAAATGGATAAAGTAATATGCAGATAGTAAAAAACTTTGTCGGCTCTATAATGAACAAAGGGCTTGACGAGCGCCTTATACCAAAGGGACAATACATTGACGCCTTGAATATCCGTGTCTCTTCTGATGAGAGTGGACAGGCTGGTTCTGTGGAAAACTCAAAGGGCAACGAGGTACTTACTGCGCTTCAGTATGACGGGTCTCCCCTCAGTGCTAATGCCACCTGTATCGGTGCGTATCAGGACGGAGAGGATGAAAAGATTTACTGGTTTGTTACTGACCCAGGTGTTGTAGATATGATTGTTTCTTACGACACTAATTCAGACATATTGCGCTATCATGTGGTTAGTACGAGTGTACTTAACTTTGATGTGAACAGTAGAATGAATGGTATCAATCTGATTGATAACCTTTTGTTTTTTACTGACGGACTAAATCCTCCAAGACGAATCAATGTAGACACGACTTATCCTATTCCAATTACAGGTGTGGATCAGATTACAGAGGACGACATCTCTGTTATTGTCAAGCCACCGCTCGATGCCCCTACCATTACAACCATTCAAAACACAACGGATGAGAACTATATGGAGGACAAGTTTATCTCGTTTGCATACCGATATAAGTATGTGAATAACGAGTATTCAGCAACCTCCCCATTCAGTAATGTGGCGTTTACACCTGATGTGTTTTTAGTTAATGCTGAAACATTAACAAATGACGGGATGTTAAACATTAATAATCAAGCAACAATTTCTTTTGATGTTGGACCATCGAATGTTATTGGCGTTGATGTTTTGTTTAAAGAAACAAACTCAACCATTATAAAGGTTATTGAAAGGTTTGACAAGACCGACGAGGGATGGGCTGACAACAGCACCCAATCAATTGATTTTAATAACCGTAAAATTTATACCACCCTTACCGAGAGTGAGCTACTTAGACTGTACGACAATGTGCCTAGAACTGCTAAGGCTCAGACCATTATTGGCAACCGTATTATGTATGGGAATTATGTGGACGGGTATGATGTTATTAATCCTGAGGCTAGAACTCCTCTTAACTATACGTTAGATGTAGTAAGTGAACCTGTAAGTAGAACAACTTTATCTGAGGGGGATGGCACGCTCACAAAATCGGCTGGCACTTGGGCTTTCCCTGGACCTCCAGCGCCAACAACAGTTACTGACGGACGATTTACCATGGATTTGGGTGGGCTAAACTTAGTTAAAGGAGGAATACTTTTTATTAGTTTATCACTAGAACACTCAAAATACTTAGGTGTTTCTGTGCCAGTTGCTGGCGAAGAAAATGATGCTATATTAAATATCTCTATAACACTTTCTCAAGACTATGCTACCGTTGTAGACTTTTACAACAGCGATGATTTTTCTATAGCTATAAATGGTATTTCTCCGCCAAGAGCAATAGCAGATTGTGGAGATGGTTATAGTTTAACCGACCTGTTTAATTGTGGGATAGTTGAACCCGCTGGATGGGAGGCCACAGAGTCAACAGGGTTTCCAAGCTTTGTTTCTGGAGATGAAATTACAATAAAAGCTCCTGCAATCACACTTGAACAAACGCCTGTCCCATCTGGAGTAATTGCTTATGAATATTTATACGTCCTTGCGGTTGGAGTTACATATAGGGAGCAGGGGCAGTCAACGTCTTTACATAGCAATAGAGATTATGAGGTTGGTTTAGTTTATATGGACGACTACGGAAGAGCTAGTACAGTTCAGGTTTGTGACACAAATAACATCTATATTCCAAAATCAAATAGTATTGATCAGAATAAAATTCAACTTAACATATATAGCAATCCCCCTTCTTGGGCCACAAAATATAAACCTGTTATTAAGGAGACATATGGGCCTTACGAAACAATATATGCTAAGAGGTTTTACAAAGATAACAGGACAGGTACTTGGTACATTAGGTTAATTGGAGATAATATACAAAAAGTAAGTGAGGGCGATTTTTTAACCCTAAAAGCAGATAGTAGCGGTCCCGCTTTAAATCAGCAAAAAATAAAAGTTTTGTCTGTTGGTGTGAAAGAAGAAAACTTTATAAGTGAATCTTCTTTTTTAGAGCCATCAGGTGTCTACATGGAAATCTCTGGGGGTAATATTTCTCTTAACACAGACCCTCTTGCTTTTGTTTCGTACGGTGATTTTGGGCTTGAATCAAAGTCTGATGATGAGGAGATACCTACATCTGTTTATAGAAAAAGACAAGATGTTCCTTTAACAGATGAAGAGTTAATTAGAACACATTCTGTAGTTGCTTATTACGAACAACAAACATATTTAGACCTTTCTTATCCAGCTTTTATAAATGTTCGTGCTACTACAACTGACCCAGATGATTATGTGTATACGTCTATACCCGCTGGTTCAGAGGTGAAAATATATGTTGAATTTCGTAGAGGAGGGCCAGATTATTTCAAGTGGCTTTTTGATAAAACATTTACGTCCGCTGTGTCTTATGACAATCTTTATGATTTTATAATAGGGGAAAATATTGACCTAACCGATCCCAGCAATGATCCAGATGCTGACTCTGTTACAGATACGCCTATTGCTCAGTGGGATGATACTATAAGCACTACAGGAAGATATGTAGATGATCTAACGGCAGCAGGTGACTATCCATTTGTTGATGCTATTGTCAGCCCAGAAAAACATGTTGTTAAATTCCAGTTTGTTAACATAACAGCAGGGACTCCTAATTTTTGGGATGGAGCCGAGCAGCTTTATTTTTCAGTAGGAACTAAGGGGGGAGCATTTAATGGGCGAGCTGAATTAACTGTAAGAATTGATATAGATTCTTCTGCTGAATCACTAGTTTTTGAAACCGAGCCACAAGAAACGGATGGTATTGTATATTACGAAAACGAGCAGTCTTTTGATATACTACCAGCTGGACATGCGGGTAATGTTTACAACCAAGGGGACGTATCAAACCCAGACCCTGCATACCCAGCGGTTATTGACCTAAACTTCTTTAACTGCTACACGTTTGGCAATGGGGTAGAGAGCTTCAAAATTCGAGATGAGTTGGCAGGGGCTCCACTTACTATCGGTACACGCCCACACGCTGTGGCTGACGAGGAGTATAAGGAGGCTAATAGGTATGCTGACATCACCTATAGTGGCGTGTATAACGAAGAGACCAATATAAATAAACTCAATGAGTTTAACCTAGCCCTTGTAAACTATACCACCCTAGACAAGAACTTTGGACCAATCGAGGTGATGCACGCACGTCTTAGCGACATTCTAGTGCTTCAGGAGGACAAGATATCTTATGTCCTTGCTAACGGAAAGAACCTGTTCTCAGACGCTACAGCTGGGGCATCGATTATTAATACCCCTGAGGTATTAGGACAGCAGGTGCCACGAATAGAGCAGTATGGTATCTCAAACAACCCTGAGAGTTTTGCGGCATACGGGCCTAATGTGTTTTTTACAGACGCCAAGCGTAATGCGGTAATTAATCTTTCTGGCGGTTCATCAAGCGAGCAGCTTAATTTGATTAGCTCACTTGGCCTACGCTCTTGGTTTAGAGACCTATTTAAGGACAGCAAGAATGATTTGAAGATTGGTGGATTTGACCCATACAGCAATGAATATATCCTGTCAAGTGTAAGTAACACAAACTATACTTTATCTTATAGCCCAGGTGCAAAAGGGTGGCCATCATTCTACTCTTTTGTTCCTGAGCAAATGATAGGGATGAACAGTTACTTCTATTCATTTAACGAGGGTAACCTTTACCGTCATAATACCAATGAGACTAGAAATAATTTTTATGGCGTTCAGTACACGTCCAAGATTACGGCCGTTGTAAATGATGAGCCATCAAAGGTTAAGGTGTTCAAGACCATATCTCTAGAGAGCAACTCTGCATGGGATGCCACAATAACTGCCGACTTGACTAGCGGATATATTGACAGCTCTTGGTTCTCATTGAAGGAGGGTGACTACTTCGCCCACATAAGAAGAAACGCTAGTGATGAAAACCTGTCATTAAGATCAGCGCAAGGTATCGGTCAGGCAACTTCCGTAAATACAGCGGTTGTGACGGCAATGACTATAGGCTTTGATTTTAATATTGACTCTATTGCATCTGTTGGGGACAAGGCATATCGTGTTGTTGGCGGGGGCGTGGAATTTATGGGAGACATAACAGACATAACGGGATCTGTAATTACTATAGATGCGACATCGGGAGTTGCCCTACCAATTGTTGGAGGGTATGTGTTATACCTCAAGAACAGTATCGCTGAATCATACGGAGCTATGGGCTACTACATGCAGTATGAGCTTGAGAATACAAGTACTAGCTTTGTAGAGTTATTCGCTCTCGGGACGGAGCTGTTTAAAAGCAATCCATAGAAAAATCGTATATTTGTAAATAAAAGATAGATTATGGGCATATCAGCTATTATACCCTTAGCGCTTTCTGGAATCAGTGTTGGATCAAACATTATTCAGGGCGTTGAGGCTAGAAAAAAAGGCAGAGCCGCAGAACGAGCTGCAGATGATGCTTTGGCTGCCGCTAAAAGAAGAACTGGTATTGACAGATTTGAGGCCTTAAAGGTGCCGACAGAGGCATATGAATTGGCTCAGGAGGGACGTATCCAATCCCAACAACAAAACCTAATGGCACTGCAAGAGGCTGGCCCTAGAGCATTAGCAGCTGGTGTAGGTAAAATTACTGCCGCAGGTATACAGGGTGGCGAGAAAGACAGAATAAACATGTCTAGGGATTTATATGACTTGAGCAAGCTACAGGCTGTAGAAGCTGCTAAGAGAGATACGGCTCTAGCATCTATAGATTTAAAAACTGTAGAAGGTGCTGGGTTTGCTTCAATGGCAGCAGAGCAACAAGCCGCAGCCGCATTTGGAGGCGCTGCTCAAACAGCTGCGAAAGCAGGTATGGATGTATATAAAGCTTCTGAATTATATGGTGCTGACTTCTCATCAAGTCAAGCAAAAGATGCTCTAGATAAAGGACTTATTACTCAAGATCAAGTTAGTAGTTATAAAAAGTATGTTGATTTTTTAGAAAAATCCGACTTTAGGCGTTTAAATGACCAAGAAAGAATCGCTGGGTTTGAAGAATTTTATAAAACAAATCAATTGGACCCTATAGAATTGATGGCTCCGTATATTGACCAACCAACAGATGTCCCTGTAGAGCAGATTTATGATTTACCAACAATGGATGTGAACGCAGGTAGTTTTACAGATTTAGCATAACATGGCAACATACTACGGATATAAAGAAAGAACAGACCCTAACAAGTCATTAATCGACTGGTCTGGTATCACAAAGGAACTTACTGATGGATTATACGCTGAAAGCAAGCGTCGTGAAGAAGAGAAATTTACGCTAGAGGAGAACTATGTCAAGCAGCTTAATGATCTTAACGCTTATTCTCAAGGACTCAACCCGTCTGTTAACCAGGCCATGCTTGGGTATGTTCAAAACTATCGTGACTATCTGATGCAAAACCACAAGTTAATGAAGCAAGGTGTTCTTAGCGTTAATGACTCTAAGATTGCTAAGCAAGGAGCGCAAGACTCTTTTAACAACCTTAACAATGTTGTAAAGGGCGTTAATGGAAAGCTTGAAGAGTTACGGAAAGCAGGTGGAGAATTGAATGACGACCAGATGAAGGACCTTGCTGCGTTAATGGAGTTCAAGGATCAGCAACTACTTATCGACCCTAAGTCAGGGATGGCTAGTTTAGCTAGAAGAAATGAGGACGGAACTGTTGACAAGAACAGCATCGTACCTGTTGGTGCTGCATACCAAATGTTCACCCCATACGAGCAGAAGAACGTGAATGATATGGTTCAGGGTCAAATAAAAGGAATTGGTCAGTGGACAGAATCCCCAGATGCATATAATTCTATTAGTGACTTAAGAAACAATCCAGAATATGAGGTTTGGGAGGACAATACAATAAATGGTATGATGTCTGATCCTAGAACAGCTGCATCCCTTGGTGCTAGTTTGGATTTATTAGACACTGGAGAACTAGTTAAAAAGAATAACGCTGGTGTTGTAACCTATGAGCTTACTACAGAGGGTGAAACAAAAGTTAAAGACGCACTTAGACAGGCTATTCAGGTTCGTGTTGACCGTGAGGTTAAGATGAAAGAGTCTATTCATCAAAGACAGGCAGGCACTACTTCAGGAAGAAAAGGAGAGGAGGTTTACAATGAAAGTTATGATCTCGCTAGTTTTAATCCTTCAACAATGAGCAAGCTTAGTGGAAGAAAGGTAACAAGAACTCAAGATGGTAAGCCAGTTACTGTTGTTTTAGGGCCTGCTTTGAGAGATGGTAACGATTTAATAATTGTAGATCAAAACAATAGACCTCTTGAAAGAATAACAATAGATCCTAATAATCCTGATCCAGCTAGAAGACTTATTGCTGGCTACGTTAATAGTGGAGACATAGCAGCAACTGAAGGATTGTGGAAGCAAGGGAGAAGTACAGGGTATTCTGGCGATCCTTTTGAACCAGCTAAAGAAACACCTTTTATAGATAAATATGAAATAATGCCTTCAGACCCTAAGGAGGCTGTAGGTTTTCTTCTGAGAGAACCAGCTATTGTTAACTCTGATATAATCGAGGTTGATACCTCTGGGATGTTTAATAATGGTGTAAAAATAATAGACAAGATTAACGACAAGGTAATTGGCCAGTACTATATAAGTAGTGATTTTAATGGAGCAGAACAAAAAAAGCAATTTATAGCAAAACTAAAAGAGCTCGGTATAGATCTTGGCAGAATTCCAACGCCTCCTGAACTTCAGAAACCAACAACATCTGAAGAAGATGACTCAACTGAACAAACACCTGCCTCTACAACTGGAGGAGTCGAAAGAAAATAAAGCATGGATGAGCAATTATTAAAAGACCTTTTAGCTACTGCCGAAGCGAATAATTGGAATTGGGATGTTGTAATGCCTAAATTCCCTGAGTTAGAGGGAGTAGATTTGCAACTATTAAAAGACTATGCAGAAACTGCAAAGGCTAATAATTACGACTACTCGGCAGTGAATCCAAAGTTCCCAGAGTTTTTTCCAAAAAAAAAAGACGATTCAGAACCTACTTCAACAGAAGCACCTGTGGTTTCAGTTACGGAACCCATTTCTTCGGATACAGAAGAGACTAATGTTACGATATACCAACCATACCCCATAAATCCACAGACAGGAGAAAAGGATACAGCCATTGAGCGATGGTTTGGCAAGAACGAAATCACTGATTTTTTCGGAGACATTTACAGAGCAGGGTCTGCAGGTCAAAAGCAAGCAGGAGCTGTTGATGACGCACTTTCATTAATGACTAGTGGGGAGGATGCTACTGATGAAGAAATACAAGAATTCCTTTTAGCAGTTGAAGAAATGAACAATGCTCCAGTCTCTGATGAGATGAAAGACTTCGAGCGTGTATATGAACAGCAAGGTGGGGGTGTATGGGGTTTTATTAAAGGACTCGCAGAATCGCCAAGCGTTATTCCACAACTGTTTACATCATCTGTATCAGCTATGTTTAATCCTGCATCAGCGGGAGCTGCAGTAGTAGGTGGGGCAGCGGGATCAGCAGTGCCAATTATTGGTACGGTTGCAGGAGCTATTGGAGCGGCTGGAACAACCCTAGAGACGGCTTTGTCTTTTGCAGAATTTCTTCAAGACGAGGTTAAGGAAAGAGGACTAGACTTTACTAAAGACAGTGTACGAAAAGTACTAGAAGACCCTGAAGCTTTAAGTAGCATGAGACGAAGAGCTGCGGGCCGTGGTATTGCTATTGGTGCTGTTGATGCGCTCACTGCAGGTGTTGCAGGAAAGACCACTTCATCTATTGCAAAAGCAGGTGCAAAAACATTAGCTAGAAGAGGAGCGGCTGCAACCACAGGTATTGGTGTTGAGTCTGTTGGTGGATCATTAGGAGAGGTTGCAGGTCGCTTGGTTGCAGGCCAGGAAATGGATGTAAAAGAAATTGGTTTTGAAGGTATTGCAGGAACAGCCACTGCCCCACTTACTGTTGGCACATCTTTATATAAAGCTCCTAAGTACAAAATCAATGGTGAGGTTGTTAGCGCTGACGTTGCAATTGACCTTATTAGAAATGGAAATGTAGAGCAAATATCTCAAGCTAAGATTGAGATAAAGAACGACCCTGAGCTTTTAAATGAAGCTAGACAGAAGAAAGAAAACGCAAAGCTTTCTGCAACTACAGACCCTCGTTTGTCTGAAGAAGACAGAGCTGAGGTTGTTGAGTTGGAAAAAAGAAGAAGAAAACTTAATCCTGACGTATACAACGAGAAGAAGCAGGTGAAAGACATAGAGGCACAGATTGATGCCATCATGAACAAGTATGAGGAAACTGGTGCAACTGTTACAGAGCAAGAAGTTCTTGATGCTTTAAAAGAAGAGGGTATTGACAACCCAACCACACAACAAAAAATAGAGAAGTCTGATGAGTTGATGGACCAGAAAGAGGCAGCTGTTCCAAAACAAGTTACTAGAGAAGAAGCTCTTCAATCTTTAAAAGAAGAGAATGCGGCTCGAGAAAAAATGGGCTTGTCTGTTATTCGAGAGTCAGAAGAAAATATTACACAACAGCAACAAAAACTACAAGAAGATGCCGTTCAAGAGCAAGAAACAAGAGATATACCTGATGCTGAACCAACCGAAGCTGTACAAGAAGTGGAAGAAGAAGTACGGCTCACTCCTGAAGAAGAAGCGGCCGCAATAGAAAAAGACATTGTAGAAAATAATCTAGAGTCGTTTGCTAATAGAGTAGTAGAAGGCGGGATAGAAAATTTTTCACCTGAAGCACTTCAGTTTTACGCAGAAAACAAAGAAGTTCTTGATCAGTTAATTCAAGAGAAGCAAAAACAGGAGCCTAAGACCGCCTCTAAAGAACGTTCTCTAGCTATGCGTATTGCAGAAGGCAAGACTGAATTTACTGACGCTGAGATTGATTTATTTGCCGCAAACCAAGAAGCCATTAGAGCTGAGGTTGATGCCATTGCTAACACACGTGGTATTGAGATTACTTCAGATACGTATAAAAGTATTTTAGAGTCTACAAAAAGCACCACGGCCAAAGATGTTGTTACTGAAAAAGTAAACAAACTAAGAAAAGAATTTTGGGCTGGGTGGAATAAATCATGGCGTGAATCTAACCTAGACTCTAAACAAAAGAAAAAGGATTTACTTAAGCAAATAAAAGACGCTGTGTCACAGGGGCAAATCACCCCAAGACAACAGAAGGCTCTGCTCAATAAAATTGCGAACGTTAATCTAGATAACCCTATTGCAAGAAGAAATCTAGTTGACTATGCGACCAACTTATTTGAAAGCGCTGAATACAAAGCAAAACTTAATAAAGCAAAATCTTTAAACACTAGAATAAGAAAGGCTCGTAAAAATGCTGAGGCCACTGTATCTAAATCGGCTAAAGACTTTTTATCAGTCGATCCATCTAAGGTTGAGAACATAGACGAGCATTTAGCTATTGCTGAGAATCTACTAGAAGGATTAAGACCAACTAGAGAAGCATTGGCGGCAGATGGAACCTTAAAGGTGCGTGAGGCCGCTGATATAACTGCAGTCAATGAGTACACTTCTGCAGCTCAAGAAAGACAAGCTCAAATAAAAGAGGCTGAACTAGCTGAATTATTTGAAGAGGCAACGGGGCAAAGTAGTGATCAGCTTACAGTTGCTGAAATGAAGGAGATGCTTGCTACAATTGATAGCGAAACTACAGAGCAAACTATAGAGGATAAAAAAGAAACAATAAAACAAGCCGCTAAAAATGCTTTTGAAGTTTATTCTGAGCCCGTGTTTGCTTCATTAGCAGACCCTTCTATTCCCACTAAGACAAAAAACTTAGTTAATGAGTTTTTAAATATTGATATTGACGGATTAAGCAGTAAGCAAGCCCTTAAGGCTTTAGATGCTTTAGTTAACTTTAACCAGAACAACACAGCAACTGGGGGGATGCAGGCTATGGTCGAGGCTGCTAAAGCAGATAAGAAGGCGAAACAAATTGCAAGCGAGAATATTCCATCTAGAAATCTTAACATGATTGGTAAGTTATGGAGTAAAGGTCTTACTACGCTTCCACTTTTATTTGAGAATATATTTGTGACTCAGAAAAAAGCAAGAAAAGTTTCTGACGCAATGGGTGTTACTCAATATCAAAATGATGCAGCCAGAGCTGAAAGAAACGCTGAAAACTTTATAGATCGCTACGCAAGAAAGTTTAGAAAAAATAAACCTAACAAAAAAGCGTGGAATGACCCTACGAACATATACGAAAGGGGCATGTATTCGTTTATGAATAGAACTGTTGATGGTGACGTTCAGAGCCAGGAGAATGAGTTCAATAGAAGAAAAGGTCTTATTGAGCAGTCTATAGTGGATTTGCGTGATGCAGGAGAGGCTAAAAAAGCTGATTTGTATCAACAGGTTTACGATAAAGTTCTTGCGGATGCAACAACAAGAGATCAGTTAAATGTTGACCCTATAAATAAAGAGTCTGTAGAGTTTGTTGCTAATGAGTGGTCACAAGTTTATCCTGATGTTTCAGATGTGGCGCTTAATGTTTATAACAGAGCATTAGAGGCGGATTTAAACTACACCCCTGATAATCTGTCTAGATTAAAGATAGATGACCAGAAGACAATAGACTTAAATGAGCCTACATTTAATGAAGACTATGGACGAACTAGAGTTTATGATAAGCAATCAGGTACACTTATTGAATCTCAAAGACCAAAGAGAATAAAGAACAGGTATGTAAACTTGGATTTTGACTCACAAAATTCAATGAGACTTAAAGAAGCACTTACAGACGTATACTCTGCAGGAACTGTTCAGTACATGAACGGTTTCATTAACTCAGATGCGTATAAGCAAATTATTCCTGATGCTGATACAAGAGATTTACTCACGGAAAGAATAAAAGGATTAGTTGATATTAAAAGAAATAAGCAGTTTACAAAAAAATCACACGCAAAATTAAATAAAACATTAAACAGATTTGCAACAATAGGTACAGGAAGGGTCCTTGGGGGTATTGCTCAATTTCCCAAACAGCTTATCCCTCCAATAATAAACACGATATCTCAAGCTGGGGGCATCAATATGATTAAAGGATTTGGAATGATGTTTAATCCTAGTGTAAATAGGTTTTTAGACAACTCAGGGATGAGTATTGCTAATCGTGGTGCTCAATCTCAAACATCTTTAGAGTCTGTAAATAGAAAATTAGAAGCTAATCTAGAAGGTGCAGGGCAAAAAGTTTTAGGTGGCTTTGCAAAACCTAGTGAGTTTTTCTTAAAAGGTTTAGTGAAGGGTGATAAGATTGCGGCTCGATCATCATGGATGGCTTACTATCTTCAAGGACTACAGGACCAAGGAGTAAATACAAGTGGTATAAATTGGGATACCCATCAAATGAATCAGGAGGCAGCTAACTTTGCTCAACAACAAGTTGATAGAAACCAAAACGTTTCTGATCCTGATTTGCAAGGACAAATTTTTACTAGTAAAAATCCTGGTGCAGTTTTTACAAGAAAAGCTGTCCTACCTTTTGCCACATTTATTCTAAACCAAAAAACAAGAATGGTTAATGATGTAAGAGCGCTAACATCTAAAACCGCTTCAACATCTGAGAAAGGAGATGCCGCTAGGTCTTTGGCTGGTTTATTAGCTGAACAAACTGCTTTTCATTCAATGGGGTATTTCATAACCAATATGCTTACAGGATTAGCTTATGATTTGATGGATGAGTTTGAGCCAGGAGAAGAAGAAGAAAAAAGGAAGAAAAATATGTTTAAAGGCAAAGTGTCTACAATTGTTAAAGATTTTGTAAGCCCTATTCCGCCTCTTGACGACACTACAGCTAGTGTAATAAACGCAATGACAAACTCTATTTTTGAAGAAGAAAATCCTCTAGATCTTTTTGCTAATGATAAAAAAACATTTTTACAGCAAATAGGAGTGATGGGTATACCAGCTGACAAAGCATTAAATTTATGGGAGATTTATTCTATGGCTCAGGATGGAAAATATACAGATAATTATGGAAAAGAAAGACAAGTTCCTTTTGTGGCACAAAAAACAGTACAGGAATTAATATTACCTTATTTATTATATACCGCTGGTTTGCTCCCCACTGAAGCAGGGTCGGTTATTGAAAGAGCAATAAAAGTAGCTAAAAAAGCAAAAGAAAAACCAATGGAAATTAAGGAGCAAACTTTACGTACTACATCTAAACAAGAATCATATAACAGTACAACAACTGTTAAAGATAAAGATTTAACTTCTGAGTTTAAAAGCAAAAAAGGAAGTTTAATTTCTCCAGTTGATAGCGGCAGTATAAGAACTCCTTTTGGTGAATCATCAAACCCTGATTTTCCAAGAGTGACTCAGCGAAATAGTGGAATAGACATTCTTACGGAAGAAAAATCAGATGCACGATCCGTTTCTAGTGGAAAGGTTTCAAAGATTCAAAAGTTTAAAGATGGAAGTCTTGCTGTTTATGTACGTCACGGAGAATATATAACTGTCTATAAAAACATTTCTAACCCTAAAGTAAAGGTAGGACAAATTGTGAATGAAGAGCAATCATTAGGCACTGTACTTACTAATCCAAAAACAAAAGAAACTGTGCTTAAGTTTATGGTTTTTGATAAGGATAAAAAGCAAAACCCATCAGATTGGGTTACAATATAAAAAAACTTTTAAGAATAGGTCCACACGAAAATATACACCCAAAATGCTAGCCAAGTGGCTGCCCATAAATTTCTTTTTACTTCTCTCATAATAATAAATTAAAAACCCCCTAACAATTCCCTAATAACGACAAAGTATATGTTTGAGTTATAATGTTAAGGGGCTAATTAACTAACCTAAAAATTACACTGTAAATATACGGATTATATACTTGTATTCAAAGCCTTTTTTTAAGACTTTTCAATCCTTTAAATCCTAAAAGGTGTAAGAATGTCTCAACAAAGTGGGCAAGCTTCTTGCTCTTTGTCTTGAATAT
>WLWF01000148.1_pt1 | contig 64327 bp, 65 predicted proteins | sample 6718331 | NCBI WGS metagenome assembly WLWF01 (sample SAMN12718692, study PRJNA515312) | sponge metagenome | isolation source: marine sponge | host: Mycale hentscheli | place: New Zealand: South Island, Marlborough, Capsize Point | collected 2003-05-01 | reverse complement strand
TTTGTATTAATAGTCCTAGTATCGTGTAGCCATCCTGTAGTTAAATCTAGTTATGGAGAAATATGACTTGCATAGTGACCTAGATGACTTGCTCTCTGTACCTATTTGGTATAAGGATGCTTTGTGTCTATAATGTTTTTATGTCAGTAACAGAAATTAAAGAATGTTGGAGATGCGAGAAACTTAAGAAAGAAACCGATTTCCATCTTCGCTATCAAATACTAAGAAATGAAAGACTAAATATTTGTGAGGTATGTATATTAGAAGAGGCACAAGTTCTTGGTGAAACCCCAACCGAGATAAGAGGTGTTTATACACATATGCAACTTCATTTTAAAAATTTAGATAAGTCAATGTATAAGAGGTTTTGGTTAAAAGCTGTTTCTTAAGAGGAGCTTCTACAATCAAAGCAAGTTGTGTGTTTACTTCCTTCTATAAGGTAAAAGTAGCTACTGCAATCATCTGATTGACAGTAAACCATATTGTCTGTCTGTTTGTTTGATAATTCTTTATCAACTATGTTAACTCTGAAAGTTAGACTACTCATATCTTGCAAGCATCTCCGCAATCATCATCAAATTCGTGTGAAGTATCTACAAAATCTGGTGCGTCTGTAAACATATCGTCGGCAAGTACGAAATCTTCTTCCATTACATTTGTGTCATTATTGCAGATAATGTACCTACAACTACAACCCATCCTGCGAGTTCTTGTCTTGAAATTTTTGCATTGACTTTTTCGTGAAGCGAGTCAATTCGCTCATTTATTTTTTCCTGTCCATCTAGAATCATTACCAACATTTCCTTTTGTGTAAAACCGTTACCGTTACTATTTGTTGACTTACTCATTAGTTACTACCCTCGCAAAACTCACTCCCATACTTACAATTACATATTTGTACAAAAGAACTATCTTTCTGAGTGGTAACCATACACATTAGTTTTTACCACCAATAGGACAGCTTGCACATACACCTGAACATAATCCGCAAATCATTTTTTACTCCTGTCTATTTTACTAAAAGCGTCATTGATTTCATCTATAGTTAGCTTTCCGTCATCTAAAAATGCTCTTGCTAAGTCTTCTGAAACCTTAACTACACCTAGTGTACCAGCCAAGATTATGGCATCGAGTATTTCTATACCAATCAAAGAACCAGCACCAATAGTGGCAAGACCATTAGCAGTAAAAGTCGCTATCATGCGCCAAAATATTTGCTTTATCTTGTACCAGGTGCTTAATTTTCTTTTAGCCATTATCTACAACAGTTCGCTTCTATCCAAGCTAATCTAGTTTGTATTTCTCTGACTACCATTAAATCTTGTTCTTGGTCCATAAGTTGTGATTCGAGGCGAGTAACTTGTGTTTTTATATCATCCCATTCCCATTTTTCAATTTGAACATATTGGTTAGTATCATTAGTTATTTCTAATTTCTGCACTTTTTCAAACAGTACAGCTATATCGCCTTGTACCATTGTGCTATCTTTAAGCATTTCAAAATCTACTTCAACTTGATTCATTCTGTCATCAATGTTTTGTAGTGTATTGACTATGTCTCCAGCAGTAGATAAACCTGCACCAACAGAACCCATAAGAGCTATAGCTGTAGCTATTAAACCCAGATTATCTTTTATTTTATTCAACATTAGCTACCTCCGCAACAACCGTTACCACAACAATCCATAAACACCTCCTAATCTCTTAATCTAATTGTAAGAAGCCAAATTGCTATTGATACAATAATAGCTACACCTACTATATCTTGTGCTGTTCCTGTTAATGTAAACCAAGCTATAAAGAAACCCAGTAATGTAAATATTTGCGCAATAGACTCTTTTACAGCATCTATAATCCACATACCTATAAATTTGATATTTTTAACTTGTATTACATATTTAATTAAGTTGTAGGGTACTCCTAACAGTTTGTATAAGAACCCTAATAAATTTTTAAACATTAAAATCTCCTGGTCATTAATGAACCAGCTTGAGCTATAATTTGTGAAGCAATGATTACAGGAACCACGACTTCTTTAGCTTTTTGACGCTGGTCGTTTGTCATGTCATCACCCAGTGACCCCAAGTCCATCTCTGTTATATTAACAGAAATAAGTTCACCTACTGGGTTTTCCAAAAATGCCTCTATCTGTACCTCTGTGACTACATCAGCAAGTGTAAAGTTTTCTACATCAGCACTAGCAATTGACCTTTCAACAAACTCATCCAGTGCTTGTGCTGTATTTTCATCTTTAGATGCTTGTTCTGCAATGATTGTAAGGTCTTCAGAGGCTTCTTCTTCGGTAAAACCTAATACTTGACCAACTTCTGTCTTTTGTTCCTCAGATAAGGTAGCAACTGTTTCGACTTTAGTAACTTCTTTAACAACAGCTTGAACTACTTTTTGTGTAGTTTTATCAGCAGTACCTAAGTTCTGTATCTTGGTTTCTGCAACGGCTTGTACAACTTTAACCTTTTCTTCTGTTGGTAATTCTGCAACGGCAGCTTCGACTTTTTCTGTAAGCTCTTGGTCAGCTTTTTCTTCTGCTTCAAAAACTTCCTCCTCTGTCAAACCTTCAGTATCGATAGGCTCCTCTTCTACTACATCGATAGTAATAACTTCTGCGATAGCTTCTTCAGTCTCCTCAACAAGAATTTCTACTTCTTCTTCTGTGAGTTGTACCTCTTCATCTCCCTCCGTACCAAAAAATGAGTTATCCTCATTTTGTTCAGGTTTATCTGGGATAGTTGTTGTAGTAGTAGTGGTAGTCGTTGTCGTAGTTGTCGTAGTAGTAGGAACGACAATAACAACTTCTTTAATTTCAAATGTTTCTTCTTCGACATCATACTCCGTAAAATCTACAGTTTCTTGTATTTCTATAATAGCATCTACTAATATCTCAAGCTCTATTTCTTCTACCTTAGTAAGAGGTTCTCCACCTCCAGTATCATCTACTTTTAAAGAATTTTTAATTTCTTCTTCAATACGAGCTTGTTCTTCAGCTAATTCTCTAGCTTCACGCTCACTATCAAGTTCCATGTAACCTGTTTCAGAAAAGTTTGCCTCCCTTTCTTCTTGTAGAGCTTTTTGCCGAGCTTCTTCCTCTAAACGAAGACGCTCCTGTTCTGCTTCATATTCAGCCTGCTCTCTAGCTGCTCTCTCAGAATCTAGTTCGTAATAACCAGTTTCAGCAAAGTTAGAATCTTTTTCATCTTGGATAGCTTTTTCTTTAGCAATACGCTCGGCTTCAGCTTCAGCTTTTTCACGAGCTATACGGTCTTCTTCAGCAATACGAGCTTGTTCGGCTTCATAAGCTGCTTGAGCAGCAGCATCAGCGTCATCTTTAGCTTTTTGATTGAATACTGCTAGCGTAGGTTCAGTAGAGTAACTACTATACACATTGTTGACAGAGTCATAAGCTCTAATTGAAAAGGTGTAAGTTTCATTAGGAATGTTTTCATAAGGAATAGTATATTCAGTATTGCTTATGTTGTAAATTACTACTTCATCTGTAGGACTTGTTCTGTAATATATTTCATAAGTATCAGCAGTTGCATTTCCTGTATTAGGTGCTTCCCAATCTACTTTTACACCAGAGTTATATTCATTAGTAGCAGCAGTATTCATAGGTGGTCCTAAAGTATAAACAATAGTTGTTGTAGCAGTAGTAGATACTACTTCATAATTAGTTACTGGACCTGCTTGTCCTCCGTGACAATAACTACCACTCTGCGTGCAAGAATAAACAACAAAATCATAAGTTCCTGCTGCTATGTCTTCTATTGTATAGGAAGTAGCACTAGCGTCTGCAATATTAATACCTGTGTATGTTTCTTCACTAGATAGTTTATATTCAATCCTATAAGACTCTACTGCTGACCAACCTGTATTGGGTTGTGTCCAACTAAAATCTAAACCTTGATACTCAGTATTAGAAATAGATAAATTAGTAACACCACTAGCTACATCTTGTATTGTGTAACTAGCTATAGAAGTCCAATTAGAGTATTTAGAGTTTGTATCGTTGTCTGACCTTATTTTAAAGTATATAGTGTCTCCAACTGTCGCACTAAGAGCTGATTGTAAGTAAGACTTACTAAATGTGTATTCTGTATTTAAAGCATTACTATCGCCAACATTACCTGTAGCTATACCATACATAGGCGGGTCTGCTTTATCAAAACCTATTGCGTATCGTTCTGCACTATATTCATATCTGTCTGGTGCTGCGTCCCAGTCAATAGTTATACTTCCATCGTGTAAATTAGCTGAAGTAGTTAAGTTACTTGGGTCACCTATACCATCAAGTATCTTTGGGTCATCACAAGCATTATCTCCTGTAGGTGCAGACCAATTTGTTTGGTTATAATCAAATGGTGTACCTGCATATAAATTCCAAGTATTTTGGTTTGTTAATGTAGAAAAACTGTAATCAGTTATGTTGTTAGACCTAACCCTATAATAAATATTTGTTCCTGATGGGTTATTAAAATAATACTTTAAGTTGTCCAGACTAAATGTGTGATACTGCCAAGTGTTTGTGGAATGTCCAAAAGAAGTAGTGACACAAAAACTATTTGTTTCAGTTACACCACTAGATTGACTAAAGAATATTGTATAACTTTCTGGTGGACTATCTTCAAATCCATCTGAACCTAATATACCAATAGTAAAAGTTGCTGCGTTAGCATTATCACTAGCATTTGTACCATAAGGTGGTTGTGTTGGAACGTGGTCAGCCATAGCAATAGGTAAAGGATATATTAATAAACCTACTACTAATAAGCGTAGTGCTGTTTGTATTCTATTTAAAATTGTGTGCTCCTGCTAGAGTTAGCGAGCACCTCCATCGTATTCTGTTACGAGCCCTTCAGCTAACATCATTTTGTTGATTGATTGCTTACGGCTACCACTTACTATAAAAAGTTCTCCTATAACGCGACCATACTTCCCATATTCGTACGACTTTAGAATAATATCTTTTGATGAACCTACTACTTTAGGGTCAATTTTTTTTATAAGCCAATCTTTGGCTATTAATCCTCGCTTTTTTTCTTCTTTATCTCTCGTACGAGTTTCTGGCGCATTAACTCCAGAGAATCTGATACGTTTGTGTATTTGGAGATTATAACCCAAATCAATCCAGCAATCGACAGTATCCCCATCGACAACTCTGTCAATTCGAACGTTATATTCATACATTTTTTAAATCACCATTCTTGTCTACTTCTTCGTTGTAGTGTGTACAAGTATCATTATCGCACACCATTGGTGATTTATTAGTATTTATTGAATTTGCACAATAGTTGCAAAAAACAAAAGGGTGTTCTTTTGAAATCTTCATTTTTATATTATTCCTGAGCTAGTGGCGACACTAGGCCGCCATTAAAGCTCGTTGCGTACCTATCCGATACTTTTTATATCGAATCCTTACCCTTTCGGAATTTTGGACATGAACGCAAATGGTGCGTCTTCTAAAGCATTCTGTACAACAGAAACTACTGCAGAAGCACCAGCAACAAGTGCGGCCATAATAACATCGGCTTCAAACAAGTTTGCTTGGTTAGCAATCATAACTGCAACAAATGCTTGCACAAATGTTCTACCAGCTCTAATTCCAGCATTCTTGAGATATGCCATATCTTTTGAATTCATAGATTATCTCCTATGGTTGTTATATTATATGTCTACCTTTAGCGGCTGATTCAAGAACCTTTACTTGTCCTCTTAAATCAGATACCACATCGGGTAAATCAATTAAATCTTTAATATTTGTATATTTTATAGTGACTTCGTCACCAGCTTTGATAGCGTCTTTTACTTTAGGATACATTTTTTTGTATGCAACACCACTGTTACCGACAAAGCCATCTTTACCTTTGTCTAAATCTGTTTGAGTTTCCCCGATTATGTAACAACCTGAGGTGTGCTGGTCGGTATTGCCCGTATGAATTAATATAAAAGTAAAACCTGGAACATCTTGTAACCAAAGCATACCTTCATGCCAATCTCCATACTTAGCAGCGTATCTTGAGTGAAATCCACCCTCTGTTCTTAACTCGATTTTATATTCTCCCTCTGGAATACAGGTTTCGTGCATAACCTTAACATCTCTATATTCGTCTTCCAATCCGTAGCATTCAAATTCGCCATCAATAAATAAAAGGGAATTGGTGGCATCTGCGCCGAACTGAAATCGTATTACATCTAATTTCATACAGTTATTCTAGTAGATATTTACAAAGGTAGTGGTTTATACGACTTTTAAATTATCCCAAGATAATTGACTTTTTCCAGGTGTTATAGAAAAAGTTAGGGTACCTGCAAAAGAACTTTTACCAGAGATATTTTCAAACCACTCTGAGCCACCATCAACCGATGGACATTGCATTAGAGTTCTCTTTCCTTCATTAATTACAAATAAATGATGAAAGTGACCAGATATAAGAATGTCTGCATCACCCATATCTGTCATACCAAAAGCTTGTCCTGATAACCAGGCAACTGCTTTTTGATGTGAGTAACGTCCTCCAGTACGAAATTGGTGACCATGAGCCAAACCAACTATTGTTCCAGATATATCTAAAGTTAGCCACAAATCATTTTCTGGTATAACAAACTTAACATGTTTATAAGCTTTATTTTCTGCAAATATTTCTGCTGCTTCATCAAAAACACTAAGGTCATAATTATCTCCAAAAGAAGTAAACGCTTTACCGTTTTTTCTATTTTCTCCATGATTTCCAGGAACGCAAGCAACAACTACATTTTTAAAATAGGGTGACCATTCTTTTAATGCTTTTACTAACAATCTTCTAGCAATCATTTTTTGTCTTCTTAAGTCGTATTCGATAGAGTGTGTTTGCATGGCATAAAAGCCATCACACCCTTCGACTATATCACCTAATCCAAAGACATATAGATTAGACATATCTACACCATTTTTTCTTAGCTCTTTAATTTGTGCAGTTACATCAGGTATCATTTGATTAATTCTTTTTACGATACCTTGTGTTCCATCTCCATCGCGCTTTCCCATTTGCCAATCTGATAGACAAACTACAAAACTAGAATCACCTTTAACTTTTTGTGGTTTAGGTTTATCTTTTTTGATTTCTTTTAATAATTCTTTAAAATCAAAATCTTTATCAGAGATAGCATTTTTAGAAATTATTTTAGCTTTATAATAATAGAACTGTTGAGTTTCCCCACCACCCATATTAGCTGTCCAAGTTCTAATCTCAAATGGCTCTATTATTTCAAAATCATCTGGATTGAAACCTAATTCAGTTAAGTAAGCATCCCATCTATGGTCTTCTGGTTTTTCTGCTTTGGGCATAGGTTTAGATACTATTTCTTTTTTAGCAGTATCTATCCCAGGTTCCCAACCTTTGGGATGTTCATTCTTTATTTTTTTTGCATTTTGCATAGCCCTTTCAGACTTTGCAAAACCATCTAAACTATCCATCTGTCTGAGTCAATGTCGCTTTTAACTGACCTCTAATTGTAGAGTCAGATAATGGACAGTCTTTCTCAGATTGCAACCATCTTACAATGGTAGAGATTGGTAAGTTATCTTTTTGATAACCTTCTACAGCCTCTTTCCACGCTTTCATGTTTTCTTCAGATTTTTTTCTCCAAGGTTGATACCCTGTAGAAGTTCTATCAGTTATTGCGTAATCGTTAAGTGATACCACTTACTCCTCCTCTGTTATCCCTCCATCTTCGGCTGGTGTGTTTGTAGGTGCACCACTCCTTCCTTGTAATTGAGTAATCGCAGCCCTTAGTTGCGAATTCTCTACTTCTTTTTTAGCGACTTTGTCACCTAGGTCTCGAATCATTAAGTTCTGTTGTTGAACTTGAGCATTTAACGAATTAGCAATTTTAACTAAATCCTCCATACCTAATTCTTTACCTTCTGGATTTTGCTGTTCTTCAGCCATAAATTCCTCCGTAGTGAATTACTATATTTATAGTCTACTATATGATTGTGATTTTCCTAGTGTTTTATACAGGAAATTTCTTTGCTATTTTAAGATACAAATTTACTAAATCATCTGCATCCTGAACAAGATTGATACCATTTATGCGCATATAATTGAATTGTTTTAAGACAATAGCTCTAATATCATCATGGTCAATAAGTTCGTCAATAACGTCTTTTCTTCTAGTTCCTTCTGGAAAATTGTTAAGTTTTTCGTCCATGCTATAATCTTAATGTATGGAATCTAAACCAAAGGTATTTATTCAAGTATGTTCTTTGGATGATTCCGAATTATCACACACAATAGAAAATGCAGTAGAATCCGCAATGTATCCAGAAAGATTAGTATTTGGTATTTATTTACATTATTCATCTAATGTAGCTAAACAAGAACTATTAGATTACACTGATAGACTTAGTTCACGCTCATCCTTTCGATTAGAGCTAGAAACGTTTAATAAAGCTCATTTAGGCGTTGGTAGGGCTAGGTATAAAGCAAATTCTATGTATGAAGATGAAGATTATGTACTACAGATAGACTCACATTCTTGGTTTTGTCAAGATTGGGATGAACTCTTAATAAATTTATTAAGAACACAAACAAGTAAAACAATACTAACTGGATATGCACCTGCATATATTTCTAGAAATGGTGTTAGAGAACCAAATGGTAAAGGGTTTTTGCTACCAGTATATAACCACAAAAAGAAACCAGTAGATTGGTTACTTAATTGGCATGCAATAACTCCGCCATCTAGTCTTAAATTTATAAATACTAAGTTCTGTGCTAATTTTGCTTTTGGTACTAAAGAATGGGGTGGTATAGGTGTTAATAAAGAATCTATATTTTGGAGTGAAGAACCTCTACAAACAAGAACATTACAAAGAAATGGATTTGAATTTAGACTTCCTAATGTTGATTATCCTCTTATATGTCACTTATATGAAAAAGATATTCAAGGAGAGGGAGGTAAACGTTCTGACATAGGGTCTCTTATTACTGATAAAGAAAAAGAGTATTTAATTAATGTTGTAGATAAAGAAGTTTATATGTCTTCTTTTTTACACCCGCATTCACATTCACTATAGTCATAAATATGACCTTTAAGTTCTGTTGATTTGGGTGCTCTATCTGTTACTTGACTTTTCTTAAGTAATTCCCATTCTAAGTTGTATCTATTTACCATACTTTTAGGGTACTATAAAAATACATTCTCCAGGGCATTCTTCAGCGGCTTCTGTTACTAAATCTTCTTGTCCTTCAGGAACACGAGCTAAACCATCTGCACCTTGGTCGTTTCCATCAATAGCACTAAATATTTTTAACTTACCAAAGTTGCCTACAACTTCTTGAACATATGCTAGACCATCATTTTTCATAGTAAATACGTCTGGTGCTATTTCTGCACACAGGCCATCACCTGTACATAAGTCTTGGTCTATCCAAACTTTCATCTATTCTTCCTTGTAATCTCTCTATATCCATTAGTCATTTTACTACGTAAGTTCCAAGATTCTTTGCTATTAGCTTCATAATCCTGTTTTGAAAACTCTTCAACTTTTATCTTATGTTTACTTCTTTTAAATGGTATTACATGTAGAAAAGGTGTACCTCTTTGTAAAACTCTATCTCCCTCACTATGCCATATGCTTGGAAAGTTTACTTGATGAAAACTATCTGTTTCAACAATTCCTGGTAATAGTGTAAAGTCATCATTTCTTTCTAATAGAGGAGGTATAAATAACATTGACCAACCTGGTGGTGTATAGAAAAACCAAGGACTTGTAAATTTAACAGCTCTTCTTAAATCGTTTCTCTTAAATGGGTAAGTAGCAAATTGTGCTTCATTGTGAAATTCTATAGTACTACCTATACCATTGTCTCCATGATTAGTATCAAAGTGAAACTCATCACCTTGTCTTTGTATAAAGATGTCAGACCATAGTGGTATTATGTATCCCTCTGCAAAGTAATCAACAACAGCAGGACATTTTTTAAGAGTATGTGAAGACCATTTTTTAAGTATTTGACCAAGAACAGGAAACGGCTTATGGTCTGGTCTAGGTAAGTCCATTGGTAGTTTACGAAACCATTCAGGTATCATTTGACTTGCAGGTACTGGTGGTTCTAACTCCACTAAAGCAGGTATCTGCGTTTTAAATGTTATATTATTTCCTTTAAAACTATTCATTGAAAAACCAATGGTCAGGTTCTACAAAATGAAAAAACATTTGACCTACTTCGTTTGTTTCTGGATTAGGAAAATCTTCACGCCAATGCTCTTGGTCTTCTCCATAAAAACAAAGTGCTTCATTAGGTTCTAAGTCATATTTATTACCTTCTACAAATAAAGACCAATTATCTTTTTGATATAAGCATAAGTCAATAGTGTATGTACAGGCATTGTTATCTTTATGAGATTGTAACTTCGCATGCTCACCCTCATAGTGAACAAACATAGAGTAACTTGGTAGAAGTGTATCTGATTTAAATATTTCTCTAGCTATTGGGACAAGCATTTCATTATAAACATTTAAAGTTTTCCAGTCGTGGTTTATAGCACCATATCTACCAAACTCTTCGCTAAATGGAAATTTATACTTTTGTCTGTAACAAGTCTCTTTTAATTTATTAAATACAGACTCTGGAAATAGCGGAGATAACTTTACAATATCCATTTTTTCTTTGGCATAACTTTCTTAGCTCTTCTTTCTTTAGCTAATGGATAAAGCATATTTGTTTCACGTCTGTTCTTACTAGATTGTGTAATCTGATTCCAAGTCTTACTAAATGTTTCATTCCATTCAACATACTTAATTTTTACAGGCTTACTAAATAACAGGTTAAACATTACAGTATCGTGGTTTAAGTTAAGTTCTCTGTTTTCTAAATCAGTCCATTCAAAAGCCCATGAAAGTCCTCTTGACCATGCGTATATAGGCATAAACCCTGGGATAGTAGATACAGGTAAGTTTTGTCCTGTATTTCTATCACTAGGTATTACATCCATCCAAACTTCTTCATCATCAGTAAACAACATAATTGGTAAAGATATTTGCATTACTGGTTTATCAGGATGACCCCAAGCTTCTTTCTCTTCCATAATTACATCATTAAAAGGTCCATGATGTTTAACAGCACCATAAAAACTAGCACTATGCTTGTACCCACCAAATCTATCTATATCATCACTAAACTGATTATCTTCTAACTTAATCTTTACATAAGACCATGGAAACTTTACTTCGTACATTCTGTTACGCATAAACTGTGTAGATACACATCCATTAGGTGCTTTTATAAACTTGTTAGGTGTTTCAAAGTTTATTGGTGGTGTCTCATAAGTAGTTGTCTCTTGGTTCTCTAAACCACCCCAGACCATATTAGGTCTAGGTAAAGTCCATGCTACTTCAGGCATTCCCTTATGAATAGTGCTTAACTTCTTAGACCATATATCTGTTAGTCTAGGTATTTTTTGTTTACCATGTGGTACAGGGCATTTACTCATAATATTCCATCCTTTTTCCATCTTTTTTTATTTTGCTGAGTTAACCAACGATACCAACCATTTTGTCTAGTTCTTTCGCCAGCTCTACTTTTTGCATAATATTCTCTTTCTTCCTCATCCATTTTACGAGATTCAAATTCACCTAAATCCCAGCCATCTCTTTTGAAAGGTATAACTTGTATAAGAGGCATCCCTTGTCTGAAAATTCTTTCGTCTCTTCCGTGATAAAGAAAAGGTATATTCATTTGATGGTAACTGTCAGTCTCAACAACACTAGGGAATATTTCTATTTCCCAATGTCTGTGATACCAAGGTTGTGTAATTAAAACAGACCAACCTGGTGGTGTTACTATATCCCAAGGATTAGCAAACTTTAAAGCTGTATTAAAAGAACCTTCTTGTATAGGTAAGTTACCAATAGATTGTGGTTTATGATAAGTAATAGTTTCTTCATTAGCATGTTTGTTGTACCAATTAAAACCTGTTTTATCATCATGATTGATTTTTAAGTCTAACCACAGAGGTATTATATAACCACTAAACATTATGTCTTTTACAGTAGGACATTTCTTCATTGAGTGGTCTTTATATGGGACAGTATTCCAACTATCATCATGCTCTCTCATTTCTGACCATTCTCTTTGTAAATGCTTGTAATAAGCTGGCATGAACTCAGTAGCTCTTTGAGGGGGTGCTAAGTCTACATATTCGGGACTTGAAGTTAAGAAAAGTATTTTTTCGTCGCCTACTTTATGTTTCTTTACTTCGAGAAGTCTACTATATTCTTTTTTCTCCCACCATTTTTTCATGTTACTCCAGTAGTAAATCCGCAGTAATAACTGCTTCTAATATTGTATCACTTGTTTCTTTGTAAGAAATAACATCTCCTACTTTCTCCCAGTGTACTAATTTTATTGTTTTACCTAATGAGTTTAAATATTCTATATCAGATGATACATCTTCAAGTAAATCAGTGTCCCATCTTATCCATATCTTCATACTAGGATTATTAGTAATAGTGTCAGTAGCACCTTTCAAAACATCTATTTCTGTACCATTTGTATTTATAAATAAAACATCTGGTGATAAGTCTAAGCTGTCAACAGTTACTACTTCTACTGATTCGCTTGCATTACCCATAGTTTTATCTATAGAACCTTTTGATTGATTATCTTCAAAATAAACTAAATCGCTAGTACCAGAACTACTACCAGCAGCTTTATTAATATTTGTACCAGTTGGAGCATTTTCTTCAAGTAAACTAAACCTAGAGTCATTAGGTTCTAGAGAAGTTACTGTTACACCATTCTCAATTAGTTGTTTACTGTTTAATCCAAATCCTGCACCTATTATTAATGCTTCGTCTATTGTCTCTGCATTGTTAAATATCCAGAACTCTAAAGAAGAGTTGATATGTCCTAGTTCTTCTACTCTTGATTCAAATTTATCTGAATTGTTGTAATCAGCAGTAATACCGCATCTAAAACCTTTTTTTACTATAGCCAATCTTTAATCACCTCTGATTCACTTCTGCCTGATGGAAATTGATATCCTTGCTTTGTGTGTTGTCCTAAAACAAAGTGATAATTATCAGGTCTTGCAAAGTTAAAATATAAACACAAACTTAATCCAGTGTTATTTTTAACATAATGTTCAAATTCTTGTCCGTTGTAAGCTATTGCTTCTTCATTTTGGACAACAATTTCTTGTCCTTGGTATTCTAACACAAGTTCATTCTCCGAGAAGTAATTATAAAGTATAGTGTATTCAACTGGACCAGTGTCATGATGAATATTAGTTTCTCTCTTTTCGTACCAACTAAGAGTTGAAAATGTAGGTAGCAAGTCATGTACTGCAAAAGCTTCTCTAGCTATATCAATAAGGGAATTGTGATACATATTTAATTCATTACATTGTTTAACCATGTGTGAACCATCTGGACTTTCTCGCCATTTGCTGTCTTCATAGTATGGAGACTCATTGTCTAACCAATATTTCATTTCTTCTAATTTGTTACCTTTAAATATGTTATTTAATTTAACTGCGTTCATTATTAACACCTTCCCTGTATTGCAGAGGCATGCCTTCCCAATCCATAGGATGACCTAGCCATGTTACTATTGCATATTTAGTTCCTTGAACCACAGGCATTGCTTGGTGTACATATGCGTAGTTACTAGGAAATAATACTAAAGCTGGTTTGTCTGGTTTTATCATTTCATCAAAATGTACAAAGTATGTACCTCCACCTTCATATTCAGATGGGTTTAAAAGTATTAATGCTGACAAGTATCTAGGTATATGTGGTGCGTAATCAGCGTGTGGTTTATATTCTTGTCCACCTCCATATTTAAGTAGTTGAAAACCTTCATCAAACAATATTGGAAATTCATATTTTTTAGTATATTCATTTACAGCTGCTTCTAGTTTAGATTGAACCATTGTGCATATCTGTTGTATATCTCGTATTAAGACATCATTACCAGCTTTTACAGCCTCTCTTACTTCTCTTGATTCAGCAGGTAAGGAAGCTATTCCTGATAGATTCATTAATAAATTACTTCTAACATCTCCACCTTTATGACCTTTACCAATAGATGCATTTTCATAACCTAAAGGTATTTGACTGTTCTCTAAAGCTTCTGCAGCTTTTATTACTTCTTCTGCTTGTGTTCCTGAAAAGAAATCTTCATAAATTTCTACTACACCCATTTTATTCATCGTATCTCCCTTCTCTGTATATCTTCTATGTCTGCACCTTCTTCTAAACTTGCAATATCGTAATGTGAAGCACATGACACAAGAAAAGCTGCTTTCCTACCATTTAAAAGAGGCGTAGTTGCATGTGACCACATATATGAGCTTGGCATAATAACTACACTACCAGCTGGTGGTTTGTAAGGGTCTACTTCAGGAAAATATCTAAAACTTAAAGCTCCTCCATCAAAATCATCATTCAAGTAAGTTAAAGCAGTTATTCTTCTAAAGTACGGTGCAGGATAGTTTTGATTTGTATTAGGATTTCTTACAGAGTGATTATCACTATGGTAAGTCATGTGTTTAGGTGGTCTATATGTTATATACTGCCAATTCTCCATCCAATTTACTTCCCTTGATACTTCTTCAAACATAGCAAAATAATCTGCAATTTTATCTAAAACGTTTTTTTGACAGTATTTTAAAAAAGTTTGTGAGTCTTCATGTTTAAAATCATTTTCAGGTGAAAATCTAATAGGTCCATTAGCTAAAGCTACAGAAGATTTTGCATTTTTTTGTTTAATGTCTTCTTCAGTAACAGTAGGTACCCAAGCATCTACTTCTTTATTCATTGTTTCGATAATACCTTCTGGTACATCTAAGCAGTTTTCCCAAGACCAAACGCCTTTAACTACTTCTATTGGTTTAACTCTACGCCAAAGATTACTCTTCTTCACTCGGTGGTGCCTCATATATAGATATTTCTTTTGTTTGTATTTCTGTGTCTTCTAATTTTAAAACTAAATCATACCAACCTATAGGTAATCTTATATGCTCAGTATGAAAAAAACCTGCTCCTACATCATATTGAAGTATGTGAGTTCCATGTTTATTTTGGGATTCTGAGGGTTTATCTAAGTTTTTAGTCCAAACTTCTAATACATATTGAGGTAAGTTTTTTCTATCAGCAAAATCATCTACATAAGCAACTTGAAAATAAGTAGCATCACTTTCATTTGCTGGAGCATGCATTTCCTGAAACTCAGGTATAAATAACCAACCAGCTTCATCTGGATTTTCTACGTATTTTTCTATATTAGGAAATATTCCATGATGGACTTCGTTAGTATTGTGTTCCCATTCTGATTTAAAGTCTTCAATATCAAGACTTTCGGGTACGTAGTATACTCTCCTCATCTATTCCTCCCAAATTTATTTAAGCACTAACTGCTGCGTGTGCTTCAAGCGACTCTTTTAGATAGTCTATGACAACTTCATGGACTTCATTTTTAGTAGCTTTATAAGCATCTACATCAGCAAGAAAAGCGTCTTCATCAAAAGCATCTACATCTTCGCCTAATTTAAATAAGCAGTTAGCAATAGCTTTTTCTAATGTTTGCTTAGCGTCTGCTTTTTCAATAGCTAATGCATCAGCATCTATTGATAAGTTCATATCATTTTCTCCTACGGTATAAGATTTATTTAATAAGTATAGCATTTGAACTCTAGGTATGTCGTTTTTCCAAAATTCACTCCAGGGAAGATACTTTTGAGCCCATCTTTCAGATTCTGGTATAAAAACATCTTTATATTCTGATAAACTAAAGAATATTCTTATATAATCATCTTCTACTCCAACACCATCTTCTCCGTCACCCTCATCTTCTTCACCTATAAATGCAGTACCTGTTGCATAAATATCTGTGTATTCACTAGATGTGTATACATATGGTGAAGTGTTTTTTATATAGAAATTGGTATGAGGAGCTATATTTGTATCAATACTCCACTGATATCCAATTTCATAACAAAAAGTACATGTTGAACCACAAGTGAGTTCTCCATACTCACAGTGTTCTTGGTTATAATCGAAATCTCCGTCTTTTCTTTTTATGAAAAATGAAAATTTATAATCTGAACCTGTATCTATGTCTACGTAGTCATTACTTCCAAAAGATACTTTAGTTCTTGGGAAAAAGGGTATTGATAAATCATCATGAGATTCTTCTGGATTGAAGTAGCCCTTAAAATGCCATAAGTCATATTCAGACTGATTTCCATCTTCTCTATCGTAATAGACTCTTACAATAGCCACGTTAAACCTTAAATGTCTTGACGGTACCTGAAGCGTATCCTGTTACGTCTGTTAATACTCCTGTTAATGGAATATCTTGTGAAACTATAAATATAACTCCACCACCAGTAGTTGTTTCACCACTAGCTTCTATTGTTCCATAACCTTGTATTTTTCTAGCACATAAAACTACTATTCCTCCACCATAGTTGACACTATCCCCTGCACCACCATTTAAAGCTGTAGGTGTAGTTGAACCACCATGTTGTATAACTCCATCTACTGCAATATCAGGATGATTAAAATAATCTGCACCTTCTGTTGGAGCAGTAGCAGTTTGACCGTTACCATTTCCTCCAAGAGAATCAGTCACTGATGATAAACCTCCACCTTTTAAAGTTCCTGTTGTGGAAGCTGCACCAACTCTACCTATTTTTGTATCTCCTTGATTAGTTGATGTTGCAGCCATAGCTAAATTATTTCTGACAAATACTCTATATCCTGCTGTATTTAAAACTATTCCAGGGTTTATTGTTAAATTGTTATAGTACATATCTCTAGTGAGAGTTGTATTAGTTGAGATAGTTATATTACCATCCATCCCCGAACCATAAATACTGTCAGGTATTACATCGAATGTTTCAAAGTCTGAAGGTACTGCACCGTCACCGTATTCTGTTATTGGCATATTAAGCTCCTGGGTCTGTGTCGTCTGCGTCTATATTAAATACTGTTACTACTGTTCCTGAGCCAGACGTTCCAGCTCCACCAGTTCCAGCTGCGGCTGAGGTTGTTAATCCTGAAGGTAACGGTTTTGTACCAGTTACAAAAAGGACTGTTCCTCCACCTGCATTATAGGCTTCTGAAGATGCACCACCTGTACCACCAGCACCACCTGGATGATAGTTAGTAGGGTTTGACTCATTGTTGTTTTCAGTATTATTAGCATTGTTATTTCCATAGTTTGCACCATAGTTTGCACCATAGTTTGCACCATAGTTTGTAGGGTTAGAACCGTAGTTTGTAGGGTTAGAACCATAGTTAGTATTTGAACCATAGTTAGTATAAGGATGTGAGTGTGCATAGTGATAATGGTAACTACCTGTTGACCAGTTATTAATTGTTACTGGATGCCAGTGATAATGTGTATGAGGATTAGAACCACTATAAGAATAGTTACTTGTATACGAATAGTTATTACCTGAGTATGAGTAGTTATTACCTGAATAACTATAACCGTAAGAATATCCATATGAATAGCCATAAGAGTACCCGTATGAGTACCCATAGCTATAACCATACGAATAGTTATTTCCTGGTGTTTGTGCGTCTGGTGCAGCTGCACCATCTGAACCTTGTACCGAAGCACTTGAATCATCTCCGTCAGCTCTTATTGTTCCATCTCCTGAAACAGTCTTAGCTACAACTATTACAACTCCACCACCTTCTGCTCCAGAACCAGCAGAAGCTGCATTACCATCTGCACCTCTACCACCTGGAGAACCTACAACTGCATAATTAGCCCAGTTAGTATCTGAACCATCTGTTCCTGCGTTAGCATTGTTGTTAACAGCACCTTGTCCTCCACCTGAACCACCACCTACGAACTTATAGGCTTCAGCTGCTGCATCAAACATTCTTCCAACAATTGCTGCTGATAAGTTAAACATTTCATTTTCTCCAGCAAAGAATTGATTAGCATCATGTGTTTCTTGAGTTTGTGAGCCAGATTTACCACCCAGTGTATCAGTTGCTGCTGTACCTTTAGCAAAACCACCTTTTAGAGTTCCTACTGTAGTTTTGTTAGTAAATCTTCCAATACGGGAAGTAGAGTCTGCAAATGTTAAAGTACCCCTAACGAACACACGATATCCATTTGTATCTAAAGTACAACTTGAATTAATTGATAGGTCATTGTAGAACATATCTCTAGCAAGAGTGGTGTCGGCAGTAATTGTAACATTACCATCTTGACCAAATCCGTAGATTTCGTCTCCACCAAGCCTATCTAAAAAGATTGGGTCTGGTTCGATGATTGGCATTAGGTTACCTCTACGCCAGAAACATGTATATTAACAGATGTTGCTGCTGAACATTTTGCAGCTATTGATGCTGAAGCAGGTACAACCATAGCTAAGTCAATAACTGTAGTTGTGTTTGCTTGAACAGTTGTATCACCAAAAACGATATGTTGGTCACCAGTTGTATCCCCTGAAGGAATAACTTTGATTTCTACTGTTCTATCAGTCGCTGTATAGTTCGCTAGCAAGATTTGCTTAATAATACACTTATTACTATTACTGAAAACTTCTGCTTCAGTTGCTGTAAGTGCAGTTACTTCTGCAAGTTCTGCTGCTGTATATATTGCCATTTACTCTCCTATAATCCCATCCACTGAAGTGCTTCTGTTGTGTGTAGCTGTTGAGCTTTTACTTTAACCATCGCACTAGCGGAATTGTCGTATAACATTACTAAATCGTTGTCTTCGTCCACATCAATTGATGTTCCGTCTGTAAGTCTTGTTGCATCTATGTTTAAATCTACTGCACCAGAACCTGCACCTCCAGATATACCTGATAATGCATCAGTTGTAACACCAACAATGTCACCAATGTCCATTGATAACCATGAGCTTGCAGTTCTAACTTGTAGACGGTCATCAGTACTGTTGTATATAATCATACCCTCAGTAGCTGTTGTAATTGCGTCTCTTTCTGTATCTGTGTATGCAGGAATTAATGGTCCGCCATCAGCAGAACCAGCTATAAATTCAGATAAACCATTTGTATCTCCACCAGCAGTGGTAGCTACTCTAATAAGATGTTGTCTTGTTGCCATTATTTAGTACCTTCTCCTTGACTGAAATAGTTCTCTGGGTCAAATTTGCTGTCTACAAACTCTCCTATGGACTTTTCAATCATATTATAATCTAACTCTTTTTCTGATGTGTCTTTTAAAAAAGGAAGCATTTTTGCTACCCAAGCACTACCCCAACCTAGTGAAAAACCTATTGCAAATGTTATAAATATTTCCATTACAAACTAAACCTTGTATCAAATGTGTTAAATCTTGATGTTATTTGACTAGAAGTAGAAGTCTTGTTTTTTAAAGAAAAATAATAAAAATTACTAGCTAGGTATCTATCAGGACTGTAATTTGTTTCTCTACCAAATACTAAGTTTTTATCGCTTTTATAACTAGCATTTAATACACCTCTGTCTGCCTCAGCTACAGTAGTAGTAGCAACATTTGTGACTGAACTACCTTTACCAAAATAAGATTTTAAGGTTGTTCCATCATAAGTCACAGCACAATAAATTTTAGTATTAGCTGTATAAGAATAAGCTGTATTTCCACTTGAAGATGTATTGTCATCTACACTATAGTTAGTTCCATTAAAATTAAAAACCCAAGAGTTCCAACCTGTTGTAGATTGAGTAGTAACTAATCTAAATCCAAGTTCATTACTTTGATTGAAGTTAAATCTAGGATATGCGTGTGAGACTCCAACAGCCGAAAACACACACTCTACAGTAAATTCACTTAGCGAATCAAAAGCTGTTCCTACATCTACTTGTGCATAATCAGCAGAGCCATCTACAGGAACATATTTTGTAGCACCTGAGCCTGTGACTGTAGTAGAAGTTAATGTTGCATTTAAACCACTTCCACTATTATCTGTCCAAGTAGAGCCACTACCATATTGAGCGTCAAGTTCTATTATAAATTCTTGACCTGTAGGTGCTAGTGTAAAATTATTTCTTGCTGTTCCTAATAATAAACTCATTATGACCATTCCTGTATTGCATTTAGATATGGTGTGCTTGCATTAAAGAATGTAAATGTCACTATATCTTCATCACCACTAGCAGTAGAAACTGTATAACCATTCCCCCCTGCTGTTTTACCTGTGACATCTGAGCCACCATTTACAGTTATAGCATTTATAGCTACTGTACGAGCAGTTGAGTCTTGTGTAATTTTAAGAACAAAAGTTGAAGCACCACTTGTGGGAACATTTGTAAAATCTATGTCTGTAATGTTCTCTGTTAATGTTATAGTTCCTATTCCTGCTGTAGACACATCTATTGCTAATTGACCACTTGAGCTTGTTACTGCTTGTATTGATTCAGCAAAGTTTTTAAATTGACTCTTCTTAAAGTCAAACTCTCCATCGCTTTCAATATGTAATCTTTCTGTACCAGCAGTAGACATCTTGATTGTGTCATCATCAGTAGTATCTTCTACCTTAATAAATGTATCTGTATCGTTATCTCTAAATGTTGTTGCAGAGTTTGAAGTTCCTGTAATATTTATTGGGTCGCTAGAACCATCAGCAAGAACTAAGTCTATGTCTGTAGCTGAGGTACCAACGTTACTAAATTGTATTGGGTCTGAACTTGCGTCTGAAAGTGTAAGAGGCATTTCATCATTTACGCTAAAGCTAACTGCTGCTGCTATATTTGATTTTGCAACTTTCTTTAATGCAGAAGCACTTGTATCAAATGTTACTAAGAAGTCATCTTCTGCTGGGGAAGTATCTTCTGTTAAAGCAGTTATTGCTGTTGTTGTAATACCTGTAGCATTACCTTCAAAAGTTCCAGCTACAAAAGTCTCTGAGCCAACTGTCCACTTGTCTGTACTTTCGTTCCAAATAAGTGTTTTATTAGTATCGTCACCTCTCTCAATTTCAATACCACCATTCTCTGAAGCAGAGCCAGTTGCATTGGAATTAAGAACAATTTGATTATCAGCTAAGTTAATTGTTTCTGTATTTACAGAAGTTGTAGTACCAGAAACTGTTAAGTCACCAGATACTGTTAAGTCATTAAATGTTACATCAGATGTTGTAGCTACTTCCTGTCCAATAGATATTGCTCCAGCATTATATGTAACACCAGTACCACCAGAAAGTCTTGCATCAACTCTAGCGTTAGTAAAGAATAGTTGTCCAGTACCTTCTGTAATATCGTCTGTATCAGGAACAACATTAACCCAAGCACTACCATTATATTGAAGGAATTCTCCTGAAGCTAATGAAGTTAAAGTAACATCTGTTAATTGTGCTACTTGTGAACTAGCATCTCCAGGTTCCCATGTAGAACCAGACCATTTAAGAGCTTGACCACTTGAAGGTGCTGAAGTTGTAGTATCTACATCACTTAAATCATCTATTGATACAGAACCAAAGTCTATGTCTATTTCATTGTTAGAAGTATCATCTGTAACTGTAATCTTTGCAGAACCTGCATTAATTTTCTTAAACTCTAAATCTTCTCCAGCTTTTTGTTTAAATACTCCAACACCAGCAGTTCCAACATTGGAAGCTGTGTTAGTTTCACCAGAACCTGATAAACCAGATACTGAGGATAATACAAATGTTCCTGCACTGTTATCCCATGAAACAACCTTTTGATTTTCATTTGCACCTGGTGCAGAGAATCCAACATTAGCTAAGTCTTGTAAGTCAGCTAGTGCTATTCTTGCATCTGCTCTGGCATCTGTGTAGTAAAGATTTGATGAGCCTTCTGTAAGTCCATCTGTATCACTAGGAATATCAGAAGTAAATGCAACAGTTCCTGTAGCATCTTTAAATGTGACAGTTCTATCAGCAGTAGGATTAGCAACTGTTAATTTTGTTTCAAAACTATTTAAAGAACTACCTTCAAATTTAATAGTTCTTCCTGCGTGAAAATGCAAACCATCATCGTTAAATTCTGCTACTTTACTTGAACTTGTGGCTATTTCTAAAGCACCTTTGCTACCAACTGTATCTATTCGTCCTTGTATGCTTGCATACTTAAAGTCGCCACCATCACCTGAACCAGATGAATTACCATAAAAGTTTATTGTTCCTAAATTGTCGCCTGAACCAATGTCTGTTCCACCACCGAAAGGACTATCGCTATCTGTATAAAAATCTAAAGCTGGTCCAAAGAAAGTATTGCTACCACTAGCATATAATCTTGTTCCTGAACCGAAAATAGGTGTATCTGTATTAACCCAAGCTGAACCACTGTAAGCAAGTATTTCGTTTGTTGCTAAAGAGCTTATTGTTGTATCACTTAAACCTGTAAGACTTGAAGTGACATCACCAGGTTCAAATTCACTATTGCTTGCGTTCCATACTAGAGCTTGACCACTAGTAGGTGCAGATGTTGTTATATCTACATCTGATAAATCATCAATACTTGCAGCAGCTATTCTTACATCTGCTCTAGCGTCAGCCCTTGTATTTGTAAAGTATAAATTTGTAGAACCTTCGCTAATATCATCTGTGTCGTGATTAGAAACATCGCTTACTGTTCCTGTTACATTACCTGTTAAGTTACCAACAAATGTAGAGTAAATACTTCCTGCATCAAATCTCTCTGAGCCAACAGTCCATTTATTGTCTACCTCGTTCCAAATTAAAGTTTTATTTGTAGAAGTACCACGCTCTATTTCTATACCTGCGTTTTCACTTGGCGTTCCTGTGACATTGTTATTTAAAACTATTATGTTGTCATCAACAGTTAATGTTTCAGTATTTAATGTTGTAGTTGTTCCAGATACTGTTAAATCTCCTGAAACTGTAAGGTCGTTAAATGTTACATCTGAAGTAGTTCCTACAACCTGTCCAATAGCAACTTCTCCAGAAGATATTGTGACACCTGTTCCTGCGGTGATGTGTGCTCTTACTTCAGAAGCACTAGGACCTGTATATGTAAATACTCCTGTTGATGAGTTATATGCTAATGAGCCATCGCCACCACTATCTGTAACAGAAACTGCACCTCTAGCCCTTGCGTCTGTGTAGTAAAGGTTAGAGCTACCTTCTGATAAGTCATCAGTAGTACTATCTGCTAAAGAAAGTCCTTGTACAGATATAACACCATTTCCACCCATTCCTGAGTGAGCAGTACAGTAATAATAAAGTGAGTCAGCAGTAGCAGCATCTACAACTATCTGTAGATAAGCACCTGATGAACCTTGTGAACCATTTGATGTAACTCCAGTTGTATAAGAACTACCACTAGCGTGCGTACCATCTTTTGTTGTAGATAGTGCAAGTGGATGTCCTGATGTAGAGCCATCTGATAAATCAAATCTATATGTAATTCCAGGTATTAATTGTATACTTGCTGATTCTTCGCCATCAAAGTAGTATTTATTTCCACTACCAGAGTTAGCAACAGTGACTGCGAATTCTATAATTGCAGTATTGTTTTCAAAGTTTATTGTTTTATTTGTAAGTGTATCGGTAGAGCTTTCTGTTACTACTGTGCTATCTATAGATACTGCACCAGATGAAACATTTATTCCTGTGCTACCTGTAATCGCAGCTTGTGCTCTTGCGTCTGTATAGTATAAGTTTGATGAACCCTCAGATACATCATCAGTATCTTGTGTCTTAATTCTAAGCATTCCATCATTACCCATACCAGAGTGTGCTGTACAGTAATAGTACAAGTTAGGTGTCATTCCATCTATAACAATTTGTAAATAAGAGCCTGATGAACCTTGTGAGCCATTAGTTGTAACACCTTGTGTATAACTAGAACCACTATTGTGTGAACCATCTTTAGTCTCTGATAAAGCAAATGGATGACCAGATGTTGATGAGTCTGATGTATCAAATCTGTAAGTTACTCCTGGAATTAGTTGTACAGTACTTGCTAATTGTCCGTCTAAGTAATATTTATTACTACCAGAAGCATTAGATACTGTTACAGCATATTCAATAATTGCTGTGTTATCTTCAAAACTTATTGTCTTATTAGTTAAAGTTTGTGTGTCAGTTAATGTAGCTACAGTACCATCAATACTTATAGCACCAGTACTGTTGTCGTAAGTTATACCTGTACTACCAGATAATGATGTTCTAGCTCTTGCAGCAGTATGGTAAAGGTTTGTAGAACCTTCGTTCATACTATCTGTATCAAACTCAGAGAAATCTATGCTTATCGTTCCAGAGCTATATGTTATTCCAGTTCCACCTGTGTGGTAAGCTGAAACTCTAGCATCTGTATAATAGAGGTTTGTTCCTTCAGATAAGTCTGAAGTTGAATGATTAGATATGTCTGAAACAGTACCTGTGACATTTCCAGTCAAAGCTCCTTCAAGAGTCCCTGCAACAAATGTCTCACTACCTACAGACCACTTGTCTGTGCTCTCATTCCAAACTAATGTCTTATTACTATCATCGCCTCTTTCAATCTCAATACCTGCATTCTGAGAAGCATTACCTGTAGCATTTGAGTTAAGAAGGATAACATTATCTGCTAATTCTATTGTCTCTGTGTTAACAGATGTTGTTGTTCCTGATACAGTTAAGTTACCATCAATAACTACGTTTCCGTCTGCATCTATATTGTTAAATGTTACATTGTCAGTTGTACCTACAGACTGACCTATTGCAATCTCACCTGATGTAATTGTTACACCAGTACCACCAGATATGTGTGCTCTGACTTCTGAAGCAGATGGTCCAGTATATGTTATAACTCCTGTCGAGTTGTCATATGACAGTGAACCATCTCCTCCAGAATCAGTAACAGAAACAGAAGCTCTAGCTCTTGAATCGGTATAGTAAAGATTAGATGAACCCTCTGTTACATCATCAGTGTCGTGATTTGATAAAGAAGATACAGTACCAGTTACGTTACCTGTAACATTACCAACTAAGTCAGCAGTAACCTGATTAAAAGTTACATCGCTTGTTGTTCCTACTTCTTGAGGTATTGTTAAAGTTAATGTTCCAGCAGTGTCATCATAGGTAGATGTTATACCTGTACCACCAACTACAAGTCCATTTACAATGTCTTCTAAAGCATCTTCTACTTCTGGTAAATCTACAGTTAAAGTTAATTGGTCATTATTGTCGTCATAGCTTATATCTATACCGCTTGTTGCAGAATCTACTAATAATGCAGCAACTCTATCATCTACTCTTTCTGAGGTGAAATAAAGGTTCGTACTACCTTCTGTTAAGTCATCTGTATCTTTACCACTAAACGCAGTATCAAATCTTGCTGTTGTGTAGTAGAGGTTAGTTCCTTCTGATAAATCTGTTGTAGATTTACCTGTAAATGCTGTATCAAATCTTGCAGTAGTGTAATAAAGATTAGTACCTTCAGACAAATCTCCAGTGTCTGCTGCTGCCATTTTGGTATCCCACCTAGCATCTGTGTAATAAAGGTTTGTTCCCTCTGCTAAGTCAGTAGTACTAAAGTCACCTAAGTCAACTGTAATAGTTGGTGTTGCTGTTTCTCCAGTGTTGTTACTAAGGTCTATACCTGTTCCAGCAACAAGGCTTGCAACGTATGCACCCTCAGTATCTGTTCCTAAATTAAGTGGTTCATTAATAAATGCTGAACCATTATATCTAAGAATGTCACCTGTAGCTGTAGAAGTTAAAGTTACATCTGATAAATCTCCGATACTAGCTGCTGCTATACGAGCATCTGCTCTTGCACTTGTATAGTAGAGGTTACTTCCCTCTGTAATACTTCCAGTATCAAACTCACTAAAGTCAATTGCTAATGTAGGTGTTTGAGCTTCTCCTGAAGTGACATCAATAGAGATTCCAGTTCCACCAGTTATACTTTCTATATAGTCACCTATAGTATCTGTAGACAAATTGACAGCATCATTAATCCAAACACTACCGTTATATCTTAAAAAATCACCATTTTGAGAGTTAGTAAGTGTAACATCGTTCATCTCACTTAATTCATTTTCAGAAGCTACTGCACTATCTACATAGGTTTCTGTAGCATAACTATTTGTTGTCAGGTAAGTTCCGACCCTTGTATCGGTATAATATAAATTAGTTGAACCTTCGGTTAAATTATCTGTGTCTTTACCACTAAAAGCTGTATCAAAACGAGAAGTTGTGTAGTACAGATTCGTTGAGCCTTCAGCAATGTCATCTGTATCATGATTACTTACGTCGGATACTGTACCAGTTACGTTACCTTCTATATTTGCAATTAGAGTTCCAGTAGAATGACCTGTTCCACCAGTATCAACTAATGTGTTTGGCTCACTCTGATTGCCTGTCCAGAGTATAAACTTATCTTGTGAAGCGTCCCATGTGAAACCTAAATATTTTGTTGTTGCAGATTCTACATATTCTCCATACCAACCAATGTCTACTGCATCTGTAGTATTGTTATCAGCTAGCTTCATTAATACATCTTCAACAGTTACTGTTGCAGTATTAATAGTTGTTGTATCACCTTGTACAGTTAAGTCACCTGTAACTGTTAAATCATTACCTACTGTTAAGTTATTAAATGTAGGACTGTCTGAAGTACCAAGTCCTAAAGAAGTTCTTACTGTTGCGCCACTTTCTACTATCCAAGCGCTTCCGTTGGATACTATAAAATTGCCATCAGCGTGAGCTAATCCAGCTATTGCAGCTAAGTCTACATCATATGCTTGTATGTCTGTGCCTATTGTAAGGCCTAAGTTATTTCTTACTCCAGATGCAGTAGTAGCACCTGTACCACCATCATCTATTCCTATAAATTCATCAGCTTGAAGTTCGGCAAAGCCAATGGCGTTACCATCTCCATCATAATTAATTCTTATTGGCGTTTTTTCTGACATTATTCAGCTACATCCATATCTATCGTATGTGTACTCCCTGAGGAATCCTCTATTGTTAATTGTAGTGTACTGTTATCCGATTTAGCAGGCATTAAAACATCACTTGTTGTACCAGAACTATTAGTAAATTGTAAAGACCTAGTACTTACTCCAATGTTTGCACCTCCACCAGAAATACTTAATCCAGAAGTTGCTATATTTAAGAACTTATTTCTTAAAGGAACTCCAGAATTTACACCAGTTTGAGTTACTACTGGTACTTTACTAGCCATTGAGAAAGTTTTTGGTATATTATTTTTAACTACAACCTCATTTGTTTCTGTATCAGTTGTAACAGTTACCTTATCTCTATCGGTTCTATATCTAGTATCCATAGATGAGTTTTCTTGTGAGTTTATTGTTAAAGTGTCAGTAGCTTGAGTTGCGGTAATTGTACTTTGACCAGTTGACGACACACTTGTAAAAGCATTTTGATTTGTATCTCCTGAAGTACTTGCAGATATTGTTATCTTATCTGAGCTTGTATCAGGGTCTATAGTTATATTGTTACCTGCTACAAATGTTAAAGTATCAGAACCTGAATCTGCATTTATACTGGAACCACCAATAGCTATTGTACTAAATGCATTAGCAGCACTACCACCACCTGATGATGTTATAGTTACTGTCTTATTAGTACTATCAGTAGCAAGTCCTATTCCTGAACCAGCAACTAATGTAAGGTTTTCTGCTAAACCTCCTGATGTTACTGTATCTTGTCCAGATACAACTATTCCTCCAAAAGCATTTTGTTGTGTTGGTAAATCTGTCCAACTTAAGTTTCCATATCCATCAGACTTTAAAACTTGATTAGCACTACCAGTAGTACCATCTAATAAAAACTTTCCAGATTTTAAATCAAAAGCTCCATCTGTATTGAAATGAGCTGCGACAGTCGAATTAGTAGCAAATATAATAGATTTACTATCTGATGTACCTATTACAAATGTACCATCAGAAACTAATGTTTGACCATCAATATATAAATCATGTGCACCATCTGATACATTGACTACTGATTGACTTGTTGTATATCCGTAACTTCCGTCTAATATGTGGTCAGCATCTGCTGAACCCTTCATAAACCCCGTAGAGCTATGAGTTACTTCTGCCATTTACCTATCCTCTAGTAAATTCAGAACCGAAAGAACCCCCCAAACTTCTATAGATAACTTTTAATCTATCTATCTCTTGAATGGTTTGTTGAACAGCACCGTACCAATCTTGGTATGAACTGTGATTTTCATCTAGTCTATCTACCATTAATTCAAAGTGCATCTGTTCAGCTTCAGCAATTCTGCTAAGTATAAACTGCATTTTGTACTCATGGTCAACAAACCTATATTCAATCTCATAATCTTTTTTAGGTTCTGGTTGATTATTCTCTTCAGACATCCTTATCTCCTCTTATGGAGATTCTACTATGAGTTCTTAAAACTAGAGGTAATTGAACGATATGCGTTCTTAAATTTTGTAGATAAATGTGTTTTATGTGTTGTGTCCATATATTTTTGCTCTTCTGTCATTTGTCCTACTTTAAAGTCCCAATCATCTCTTTTAAAGGGTATAACCTGTATAAAAGGTGTTCCTCTTTCAATTATTATGTCTTTTTTAGTATGAACAATAGTAGGAAAGTTTATATGATGATATGAATCAGTTTCTACTATTCCAGGAAGTACAGTAAATCTATTTTCAAACTGATAAGTAGGTTGTGTAAACATTACTGAATAACCTGGTGGTGTATATATTCTCCAAGGATTATTGAATTTGACCCCTTCTGGAAAGTCATTTTTCTTTAATGGCCAGTTATATATCTGAGCAGTATTATGGAATTCAATTCCATAGGGAAAGTTTTTATTATCCCATTCAAGTATTTTTCCATCATTTTGTAAAAGAAAATCGCACCACATTGGTATTATGAAACCTTCGCTAATTAAATCAACAATAGCTGGGCATCTTTTAACTGTTCCAGATGTATGTTTTTTGGCTGTATCACCACTTTTTTCAAACCTACCAGGCGAACTACCATCAGGTGAAGCAGGTTGATTAATGGTTTCTTTCATATCCTTAAACCATTGAGGTATAAAGAATTTGGATGGTTTTACTCTAGCAAAATCTTCAAGTCCTGCTACATCCGTAGCAAACTCAATATATTGATTGCCTCCCAGTTTGAATTTCATTTAGTTACTCGTAACTTCCACCTAAATCTTCGAATTCCTGACGCTTAGCCATAATCTGAGCTTCAACTATTTCTCTATCTTTATCGTATTCTTCAGTTGCAGGCAAATTATGATAACTAGCTTCTAAAGAGAATATGTCGTTTCTTAGGTCTTGAATCTGTTCTTCAGCAGATTTTTCTTCTGGTATAAAGAATTTAAAATCTTCGTAAGCCATTTAACCCTCCAAGGTTGTTATTCTATCTTCTAATGTTTGTATTGTAGCAGATAAATCTTTGATTGCTTGTACTAATACTGGAATCATGTGTTCCTGTGAGAAACCTTTTACAGTCTCACCTTCTGGTAAATCTTCACCATGTTCTTCCGTATAGTAATCAACATTATCTAAATATATTCCGTAGTCTCCGCTATGACCATCATCAGCAAGTGCTTGTTCTACATCTTGTGCTGTTAATGTAAATGCAGTAGCTTCTAGATGGTCAGTAATAAAACCAGATACATTTTCTTTATCAGTTAATTTAGTTTCTACATTACTTATAAAATTTGTCTGTACAGGATTTAATCTATTCACAAAATTTACACCTGGAACAGTATTTGCATTAATATTTAATAATCTTGAATCGTGAATAATAGTGTTTGGGTGATAATGTGTATTTATAGATATATTAGAATTAAAGTGGTCTGAGGCGGTCATATTACCATTACCATTACCATTGTTATGTGTAGATTGAGCATGGCTATAACCAGAGTTAACTGCTATGTTTGCATTTATTAAAGAAGTAACAGCGCTTGAATTTAGGTTTGAGTTACCAGTTCCAAAACCTAAATCGTTATGGCTTCCATTACCATGAGTGCCTAAGTTAGAGTTACCATTATTACCTGTAAAACCTCTTGAGTTTACGTAAGCAAGAGTTGCTAAGTTTGTATTACCATTTCCTGTATGGTCAGAACTAGCATGGTGACTACTTGTATGGTTATCTCCTATAACTATAGAACCTGTATTACCAGAAAGAGATAATACATTACTACTTTCCTGTAAAGCTGTAACACCTGCATTTGCAGGAACGCTTCCCCAATATGGTTTACCATTTGAATCAGCTCTTACAACAAAGTTAGTATTTGTTGTATTTGAATAACTACCACCACTTTCAAAGTGTGCTGCACCAGACCATTTTATTCCGCCTGTTCCACCAGCTAATACAACAGCTGAGTTTGCCTGTGCTTGCAAAGTTAAATCTCCAGATACATCTGCTACATATCCAGATTGACCACTATTGCTATAGAACTGCATTATTGCAGAACCAGTGTTTGAAAATTCTATTCTTTGTCCAGTATTTGCAGTAGCTAAAGTTCCAGAAACAGTTCCATCTATGTTTGCACCAGATATTGTACCTGTAACAGTTACATCATGAAATGTTGCAGAGTTAGCTCCTATTTGATAACCTGTATTGCTGTCAAAAGTAGTTGATTCAATATTGCTAGAATTTATTTGTGTTCCACCAATAGTTCCATCAGTAGCAGTTATATTTCCTGATATGTTTGCACCAGAAGCAGATAATGAATTAGCTGTTAATGAACCATAAAATTTTGCAGTACCATCTGAATGTATTTGAAAACCTTCTGAATTATTATTGCTGTAAGTAGTGCTTTTAATTCTTGTACTTTCTATATCTAAACCACCAATTTCTCCAGAGGTAGCTTTCATTTCTCCATCTGTCTTTACATAGAAAGAAGCGTTATTATCAAAGTTAGTTGAAGCAGAACCTATCCAAAGGTTCCCATCTCCGTCTATGTGAAATCCGTTAGCCATAATCCTAAGGTGTTATATGGAATCCAGTTATTGAACTCAAGGTGACACCACCTTGTGAGTTAACAACGAATACTCCATTTCCAATATTTATTCCTCCACTAAATGTTCCAGTAGCACCAGTTAAATCTCCTCTGAATGTTCCATCATTAAATTCTACAGAACCATCAGCAGCTATTTGAAATCCTGTGCTACCAGCTGAATAGTTACCTTCTATTGTACCAGCAGTTGCATCGAGGGTTAGGTAATATGTTGTACCACCTGTTGTATAGTCAGCTTTTAGAGTGTCACTTGCAATATCCCATCCACCAATAGAACCAGTGTCTGCTGTGATATTTCCTCTAAAGACACCATCAGAGAACTCTACATATCCATTTGGATAATTAGCATTTTGTTTTTCTATTATCCAACCAGATGTACCAGCAACATAATTATCAGATTGTATAGTATCTCCAATTTTTGCATTGGTAATAGTACCATCAACAATTTTGGCTGTGGTTACTGCTAAGTTAGCAATTTGTGCTTCTGTGATAGCAGCAGTTCCTATGTTTTGTGTTTGTATTAAATTACCAGTAGCAAGTTGTTCTGTTGAAGGGTCAGATTCATTACCAGCTTTATCTACAACTGTAAATCTAAAATAATAATCTTCTCCATTAGCAACTTGAACTTCTCCTATTGCAGGTATTTGATTTCTTATATGTGAAGCTGTAACAGGTATCTGTCCTTTAGGTGTCATTCCTGTTATAGAAAAACCAGAGGATTGAGAGTAGTAAACATTTAAATGGTCAATGTCATTTTGAAGTGTAAAGTTTACAACACTAGATACTGGATTTCTATTAGTATCTTCTGCTGCACCTAAGTTATGTATTATCTGTGTTCTCAAAGCTCCAGCAGCTATTGTTACTGCTTGGTCTGGTTTTAAAGGTTGTACTGTATCAACAGCTGTAGTTATAAAATCAGTAACATAGTCACCAGTTGCACCATTATTATTTATTGGTTGTACTCCAACTTCATATTGAGTTGATAATGCTAAACCTTCTATAGTGAATGTTTCAGCACCCCAAGTTACAGAAGATTCAGAATAAGGGTCAGTAGTTCCTGACTTTCTATATCTAATGTTATAGTGAGAACCATTTTGTATTATTGTTCCATCATCATTTAAAGGAACAATCCATTCAATTTTTATTATTGCTTGTTGAGCACCTAATGCATCTTGTATAAATCCAGATGTTAAGTTAATACCATTAGTTAATGTATTATCTGGGTCTCTTACTTTTCCAGGGAATGTAACTTTAGAACCTGCTGTTATACCTGTAACAGTAGGAGAGAATCTTAAATCATCTCCTAGTTTTAGTGGTAAGTCTCCAACTTCTAATCTTGCACCACCAGACTCAAATTGAACATATGGTGTTAAGTCTATATATTCAACCTCAGTAGATGATGAAGTTCTGAGTCTTCTAAGGTAAATACCCATTCCAGATTTAATTGGATGTGTAATAGAAGTTACTCTTATTTTTTCAGGGTTTATATATTCACCTTGATAAGCTACTTCAAATAGAGAAGTTCTACCTTCTTCAATTCTCTTTTCCTCGTTATCCTCAAAACCTAATTCAGGGTCATATATAAATATATTATCTCCAACTTCAAAGTCACCCTGTATGTCGTAGTAGTCTAAATCTAAATCTATTGCTCTCTTAACTCTTTTGAGTTCTTTCAAAAAAGCTCTAGCTCTTTCTTCTTTTGATATATGTGGATGTTGTGGTTCTGAAGCATACACGACTCGTTCAAGTAAACCGCCGTTTATGTCGCGATAAGGAATAGCATCATCTGTAACATCTAATGTGTCAAAGTTTTGACCACCAATAGTTTCTAGATATTCTACTGTAGATACATATTCTCTAGCATCAAAAGATGACTTAATACTTGATGGGTCAATACCTGTTATAGATGGGTCTTCACCTGAAGTACCTCTTACAACTATTGTTTCTGCGTTATCATTTAGACCATGTCCAACAAAAAGACTTGTTCTAGGTCCCATATCCAATAAAACTTTTCCAACGTTAGTACCTGAAGGTATTGGTCTGTTTGTGTCGTCTGCTGTTGTACCTATTCTTACTTTCCATTCAATATCTAATTGTGTTGCAATTCTGTTAAGTGCAGTTAACACTGTTTCTAAGTAATGCGTTCCAGAGTAATCACTTTGAGTAGTTTCTACAGTTGGAGCTGCAGTTGGAACGCTATATGTAGCTATACCCGTGTTTGCATCTATGGTATGTTTTGCAGTTCCTTTTGTTATTCTTAAACCATCTAAGTATCCATAAAAATGGTCAGCACCTTGTGATAGTCCTATAGATAAATTAAGACCAGTAGAAAGCCATAGCTTTACATCTGGTTGAGGTATCTTAATTGATTTCTCGCTTCTCCAACTATCTACCATTGTTCCATTTTTAAAAGTATAAAAGTTGTTACCTTCTCTTGTTATTGCAAAGTGATTCCATTGACCATAGTCAATAGTTCCTAATGACTTACCATTAGCTATGTCAAAACAATCATCAGTAGCAACACCACTAAGAACCGTGCTAGTAGAAGTTACTGACCTCATATAAACTTTAGATGTTCCTGCACCATTTTCATTAAGTCCAATCATAAATGAAGGAAGTGAACTATGTTGTGTGGAAGCTATTACTGCACCATGTTTTGTTTTAGCTCTAGGCTTACTAAAAGCTGTTGTACCATGAAACCATGATGAACCATCTTGCCAAAATTTTGAATAATATGCCTGAAAGTTAGGGTCAGTTTCCCAATAATTTATAGTTCCTGCATCTGAATCATATATTGAACGAGCACCAGAATAATAATCTGAATAATCGACATTTGCTCCTGTAGAGTTTTTACCTTGCCAAAAATCAGTAGATGGTAAAGGCAAACTTTCTATATTATCAATTAACTGCTCTATTGATATTTGTTCATGGTCTCCAGATTCAGTAATAGTATTTGGGTCAATTGAAGAATCTGTAATTATAGATGGATTAGCAACACCACCTTGTGCTGTACTACCACCTCTTACACTCCAACCATTAACACCACCTGGGGCTGTAAAATAACCACCATACCAAGCATCAGGTGCATAAAACCAGTTTTTATTTATATCATGTCCTTGATACCAGTTAGCGCTATCAGCTATAGGATTCGGGTCTACACCAAACGCAGGAGTCATTGAACTTAAGTTTCCAGAAAAATGTGTTCCTAGTAATAATGTTTGTGCATGTTTTCTATACCTATCGACTGCAAATTTCATAAACCTATATTTACCAGTGTCTTTGTTGTAAACAACACCAAAAAATCCCATTGCATAAGCAGCATCTTTGTATGCATCTAAATCTGAAGAAGTAGTTATTACGCTACCATCTCTTAATGTATCTTCAGTTTCATCATATTTATATACTTGTAGAAACCAAGAGTATTTAAAACCTCCTGTTCCTTTATGCCAAGCTATATCAACCATCATATCAAAATGTTGTTGAGCTATTGCTGTGTCATATGGAAAAGCATCTGCCTCTAAAATAGTATTACCATTACTGTCAAGTTCTTTAACCCATGCAGAACCTGTTTTATCATATCTGTAAAAAGCTTCTATAACACCTGCCGCGTATTTTATATCTGCAGCAGTCTTTACTAACTGTTCCAACATTTCTTGAGATGGTCGAGCTTTTATTATTGTAACTCCATCACTTCTAGTTACAGAAGTTCCGTCACCTGTATATCTTATTGGTATAGGTTCAGTATTTTGAACTACACCAGTATTACCAATACCATCATCATCTGTGCCAGATTGAGTTGTATCAATCCATCCACCACCAGTATTATTAGCAGCATATGATAGGTCATGTTCTATTGGAAAATAAATATTGTACCAAGTACCATTTTTTTTGACTCTAATTCCTTTATCTTCATCATGTAAAACGTCGTATAAATTTAACCTGTGATTATCTCCCGTGTATATTAAAGAACCACCCTTTGGCCACATAGCTTCTGTATCTGGTTTAACAAAAGCATCTATTGTTTGACCAATTCCAAATGTTGGAACTGTATTCTTAACTAAGTCTGCAGCGTGTCTATCTGGGTCAACAGGACATTTAGAATAATAACCAGCTCCCCTCATTCCTGTACCAGTTTGTTGAAATTTAGTAATTGATGGGTCTGCTGAAGCTCCAGTTTTTAAAACAGTTTGACCAGCATTTTTTAAGTCCCAATAAACAAAAGGAACTATGGCTTCATTATCTGTTAACCTACTTACGAAGTTAGAGCTTACTTCAGCGTTTGCTAAATCAAATTGAGGCATGCTATCACGGTGTTAACCTATACTCCCACCACTCCATTGTAAAGTCGTTATTGGCTGGATGGAAACCTGGGTGGTAATCTACTAATATATATCCATCTCCATCTAAGTATAAACTTGTATTACCCCATTTAGCTTGGTCATCTGATATTTGTGCTGTATCGTAAAATGTTGTTTTGTGTTCTAAATCAGTTTCATCAGTATATGTAGTATCTCCGTCTGTACCTTCAAAATTTAAAAGTAAGTCAGTATCTTGTATTGTTTTTTCTGTAATAGTTCCTGGCCATACACTTCTAAGTCTTCCTGAATCATTATTTCTTAAAAGACCATAAGGTTGTCCATCATCATTGTTAATTACATACTCTATAGTGTTATTCTCATAAACTCTTGACTTTGAACCATCGTTCTGTATTTCACTAACACCTAATCCTTTATTGTCAGAATCACCAAGATAAACAGACATTCCAACTCCTTCAATCTCTGCTGTTTCTGGGTCAATAGATAAAGACTGTATTACACCTACATACTCGGATGAAGGTAGCATTACACTGTCTATCCATTCAGCTGATTCCATTTCAGAATCTGTTACTACTATTTGGTCCCATGGCTGTATAGCGTTTAATATATAATTAGGAACTAATGACAAATCTAAAGTTACTATAACTTGACCTTGTGACATTAATTTTTCTGTAATAGGCATTACGCTTTCACCATTTTTTGATATTCGTTTATATTGTCAATGTATTGTTTGTAAACATTAGATGCAGTATTGTGAGTTAAAGGAGCATTTGTGTTAGGGTCAACTAATTCATATCCTACCATAAATCCAAAAACTGAACCATTAGCTGCATTTCTCATCATTCCATTGTTAGTAATAGAAGTATCTTGGTCTAATGCTTTTAATCCACCAAGAACCCAATAATTACCATCTTCTGGAGAAGTAGCACCATCTTTTATAAAACCATTTGATATATCTGTTACATCTGGAGTATCTGTTGGAGCTGACTCCAATGCTATATTAATATTTGTACCAGCTGTGTAGTAGTTTGTTATAACTCCTATGTGATGCGCTCCTCTTCTTAATGAAAAGTCTACCACAAGTCTTTTACCTCTAGTGTCAGCATCTTTATAAGTTGTACACCTAACAACAACAAGTTCTGGTCTATTAACTAATATCTGAACTCTATGCCATCCTAAAAATAAATCTCCATGCTGTTGACCAGAAGCAGGGTCTCCTTCTGAAAACACCCATTCTTTTTCTGTAGCATATTGATTTACATCCCATATAAAAGTATTAAATTTTGCACTCGTAGTACTTGTACCTAAAACCATTTTTATAAGTCCATTATCTAAAATTAATGTATCACCAACAGTCCAATCTCCTGAGTACTTTCCACATTTTATGCTTTCAGTTACGACATCTGAACTATTAGCATTAACTCTTTCCATATGATGTCCCATTCTTATTTGACTTGCACCTTTGTAATAATCTGCAAATTCCATATTGTAAATAGAGTTATTGTTTCTTAATAGTGAAGATTGATTTATATATAGATTACATGTGTCAGTAGAAGTACTACTTGTTAAATCTCTTGAAACTCTTAAGTTTCTTCCAGGTAATGCATTGTGTATAAAAGCAAAACTATTTCCTGGTGCTGCATGAAATTGTTGAGTTGTAGCTGATGTTATAAAATCGTTTTCTAGTAAAGCTCCTGTAAGTCTTGATTCAAATTGAACATCTCCAGCCTTACCTAGGTACTCTAAACTTATAGAATAGCTTATTCCAGCTTGTGTATATTTTTCTATATCTACACTTGAACTAGTAACTTTTACATATCCATTTAAGGTTGAATCGCCATCATATATAAAAGGAACATGTTCATCCATTGTGGACATTGATTGAAGTTCATCTCGTAAATATTTTATATGGTCAATAGTGTGCTCAACACCACCAAATTTACCACTAAGACTTAAAGTCTTACCATCTTGTCCTGCACTTAATTGTAAAGTTCCAGGTGATGTGAAACTAAGTCTTCCTAAATGTATTTGATATGTTGGGTCTGGCATTATACGTTCCTTACTCCTCCACCAGCGTTACCTTCTCTATCTAGTCTTTGTAATGCTTTCTTAATTTGAATTGCTGCTTTTCTAGCAGAAGCATTATCTACTGGTACACCAGTAACATTAACAGATAAACTCTGAACTATGGTGTTATTTCCTCTACCACCTGTTGTAAGTGGTTTAACTAAAAATCCAGAACCTGGAACAAATCTTACTTCTTCAGGTCCGTACTCCCCAACTAATGCTCTCTTCATCATATGGTCTGCCATTCGTCCACCCTTTGCATATTTCTTAGGTTGTATGTGAGACATATCTGGTATTCTTCCACCCATCTTGAAGCCTTTGATTCTTCCACCCATTGCAAAGCCTCTTCTACCTGTGGTTGTGTATCCAGCTTTCTCAGCTGCTAATTTTGCAGCGTCATTGGTTACAACTCTTCTTTGTCCATTTGCATTTTCCATTAGTAGAGGATATTTGTCGTAAACATCTCCTGAACCACTAGGGTCTGCAGGGACTTCAACACCAGCATCCATTTCTACATGACCATAATCACCTTTTGTTAAATTACCTGCTAATACTTCGTCAATGTAAGCTTGGTTAGCAGCTGATGTTGCACCCATTTGATTTGCAGATAGTGCTTTCTTTCCAGTAAATATATCTCCAAAGTTTTCTAAGAATTTTCCTAGTTCTACACCTATTTCTTTTTCTACAAATTCTAAGTTTTTATTTAAGAATTCAAAACCACTGCCATCCTCTTTACGGTATAGGTTTAATCCTAAAGATTCAATAAATTGTTTTAATATTACAGTACCTTCATTCTCGGTGTTTAGTCTCTTACTAATACCCATATCATTAAGGGTTGTCATAATTCTTTGTATCTGTCCTAAATCAGTACTTGTCATGAATTGTTCTGCTGTGTCTAATTTATTTGATTCCCTATTTAAAGCTACGCCTTGTTTAAATATTGGAGAAGTCAAAGGGTTGTTTATGAATCTATTAAAGTCATCATATAAATCAGCTTCTTTAAGAGAACCTGCAAAATTTGTTTTAGCATCTTGCATTGACATTCTTTCGTCAGCAATTAATTTATTTGCAGCTACTACAGTTTCATTTATCTCATCTTCAACTGCCTCGTCTTTAGCAGGCTGATATTGTGTTGTCTTTGGCAACTCTGCTCCACCAGGTCCAAATATTGAATCAATATTTCCTTCTTGGAATTCTTTTACTGCCTCTATAAGTTCATCTACTTCAGTTGTTATATTGCCATATAAACCTGCAATTTCTCCCAATGTTTCCATATGAGGACCAATATTTTCTTCAAAGTAAAGTATTGCACTTGTTAATGCCATATCTGCTTCAACTGCACCTTCAGTAGATGCTGAGTATTTATCTTGTGCTACTTGAACTCTCATAGTCATTTGTTCTTGCTCGTCTAGTAATGAAAAGTATTCTTCTCTTGTAGAAACAAGTTCTTGGTCTATCTTTAAAGCATTAGCTTGTGCATCTTTATATTGTGTTTCTGTATCAGCAAGTTGTAAAAAGAATAATTCTTTATCTTCATCTGTTTTAAATTCTCCTCGCATCTCTGCAAGTTCTTCTTGTGCAGCTTGGAACTCTAAAGCACTAATGACACCTTGATTGTACATTCTTGACATAGTGTTAACTTCTTGTTCTTTGTCATTAATTGCTAACTGTTCTTTTGCAGTAAATTCACCAGCAGCTCTTTTTTCCATCTCTCTTAAAGAAAGTAGTTGTTGTAATATACCAATACGTTCTTTAACAGTGACGTTACCTTTTTTACCTTCTTGTTCTAATTTATTTAATCTTTCTAAAGTATTATTAATTCTATCTTGTAGTGAAGCTTCTTCCCTTAACTGTTTTGCTAAGGAAGCTTTAGATTGCATTACACCAAGTAGAGCTTGGTTTCTAGCTCTTTCAGCAGCTGTTAGTTGTGTTACAACTTGGAAAGCTTTTTGTTGTTCAGATACATATTTTTGTGCTTTCTCTAATACACCAGCCATAAATTTTTCGAGGAATGTTTGAAAGTTTCCACCACCAGTATTACCTGTAATAAATGCAGCAAAAGAAGCTATACTCAAACCAAGTTCTGATATCATTTGGGCAAATGTTGTAAAAGTAGAATTTACTCCACTATCTGAACCAATACTATTTTCTAGTCCTTCTACAAAACCATCTCCAACATTTTGACCATATCCAATAAACTTTGTAGAGTTTGAATTAATTCCTAGTATTGCTCTGAAAGCATCAGAACTATTTTTTGCCATATTTTGCATAGCTACTTCAGTCTGTGGAATAGCATTTTCTATACCTTCTGCAAATCCCATACTTGTCCATTCACCATATTGCATCATTACTTTAGATGGTGAGCCGAATTTAAATTTGTCAATAAGTGCTTGTACAACTTCTTCACCTAAATCATCAAACATGCTTCTTATTATTGGGAAACCAGCTTCTATACCCTTAACAAAACTTTCTGTTATCTGTATGCCCATATTTTCCATTTGGTCCATGAACTTATCATCCATTATTGGAGAAGTTACTCCAGCATCTGCAGCAGTTAATGGTGCTGTTTTTATAAGTTCAAATTCTAAAGCTTGTGCAGCCATTGGGTCTTCAAGAGCTTTAGCTGCTAGGTCTCTACCACCAATACCCATTTGTAGTAATCTATCTGCAGTAAACTCAAAACCTTTAGCTCGTAGTCGAGCAATATCTTTTTCATATTTTTCAATAGCTAGTCTATTGTTCTCTAAGTTATTTAGTAACTTACCAAAAGACATATCAGTAAGTTCTGCATCTTCTAATGGCTTACCAAGTGCAGTAGCTGCTTCTTTTATTTGTTTAAAAGCTTCTTTTGCTTTTATTGCAAGCCTTAATGACATTTCTGCTGTTATACCAAACTCATCTTGCATTTTTTTGTTTGCAGAAGTTATTTCATCAGATATAGCAGACTGTGTACTTGCATAAAGTTTTAATAATTTTTCAGTACTATTTCCAGCGTTTAGTAATTCTCTTTCACTTAGATAACCTGCAGTTATCATTTCATCTAAATAGATTTGCAACATATCTCTTAGAGCACCCATTGCATCAGAATCTTCTGGTAGCTTACTTAATGTATTTCCTATCTCATCAATGCTCTTTCCAGCAAGATTGTTAAATGTTTCTATAAACATTAAGAATTCCATTATTGCATTACCAACTTCAGTGTCAGTAGCATCTGGCATTGCTGTGTTGAAAGCGTCAGCTAATGAACCAAATATTTGATTTAATTCATACTCAAGATAATCTGCACCACCAATATTTGCTATTAGTTGTTCATTTAATCCTTGGAATAAGTTACCTTGTGCTATTCTTTGTGCAAGTTCATCACCTTTAATATTTGTAAATCCTGTATATTTATCTAGTATGTCAAAAAGACCTAATCCTATATCTCCTGATGCAAGTAGGAATGAATTTAAATCTAAATCTGCAGTAGCTTCACCATATAAGTCTCCTAATACTTCAAATGGATTTCCGTCAGCAATTATTGCATCTATAATCTCTCTACTTGTTCCAGTAAAGAATCTTGATAAGTAAGTTCCATCTGCATCTTCAGCAAATAATAATTCGTCAAAAATATCTTGGAATGATGGTATAGCACCTTCTTCAAATACTGCCCTTATAGCTTCACCTATAGGAACAGCCATCTTTTCTTTTATTTGCTGTTCTGTGTTACCAGTAACCTTTTCAAAGATGTTCATAAATCTTTTAGCTAAGGCACCTTCTTCAATATCATTTTCAACCAACAACATTCCATCAAGGAATGCTTTACCCAATCCTTCAGAAATATTTTTACTTTGTTCAGCTAAAGCTTTTTCTTGTTCTTTTACATATTCTTCTAATGTTTCAGCAATAGTTGTTGGTCCATCAGGTGAGAATACACCAGCTTCTTTTGCCAGTAATTTTCTTGCTTCTTGAAGTTTTATTGTATTAGTAGCAAGCTCTTGGAATTCATTTGTTATTTCTCTTAAAGAGTTTTTATACTCTTCTAATCCTTTAGCCTCTGCTCCAACATTTGAAATCATTTTTAATAGAGGAGCAAGAGCTCTTATTATGACTAAAGAAAGACCAGCGAACTTAGCAACACCCATAAATATTCCTGACATCTTGGATGCAGATACAGCTGCTTGGTCAAAAGCTTTTGCTAAGTCTGCAGTAACTTTTACATCCTGACCTCTAAATGGCATTTTTATAGGTTTACCACCACTCTTTCCAAGCTCTCTAGATTTTTCTAATAAAGTTCCAAATTCGGCATCAAGGCCTGATAAGACTAATTTTCTTCTACCTCTATTGAAAGCTCTATTACCCCCTCCACCATAGAAGTCGTCTAACATACTGTCTAATCTTTTTTTACCACTTCTTGTATCACCTGCTAATGAAACATTTTTAGCTCTTATTCCTTCTTTAAGTTCTTTAAGAGAAGGCATAACATCTTTTGCATTTTGTCTATTTAAAGCAGCTTGAGCTTTTTCTTCTGCTCTTCTAGCCCTTGCAGCCAGATACCTTGAGGCAGCTTCTCTTGTCTTTTTGACAACACCTTTATCAATAGATTTATTTACAGCTTCTTGAACTTTTTGAACTTTTTCGCCCATTTTAAAATCAGCACGTGTTGGTCCAAATATAGGACTAGGACTAACCTTTCTTCTAGCTCTTTCAGCAGCTAACCTTGCTTTTTCTGCAAGTCTTTCATTATTTACAGAACCTCCATCAGAAATGTATGATGCTCTTTCTGCAAGTCTTTGTCTATTCCTTTTAAGAACAGGGTCGTTTGGATTGAAAGCAGTAGACTCCTGTATTTCTCCTAAATCTCCGACTGTTATTGGTCCACCTGATGGTAATTGGAATTGTGGTCCACCAGCTGGTAAAGCTTTAGGTACTTTTGGAGCTGGTAACCCTTTTAATGCACCAGCAGCCATTTCTTTTATCGCATTGAAAGGAGTCTTAAGACTAAAGCTAGACTTAGATATTTCTATTAATCCTTTAAGGTTTTTAAGAATAAATCCTATACCAGCAAATGCTCCACCTAAGTTTACAAAACCAGCACTTATTCTTGCAGCTGCGGCTGCTAGAACATTAGATAGTTTGACTGTTTGCAACATAATTGCATTAGATAATGATGCATAAGCTTTATTTACTTGTTGTTGCATTCTTATTACAGCACTTGGTGGAGCTTGACCAAATGTTCCGTATCTATCTGCACCAAAAAGCTTTCCAGCATTTGTATCAAAACGTTGAGTTCTATCAGAAGCTGATGGTACTGCTTCACCACCTGGTACTTGTTTGTCTGCTTGATATAAAATTGCATCGCCTGAAGGGTCAGCCATATATCTAGCATTACGCACCATTTGTCTTCTTCTGTTTAGAATTTTATCAATTCTCATTTGACGTTGTCCGTCTTCTATAACCGCTCTAGCTTCTTTTATTGAAGCTAATCTAGCTCTTCTAGCATTTCTTGCATTTACATTTCTTATAGACTCTGCTCTTGAATCTGCAACACCAGGTCCTCTTGAAGCTGATTGCTGAACTCTGTCTCTCTGTCTTGCAAGTCTTCTGACTAGTTCTTCTCGTCTTGACATTGGTTGCTGTGCAAAACCTTCAAAGGCTCCTTGTAAAGAGGCAACTATTGTTCTAGCAACAATAGATATAGTTGAACCGAAAGATTTAATAGGTCCTATAAATTTAGCAGTGAATATATTTATAAATTTTAATAACGAAGCGTTTACAGTGTTTAATACTTTTTCTAATCTAGTAAAGAGTTCAATTGTTGCCCCACCTTTTTGGAATCCTCTAGTTCCAGTTACGCCAGGTATTCTTGCAAGTTCTGTTGATTTAAAACTGCTTTTTGAAGGTAATTGTTTAAGTGTTGTAGTTGGTAATTGTTTTCTATCTGTTCCTGAGAAAAAAGAAGATAAAGCAGCTATCTTTTGTTGTAAAGCATCTAATCTTGGAATTTTAAATCCTTTTGGACCTAGTCTTGAAAACTCAACTTCTCTAGGACCAAATATTTGTGGTGGCCCAAAAGGCGCAGATTGTTTTCTCGTCATTCCTATTTGTTCGTCAAGTATTCTTGAAGCAAGTCCTTGTATTGATGAAGTAAATTGTTTCATCTTTCTTGCTAGTTGTTTACCGAGAGTAGTACTTCTACCCACTTCTCTAAGTACTATCATTTCCAGTTTGTCAAACATACTTAAGTTTTTATAGTTAAGGCTAGCAAGACTCCTTTGGAAATCTATAGCTGCCTCAGCTGAATCAGTAGCAGCTTCGTTTAGTCTTCCAGTGTCTAATAATTCTTTATACTTAAGAATTTTTTCATCTTTAGTTCTTGGTATAGGTGTAGATTCTGTATCTATTAAGTTACCCTCAGCGTCAAGAAGTGAACCAACTGTATCAATATACTTTTCATTAATTTCCTGTAGCATATCTTTACTAATATTTCCCCTTTTAACTTGGGATTCAATTCTCTTATCAATATCTCCGCCACCTGATATAAATTCATCAAAAGCTAAAGGTGCGTCTATAGCACTATATGGTTCAACACCTTGAGCCATCATGTCTGCTATAGGTCTATTTCTAAAATATGCTTGTCTTGTTCTGTTTTGGAATCTTCTAGATTTACCACCAACAAAACCAGTCAATCCTCCGATTACTCCCATTCCTGGTAGTCCAGCTATTCTATCCATCATATTTATTCTGGAACCCCTCAAGCCAGACATTCCAAAACCTGAACCAGTCTTTTCATCAAAAAATGCTGAAGATTCTACAGACTTACCAGTAGGAACACCTACTCTATTCATTGCAGTTGAGGTAGCATTTATACTCTCTGATAAGTTGTCGAATACTCCTAATGAAGTTGCCATTTCTAAAGCGTTTCTATTCATTTGTTTAAATATTGTGGACATCATCATTAATGGTCCTATTACTTTTGCTATGGTTGTGGATATTCCTTCAAAGTTATCCATAACTACATAAGTAACGTTTGTTATTTCTTCTATAATTCCTTTAGCAATTTCTAAGCTTTCAGTGTCTTGAGCTAAATCTAGAAACCCACCAGATACAATATTTTTTAATCTTTGTATTTGCATAGCCAAAGTGTCGTATCTTCTTTCAGCTTCTAAATTAAGTGCATTGTTTTCTACAAAAGCTTTATTAGCAGTATCTATAGCATCAAATAATGTTTGATTAGCTTTAGATAGAGCTAGTATTGCTTTCCTACTTCTTACTTGACCTAAACCTAAATCAGATAATACTTCTAAACTTGTTCTACCAACTTTGGAAGTGTCATCTAAACCTTTAATAAACATTGCTACAGCTTTTGTAGAATCTATTTCAAATAATCTAGTAAATTCTGTCATACTCACACCTGCAACAGATGCGAATGTTTCTAATTTAGAACCACCAAGTTCTACGGCAGTACTGGCTTCATTCATTAACCTTACTATTGCGGTTGCACCTGCCTGTGCTGGCTGACCTATAGCTCTTAAAGCAGTTGAGAATGCTAAGGCATCTACAGCAGCGTTGTTGAGTGTTCCTGATATTTGTGCGGTTGCAGTAGCTATTTGCATAGCTGCATTTACAATTTCAGATTCTGTAGCTGCAAAGTTGTTACCTAAGTCAACTAATGTTGCACCTAAGTTATCTAATTCATCTACTGAGCTTCCTGTTATTTCTTGAAGTCTAGCCATTGATAGTGCGGCTTGTTCTGCACCTAAGTTAGTTGCTACTGTAAGTTTTTGAATTACTTTTGTAAAAGCAACAATGTCTTTAGCACTAACACCTAACTGTCCACCAACAGCAGCTATTTCACTTAATTCTTTAGTTGTTACTGGTGATAATTTTGAAAGTGTAATTAAGGAGTTTGCAATTTGGTCAAATGCTTTTTCTACATTTTTTACTTCTGGACCGATATTTAATGTTTTCTTAACTGCAACAAATGACTCTTCAAATTTAGAAGCGGTAGCTGCTGCAATTGTCATACCACCTGCTACAGCACCAAATGCTGCACCAGATGCAGACATCATTCCTCTAAGAGTATTTGATACTGCTGCAGTAGATTGTTGTATTCTTGCTGCTTCTCTTTTGATTTGTTGATTAGCTTGCTTTAACGACTTATCGTCAAAGCCCATAACTATTCTAGCTTCAAGAGAATAAGCTGTAACTTTGGCCATTTAATTACCTATAAATTATTTAAATTTGTTTTAGCACCGAGACCATCCGACTGAGCAATGAATTGGTCTAAGCCTATTGTAGTACGAGCTCTTCCACTTCTGTTGGCTTTCCTATCAAGTTCAGACTTATAATTAGATGTACCTAAAGAGTTATTTCCACCATCATCATCGAGTAATCCTTTGTCTCGCATTGCTTGTTCGTAATGCTTTGCAAAGAAAAGTGATTTATCCATAGGCAATCCAGACATAAGCAATAAAAACCTACGCCAAGTTATTTGTAAAGGATTATCTATCTTGTACCAACGTACAAAATCTGCTTCTAATTTATTCCAATCATAGATAACATCTAGAATTGAAAAGTTTACTCTTTTGGGTCGTCTGAACCTTCTTCAGCAACTTCTAATTCTAAATCTTCATCATCGCCACCAATACCATATTCAGTAAGTAGCCATTGAAGTAATTCATCTAATTGATTCCATGTAGCACCATCGTCTAACATAGAGTCTAGATTTTCTTTACCTACTAATGACTCTAACCATTCTGGTAATGAGTTTGTGGCCATACCACCAGATTCGTCCATATATCTCATTTGAGTAAGAACTACTCTAGCTGGTAATTGTGATGGAAGTTCATATTCTGAATCTGCCATTTTGAATGAAATTGGCTTTTTATCTGCTTCTGTTATTGCAGCATCAAAGTCTTTATATTTTTTGTCGACCATACCGACCTATCTCCTATTGTAAATTAATACTATCTCAACTTTTAGTTGACATCAAATGTTGTTGAATCATTAGTGTTATCTACGATTCTGAAAAGTTTATACTTTCCACCAGGGTTGCCGACATTTAAGCCTGCAGCATCTGGAACAAGTAACTTAAACTCAGTTGCAATTACCACTTTTTGTGGAGCCTTTGCGTGTGACATTGAGAAAGCACCTACAGATACCATTCTTGGCATTTGTACGTGTCTATCAGCGCCTGCAGGACCTTCAGTAATAAGTAATCCAGCCAACTCTGTAAATTCGTTGGTCAATGGAGCATTTACTACGTCGTATCCGCTTGCAAAGTTACTGTCATCCTCTGAGACGAAACTATCGTCTTGTCCCATAGCGACTGACAAGTTTTTAAGTGAAGCTTGTGATAGCTCACCCATTAATCTTGCTTCCTGAGCAGTTTTTATGGTTTTAATTGGGTCTACTTCTTCAGCGACTAGAATGTCCTCGAAAGTTCTATCTATTTCTAGAGTCCAACCATCTTCAGAATAGCCAATGTCTCTCCAAGATGCTGATGCTACAGCTGCTGTTTGAAAAGCACCTGCACCGTCATCTGTTGGGAAAGCCAATGAGCCAGCTGTTCTGTCTGCTATATAGAGTACACCAGTTCCGATTAATACTTCATTAATCGCACCACTTGTATATGTAGCCATTTATCTACTCCTGCTCGTCTAATCCGATACTATCTTCGAAGATAGTCTCATCTACGTGAGACTCTTCAATCGTATCCTCATTATCTTCTACTGCTTCATCGTCTTCCACAGTAGAATCAGCTTCGTCAAGTGCTGTATCGTCTTCCTCATCGTTAACAATGAATATATCCATGTTATTGTTGAGTAGGCGTTCAGCGTCTTTCGCCTCAACCTCGACCCATGCTCCTGAAGTAAAGGTAATTCCAGTAACAGTATCGCGTACTGTATCGGCCTTTGTGAACAAAGGACTGACCTTAATCTCTACTTTAGAATCTTCTTTTTGTTTATCTTTATTGTTAAACATAATACTTAAATGTTATATGATAGTTATGAAAGTAGTGGTATTTAAATAAATTTATACAGCTCGATACATCATGGCAATACCAATATCGTATCTACCTAAACCTGTCTGATTTTCATTAACTCTTGTAGGCATTTGAGGTATATCAAAACCTAATATTTTTGCCCTTGTTGTAGAGCTATCAGTGGTAATATATTCATTTTCCATGTTAAAACACTCTCCAATTATTGCATTCGCAACTTCCATAGCTTTACCATAATCAGGAGCGGATGTTGTACCATCACCACCCCATTGACCTGCGAAGCATTGAATAGGTATAATCGCTGATTGCATATGAACTTGAGAAGTTGGTCTTATTAAAACACCACCTGCTCTTTGAAATGTTATAAAAGGCATTTCTGCATCTCTAGGTAATCTTGTAGCAATTCTTGTACTTACTAAATCAGTAATAGCTGTTTTACCTAATAAAAACTTTCTAAATATAATTTCCGCATCAGGCGGTACTGGTTGTCCTGTTGTTGGCATGTTTATATCCTACTACAAATTTTTACTAGAACCTTGTTTTATAAAACTGAAAAATAGAATAAAGCAAGTTATTTGACTCACCTTTTAATGATTTTACATTATATACACTAAAAAACTGGTCATAATTTTCACCAGCATGTTGTATAACTTTTTTAACAAATTCTTGTTTATCCCTTTGATTACTTTGATTACCTTTTCCAGATTCAGTAATTAGTTCTTCTAAAAATTCTATAGATTTACTTGGACCGTGTTTTCTAAATACATTACCTAATATTCTACTAAATTCTGCCATATCTAATGTGCGCATAGATTGTACACCTTGTACATTTCTTCCCTTTTTAATAACAGCGTAAGTATCATCACTAGGGTCTACTAAATAATGAATCTTTTTCCTAAATAAGCTTTTAGCAGTTCCTGTTAAATCATCACCCCATTTAGATTCCCTTCCCCAACCTGTTATTTCTTCTATGTCAAAAGCAAGACCACCTTTTTTGGCTCTAAAGTCTTTATAATCTAGACCTGTTTGTGAATTAAATACAGCACTATTTCTATCACCACTTGTAGCGTTTATAGCACCAATAGCTTTAGCATCAGGGAATGTATTAGTATCATTGTAATGTTGTAATAATCTATCAGCAAAGACACCTTCTTTAGTGTTAAAAGTAAATCTATTAGATATAGACTTTGCTAATTCTTGTGTTTGAATTAAATCTACTTCTTGTTCCTCAAATAAGATTCTTTTCATTTCTTTTCCTGCTTGTTCAGGGTCAAGACTTCCATCAAATCTCCACTTATTTTTTCCTGTATAGACTACTTTTTCGGTTGCAAATTCTGGGTCTTCTACAGTACTTCTATCTGGATATCTATTAGCACCAGACCAGTTATACTTTTTATCTTCCAAATCCCTATCATAAGCTTCTTGGTATTTATTTATTACTTCCTCATAACCCTGGTCACCTATCTGAATAACTGTTGTGTCATCAGCAAATTGGTTTGAAACTTTATCGAACTTTCTATTAATAAAAGTAAACGCACCTCTATTAGAGTCTAAGAAGGTTTTTGCAACCTGTTCTGCAGCAGTACCTTTTAACTGGGCATGTGCTGCTGCCATTAATCCAACTGTATCTGTAGTAGATGCAAATCCTTGTTCAAGTAATATAGCAGTTCTTTCTAATGCATTAAAGAACCCATTTCCATCTAAGAATACACCACCTGCACTTGTTCTTCCCCAGACAGTAGTTATAGAGTTAGCTACTTTACTTGCAGTCCTTGCTGCTTGTATTTTTAGTTTATCTTTAATAAGCGCTACTTCTGGGTTACTAAGCGTGCTAAATACACCTTGTAATGACTCTTCCATTTTTTCTAAATAAAGCCTTGTAAGGTTTGCTTTTGTTTTACCACCAGCCAATGCTTCTCTTATTTGACCTATTTCGCTACCAGGTCCTTGGGGCGCTGAAACCAAATGTTGATAGTCTCTTATTTCTACGTAATTTATCCCAATAGCTGCTTTTAAACCATCTCTTACATGTTCAGAGCTAGTTCCAATCATATTTTTTAGGGTGTTATAGTTTGTGTCTCCCAAGATTGTTCCCATTAACATATTTGAATTTTTCCCTATATCACCTATTGATTGTGTGTATTCTGGAACTAATTGACCTAATCTTCTTTTAGTATTTTTTAAATATTTTTTTGCTTCCCAGCTATTAGCACGTAACAATTGTCTATATATCTGTTGGTCAAATACTGGTACATAAGGCATTCTTCCAGTAAGTGATTGACCATCAACTTCCCAAACACTTGCATATTGTGATGGAGCTATTTCTTCTATTTTTCCCATATAGTTTTGAACCATTCCTCCACCAATACCTGCTTCACCTAGGCTTCTTTTAGCTCTACCTAAACTTTTCATTCGAAATTCTTGCCTACCTATAACTCCTTCTTTCAGGTATCTGTCATGTGTATCTGATAAAACATAGTCAGGGTCTATAAATCTATCATTCATTACTCCTTCTTCTAAAGGCATATTTTCTGTAGCATTAAAAGATTTCAATGCTCTTCTATTCATCATTCTCAAAGCCTCATCATCATTACCTCTCATAGCTTTTCTTCTTAAAGCAACAAAAGCCATTTGTGCCTTATGTAAGTTTCTTTGACCTTTTTTAATTTCTTTCATAGCTCTATCTTTTGTACGAGCTTTTGTTCTAGCTCTTTTACGATTTGGGTCACTAGATTTTAAGTGTAAAGTCATTTCCCTACCCATACTTTTTTCTCTAGTTTTTATAATATTTCCAGGGTCTAATCCTAAATATGCTGAAGCTTCAGTAGCAGCTCTAGTAAAGAAGAAACTAGGTAAATAAAACATACCGTCTGTTCTTTTAGAATAACCACCACTACTGTCAGTAGCTGGTCCACCGTATTCTATAGCAGTTATATCTCTGACTGCATCAGCAGGTCTATTTCTTTTAGGTGTACTTACACCAGCAACAACAGCTGCATTTAGCATTCCAGGACCCTGTCTTGCTTCTTTACTGTTTAGAGGAATTATATGTATAGATTTTGTTATATCTAATTTGTCAGGTATTTGGTTATTACCCAATCTCCTTTCTCTTCTAAGCTCACCTCTTCTTTGTGCTTCATTAGATACAGTATGTTTTCCCATATATGTAGTACCACCTGAGTTGAATCCTAAGTATTCATTAGGTAACTTTTGCCCTTCCATTAATGCTTGAGAAAACACATGGTCTGAATTAACTTTTTTTGGAGAACCACCAAATTCAAACAAACTGTCTGAACTAGCTTGTGATACATCTTTAATATGTCTTTTTTGTAATGTTCCTTGTATTTTTGTATGTTGTTTTTTTCCATATCCTGAAAATACAAAAGGTGTACCTCTAACTAAGCTTTTTTCTAATGCTTCAAGAAGGTTTAATTCATACTCTAATTTTTGTAAATACTCAGCTGTTTTTCCCACACCCTCCATTTGCTTATATTTTTTTATATCATTTAGTTTTCTTGTTATGTTGTGTTTTACACTACCTTGACCATCTGTGTATATAAACTTAGTAGAATTATTGTTACCATCTGTTTCAAATATTTTTACCCTTTCTCCTATTGCAACTTGTCTGTAAACTTTACCATCTTTTTTTGTAGTATACGGACTGTCTATACCTTGTCTATGTTTTTTTTTCTGTCTATTTTCTGAATATCTCATAGACCTAAGACTTTTAAAATATCTTTCATTATTTGCAGAACCTTCATCATACATGTATGAATGTAACATTGATTCTACAGGACTAATTCCTGTACCACCTATTGTACCTGGTTCCATAGGACTGTAAAAATAATCATTTAAAGGAGTATTAGTTTTACCTACGGTGACATTAGCACCAGTTTCAAAATGTCTTCCTAATTCAGACATAGCTTTATTTCTTGCCAGAAATAAGTCACCTTGTATTTCTTCTAATGAACTAAAAAATTCAGGAATATTACTACTTTGAGGATTACCAGCCATTGTGTATTGTAAAGCTTTTAATCCACCTTCTGTTCCTCCCATTTTTTTTAAAGCTTTTTTACTAACTAATAGTTCACCCATTGCATCTGCCAAACCTGTCATTCCCATCTCTTGAGTTTGTTGTGTAAACCTAATAATGCTCCTTATTTGTTGGTCATTAATCATTGAAACATTTTGAGAAAATTGAGTAAAGTCATTTGTATTAACACTTTGAGTAACACCTAGATTTCCTAACGCATCAACAAGTCTAGTAACTGCCATTTCAGGAGTCATACTTGAGCTAAGAGCAGATTTAAAACCAAGTTCAACACTAAGGTTATTAATTGCTACAGCAAAATCAGGTTCTACCATCATAGCACCCTGCATAGCTTTTTTAAGAGATTGTGTACTCAATCCCTCCATGCCTAAATCTTTCATTAAACCAGTTTCAATACTTGGTATTACTTTTGCATTTGTATAGTCTTTTAATTCATCTGTATAATAACCTTTTAAGTTTCCAAATTTTGTCCTATTTTCTCTCATGTTTGTTGTAAATTGACTTCCAGAATATTGATTACCAACTAAGTCAGAAACTTCTTGTCCTGACTTAAAATAATAACTTTGTAAAGCAGATTTTCTTCTATCTCTATGTGCTGCACGAGCATTTTGTGTTAGGTTACTTCTCATGTGCGCAGTTTCTTTTTCTATAGATGAAAGCATATAATCTTGCATGTCTAAATCCATAACTGATTTTATAGAAGCTTCTGGGTTAGTAAATGCACCTATTTCTAAACCTCCCATAACTTGTGCAAATCTTTCATTATTCATCATTCTATGCTCACCTTTAGAATCTAATATTCCAGACCTTGCATCAAAACGTGGAAGTGTTTTTCCTTCATTCGCTTCTTTAAATTGTTTTGCTTGCATAAATGGGTTATTTCTTATTGGGTCAGGAGCACCAGTAACAGCTCTCATGTATGTAGCTAACTGCCAATTATGAAGTACGTTAGTATTTGTAGGTCTTTTAGCTTGTCTTCTTATTTCCCTATCAACAACTTCGGGATTAAAAAATGCTTTAAGAGCTGCTTTTTTACCCTCACCTCTGTTAATCATTTTTATTGCGCCTCTAGTTTGACGACCAAAATATAAGTTTGCGTACCTATCTATCACTCCTACATTAGTCCTAGGCATTGCACCCCTAGCTCTTGGAACTACATTTCTAGCAAAACCCAAAACACCTGCACGTTTAAAAGCAGGGTTTTGAAAGTTAAGTGATGAAGTAGCACCTTTTTGAAATCTTTTGAAGGTGTTCATAGTTTGTTGTATATCGTAAGGAAGTGAAACAATTCCTGCTAAGGGAACACCTAACATACGCAAAGAAGACATGTTATAACCTATTGCATATCTTAAATCAGAGCCTTTAAGGTTTTTGAGTGATTTAAATAAACCAACTTTACCTTCACCAGCAATAAGGGAAGGTCTAGGTATACGTCGCATTAATCAAATAAATGTGCTGAAGCTACAACACCTATAATATTTCCTGACCTATTTTTTGACTGTCTAATGGAATCAATTTCATAATATATTGAGGAATCAGATGTACTCTGTAATCTATCATTAGCTTTAACATCTACATTTCCATGAAAGTAGATTGTTAAATTTTGTAAAATAGTATTCCTATCTCCTTTAGCTTCGGTAGTTGCTCCTTCGTCAATTTTACAAATAACATTAGACAAATGAGATTGCCAAGTTTGACTTTCTATACCACGTTCATCCATTTGAACTCCTGATATTCTTTGTACGTTTATGGTATCTCTAAATAATCTTTTATGTAATTGACCTGCCATGATTTTAGATTAACAGAGAGTTGTGAATTTATTGTGTTTTGAGTTTTAGTGCTCTTTTAGCTCTTCTATTTTTAGATTTACAATTTTTACAAAAATGAGATTTTGAATCAAAACTTCCTATTGATAAATCTTTTTTACACATTAAACAAGTTCTTTTACTTGAAATATTACTTTTCTTTTTCTTTAACTTTTCAATACATTCAACACAAAATTTGTTGTACCCATCTTGATATTTTTGTGTTCTACTAAAACTACTAACAGGTTTAATCTTTTTGCATAGTGAACATTTTTTACTTTCGGGGTCTAATCTTTTAGCTTTAGCTATTTCTTGTGCTTGATTTATCCTTTGTGCAACATCTATGTCATCTCTTACCCATGTAGAAAAAGCATCTCTACCAATAGGTAGGTCTTCATATGTTTGTAAATTAGTAAGTGTTGATATGTTATTTTCTATTAAGTAAGCAACCTTTTCTACTATTTCATAATCAACAGAAAATACAGCACCAAGCCCGCATTCATGCCGTAATTGTCGTACTCTTTCTGGACTTACACCCCATTCATTACCAAATTCAACAAGTGTTTTAGTAGGTTCTTTTAAAAATAAAGCTTTTGCTTCTTCTAATGTAGGTGCTTTTCTATTAGGCATAGCCTAATTATATCTTATATAAAGAAATTTTTTCTATATTTACCTAAAATTTGCATGTCAGCACCAGCAAGTAAAGTAACTGAATTCATACCTATGTTACCAACATAGCTTATTGAGTAATCGCCCATTGATTCAGAATCTGCTGCTGTAAAGTTTGAAACTTGAGATGATGATTGTGCAACTATTTCTCCAGCTTCTTGTTGTGAGGACATCACTAATTGTGATTCTAGTAACCTAGCTGAAGCTCTAGCACTTACATATTTAAAAGCATTAGGTAATGTAAGCCCAGTCCCTCCACCTGTGTCATAACCTGCAGTATAAGTAACAGTTATGTTATCTGGATATGCAAATGACCATCTAGAACCTATTCTTCTAATACGACCATTGTTATACCATAAAAAGTCTTCTTGATTACCGTATGTAAGAGTAGTGCCATCTTCAACTACAGATGTGACTGATATTACAGGTCTTTGTTCTAAAAATAATTCTTTAGTTTGATTACCTGAAAATGTCTCAGTATGAGTAGCATAATCTACGTCATAACCAACATACTCTCTAATAGCGTCATCAATTAGGGGTATTATATTATTTGTTAAATGTGTCTCTAAGTCTGAATGAAAGTCTATTAAGGCAAATGTCTCTACATCAGTAGCAGTTGAGAAAGCCATTTATGACCTCCTATTCGTCTTCAGATTTAGATTCTTCTACCTTGGCGGATTTATCTTCGACTGGTTTTTGAGCTTTAGCTTTTGCTGGTTCTGCTTTTTTGGCAGAATCTTTTTTCTTCTTCTTAGGAGCTTCTAATGCACCTTGCTCTTTTAACCATTCTGTTGGATATTCCTTACCAGCTTTAGCAATCAAGTCAGCTTGACTAGATGGTAAATCTGCTGGAACACCTTTCCAGATTTTTCCGTTAGGTAGTTTATAGATATTCTCTTTTGGTGTTGTATACATAATAATTTATCTTACCTTACTTACCGCGTTTTTTAGGTTTTTTAGGACCCTTCTTTGGTTTATATTTTCCATATCCCATTTATCTTCTTCTCCTAGGTCGTCTAGATTTAATACGGCCACCACGGCTCATTTTTTTAGGACGAACTCGACCACCCATCTTATATGACTTGGGTCTACCCCTCGGCATTAGATTCCCCATCAAAATTTTTAATTTCTTTAACTTTCTCTTCTTTAGGTTTTATAAACTGTTTTAATATTTCTTCTGATTTCTTAAAAAATTCTTCATCTCTAACTATCATTCCAAACATTTGTAGTTGAGTTTTTCTATCTTCTGGGTTCATATTGTCTCCTTGTTCTCTTGGGGCAGATTACGAAATCCACCCCTAAGAAAACTAATTATTTGTTCTTACAAACTTTAGAAGTTTGTTATAGAACAGAATGCTGTTGGGCGATACATCGCAAAACCTAATCTCATGGTCAATCTAATGGCCAATTGATTTTTTGCGAAGAAGTCACTATGGCTGTCAGAAACAGCAAGGTCTACACCTTCTCTCATAATAACTTGTGCAGCGTCTCCGCCACCAAATTTACCGACTAAAGCAGTTCCTGCAGCAATTACTGTAGAAGGAACAACTTTAAGACCCCAAATTCTTGGAGCCACATCAGCACCGAAACCGCCTGCAACTACGAACAATGGGTTCTTAGCAGCAGCACCACTTGATGTGGTTGCGATATCTGATACAGATGTAACGATGTCATACCAGTCAGATGGGTGCATTACGATAGAATCTGCTTCTACGAATGCATCTTTTCTGATTTCTGTTATGGCTTGATAAATTTGACCTAATCTTGCTAACTCTCCAGAGTATGAAGAATAGTCGAATGTATTGATACCTGATTTGTTCAATACACCAGTTAGGTTCGGCGCACTTCCGTCACCGTTAACTAATTGATTGTCCATGTTCAACTTCATCATTGTTGATAAACGTGAGTTGACATATCCTTGAATACCAGAAACATCACTTAATAGCTCGTCAGTTACAGGCAAGAAAGTAGCCATCTTTCTGATGGATTCTGTTCTTTCTGTAAATGCTAATGCACCTTCATTAGATGTACTAATGTCGGCAGCTTCAGCAACTGAACCAGCGTTGTTGGTGAATGTTGTCTCTTCGAGGTAGACATATGCATTTTGGTTAGTTTGAATTTGGTCAAACAATCCAATTATGCTGTCTGGGTTACGAAGAGCAGTCTCTAGGATACCAGGAGCTCTTAAGCTCTCTGGTGGATAACCAGTTGTATTTAATGTTGTTTTGAATTCAGCGTGTGAGTCGACACCTTTAACACCATTTTCTGTATATGCTTTATAAGCTTGAGAATTTGCGAATTGCTCACCAATTGATTGTGGGCCTTTCTTCTCAGGCATTGCATTAGGAATGGTATTTACAGGTGCTTCATCAGCGCCAACTTCCATAGCTTTCTCATTTTGAGCTTTAGCTTTTTCGACACCTAAATCGTCAACAAGTCCAGCCAATTCTGTGTTAAGACCTTTGATTTTCTCTTTGGCCTCAGGACTGTACTTGCCGTCTTCAGTGGAATCGAAAGCTGCTTTGAGCTCTTCACGAGATTTTGCAATCTGCTCTTGAAGTTCATGCACTTTTGACATACTTGATTATCTCCTATATATTATATTTTAGAGGACAGGTTCGTCCTCTTCTGTTATGTCGATATCCACGGTATCAGCCAATAAAGACTGACCCTCTACCCACTCTGCATCAAAATCATCGTCAGACGATTCACTGTTATCATCTGTAACGGCTTCAGGTGATTCTACTTCAGGTTCTTCTGAAGTTTCCACCTCTTCTACCTCAACGTCATCAGATGGGTCTTCATCCTCGACAACGTCTTCAACAGGTTGTTGTTCTTCAACTTCTAACTCTAAAACTTCAGCAGGTTCACTTCCAACATTTTCGATGAATTGGTCTAATTCGACCCACGCATCGCTCAAGTCTTCTTGAACTGCTCTTAAAGCTTCAGTAGCTTTTGTACCTAGTGTTCTTCCATCTTTAGCACGCAACATCGCAATGGCGGTAGCTCGTACCATCAAGTCGTTTAATGCAGCAAGCACATCTTTGACTTGTTCTGAGAAAGTTTGACTTTTCTCGGACACTTCTATTTCTTCTGATTCTTGAGTCTCTATTGTTGCTTCTTTAATAGAATCTCTTACCTCTTGTAATTCTTTCAAATACAATGCAGGATTTTCTATAAGCATATCAACAGTGATAGACTTTTCTTCTTCTTCAACTACTTCCTCGGAAGGTTCTTCAGAAGGTTCCTCAGAAGGAACTTCGGCTTCTGGTTCTTCTTTTTGGAAAGAGCCAGTGCCTAAAACACTTTTCTTTTCATCCTCCACTAAATCCTCAATCAATTCTTTATTTGATTTGATTGCCATAGTGTAGGTCTCTTGATTTGCACCAACAAGTACAGGTGATACTTCAAAAACGGTTAAGTCTTTTAGGTATCTTGCATCTTGTTCGTCTTCGCTGTCAGCACTCTTGAATGGTGCTCTTTCAGCGTCATTTACTCTATAACCGAATGACCATTGTTGCATGTCACCCATGTTTTTTACTATTTTATAAGCTTCTTGCCCTGAATCAGTATCCATGAAAAACTCACCATCGAATGTGGCTTTTCCGTCGTCTTCTTTGATTCTTCCTTTTCCAATTGGCATATCCCATTTGTGAGCCCATACCATAGGAACATCGCCAGATTTAAAACCTGATTTGATTGAACCTGGGAGAACTACATCTCCGTCAGAATCTAGACTATTGAATACTGAAAATACAGCAGAAACTTTACCTTCGGCTTCTTGTTTTAATTCGAAGTCGATGGCCTTTACTTCTTTTTCAGACATAGCTATTAATATCTCCTCTGTTAACAGATTTATTAAAGGCACGCTATATAAGTAATTTTTGCAGATGCTTTAAAAAAGCGTGGTATTTTATTCGTCTTTTATGTCTTTTATAACTGTGAGTTTTGAGACTGGCATTTTCACTTTTCTATCAGTTTTCTTATGTTTACCATTTTCAAGTATTGCATAGACTTGCATAGTGGCTTCTCCATCATTTACTGATGTAACTACTCCGTGTACTGTTGAGGGTGGGTCTGGGTCCTTATTAATAGACCAACTAACAGATTGTCCTACTCTAACACTAGCTGCTTTCTCCCCACTTTTCTTAGATGAGAGCGGATGAGAAGAAGGTAGCAAGTCTTGGTCATAAGGTTTTCTCTTAAATCGTCCTGTACGCAATGCGTGTAAGAACCCATTTACTCTGGCTAATGCCCATTGGTCAGCTGAAGAAACATTTCCTCTTACTGAGCCAGGATTAGTCCTGTAAGCACCGACACCTCTATTGAAAACTGCGGCCAAAGTTCTAGCGTTTGTTCTATGTTTTGGATTTTTATCATTATGATTTTTTGCCTTTTCAGAAAGAATTTTTTTGATTCTTCCTGATACAGCTTTCAATGCAATGTCCTCAGCCATTTCTTCTGCTAAATCAGAAGCTGCTTTTCTCCTAGAACGAACAACTTTCTTTTGGTCGTTAATTATTTTTTTCATAGAAGATACACCTATGTTAGAAACACCACCCCACTTAATATTGGCAATAGTGCCATTAAGTCGGTTGTTACCTTGATGTCTTCCCATATAACGTTCTCTTCTACGAACCCAGTTAAGAACTGATTCACTTCTGTCACCAGACTTATATTTAGTCCAATTTCTAAAGGCATCATTTCCTGTGAATGATGTAGGAGGGTTACCTCCGTTACCAGCTCTTCTCCAAATCTCAGGCCAATTTTCTTTTAGGTCTTTTGCATAACCATATGGAAATTGCTTATATTTTGAATTAGAGATTGATACCTGCTTATCATCTCCTGGACTTGGAAAATTTGTTCTATCTTTTTTAGGTTTTTCTTTTATATTTTCTGGTTCAATACTAAATTGTGATTCCATAATTACTTCAGCTTCTTCATAACTTACTTTTAACTCTTCTACAATATCATCAATGTAAGATTTTTTTGTCCTTTCAAAAGCTTCATGATTTGCACATGGCATGTAATATGTCATGTCTTCAATCTTATGTGTATGAGAACCTTCACAACCTAATTCTTCTGCTCTTCTTTCAGCAGCTTCTCTAGTAGTAAACATAAACATATTTCTAGAAGGTTTTGGCTTAATAGTTTGTCTTGTAGATTCTGGAACACCTTGGTCTGTTCCTACTAAATCTTTAACATTTACCTCATCTCTATATCCAGCTGCTTCTGGTAAATTAGCTACTTGTGCAGCTTGACTTCTATTTTCTTGAGGTGTGTCATTTAAAATAGCTTGACCTTCTGTATCTACCTGAATCATATTTAGTGGTCTTAGGTATACATCATGTTTTTCATCAACGTCTAATCCAACTACTTGTCTAGCTTCACCAATAGTTATCCAACCACCTGAAACACCCATGTTTACTCTTTTATAAAGTTCATCCATGTCTGTTTGTAAAGCTCTTACATTTTGTATGTCATACATACATTCTAAGCTTTCGTCTCCAAAATCTGGTACAAGTAATTGATGTGTCAACTCTGCTGCAACAGTTCTCCACATTGGAACAAGTTTTTGTTCTGTAAAAAATTCTCTTAATTCTTTTGTATTGTTGTAGGTTGCCGAATCCAGTCCAGCTCCGAGTCCAGCGAGGATTGCTGGGACACCTAAAACTGCAGAAACTCTTTCTTCGGGTATTCTTCTTAATTCTGCTAACTTCATTTGGTCAGGTGAGAAAGATACAATATCAATATTCATTGCTCCAGATAAAACCATAGGAGCACCTCTATTAGCACCACCAAATTTTTCTTTATACATTTGAGATATAGATTCAGCTTCTTCCCTAGTTGGACCACCAAATCCATCATTTCTAGGTGTAAGTACTACGCCTGGCACAGCCATATTATTTAAAAGTGCTGCTGTGAACTGACCAGCGGACTCATCACCTAAGATTTCTCTTAGTACTGTTTTAAGAGGAGCATGCCCTCTACGGTGGTCATTAGGGTCTATTCCTTGTCGTATGTGAACCATATCTTCAACGGGCAATTCTATTTTCTCGCCTTTACCATACAAGTAGTAGTCGTAATGAGTTATTAATTGTTGTTCATTACCTCTGACTTCTACTAAGTGTGGCATTAAAGGTACCAGTTCTACAACTTGTCCCTGTTTGTTCCTGTTTTTGTATAAGAAAGCATCTCCGATTGTATTCAAAGCTAAAATTATATAATGAGAAAGTAAGTTTGAAGACATAAATGGATTAGGTCTTGAATATAATTTAGTTAATGGATGTCCAGCTATTTTTTCGTTATCTAAAAATTTTGTATCTTTTTTAACTATATGTAGTTTAGGTTCTGAAAAAGAGGTAGCTAATACGTTAAGACATGCGACAACTGCTGAGTTTCCAGAGCCATCACCAATTTCTTTTAATTTATCTGATTCCCAAAAACCTGATGAAGTGTTGTAACCATAAATTGAAGCATCATTACCAAATAATTGGTTGTAGTTACTTTGCGTCTTATTTTCTGTTGTTCTGCCAGGGATTATAAAATCCAAAGCTTTCTGGAATCTATTTTTTTCTTCCATCTAATATGCTGTCCATTGTCGTCTAGTTTGTATTGACTGAGCTGCGAGACCCAGAGCATCGACTTGGTCGTCGTGTGCTCCAACAGGGAAAGTCAATAATTCTCTCTCTAGTTCTGTAAGCCAAGTTGCATCTTTACGAAACATCACTTCGCCTGCCTCCATCCTAGCACTAAGCGGTAAAGCTTTGGTTATTTTATCTTTCTCTGCACGCATTTCTTGTACACGTAATCCTGACCTTTGTGCTTGTTGTATGAATGCTTTTGAAAAACCTTGGTTCTCCATACATACATATCTCCAATTATATTTATGTGCTTGTCTCTGCATAGCAGGTACAATATCTGGACCTTCCATCTTTACTCTTACTAAATCTTCTAAGAAAAGATGATTGTTTGGAGTTCTAGCAAAAGACATAATTACTGTATAGTCAGAACTTTTTTCTGTAGTGACAGCTACATCGACTGCACCGAAGTGTTCTAAGTCTCTTGGGTCCCACTGTCCTCCACCACCAACATAGTATCCATTATTGTTTACATCATAATAAGAAACCCATTCTGGTTTGAATAGACCTTGACCAGCTTCTACAAACTCTGCCATATATTCTTGAGCATAAACAATAGAACCTACTTCTGTTTTTGCAGCTTCTAGTTCTTCAGGGTCAATAGCAGGATTATCAAGAGTAGTAAATCTAAATCTTTCCCAACTTTCCATTTCTCCTGCAGTTTCCCATAAGTCATAAAACCAATTACCTATTCCAAGAGGTGTACTAATAAATAAAGCTGAACCTTTTCTTTCAGTAAGTGTAGGACGAAGAACTTCTTGCCAAACTTCTGGTTTTACGAATGCTGCCTCATCAATAACAATGAAGTCTAAACCTTCACCCCTTAAACGTTGAGGATTGTCGGCAGACTTGCAAGCAATGAAACCACCATTAGGAAATAAAACTTCCATGTTAGCGATTGAAATCTTTGGCTCAATTTCTTTAGGAAAGGACATAGCAGCGGATTCGAGCGCTCTCCAGCCAACCCTAGCAATAGAAAAAGTAGGAGCAACCCACCAAGCTCTACCTCCAGCCAATGCCGTTTGGATACAAAGTTGAACACCAAGTCTAGTCTTACCAAAACGGCGACCAGCACAAAGTATTTTCCAACGTGCATCACTCTCAGCAACTTTTTTCTGAGCTGGGTGAAGGGAAGGTAGTTCAGGTGCATATATTGGCATTTATAAAAGTTCTTTTGATTTAACTCTTAATCTTTCTATAGATTGCTCTATTCCTGTTTTTGCTTGATGCCATGATACATGATTCTGTGAATCTTGCAACTTGTTTGGTTCTAGTAATAATAAAGCAAAATGGTCTGCCTCAAGTTTTTTTAATTGTGAATCTACAATAGTTTGTTTATCTTCTTCTGAAATGTGTTCGTATTCCATATTCTCCTACCATCTATATTTTTGCTTACTTGCTTTCTGACGTTGGGCCAAAGACTTAGGACTTAGAGTTCTTGGGTCGTCATTCCACTCTGCATCCATTGGTGTCTCAAACATAACATTCTTAGATATCTGTCTTTTACAAACGACATTATCTTTTGGACACAGTATTTCTGGGTCCTCACTAATTTTGTGTGTTATCTCATAACTTGTTTCACAAGATAAACATTTATAATCATATCTGGGCATTAAACGTACCTTTTTAAATAAGCTCTTACAAACTTAGTGTACTCCCTTTTTGCACCAGTTATTGTTTTACCATCAAAAATATCGTGATGAAATTTACAGAACATGGCCACATTACCTTCATTGTTAGAAATGTCTCTATTCATTCCTCCCATACCTATTCCAGTAATGTGTGCCATTTCCAGCCACTGTGTAGTATCGCATTCAGGCCACTCACACTTGTATTGTGCACGTTTCAAAGCTTTTTCACGTAAAGCAGATTTATTTATTTTACCTGTACCTTCACGTTTTTTCTGACCCATACCAGATACACCATGAGATTTGCTTCTACGTTTTTTAAATTCTGCATAGGTTTCTTTTTCTGGTTCCCACTCAACTCTAGCCATTTTCAATTCCTCTTGGGTTGTACATAGTGTACTTAACTGTTATTTCTTCTCCAGACTTAATATCCCTTAAAAAATATAAATATCTAACTCTTTGGACTTCTACAATCTTTGCATTAGGTTCTTCACTATGATTGATAAAACCACCTAAAGGCGTTCTGTATAATTTTGTAGTTATAGAGTCTTCTATATGAGTGATACCACCGTTTACACCTTTTTCTATATCACCTACTGCAAATAGTCCTAATCCATCAATGTTAGATTTATCTATTGTAAGAAATTCAGGTAAAGGTTTATATGTCATTATGAAACCAATCTAAGGGAACGTGATAGTTATGTAAAGATTTTTCTTTAAAATCTACATTCATCCATTTCTCGTATCTTTTTATAGTTTCTTGTAACTTAGGGTCTTCGTAGTATCTGACAAAGTTTTGCATTTCTTTTTGCTCTAACATATCTTTTTCTTCAGGACTGACAAAGTGATGCCAATAAGCCCTTCCTCCACCTTCAGAGCTTATCTCTGTGTTATACATGTGACCAACAATTGGTTGTGTATTTGGATAAACAAGTTCCCAACCATCATTAAATAACTTAAAGGTTTTACACATATCTTCTTCCATCATCAGCATTTCTGGGTCTTCATCATAAAGAAAGTTTTCACCACTGAAAGAAAAGTTGTAACTAAATTTACCAGTAGGAAGTAAGTTTCTATCATCTTCCACAGTATCTTTAACCATCCAAGGTAAGCAATACTGCCATATTGGTTGTGCTAAGAAGGGATATAGTTCTAAGTTCCATTCTTCTTCCCATCCAATGTATGGATATAAATTCTTATTATCTACGAAAACTCTTTCTTGATTTTTATATGTGTACTTAGAAGGATAAGCAGTAATGATTGACTTTTTATTACCAGTTAAATTGATAGCATCTGCGTAAAGCCAAGCTAATTTTTCATCCCAACCCTCAGAAAACTTAGTATGGCTGTCAATAGAAAGAACAAAGTCTTGTCCATCATATAATTCAGAGACACCCTTCCTAGCCTTACCAGTACCAATCTTATCTAATCTATTATCTTCGTTTATATAATCAAAGTATCCTTTAATGTTTGCACCAAAGGTAGATATAAGAGTTGAGAGTTTTTGTTCTTCGTCTGGTGATGATGATAAAAATCTTATTCCAAAATGTATGTCGTGTGATTTTGCATTTTCAAATGCATCAAAGACTGTAGGTAGTAATTCAGTATCATGCATTGTTGGCATTGCTATAAATATTGACATAGAGTTATCCTAACAGATTGTTTGTTTTAGATACAGCTCTCCTAAGAGAGCCGATGATGGGAGGAGGTCGGTGTGGATGCCGACTTAACATAACTTTAACATTTAAAAACATAGGGTGTGGTATTTAAATGCTACAGTAAACTAATGGATTATATTGTAGGATTTATATTTGGTTTGTTTCTCAAGGATATTTGGCGTTACTTAAACGAGCTCTCTGATGTTAGAGCTTTTGAGGAAGAGCAGATATTTTGGGCAGACGAAGACGACTTACCTTAAGTCTTATTTCTCCGTTCCCTTCTAATAGCCCTGCGTTCTCTTTCTGATTTACCACCCCAAATTCCAAATCTTTCTTTTCTCTCGACAGCGTATTCTAAGCATTCCTCTATTACTGGACACTTCTTACAGATAGCCTTAGCTACAACTGTTGAACTTCCCCTGTCTGGAAAGAAATCATCTTGATTTGGGTGACCTTTACACAAAGCATCCTTATACCAAATAGGTACAGAGAGCAAGTCATCTAGGTCACTATGCAAGTCATATTTCTCCATAACTAGATTTAACTACAGGATGGCTACACGATACTAGGACTATTAATACAAA